>Ga0114972_10000012_pt1 | contig 111257 bp, 88 predicted proteins | sample M_140807_EF_Meta_FD_87354 | JGI IMG/M metagenome (GOLD analysis project Ga0114972, IMG submission 87354) | Freshwater microbial communities from Lake Montjoie, Canada to study carbon cycling - M_140807_EF_MetaG | ecosystem: Environmental > Aquatic > Freshwater > Lake | place: Lake Montjoie... | reverse complement strand
GAAGTATCCCCGCGAGATCTTTGCTCGCTGCACGCTCGGCTGCAAGGAATGCAAAATGGGTCGATCCAACTCCGGCGGGAATAAGACCTACTCCTAATTCAACTAGTCCAACAAAGCTCTGAGGGTGAGCAACAACATAGGGAAGAGCAAGCGAGAGTTCTGCGCCACCTCCGAGAGCAAGCCCTTTTATCGCGCCGACCAGCGGTTTAGGAAAGGTATAGATGCGGTTCATCAGCCTTTGAAAACGGCTCACCAGCGCATCGACAGCACCGATCTGGCCTGCCTGAACTGCAGTTGCAATTTCCTTGACATTTGCACCGCCGCAGAACGAACCACTTGCAGGATTCCCTATCACCATACCTCGCCAATCATCACTACTCTCGAGAAGATCGAGGGAATGCTCAAGCTCGGCTATAACAGCAAAGGAAAGAGTATTTGCCTTTGAGCGAAATTCGAAATGCGCAATTCCATCGCCGAGGTCCACTAGAGCGGACTCTGGTTGAATCCGAATAGTAGGGGCGGAGGAGGGGAAGTTCTCATCAATAGTTTGGATAGCGCCGTGCTTGGCGATAGCGGTGGTAACCCATTCTGGAAGCACTAGTCCGTGTTGGGATATTCGGGCTGCGATATCAGCTGCTCCCAGCGCGTTCCAGAGCTGAAAAGGTCCAATATCCCACAAAAAGCCCGCTCTCAGCGCAGTATCTAGGTCGGCGGGAGAATCTGTTATCTCAGGAATACAGATTGCGCAGTAATGGAGAAGTTCGAGAAGATATCGCCTAGTAAAATCGCCTGCTCGGCCGGGAAGATCGAGCAGCGCCCGCACCCGTTCAGGAGCTGTTGCGAGTCGTGTAATCGACGAAATATCTCCTAGATTTGCTAACCCAGTAGATGGTCGATACTCAAGAGTTTCGTGATCAAGGTTCCAGATCGTATTTGTCGAACGATCTTTGGTTGAAAAACCGCGCCCCTTTTCAGCCCCGAGATCTCCCCGCTCAACGAGTCGTCGAAGCTGTTCCGGTGGATTAAATACACCTCGGTATGGGTCGTTTGTAAGGTGTTGGTGTAACCCACTAGTAACGTGCAAAACCGTTGAAAGACCTACCTTATCAGCGGTGCGAAAAGTTGCCGAAGCAGGGCGACCCACCAGTGGTCCCGTGAGAGTTTCAATCTCCTCAATTGTATAAGCGCCTGTTGCAAACTCCTGCATCGCGCGCATTAAAGCGAATACACCGATTCGATTCGCAACAAACGCGGGTGTATCGTGAGCCACTACAACCTCTTTGGCGAGGATATGCGATGCAAAATCGGTTGCAATCTTACGTTGAGCTGAAGTTGCTTCAGGAGCAAATATCAACTCGAGGAGTTCCAGCGGTTCTGGATTAAAAAAATGAAATCCACCAACAAATTGCGAGCGTAACTGAGGAGACAGTCCATGAGCTATCATCTTAACGGGTATGCTACTCGTATTTGAAACAAGCAGTGCATCGGCGCGCAGATGTGGCTCTAATCGACGAAAAAGGGCTAGTTTTTCTTCCAGATTTTCCCTAATTACCTCAATCACAAGATCGGCGCGTTGGATCAGCGGAAGATGTTCATCGTAGTTTCCAGCGGTAATCCGGCGAAGATCGCTTTCTCGATAAAAAGGGCGTGGTTTGAGCCCCGGTAGCCGCGCAATCGCTTCCTCAGCGAGTTTATTTGGGCTGTTCGGACTTGCTAAATCGAGCAACGTGACAGAAAGTCCAACGCTAGCCAAACGCGCCGCTATCTGTCGACCCATAATCCCCGCCCCTAAAACGGCAGCGTGTCTAATGGAGGAGGCGGCGCTCACTGGCTTGGCATTCAGTGTCGGTGCGTGAGAGGAAGATGGGCTCGTTGTCATGGATGGCTTTTATTGTGGATACGTTGATCGAGCAGGCTTGCCTGATTTGTGTCAGCTCGTCAGAGCGCTATAGCGAGTGGGTGATTATAGAATCGGACAAGTAGGGGCGGTTTGTCTATGAGGTAAGTGATCCGGAGATGCGGTTTCTCCGTTATTGATAGGTTTCATCCAAAAGGAAAAAAATGAGAGCTAAAATTGTAAGAGCACTCCAGCCAACGAGAAAGACCGACAATAAACCCTTGTTATTTAGAAATCCTATCAGAGGAGCAAGCCCGATGTAGGGTACGGTTCGAAGGAAAGATGCCACTGATAACACAGTTGCACGAGCTGATTCGTCGCAAGCGAAAAGTGGGGTAAATTGGGATAATTATTGCCACATAACGGCACAACGCAAGAGAACAGAATCGGATAAAGCAGCTCTCAAGGTGCCAAGGGAACGCCTGAGTGTATTAGAGATAGGAATCCGTTTTTGCGGAACTACCCGATTTTCAACGTACTCAACGGCCCACACAAGTTAATCTGCTCCGAAGGAGTTCCATGCCAGAGAGACTATCCACCTCCATCTCGGATAGACATCGTAAAGATTGCCTTCCAAAACGGTAAAGGCTAACTCTGCGACAAGTACTATCTAAACAGATTAGATCTCCAATTTTCACCAATGAATATAAGAGCATTCAAAAGAATTTTCTGCAAAGGGAGCGTTGCTGAGTATTCAAAGAGGCTAACACGGCTTACGCGAACTCCACTCGAACATGCATACTTATCCGTTCAAGAAGATTGGTTCCACCGAATGCCCGATAATTGGGATTGATTTTCCTCTGCCGAAAAATCAATCCACAAAAAACTCAGCTACACATCGACCTCTACCGAAACATTCCGCCAAATCCAGGAATCTTTCCCCCTAACATCTTGGCAAGCTCTCCGATGCCGCCTTTTGAGATTTTATGCATCATCGTTTTCATCTGGGTAAATTGAGCCATCAGTTGATTTATCTCTTCAACCGAGGTGCCTGAACCGCGGGCTATGCGACGGCGGCGCGAGCCGTCGAGGATCGTATGATTGCGCCGCTCTTTCGGCGTCATAGACAGAATAATAGCCTCGATCCTCTTCATCTGTTTTTCGGGAAGTTCCGGATCAACTCCCTCGAGCATTTTCCCCATCCCTGGAATCATCGCCGTCAGCGAGGATATCGGACCCATTCGTTGAACCATTCGCATTTGATCCAAGAAATCTTCAAGATCAAACTGATTCTTTTTAAATTTCTTTTCGAGAGCTCGCGCATCCTCTTCAGATACTTCGCGCTGGGCCTTTTCTATCAGCGTTAGAACATCTCCCATTCCAAGAATGCGTGATGCCATTCGGTCAGGGTGAAATAGTTCGAGACCTTCGGGCTTTTCACTCACTCCTACAAACTTAATCGGTTGACCAGTGACGAATCTCATCGATAGTGCGGCACCTCCGCGGGCATCTCCATCGAGCTTGGTAAGAACCAATCCCGTTATTCCTAATGTTTTGTGGAAGCCCTGTGCGATGTCGACGGCCGACTGTCCGGTCATTGAATCAGCGACGAGGAGCGTTTCGTGCGGTTTTATAACCTCCTTCATCTGACGAACCTCCTCCATTAACCGTTCGTCAATCTGGAGCCGCCCGGCGGTATCGATGATCACCGTATCCATTCCGTCTCGTTGCGCCTGTGCAACCCCGTTTCGTGCGATGTCGACAGGATCCATATCGACCGTTGATGCGAAAACAGGCACCTGAAGCTGCCTACCGAGAGTTTCAAGCTGCTTAATAGCTGCAGGCCGGTAGATATCCGCGGGCACAAGAAGCGCCTTTTTCTTCATCTCACGGCGGAGGAGAAGGGCAAGTTTCGCTGCAGTTGTAGTTTTCCCTGCGCCCTGTAAGCCAACCAGCATGATAATAGTTGGAGGCTGAGCTGAGATATTTAGTTGGGCTGATCCGGGCCCCATTGTCTCCGTCAACTCGTCGTATACCAACTTGATGATTTGTTGAGCTGGACTAAGGCTCTTTAAAATATCTCCGCCGAGCGCCTTTTGAGCAAGGCGATCGCAAAACCCCTTTGCAACCACAAAATTTACATCTGCGCTCAGAAGCGCCATACGAACCTCTTTCAGGGTCTCCTCAATGTCCTTTTCGGAGATGCGAGTTTTTCCCTTTAGGCGAGCAAATGCACTTTCGAGTTTTGATTGAAGAGCGGGAAACATGGACTAATCACCTTGATAAGGTTTCAGATAAACTGCAAGCAGGAGCCGATGGACCAAAATCGGCCGCTATCGCTGCTGCTTGCAGTGTATCCTCTGATTACCGTGATGATCAATCGAGCGGATGAGATCGAAATTCTGTGGGCCCTAAGCCGCTCTCGCCGTTATACCCAACTTCTCAATAATCAGCTCAAGTTCGCAAGGTGAGGTGACTGAGGCCGCCTCGTTCTGAATGACTATATCGACCCGAATCTCGCCCTCTGCGATCGCTTTTGAGAACAATTCTACTTCACGATAGTACTCGTAAAGCTGACTCCTGGTTGCACAAAGCGTAATCTCGGTTTGAAGAAGTTCCTCTCGTGTTGAGAAAGATAGTGGTCCCAGAATAAGAGGGCTTAGTACTTTTGAGGGGAATGAGATCTTACCAAGGTCTTGACCCTTAAGTTGAATATCAACAACCTCCCCCTGGAGAGGGCGGCGACCGTCCGTGAGAGAAAATGCGGCGTGTTTTGCAAACCCCTCCGAAAGTTCGCGACCCATAGCTTCCAGCTCTGATAGCTCGCCCGAAGGGAGTTCAGGCAGCCGTGCGCGGCAAACAAGTCTCTCCAATTCAGATAGGACAAAATGTATGGATGCCAGCGAGTCCGAAATACCTTGGCTAATCTTACTAGCCTCGTTTAGAGCTACGCTGGTCGGATGTACATAACCACCTCTACTCTCTTCACTGCTCGTTCGATAATACTCACCACAATCTAATGGTCGCGTTATGAAATCGCTAATTACTCCAGCTATTAGCTCTCGAAGCGATGTCGAGCATTTTTCTGAATATCCGAAACAATCAAGAATTTCCGAACCTTTTTTAGCCTCCATACCACCTCCCTCTCGTCCCTGAAGACTCGAATTAACCTCTGCTGCAAAGATGTAACGGTATGCTCCATCAATTGGTAACCGCAACTCGTTTGCCCGCAACCCCTCACCAAATGGGATCGGCTATTTAGCCGTAAACTTGAGAGAAAAATGGCATCAAACCCCCGGAAATAGTTCGAAGCCATTTATTTCATGCTATCATAGGCTAGGATTGGCCTTTCAGTTACTAAAGGTCTTTGTATGAATCTTGGTGAACCCCGGAGTAGATCATGACGACTACTGAACCAATGCCCTCATCATCACCCAACTCGTGGGCGTGGTGGCCGTTCCTATTTGGAGTAGTGGTTGGTTATGTGCTTTTTCGTCCTGGTGGGGTCGTTGATTACTTTCTTCTTCCAGGTGGATTCCGCGATGAAGTAGCGTCTCAATCTGTGATGCCGCAGGGAGGAGGTGGAAGCATCTTTAACCAAGGACAAGATAGCCGAAATAACCAATACCAGAGACGTCCAGAATCGGGTGGGGATATCGGGGGGGAGGATTGGTTTAACGAGGGAGATAGTGAGAGCCCAATACCTGCTCCGCAGCGTCCAGGTAGGTCAATCACATTACCGCCAACGGATCTTTTCGGACCTTGAGTTTTGCTTCGAAATAATCGAGATTGAAGAATGACATAGCCATGGTGAAAAAGCGCCATGGCCCTTAAAAATCCGATAGTTTATTTTCCAGTCACACGCAACCAAAATTGTTGCAACCAATTGACCGTTGTACTCTGGTTCGCACTTTGAACTATGGTGTCGCCTTGACTAGCTCGATCTAAAAGAGCTTCGAGCTCGCCCTTATCCAACCAAATTCCCCCCGATTCAGTGCACCGATCGATCGTTACGCCAAGAATCTGCTCCCTCGTCATCGGCTTGCCGCTAACGGGACTTTTAAGAGGTGACTCGGTCAGAAGTGATTCTGATTTCCGGGCAAGGCTCTCAAGAGCCGCATTGTTTTGTCGCTCGATGTACTCTTCTTCAAGGGCGCGTCGCCGATCATCCCATGAATTGCTCATATCGTTATCACCCCCAAAAATTAACTTTTCCCAATGACTGGCCGCTTGGCGAAGTTTTTGAAACGCCGAACACAATGTGCTTACACAGCTAAGCTCACTAATGGAATCGTCCCAGAAGTCGGCGATCGGCGCAATTGTTGAAGAAGAAGCAGCCACCGTAAATTTAAAGTTGCGGAGAAAATTTTTTTAGTCCCGTTTACTGTTGACGAGAGCACCGTAACTCAGGTATCAATAGGGCGTCTTTTACGCGGGCGTAGCTCAGCTGGCTAGAGCGCCTCCTTGCCAAGGAGGAGGTCGAGGGTTCGAATCCCTTCGCCCGCTTATTCCGTTCAAGAGGAGTCGTCGTTCTTAACTTCTCTGACAAATGGGGTAAACCACCTCAGAAATTACCGACAAGATAGAGTCGCTCCGGCGGGGCGAAGTTGCGGGCGGTGAGGCACGAAAAAGGGGTTCTGTTACCGATTGTTTTGTGGCGGAAGAAGGCGCGGGTGTAGCTCAGTTGGTAGAGCGCTTGCTTCCCAAGCAAGATGCCGAGGGTTCGAGTCCCTTCACCCGCTTTCTCGAGTGTTCCCCCGGCCAATATTCACCTGATCATCCTGACATTTCGACTCTAACCTAACCACTTAAAACGGTGCCGCCTGTGTTCCCGAAAGGTTCATTAGTAGATCGGCTCATAGAGATTGCCATAGATGAAGATCTAAGTCATGGCGATGTCACCTCACGGTGCGCGATTCCCAATGGGCATCGCTCCTTCGCAAAAATCATCGCTCGAGAAGAGCTAATTATCTGTGGCATACCCATTTTAAATCGGATTGCTGAGTTAGCGAATAGCGAAATCAGGTGGGAAGCGCTTGTAGCGGAAGGGGCCGTTGTAAAGCCTGAGCAGTCCGTCGCAGAAGCGATCGGAGAATCTCGAGAGCTTTTGGCACTCGAGCGAGTGATGCTCAATTTTTTGCAGCGGCTCTCAGGGGTCGCAACACACACAGCGTCCTTAGTTTCTCAATCGCACGGAGTCGTGCTTCTTGATACTCGAAAAACGACACCGGGTTGGCGGTCTCTCGAAAAATATGCGACTCGCATCGGTGGTGCGCGCAATCATCGCAGCAATTTAAGCGAGATGATTTTGATCAAAAATAATCATATAGATTCTCAGGAGGGCAATATCGCTCGTCTGTTCGAGCAGGTAAATCGAGAGCGACCGTGGCATATTCCTGTTGAGTGTGAGGTTAGAACAAAGGAGGAACTATCCGCGGTTCTCCCGTTCAAGCCAGATTTTATCCTGCTCGATAATATGAACGATCTGCTCATCGCGGAATGTTTAGCCGAAATGAAGAAGGTCGGATATCGGGGTGGGGTCGAAGTTTCAGGTGGTGTTACAGTTGAGCGGTTCCAAGCGTTAGCTGAACAAGGAGTGGTGGCTGCTTCACTCGGTTCCCTTACAACTCAAGCGCGGTCAGTCGATATTTCGATGAGGGTTCGCTCTGTTCAAGCTCTTGTATAATCATAGAGACCTTTTGACAACGTGGATGAAAGGCTCGTTTTTTTTGCTCACATTTTCGTGTGGACGGTTTTAGGAACCATCGATTTTAGTAGTAGTCGGTATGATGGTCTCATCTCTCTCCTGTTCAAGGATTTGGTCATTCGATTCAGTTACCTCAACGATGGATGTTGCGCGCGAACTGTCGCAGCGCGTTGCAGTTGGGACAGTAGGGTTGGTAACAGCTCGAACCCAAACAGCGGGCAGGGGGCGTCAAGGAAGAGTTTGGACTTCAGCCGAAGGAGGGTTCTTTGGTACATACATCATTCGACTTTCCGGGCTTCAACGATCTGAGGAATTCACTAGGAGCTACTATTCGAAACTCAGTGGCTATTCTCTCGTTGTTGGTATTGCTCTCCATCGATTCCTAGAAACCAAGGGTATTAGAGCTGCTTTGAAATGGCCAAATGACCTACTCACTACCGATGGCCGCAAAATAGCAGGAGTGCTAATTGAGGTAATTCCTGATGATGATGGATTAGTGGTGCTGTGTGGGATTGGATGCAATTTGATTAATGCCCCACAAACAGTCCCCGGAAGTGCTTGTATAGTTGAGCTTGGAAATTCACTTTCTCGCGACGAAGTAGCGAACGAGTTCACACCCCAGTTTTTATCGATAACTGATCATTTTTTACGTGATGGATTTGCGCCATTCCAGAATGAATGGGTAGCTCGTGCGTTTCAGTATAGGGATGATATAACTATTAAAGCTGGAAACTTTGAGGTGAAGGGCCGGTGGAATGGTGTAAACGAACGGGGAGAACTCCAACTTATAATGGCCGATGGTTCGATTCAAATAATATCCTCGGGCGAGATAGGGTAGTAGTTCTACAAAAATGATGCTGAGTCCAGTCGGATATCATCCTGTGCAGGTACTCGAGCTAAAACAGTGCTAACTGTTTCAAGTAGTTCTCTAATGTGATCCCCTAATCTGAGTGCGTGAGTCTCCACAGCTGAAACGTCTGCTTCCTTTGCCGAATTCTCCAGATTAGCGACAATTTTTGCACATCCAAGGGCACCAACGTTAAGAAGTGCTCCTCGAAGCGCATGGGCGAGGTACGCGGTGTCGCTAAATTGACGGGCAGCCACGCTAGCTGCGATCTGAGTTACCTGCAAATCGCTTTCAATAACAAATGAGTGGAGAATTTCTCTAAGTTTGGGGACATCATAACCGAGATCATTCCAGAGACGAGATACGCTGAAGTTAAGATTTCGTAGCTCTAGAGCTGCGACCAAATCAGCACCAGCAAAGCTTCTATTTTGACTTTTTCCATTGATGACATTTGCATCGCCGTCTCGCAATCCAAGCGATTCGATGATCCCGAAAAGGCGAAGAGCTAAAATTGGTTTTGTAACCGCTCCCCACATACCGACGCATACATATTCATCAATATCTTTCACCTGCGCGTCGGCGGTCACTGCGATGATAGGAACCGCATGCGGCCGCTCTGAGAGCTTTTCACTCGCTCTAATCATGCGAGTTGCTTCGATGCCACTAATTTTGGGCATCTGAATATCCATAAATACGAGATCAAAAAGATCTTCGTTCCCGTTTGGTTCGAAATGCCCGCGACCTCGCATGATATTAACCGCTTCAAGGCCCGAAGATGCCGTTGTTACTGTGTGCCCCCATCCTTGCAGCAAAGATGACAGCATGAAACGATTTGATTCAATATCATCGACGACAAGTACCGATAGACCTCGAGTTGCACGAGTGGTTGGAGTGAGTCTTTGCGTGCGCTCTTCAATTGATTGATCTAGCCGCAGAAGAGGTTGAGTTATATACTGCAAGAAGGTTGCTCTAGAGATCGGTTTCGGGATGATATTAGTCGCACCAGCTTCAATCCAGATATCGGCAGATGCCGAAATAGGAGGTGGAAGCAAAACGTACCAAGAGAAATTAGATTGGTCGGATAATTTTTCTAATTTTTTCAAGAGTGGATCGGCGAGTAATCGTGCATCGATGAAAATAAGGATAGGGAAGTGGTATGAGTCTTTTAATTTTTCGAGCAGTATTTCGGACGTTACCCACGATATCGAAGAAAAGCCGAGTTCGGCGAGTATATGGTTTAAGACAGAGCCACTTGATTGATTACAATCAACGATAAAAACTTCCGTTTCTGGTTTAATATCACTCAGCGAGGCCTTCCTGAACTGGACCGCTGAAGTTGTCAATTCGAGGAAAAAAGTAGCGCCTTGGCCAAAGATGCTCTCAACCCAAATTTCACCTCCCATCGCCCGAGCAAGACCTCGCACAATAGGAAGACTGAGACCCGTCCGTCCCATTCGCCCAAACCCATCTGTTTCACTTCGATTGATGGACTCAAATATCTCAGGCTGTTGATGCAAGGGAATTCCCAAACCGCTATCTTTTATAGAAAAAAGCACACGGGTTCCCTCGCCCTCAGGCATCGTCTCTCCTGATAGAGCTACTACTATTTCTCCCGCTTCGCTAGTTGTTACGGCGTTCTCAACAAGAGTCGAAAGTATCTGCTTTAGTCTCAGTCGATCTGCCTCAATATGCGTTGGCGCATCTGCAGAGATATCGAGGATAAGCTCCACATTCTTGCGAAAAGAAGAGTGCGCGTAAGAAGCGGTTACTTGGGTCAAAAGCTCCCTGATGTCGACCGGTGTTCTCTCGAAAGTTATGCTACCAGTCTCGATTGAGGAATAATCGAGCATGTCGTTAATGAGATCTAGGAGTGTGTTTCCTGAATCTTTTAGAACATGAACATATTCCCTCAGATGAATAGGTAACGACATTCGCTCGAGAATCTGCGCAATACCTAGAATCGCGTTCAGTGGGGAGCGAACATCATGACTGATTGAGACGACATAATCGGTGCGTGCATCTACTGCCCCTTGGGCAACCCGAGTCGCATGAGCTGCAGTTTGTTGAGCTCGGTGATATGAGGAGAGAATCGAGTTTATCTCTTTAATAATATCATCGAAAATCTGCCCACCCTCTCCCTCCGGAACTATCAGAGTGCGAATTTGATTGCCCTCAAGTTTAAGCTGATTTTTGATCGAGTTTACATTTATTAAAATTAGTCGGTTAAAAAGTGCAATTGATCCAATTATTATGAGAATTATTGAGCCGATGGAGATGAAGGAAAGGAACGAGAAAAGTGATATATATCGATAAATACCAATATTTTCATCGTTAAAAGCAATCTCAAATACGTCATCAGGTGATAAGCCAGAGATTAAGTTAATGCCATATTGTTCCCCATTAAGCGGCTTTATTGATAATTCTATTCTGTCGATTTTCTCTTTTGCTGAAGAAGCAATAATTCTCTGAGGAGTGATTTTTATATCCTTAGCTCCAACTAACTTCGATATATTTTCAACATCGAGTGACTTTAGTCCGATGATGTGACCCACTGCGGTGCCATCAGGTGAGAAATACTCAACTGTTTTGATAGACGCAATTGAGGGTGTTCCGTTAAAAGAAAGTAGACCGGATGATGAATTATTCGAGGGAAGGATGATTTTCAAATTTCCCAAGATGTTTGGTGGAAGAGAATCTTGTATCTTTGTTAATTCACTCTTCACCGACCAAACCCGATTTCCGTTGCTATCAACGAAGATTACTAGGTCAATACCAATTGCGGCAAGTTCATCAGATTTAGGTAACGCTCCATTGAGGTCAATTCGCGGAGTACTGGTGCGCAACGCTATAGCAGATGTAAATCCCTCAACCAATCGAGACTCTTCAGCCAAGGCAACTAAAATCTGATTGTAAAGTTCGCGTCCGCTATTTAATCTCGCTTCAGATTCGACTGTTTTGATCTTTGCTAACGCGAGAATTTGGGACAGGATGATTATTGGTACTGCAATAAGGCACAACGTACGTGCAAAGGGTGCCCCGAAACAGAACGAGTTAAATATCCTGTTTGGGATGAGACGTGCGCTTTTCATGAAAAGATGTTTGTCGAAGTGCCTCAGGGCTCGCGGGTAATTCTAAAGTGCATAGAAAATAAAGACTTTTAACGGTTCTCTTGTTTTCTCCTCAAATCACCAATCAGAGGCTGTATTGAGTTTAGATTAGTGAATCGGTTATTGAGCCAATAAACTTAAGTTAACGTTATTGCGTATTAGCGTTTTGAATCGGGCGTTCGTTGTGTTAGTCCCCGATAATTGGATAATTTCCGACTCAAGTTTCGCGATTAAATTGCCGTTCCCTTCAACCGTAGATTTTGGGGTCAGTAAAAAAACCGTTGTGACACACTTAGAAAATTCTAAGTTTTCATTCTTATGGAGCATTGGTGAAGACAAGAAGTTATGTCGCCGCTCAGCCGGGGCCCGGTCGGGCAGTAAGTGAAGACTCCTTCATCGCCGAGGATGATATCGGTCTATATGTGGTGTGCGATGGCATGGGCGCTCACGCTGCGGGAGAGGTTGCATCAGCTCTTGCATGTGATGTGATAAAGCGGTTTATTGTTGAATCTAGCGCCAATGGAGTTAGGGTCTCTCGCAAAATGTTGGAGCGAGCTCTTCTAGAAGCGTGCGCAGTTGTCTTTGCCCATGGCGAAGAGCATGAAGATCTTCGAGGCATGGGAACAACTGCTACAGTCGTACTTCTTCGGGGTGGCTTGTGTTACGTCGCCCATGTAGGCGATTCCCGAGCCTACATAATCCGCTCCGGTACTATCAATCAACTCACAAAAGATCACACCGTGGTAATGGAGCTTGTCGATCAGGGTCTTATTACGATTGAGGAAGCATCAAAAAGCCCATACGGTCATATTTTAACGAGGGCGCTTGGATGTCAGCCTGTGGTCATTGTAGATAGTTTAAAAGTTGATGTGCTTCCGGGTGATCGAATACTTCTGTGTTCAGATGGTGTGTACCCGGGATTAGTCGCTACTCAGGGGATTGTGGAGAATTATGACAGTGAGTCGTCAAGAGAGACGATGCCAGAGCTATTAATAACTGAATCGGAACGAGCTCATGGCTCTGATGATATGACCGCTATTGAGATCTTTATAGAGTCGGAGGATTTTTGCACCAGAGGTGCTGAGGTTACACTTACCTACGCGACTTTGAGTGAAATGACTCTTTTTGAGGAGATGGAATTTAGTGAATTAGCTCAAATCATCGAGCATACCTCTTTCCGAGAAGTACAGAAGGGGGAGACCATAGTGCGGCAAGGAGAAAACGGGCGTGATATGTTCGTTATTCTTAAGGGCGCTTTTAGAGTCGAGAGAAATGGGGTAGTACTTGCGGATATTGAAAAGGGCGCGCACTTCGGTGACCTCGCCCTGATCTCAGGTCAGCCGGTTTCAGCAGATGTCAGAGCTTTATCCGATGCGGCTCTACTTGAGATATCCTACGGTGGGTTTCGGAGTGTGGTGGATCGCGATCCGCTTATTGGATTGAAGCTATATAGGGCACTTGCATCTCAACTCTGCGAGCAAATACGTATCCTCGACAATGTGTATTTGGGCGAAAAATCTGAAACTTATGTTGAACAGCAGCTTGCAGCTGAATCTCAGTAATTGAATCAATCGCCTTGCCCAATTTGTGACTGAAGATACTTTTAGCGGTGGCTCCTAATGAAGCTCTCCCGAGCGGCTTGACGAGAGCAAGCGATGACCTCTTCCCGAGATAGTATTCCGTTCTCAATTAGCTGCTCGTTCTCCCGTAGCACATTTGTTTGAAGAAAGACCGGATTATCGGAGTTTATCGTGAATCGCACCCCATGATCTTTTAGCGCAAAGATAACGCTTCTCATCTCATCCCAGTCCTTAATGCACTCTCTAGTTCGAAGATTACTCGTCGGACAGAGTTCAAGACAGATTTTTCGACGCGCAAGCTCATCAAGCAGTTTCTTATCCTGAACAGACTTAACGCCGTGCCCAATACGATCGGGTTGGAGAGTTTCAATAACCTCCCACACCTCATCAGGCGGTGTTACCTCTCCGGTGTGAATCGTTACCCCCAATTTATTTTTTCTCGCTATTCTCACCGGCTCGCGGATTTGTTCCCATGAAAAAGAGGAAACAAGGGGGCCTGCAACATCGATACCTACGACACCATCTCGAGCAAAACGGCCCGCTTTTTCAGCTATTATTAAATTAAGCTCTGGTGACAGGCGGCGATCCATACAAAGAATAAGTCCACCCTGAATAGGATAAATTAGTGTCGCCTTCTTCATCCCGACGATTGCACTGAAAATTAACTTGTCCAGATCGTAAAAACCTTCACTGTTACGGTTAACCGGATTGAATCGAAGCTCAAGCAACCGAACATTTGCCTTGCGATACGAGAGTGAAAATCCCTCATATACGCATCTCTCCACCGCCATCGGAGATGATTGAATTTTTTCGGTATAGTCAAATCGCTTTAGATACGCCTCGTAGGTGTCCTGATTGACCATCTCGATAGTGTCGACAAATCGCCAATAATCCTTCTCTTTTAACGCAATACCCTGATCGTGAGCTATCTCCCAGAGAGTATGGGCGGTCGCTGCTGAGCCAAGATGCATATGGAGATCGCACAGGTCATGCAATTCGTCGGGGAGATCTACCTGATCGGGGGCCATGATTAATATCCTGAAGCTAACTTGTATCGGCCAAGTATACCTCGGTTTTACGAATATTACCTTTTTTTTCCGAAAATTTTTGTTTGAATCATCTCTTCATGCATCTGAGGGCTTCCCTCAGATGCGCTTTCGCGTTACAAAGTGTGGGGCGTAATTGACTCTCATTGAAGTTTGTTACGTGCGGGTGACCTCCCCAATTCACTTGCGATTTTCCGATTGTTCAGCTATTACAGGGGGCCGAATCGTCCCCGTGGGAGCCGTGCTACGAGGAGACCGTGCGAGCAAACTAGTTGCCTCGCTAAAGAAAGCAACGTTGTATTTTCGGCGCTGACTAAGTGCACGGGTACCGCGCTACATATCTATGAAACGAATTCCCCGTTCTTACTCATTTTTCGTCCTTACCGCTGTTTTGGGGTGTGCCGTTGCCCTGACAGGAGGGTTCATCATTTTCCCTCTCTCTTTAGTTAGGGCGCAGCCATCCACGGCTGTGAACGCCCCCGATGCGACTCAGACTCAGGCCGCAGCTCCAAGCGGTCCGTCGAGTTACGGAATACCCAAGGAGAGCCTCCCGGGTTATCCAGCGCAGGGTATATCGGCTGGTGTATGGAATCAGGGCCAGGCCGCTCTGTGGGACCTTCACTTGATCGATCATTTTCGCTACTTCGGGCCACAGCAGCGAGCTCGAGGCCATCGTCCCGAGCAACCAATAAACTTCAGCCATATCGTCCACGTTCAGGGCAACAAGATGGAGTGTCAATATTGTCACTGGAACGTGGCAAAGTCTCCGTACGCTGCGATTCCGGACGTAGAGCTCTGTATGGGTTGTCACAAAATGGTGAATAGTACAGATCCTGCCGCGAATGCTGAGATTGAAAAGTTGAAAGGGTACTGGGAGAGAGGAGAGGCAATTCCGTGGAAAAAGGTACACGTAATGCCCGACTACTATCGATTCAATCACAAGCGCCATGTTAAAGGCGGGGTCACTTGTCACGAGTGTCATGGACAGGTGGGCGAAATGCCAGTTGTTGAGCGAGTTTCTTCGATGAAGATGGGCTGGTGTATAGACTGTCATCGTCAAAGAGGAACGACTATAGATTGCGCCTCGTGTCACCATTAGAAGGAACAGGAGATCGAGTCAGCGAAAAAACTTCCTCTATAGCAAACCAGAGGATATTAATAACACTTAGTAAGCGTCCGTTGTGTTAAATGAGAATTCAAATACCAGGATGCGAGCGGTAAGGGTTGTTCGAGAAATGGAACTTTCATGAGTGATGCGGAAACACCAGATAGGGTTATTCAGATGGATGTGCGTTCAGAGCGAGAAAAAATGAATGACGCAAAGAGTGGAGTTTCTCGCCGCCGATTTCTTCAGATTTTGGGTGCCTCCTCGGCGGGCGCTGCCCTCGCTGGCTGCGCCGACGACAAGACGCAGCTTTTGAAGCCGCGAGTAAAAAGTGAAGAAGAAGGTGGACAAATACCGGGTGTACCGGTCTGGTTCAGCTCGACCTGCACCGAATGTTCAGCGGGATGTGGCGTTGCAGTAAAGAACGTCGATGGCCGAGCGATTAAAGTAGAGGGTTCCTCAGAACACCCGATAAATCGTGGGGGATTGTGTGCTCTCGGTCAATCATCACTCCAATCTTTGTATGATCCAGACCGTATACGTCAGCCACTAAAAAGATCGGGTGAAAAAGGAGGAGTTCCTCAGTTTTCTCCTATCTCTTGGGATGAGGCTCTCGGATCAGTTGCTGAGGCGATGGCGAAATCGGGCAAGCCGACCGTTTTCCTGACCGGCGAGGTGACGGGTGCTCATGAAGAGCTCTACGGTGAGATAAAGACTGCCCTCCGCGCTGAACATGTTGTTTATGATTCGATGCAGCCTGTCGAATTAACGAAGGCTTCAGAGGCAGTATACGGAGTCCGAGAAATTCCACAGTTTCAATTCGGCGAAGCAGATTTTATTTTAAATTTTGGTGCCGATTTCCTCGAGACTTGGGTAAGTCCCGTAGAATTCGCAAGAGGTTGGGCGGAGGGTCGTCGTCGTGCGGTTCCTGCCAAGACCGTGCACATCGAGCCACGTCTTTCCCTGACAGGGGCTAACGCGGACCTGTGGTTATGTTCCAATCCAGGAAGCGAGATACAGTTGGCACTGGCTCTTGTGAAAGAGCTGAGCGCTCGTTCTGGGAGGAGGCAGCTCGAGCCAGGACTGCGAAAATATGTCGATTCGATTATAAAGGACACCTCTGTTTCTGAGGTCGCCGATATATCAGGAATAGCTGCTGATAAGATTGCAATGGTGGCGTCTCAGCTCGCCGATGCAAAAGCTCCGTTAGTTATTGCAGGGGGAACAGCGGCGTCAACCGAGCGAGAATTCGAGCTTCAGGTTCTGGTCGCGATACTTAATCAGATGACCGGTGCTGTTGAGCGAACAGTTCTCGTTGGGCGCGGTCGTAAGGTGAGATCATCCACAGAAGATGTGATAGGTCTCGTTAAGAAACTAAACGATGAAGCGGTTGGAGCGCTCGTTATTGCGGGTACTAATCCGGCCTTTAACCTTCCGGGAGATTCCAGTTTCAGCGTTGCGGCGCGAAAAGCAAGAGTAGTTGTAAGTCTCGCGAGCCATCTTGATGAAACTGCTCAGCTTGCCGACTTCATCTTGCCCTCGCATACGGGTCTTGAGAGTTGGGGTGTTTTAAATCAGCAGCCTGGAGTTTATTCTCTGCAGCAGGCAACGATGTCCCCGGTTTTTGATACCAAGGATATCGGCGACACTCTTCTCGCATTGAGTGCATCACTCTCAGCGCCAATCGCTCGTGGTGGCGAGAAGGGGATATTTAGAGATTTCGTTAAGGCGTATTGGAAAGAGCTCGCCGATAAGTGGGGCAAATCTTCAGACTTCGAGAAGTTTTGGCACGATTCTCTAGCTCAGGGTGGATATACGGCTAAGGCCTCAAGTGTTGAAATTTCTGGACCTAAGATTTCGCTACTCCCAACATCTTTCCAGACTGCTCAACTAGGCGATCATCGTTCTGATCACGCCGAACCGATAGTCTATCCTTTCACCTCAGTAAAGACTTTCGATGGAAGAGCGGCAAATCGGCCATGGTTGCAGGAACTTCCTGACCCGATGACGAGTGCTGTTTGGGATGCTTGGGTAGAGCTTCATCCCGACACTGCTGCGGCGCTAAATTTAGCTAATGGTCAGATGGTCGCGATTCGGAATCACTACGGTGAGGTCCGCGCGTCAGTACTAATTACCCCCTACATTGCCAAAGGAATTGTAGCGATACCTTTAGGTCAAGGTCATCGCGCATACGGAAGATATGCAACTTCAGTCGGAAAGGGCAGTGTCGTCGATCTTATCGGTATGAAGGATCGCAAGGCAGTTTGCCTTCTCTCTGCTCGCGCAGAAGTTAGTCGTATCCAGGAGCGACATACCCTTGTTACTCTCGCCGGTAGCGATTCTCAACATGGCCGAGGACTCGCGAAAACTACTCTATTAACCGCGGCTGGAGTTGATCGAGCTGCTCACGGGGCGCACGCAACTGAGAATGGAGCTGGTTCACTTCATGGATCTCACCATGAACCCAAGCAGATGTACGAGCAGCGAGAGCATCCATTATATCGCTGGGGAATGGCGATAGACTTAGCTGCATGTACTGGTTGTTCGGCGTGTGTTGTTGCTTGTTACGCAGAGAACAATATTCCGACAGTTGGAAAAGAGCTGTGCAGCAAAGGGCGTGAGATGTCGTGGCTGCGGATCGAGAAATATATCGATACCGAGCCGCATAGCGAGGAATTTACCGTAAACTTCCTCCCGATGATGTGTCAGCACTGCAACAACGCGCCGTGCGAGCCAGTCTGCCCTGTTTATGCAACTTACCACAACGAGGAGGGTCTCAATGCGATGGTTTATAACCGTTGCGTAGGAACCCGCTATTGTTCAAATAACTGCTCCTACAAAGTCCGTCGATTCAACTGGGTTACAATTGACGTTCCGGAACCTCTCTCTTGGCAGATTAATCCGGACGTAACCAAAAGAACCATGGGGGTCATGGAGAAGTGCACCTTCTGTGTTCAGCGAATTGCTGAGGCAAAGGATAAAGCCAAAGATGAAGGACGGCTCGTTAGGGATGGAGAGATTCAGCCAGCATGCGCTCAGAGCTGTCCGACCCAAGCGATCGCGTTCGGGAATCTTAATGATCCAGAAAGTCGGGTCAGTAAACTCAGTAATGATAAACGAGCCTACAAGGTTCTTGATCACCACATCAATACGCAACCTGCGGTAAGCTATCTCAACGATATCAAATACAGGCTGTAGGAATCCCTCTATGAGTCATCACCAGACGCAGCACCAACACACCGAGTGTACCTCATGCGAGGAAGCTCACCCCTCTCGGTTTCGAGGGGGAATCGTTCCAACGGAAGCAAAGCCGCTTACCTATGAAGAGGTGAATACCACGGTGCTTGCGATGTTAGAGCCACCGACCTATCGTTGGTGGCTATTCCTTGCACTATGTTTGGCCGCTGTAGCGATCGGGGGAGTGTCGTGGACTCGACAGATACTCAAAGGTATGACTGAAGCTGGTAAGTCTCATCCTGACATGTGGGGTGGATACATCACTACCTTCGTTTTTTGGGTTGGTATCGCTCACTCCGGCACATTGATTTCAGCCGTACTTTATCTTTTTCGAGCTCATTTTCGAATGCCGATTTATCGACTCGCTGAGGCGATGACGGTATTTGCCGTACTCACCGCAGGGCTGTTTCCGTTGATACACCTTGGACGAGTTTGGTACTTCTACTGGCTCATGCCGTATCCGAATGAACGGGCGATTTGGCCTAATTTCCGTTCTCCTCTTTTGTGGGACGTATTTGCGGTCAGTACTTACCTAACGATATCGAGCACCTTTTTTATCATAGGTCTTATTCCCGATATAGCTGCAGCTCGCGATGCAGCAAAGACCAAGTTTCGAAAGATTTTGTACGGAATAACATCGCTTGGTTGGTCGGGTAGCCATTCGCAATGGAAGCACTACACGGCGGCGTATCTCTTCTTTGCCGCTCTTGCAACCCCTCTCGTTGTATCAGTACATTCGGTCGTTTCGTGGGACTTTGCGATGAGTATTGTGCCGGGTTGGCATGCAACGATATTCCCACCGTACTTCGTAGCAGGTGCAATTTTCTCCGGAATTGCGATGGTGATCACCATCATGGTTCCTTTAAGGAAGATTTTCGGCCTTGAGCGAATACTTGAGCCAAAGCACTTTGACGCCATGTGCAAGCTGATTTTGCTCACTAGCGGTATTTTGACCTACTCCTACGGGATCGAGTTCTACACCGCATGGTTCAGTAATAATGAGTTTGAGCGAGCACAGTTCTGGTTTAGACCATTCGGAGAGGTAGGGGCCGCTTTTTGGGGCATGACTTTCTGTAACTGTATTTTTCCACAGCTTCTCTGGATCAAGAAGCTGAGAACGAATATTCCTTTCGTATTCTGCGTGACGATTCTGATTAATATTGGAATGTGGCTCGAACGTTTCAATATCATCGTTCAGTCTCTTTCGCACGAATACATTCCATACTCTTGGGGGTGGTACAACTTCTCTTGGGTCGACATTGGGATTGTAATCGGTTCTTTTGGTTGGTTCGGAATGTGGATGACCCTTTTTGTAAAATTCTTCCCAGCGGTAGCGATAACCGAGATAAAGGAGATTTTACCTGCACCACGCCGTGTTGCTCAGGGTGGTAATCACTGAACAGTAATTGCGAAGTAAGTTTCTGGTAAGAGTCCGCGCTTTTTGGGCGGATTAGTGGAGAGAATGAGAAGCTGAGGCACGAATGAAAGGACCGAAGGCAGTCGTAGGGGTATATACCTTCATCGACGATGCACTATCTGCGATAGAGTTAGCAAAGACTAGCAATCTGGATTATCGGGTCTACTCGCCCGTTCCTCATCACGAATTGGAGGAGGCTACTCTTCCAGGAAAAAGTCCCGTTAGATTTCTAACAGGAGCTGGAGCTGTGATGGGCTGTTCTGCGGGCTTTGCTCTCGCAATCTGGACCTCACTAGACTACCCTCTGAGGGTTAGTGCCAAGGATGTCGTGTCGGTACCGGGTTTTTTTGTTATTGGGTACGAGTGTACGATTCTTTTCGGCGGTATTTTTACCCTTCTGGCGCTGCTTCATTTTTGCCGATTACCCAATATTCTTAGAAAAATCGGGTACGATCCCCGTTTCAGCCAGGATAAATTCGGGGTAGTTATCGGATGTCAAACGGCTATGGTAGATGACCTCGTTGCTCGGCTCCGACAGACCGGTGCGGATGAGATTCAGGTCCGGGAGGGGCTGTGATGAAGGGAATTGTGAGGATATTTTGTGGTGCTCTTGGAACTACGATGATTGTTTCATCGGCAGCTCTTGCATTACCTTTTAATCAGGACATGGTTGGAACTCAGTATGGCCTAGGTCAGATTATGAGACCAAAGGCAGCTGGAGCAGTCTCGTCCAATGATGCGAAGCGTTTTGTCGGCACTCGCGAGGAGGCTGCCGCTCTTAAGAATCCAGTCGCGCCGTCAATCGAGTCTATTGTTCATGGCAAGCGTAGTTACAATACAAACTGCTCTCCCTGCCACGGGTCTTTCGTAGATGGCAAACACATTCCAGGCCCAGTTGGAGCCCGTCTTCCAGCGGTAAATCTTGCTCAGGATTACCTGAAAGTTGTACCCGATTCTCATTTTTTCCAGTTCATCCATTTTGGCGGTATGGCGATAATGCCGGCATATGGATGGAAGCTTTCTCTAACGGAACACTGGGATATTGTAAACTATATTCGTTCGGTTCAAAGGGGCGAGGGGCTCTCTGATCAGGCAAAGGATTAGAAGGTAAGGAACATGCACGCGGCGGCACCATCAATTGATATCGATAAGGCTATTGAGGCCAAACCCCTTCGATCTGCGACTGCGCTCAAGGGTTTTCTCTGGTCGGCGGTAACCGTAGGGATAATCACTTTTTTTGCGGGTCTATTATCTGGTAAGGCCGCGCATGTGTGGTTCTGCTTTTACTGGGCACTTCTCTATTTCATGGGATTGGCAGCTGGTGGGGTAATGATTTCTGCGATCTTCCAGATTACAAGAGCTACCTGGTCGGCATCGATTCGACGACTTACCGAGGCAAATGTGGCGTTTTTGCCGGTTGCCTACGTTCTTTTTCTGTCGACCTACCTAGGTCGTGAGTACCTCTTCCCTTGGGCTCGGACAGCTCGCGCTGGCACTGAGTGGTGGATGCAACCGGGATTTGTTTACGCTCGTATGGCGGTGTTACTAGGTTTTCTCTTCTTTTTTATGTGGCGATTCGTCCGCTTATCACTGCGGGGGGATATTGGGTTAATTCGAGATCATGCATCCGATACTAGTCGCTGGCAAACTTTCTTTCACAACACAATAACAGAGCGTTGGCGTGGCGTGACACTTGAAGTGCCAGAGATTCAGAACAGACTCTCCCAGAGAGCGCCTGCATTGGTTCTTGTCTACGCGCTGGTCTACTCGCTCTTCGCCTTTGAAATGGTGATGGCGATGGATTATCGCTGGCTTTCAAACCTGTTTGGTGGCTTTCTGTTTATCGGGAACATTTATGGAGCTTGGGCAGTTCTCATACTTCTGACCCTGTATCACGTCGCAAAGGAGAAAGAGTTTTCCCAATGGGTTTCAACGAACGAGTTGTGGGATCTCGGTAAGCTGACCTTCGGGTTTTGTATGGTCTGGGGTTACTTCTTCTTTAGCCAGTTCCTTCCTCAATGGTACGGAAACCTCCCAGAGGAGACCCAGTATCTTATTGTTCGGACCCGAGAGTTTCCATGGAAGGGATGGGCGTGGGTGACGCTTTCAGCTTGCTTTATCGTTCCTTTTATATTGCTTCTAAGCCGTGATTTGAAGAAGACACCTCGTTGTATCGGAGCGGTTGCTATAGTAATTCTGTGTGGGCTTGCGATGGAGCGGTATATTCTAGTTATGCCGCAGCTTTCTCCAGGTTCAATTCCGTTCGGAATTAGCGAAATTGGCATATTTCTCGGCTTTCTTGGTGCCTATGGTCTGTCGCTTCAGGCGTTTCTAGGTGCTGTTCCGCCAGTAATTGTATCCTCGCCGTTGGCTCAGGGTAGTGCGGATTGGTAAATTTCGAGTCTAGCAGGTCGGTGCCCTAGTGCTTAGTTGATAAGGTAATATTTGTTCTTATCAATCAAGCACTAGTCAACAAGTACCCGAGGTAGAATAGGACTAATACGGGTCGTCACCTCGTACGGAATTGTATCGGTAATTACGGCGTGGTCCTCTGGGGTAATCATCTCACTGCCCTGAGAGCCGATTAGTACCACGTCGGCACCTGAGGAAGGAATTCCTAATTCCGATAAATCAACAACAGCCATATTCATAGATATCCGCCCCACAATTGGGCGACGAATCCCATCTATGAGTACATATCCCCCTTTTTGATACGTTCGTGGAAGGCCGTCGCCATATCCTTGCGGAATAAGTCCAAGCATCATCGGCCGTTTGCTCCGAAAGGTTCCTCCATAACCGATGGGGAAATCGGCCGGAATTTGCTTTACTTGCGCTAAAGTGCTGTACCAAGAAAGGCACGGCTTAAGGTAGTAGCCTTGTTGTTCGGCGTGGGCTTTTACGGATGGTGATGGCCACATGCCATAGACAGACAACCCTGGTCGAATAACCCGTTGATATGGGTTCAGAGTGTTAAATCTCCACAAACCACTACTCGCAAAAAGGTGGCATTCAAGATCTTGGCACTGAGCTGCTTCGATAACAGAGCTTAGTAATTTTTGTTGAGCTAGAGATATTGAGAGATCGGGGTCCTCATCGGCGCAGGAAAAATGACCATAAATGCCGAGTAATTCGATACCCTTTGATTGCCGAAGATGCTGGATAAGGACTGGCGCGTCGGCTGGTGAGATTCCCTCTCGACCGAACTGCAGATCGATCGCAAGAAAGGCCTTCAGCACTTCACCTCTTTCTAATGCCCATGATAAACAGCTACGAGCATGATCCTCGTCAAAAAGTGAAAGAACACCTTTAGCCTCAACCACCACATCTAGCTCAGCAGGTGATACGTATCCGAGCAGTTCGATCGGCTTCTTAGTCATTGTTCGCAATTCGAATAGCTCTCTGGAATCGTCGATAAGATAGCGATCGACAAGGTCATCAATTGCTGAAACAACCTCTCTAACCCCATGACCATAGGCATTCGATTTAACCGGAATTGCGAGCTTAGTCTTCGGCCCAATTTTCGATCGAATAGTTTCAATGTTGCTGCGCAGCGCACTTCGAGAGATAGCGATAAATGAGTGAAAACCTTTGAGGCATGGTGGTGATGATGTGATCATTTTTCCATTTTAGATCGGCGCTGTTTTATTCGTAGAGAAGCTAAAGGTGTGCCTCAGGTGACTGGTCATCTCAGAGCTGTAGAGGCTCGGGTGCAAGCAGCAGGCTTTGCGAAAGTATATCTTTGGGTTTAAGTTAACGATTCGAATCTAACCTCGCCAATCATTATGAAGCCTCTTGATAGGATGGACTCGCTACGTGGTGTGAAAATTCTTCTGCGTAGCGTGGTACTACTCGATGCGGGACATTCAGTAAAAAATTACTCATTATCATCGCTGTTGTTATCTGTACCAAGGCTGGCGAGAAATTCGTTAATATCATCGGTGAAAATCGGTCCATATCTTCGACTTAAAATCTCAGACATTTCGGCTTCATTAAGAATGCATCGTTCGGCTAAATTTTCTATGTTTTTACCAAATTGACTCCAAAATTGATAAATGCCTATTTGTATTGATTGAGTTGTAACCAAAAACTGTGAATTAGGATTGCCATCGTTGTTAGTGTTGATAATCTCCTGCTGGCGAGCGGCCAAGGGTTCTTTCAATATCTCTAGCTCCTCAGTCCACGAGGCTTCGATCAATCCCGAAACAACGCGAAGTTCAAGCTCTTCAAGCAGAAGCGCGCGAGCGAGAATTTTGCTTGTTAGCTGTTCATCGGACGTCGGTGCCGATGTCTCTTCTCTAATGAAATCTCGCGCGGTAATGTATCGATCAAAGAGTGCTTTTGGGTGTCCCGATCCATTGGCAAAATCTGCGTAAAGCGCACCAACGAGACCGTTGTATTGATCCTCCGAAATTTCCCAGGAATCTTGTGCATCCTTTCGCCATTTCTTAAACGCCCCTATAAACTCTGCCGATGTCGGGTTGTAAAATTCGACAGCGAAATTGCCAAGCATCTCATAAACATCTTCACTAAATGCATGACCGAAACGGTGGACGAGCTCATTTGGCGAAACATTCTGAGCTATCTCAGAATCACAAAATTCATCGAACTGCTCCCTCATAACCTCGTGACCAAACTCAAGATCAACTAGCCCCTCTTGCACCATCCTCGCTTCGGTGCGAAGAGTGACGTCATAGCCTGTGACCATGTCGCAAAGATACTCTGCTGTAAGCCGAACCTCACCCCTTAACCGCATCATCATCAAGGCTTGATCTAGCAAAGACTCCCCCTCCAATATTTCCGCTAATTCCTCTCGGACCTCCGGTCTTATTTCACCAGTCTCCGTAAAAATGGAGTTTAGGTATCGCTCGATTCTTGGGACTCTGCTATCCGTTAGAGAGTGAGCTTTCATGAGTGATCGGGCGGCATCGTATTGGTTGTTGATTGAACTGGCAAAGACAATTCCATCAAAAATAGCATCTAGGCACCCCCCTCTCTCCTCAAGTTCAAGATTGCTAATTTCTACCTTCAGTAGAGGATATCTCTCCTGTGCCGCACGAGATGCGACAGCCAGGAAATCCACTCCTGCATCAGTCATTGTCCTTTTGAGGTCTGCGATGGGCTCTAATCTATATAATTCTCGAAGTTCTCGCCTCGCATCCTGTTCTTGCTCGAAGAAAATATTATTCAAATCCTCATCGTCAATTGCAAGCAAACAAATAGCTAGAGTCTCTAGCTGTTTTTTGTTGAGAGTCTCGACTGCATCCAATGATTTTAAGGCCTGATTAACGATATATCCTGCCCTCTTCTCCGTAATCGGCCCATCGCGGAGCTCCGCGGCGACCATCGCTAGATCGCCCCGAAGGTCGAGCTTTACCGCTGGCATATAGTGCATTGCGTGCTCTTCTCCTTCCGCCCCAAGCCGCTCTCCAAGCCGCTCCAGCGTCTCTCGTAGCTGTTCTCCCTCGTGATTAACCGCTGCTGCCTCATATTGCCTGACCAGCGTGTAGCAGGTTTGTACTGTTTTTAATTCACTAGATGAATACCAACCCCGCAGCTCATCGCTCACAGGATCAATCGCCCGCATAACGATCCGAGTTGCATCCTCAAGAGCTACCGAGCCCTGTTTAATATCGGCAGCAACCTCCATCATTAGGTGCTGGTCTCGCAGCTGAAACGGGTCGAGGGCGTCGGTTAGGAACTTGCTGACATTTTGGACAAAGCTGCTCGACGATGTACCTTCAGGAATGCTCGTGATTTGATGGATGGTCAAGGGTGCCTCCGAGAGTAAAGCAATTTGTTGGTCCCTCCAGTCCTTATTGAGGATACCGGGGCAATTGGGTCAAACTACTTCGCAACTGTTAGGTTCGTCAATTAGTGAGGAAAAAAAGTAGCCATAAAGTTCCGATTAGGGTTGGTGGAAGAATCTTCATCATCAATAGGTCTCATCCTCGATTTACTTTTTTGGTAGACGATAATTCATGGTTCCGGAATAATGTATCTCGATGCGAGCGGGGTGACAGATTGGGAGCGTTTGGCCACACTCCATGGCCGGATGTCTTCTTGATCAAAGATTTCCCCTGATCCTAACAGTCTGCGAAATAAGGGGATTCGATACGTTCTACGAAAAGTTTCTGAGATTTGTAGACTTAACCACCACCCAAATTAAAAGAAGCGGTTTAGGTGGGTTGAACTGATTTGCCTGGTATGATAATCTCCTCAGCCGATAGAGGGGGATACAAAACCTGCTAGGCCCCCGACGTGTCTTAACTTCCCGTTCGCAGCTTTTGGTAAAAGGCTCGCGGCTGTTGCGGATAAACACCGACGGTCATCAAAAGCCCTTCCGACAAACACGATTGTCTCGAGAGCTTTTGATGACTGATTATTACCTACTGAGGAACCATGCCAGTACCAAAGAAACGAACTTCTCGTGCAAAACGTGATATGAGACGCTCGCACCATGCTCTCGTCGGGGTGCAGTTTTCGTCATGTCCATCGTGTCAAGCACCAGTTAAATCACACCATGCTTGTCCATCGTGCGGGCAGTACCGTGGCCGGGCTGCATTCCCATCAAAGATTGAGACTTCAAAGTCAGAGTAAGTTTTGCTGAAATAGTTCCCTTTTTCTAAAAGAGTAGCCCGTGACACTAGTTGGGTCTGCTGAAAGGCTGCCGTTGGCTCTTGAAGCTATGGGGGGAGATCTTGGTCCCTCCGTAGCCGTTGGGGCAGCAATTAGAGCGGCTCGCGAGCTTGGTGTTAAGACCTTGCTGGTGGGCCAAGAGGGTGTATTAGCTGAGCTCTTGAGGGATGCTCCGAGCGATATTCGCTCATTAGTCACTATTCGTCATGCGCCAGATGTCGTGACGATGGAAGATAGTGCTTCAACCGCTATTCGTCGTAAGCCACAATCATCGATTCGGGTTGCTTTTCGTGCTGTTGCTGCTGGAGAGGCCAGCGGTTGCATAAGTGCAGGAAACACAGGTGCGATGATGGCCGCCGGAATGTTTGAGTGCGGCACTCTCGCGGGAATTAGTCGTCCTGCTATAGCGACGATGATACCTCGGCGGGGATCTTTAGGGCCGTGTGTTCTCCTTGATGTAGGAGCGAACGTCGACTGCAACTCCCAACAGTTACTTCAGTTTGCCGTGATGGGCGGGGCTTTCGCGTCAGTTGCTCAGGGTATTGAGCGGCCTCGGATTGCGCTTTTATCGAATGGGAGTGAGGTAGGCAAGGGGACTGATACGGTTCGCGCGGCAGCCGAATCGTTGCGGGCTATGCCTTCTCTTAACTTCATCGGTTTCGCTGAGGGTAAGGATATCGTTCGAGATGTTGCCGAGGTCATTGTTTGCGATGGTTTCGTGGGTAATGCCGTTCTCAAGGCGATGGAGGGAACGTTTGAGTTAATCGTTGGTGCGGTTAAAGATGAGGTTAAAAAGAGCTGGATTGCTCAGGCGGGTATGCTGCTGGCGCGACCGGTTCTCAAGAAAGTTCTCGCAGAGCGGTTTGATCCCGCTGTTCAAGGGGGAGCTCCTCTCCTGGGGCTCGCGAAGCTCGGAATCGTGTGTCACGGCTCGTCAAGCGAATGGGCATTTTTTAATGCGCTACGCGTTGCCGACAACTTTAATCGTGAAAAGTTGATAGATCGACTCGAGTCGGCTCTCGGGTTGGTGACAGTTTCAAGTTCTGAGACGGCTCTGTAGGTCCCATAAATCCGTACTTAATCCCATTTCAATTTCATCGCGCGACTCGGAGAAAACGTCGGGTCCCAGCTGTTTTGGAGTGTTGAGCAATAGCGTCTCGATGTGAGAAAAGGTACTCAAGATCGGTGAACCCATTTAGAAGGCAATGTTTACGAAAAGGATCGCAAACAAACGAGAGTGGCTCGTCGAGTAGGGAATTCGTTATCGTTTGAGTGGCAAGATCAATAGTTATTTGTCCAGCTCCTTCCCTTGGTGCTTTCCACCACATCTCTATAATTGAGCGGGGAACGGTTATTGGTAGCAGGCCGTTTTTCTCTGCATTGTTCCTGAAAATATCCGCAAACGATTCGGCGATTACCGCCCTGATTCCGTTCTCTTGGAGCGCCCAAACGGCATGTTCTCGGGATGATCCACAACCAAAATTATTTCCGGCAACGATGATGGAAGCTCCCGAATATGAGGGGTGAGCGAAGGGAAACGATGGGTCTGCGTTTCGCAAATTTTCAAAAGCATGCGCACCATAGCCCGTTCTTCCCGTGTTTCGAAGATGGCGAGCAGGGATAATCATGTCCGTATCTACATCATCAATCTTGATTGGGATGTAGTGAGAGGTCAGAGTTGAGAATGTTTCCATCGGGCTACTATCTTGATAGTTGATAGGCGATATTTTTTAAGTTTTTACGGATAGCGTATTACTCCGCACCGCAGATAGCTCCTGCAAGAGCGCTCGCGGCAACGGTTGCGGGGGAAGCAAGGTGCGTAATACTTCCTGGGCCCTGTCGGCCAACGAAATTGCGGTTCGAGGTGCTAATGCACCTTTGTCCTGGCGGAACGATATCATCGTTCATTCCAAGACACATTGAGCATCCGGGCATTCGAAACTGGGCTCCTGCTTCGGTAAATATCTTATCGAGGCCCTCTTCGATCGCCTGTTCTCTTACTGCCTCAGAACCAGGGACAACGAGCATCGTTACGCCCGATGCGATCCGTTTTCCCTTTACAATTTCCGCTGCGATTCGAAGGTCGGAGATGCGGGCGTTGGTGCATGACCCCAAAAATGCCCACTCTATCGGCGTTCCCTGAAGTGAATGTCCAGCGCGTAATCGGGTGTAGGCGAGGGCCTGTTCCTGGGCGAGACGGTCAGCGGGTGTTAGGTTTTCCGGAAGCGGTATTGGCTCATCTATTGCGACTGATTGGGCAGGATTTGTGCCCCACGTAACCATAGGTTTTACGGTCGAAGCATCAAGAAAAATTGATGTATCGAAGTGAGCATCCGGAGCGGATGATAGAGAACTCCAGTAAGCAACAGCATCGTCCCAATCCTCTTCTGAAGGGGCGTAGAGACGATCTTTGAGGTAGGAGAATGTAACTTCATCGGGGCCTACGAGGCCCCCTCGTGCACCGCATTCTATCGACATGTTGCAAATCGTCATCCGCTCCTCCATCGAGAGTGCGGAAATTGTGCTTCCTCGATATTCGATGAAGTGCCCATTTGCACCACCGACTCCGAGCTGTTGAATGATTCGCAGAATGATGTCCTTTGCAAATACTCCACGGCTTAGTTTCCCCTCAACGGCAACCTCCATCGTTTTTGGACGATACTGGAGAATGCATCCTGTTGCCATAACATGGGTGACTTCCGAGGTGCCGACTCCGAATGCAAGTGCTCCAAAGGCACCAAGAGTTGCGGTGTGAGAATCGCCACATACGAGAGATAATCCCGGCTGCGCGATGCCGAGCTCTGGTGCGATAACGTGAACTACCCCTTGATGTCCACTTCCGTAATCAAAAATGGTAAGACCGCGCTTTTTTGTGTTAGTCCGCAGAAGCTCAACCTGTGCTCGGGCAACGGGGTCATGGATGATGTGGCGGTCTTGTCGGGTGGGGATGCTGTGATCGAGAGTGCCAAACAGGTACTCCGGGAAGGCGATTGGAAGGTTATTATCCTCTAGAAACTGGAACGCTTGGGGTGAAGTGACCTCGTGAATGAGCATCGCATCTATCGCCAAAACGGTTGGGCACCCTTGATCGGTTGCGACCGAGTGGAGTGACCAGAGCTTATCGATGATGTTTGGTGGATTTGTGGTCATTGAGATAGGCGCTTCGTGAAAACCAGGTTATTTTTATCGACGCCGAATTATCGCAGCACCACCTTTTTCAGGCAAGTCGCAACGAGGCGATTGAAAACCGAGCCGATGTGTGTGAGGGTATGGGCCTAAAGTTATTCGAGCGTGGAGGCTTTTTTGGCCTCGCGGGATTTTTTTGGGAGTGGTTTCAATGACAAGTTTGTTGGCAGGAAAGGTCGCTTTGGTGACCGGTGGATCACGTGGAATTGGACGAGCGGTTTGTGTTGAGCTTGCAGCTCAGGGAGCAACAGTTTGGATTAACTATGCATCGCGGTCGGATGCCGCTGAGGAAACAGCGGCTTTGTGCGAAGAAAAAGGAGCGGTGGCGAAGATTGTGCCGTTTCAGGTGGAGGATAGCGAGGCGGTTGATAAGGCAATCGATCGAATAAAAGCAGAATCTGGTCGACTTGATATCGTCGTAAATAATGCGGGAATATCTCGAGATGGCCTCTTTGTTCGGATGAAAAATGCCGATTGGGAACAGACCATTCAGACCAACCTTACCGGAGCTTTTTATGTTGCGCGAGCGGCTGCTCGGTTGATGATGAAACAGCGCGAAGGGAGAATCATCAATATCAGCTCGGTTGTTGGTGAAATGGGAAATGCAGGACAGGTACCTTATGTTTCTTCGAAAGCGGGGATGCTTGGATTGACTAAGGCGATGGCCCGCGAGCTTTCATCGAGAAATGTAACAGTCAATGCGATAACGCCGGGCTTCATCGATACGGAGATGACACAGGTGCTTCCTGAGGCTGTAAGGGAGGAACACTTAAAAGCAATTCCGTTGGCACGATTCGGCCAACCTCGGGAGGTTGCGGCTCTGGTTGCATTCCTTGCGTCTGAAAATGCTGCCTATATTACTGGTCAAGTTATCGGGGTTAATGGCGGAATGTATATGTGATTAGTTTCTCCTGAAAAACCCATCCATCGGTTTTTCAGGAGAAACTCGCAGGACGCTCGTAAGAGGCTCCGAAATAAGGAGTTTTGGAATTTTATGTACCTAAGAGCACCTATCTCACCATCTGTTGAGGATAATTTACCCTGTTTGGGGGTGACTTTTTAGTTGCTTTTGGGTACGGTTGGAAGCTGGATTTTGGGCTGCTGCTTGACAACTTGCTGAAGCCTGGTGAAGGATTGCACTTCACGGATAGCAATTCGTCGGATAGTTCACATTTTTTCCGAGCAGGAAGAAACAGCGGCCGTCGATTTTTCGCACATGACTGCAGCCCGGATGGTGGTTGCAGCCAAATTATTAACTTGTCGGGAGACTATACATCATGGCATCGGTCGAAGAGATTTCAGAGCGAGTAAAAAGCATTGTTGCGGAACAGCTTGGGGCGGCTGCTGACGATGTAACCTCAAAAGCATCGCTCATAGAGGATTTGGGTGCCGACTCCCTTGACATCGTTGAGCTCGTTATGGCTCTCGAAGAAGAGTACGAGATGGAGATACCTGATGAGGATGCTGAAAAGATCCAAACAGTCGAGGATATCGTAAACTACATCAGCAATAAGCAGTCGTAACGAAAACTCTCGCGCAGATTTAATCTCTCGGTTGATCTCGCGAAGTTTCTCTCGCGCAGGACTTCTGAGAGAGGATATCGAAAGGGGTCGTTCCGGTAATAGCGGAACGACCCCTTTAAATTTTTTTTTTACTTCGGGTTTTCGTTCCACGAATCGTGTCGTGGGGGGTTGATAAAGGGAGAGGTTCAGAGTAAAGAGGTTATGAGATTCTATTCCTCTTCGTACCAAATACCGGAGACCTCCCCATGTATTGTCCATCGTGCGGTTCCGACCGACTTTCGGTAGTGGACACTCGCTCTGAGGATGGTGCGATACGCCGTCGTAGAGAGTGTCAGGCTTGTGCTCAGCGTTTCACAACGATTGAGCGAATTGAGCTCTTCCTTCCCTTTGTCGAGAAAAAAGATGGCAGGCGAGAGCCGTTTTCGCGTGAAAAGCTCAGAACCGGTTTAATCCGTGCCTTCGAGAAACGTCCTGTCGGAGTTGCCGAGATCGAAAATCTTATACAGTTGGTCGAACAGCGGGTGAGTGAGCTCGGTGTGCGAGAAATATCAAGCCAACGGATTGGCGAGATCGTTATGAACCTACTCAAAGATATCGATCTTGTCGCGTATATTCGGTTTGCTTCAGTATATCGCGAGTTCTCGGATGTGACCCATTTCGCAGAAACAATTAAAGGGCTTGCGTCGCGGGAACCAGGTTGAGGATATGCAGGTTGTAGTTATGACAGCCAAATTCAACTAGTCGGGCGATTTTTCCACTTCTCTCAGAGTTCCAGTTTCTTTAAAAAAGCCACTCATCATCTTTTTAATCTCTCCTCATCCTTTGGTCTGAAATTTTCATGAGCTCGTTTTTCTCCGCACATTGCAGCTCTATCGAGGAGGTTTGCACTCAACTTCTGAGCGGTCGAGGTATCATCCTCGTTGATGATGATGATCGCGAAAATGAGGGCGATCTTGTTTTTCTCGCTGACCGACTCGATGCAAGTGCTGTCGCCTTTATGATTCAGGATTGTGGGGGGCTTATCTGCGTTAGCATGGATCGCAGTCAGGCAATACGTTTGGGACTTGGTCCACAAACAGAGGATAATCGAAGCTCGTTTGGTACCCCATTTGCCGTTACAGTTGGTTTGCGTGAATTTGGCCCAAATTCTTCCTTAGGGGCCTCCGCGAGAGCTCAGGCGATTCGGCACTTAGTTGCTGCTCATGCGCAGCCTGAGGGTTTCACCGTTCCTGGTTCGGTTGTGCCTCTTATCGCTAACGAGCGGGGGGTTTTTGGCAGACGTGGTCAAACAGAGGGATCTTATGATCTTGCTCGATTGTGCGGAGCAGCACCGGCGGGAGTTATTTGTGAAATCCTTAATCGAGATGGGACAGTATCTCGGGGCAACGAAATACTTGAGTTCGCTCGATCTCATCAGTTAATAATTACCTCAATCGAAAAAATTCGCGAACATCGATTACGCAAGTTTCCCTTTGTGCGCCGCACAGCCGAGGGGATGAGAGAAACAGCTCATGGCCTTTTTCGAATCGTCTCGTTCGAGGATGAAGTTGATCTCAGGGAACATCTTGTATTTATGCAGGGCGATATTGCAGGAGGGGATTCGCCTCCACCCTTGATTCGGATTCACTCAGAGTGTTTAACGGGTGATATCCTTGGAAGTCGCCGGTGTGACTGTGGATTGCAGTTTGGTGATGCGATGGAGAAGATCGCTCAGGAAGGTTATGGAGCGCTTCTCTACCTTCGGCAGGAGGGAAGAGGTATCGGTTTGGGAAACAAGCTTAAGGCGTACCAGCTTCAGGATGCCGGGCTTGATACAGTCGATGCTAATACGGCTCTCGGTTTTGCGCCGGATGAGCGCGATTATCATGTGGCTGCCGGTATATTGCGAAATTGCGGAATCGATAAGGTTCGGCTGATAACGAATAATCCCGATAAGGTCGCAGCGCTCGAAAGCTATGGGATAACGGTCGTTGAGCGAGTTCCTACCGTTGTTTCGACCGATCCATTGTCTGCGCGGTATATTGAAACAAAACGGTCGCGCATGGGTCATTTGCTCGAGGAATAAAGAGAGGTGGGAATAGGAAGGAGGCTACAACCTATTCACTCGTCAGCAATCGAATACTCGTAACAGACCAATCGTTGAGCGCCGTTCCGGTTTGTCTCACAAAGAGACATTGCAGCTCTTTTTGTTCTCCAAAATAGAGCGGCATATGGGTAAGCGGCCCATAATAGGGCAGCCCATTTTGAGAGATCTCAATCGGACCAAGCCAGTTCTTAATATCAATCAAAGGTGTGAGATTTGAATTTTGCGGCGCTTTGAGCCAATCCTTGTTACATTGTAACGAGCCGAAAACTTCAATCCCACGGGCAAAATCGAGGACATAGGAGGATGAATCAAGCACTATTCCGACCAGTTTTTGAGGGTCTTTTAACCTCAGTGCAAGCCACTCAGAGCCCTGTTGAGAACCACCGCCTGATGTCCATCGACCTCCATTAATCTCACCGTAGAGAAGCTGCTGCGCGTCTGAGCTGTTATTAGATGCGGCTATCTCTGCGCGAAAGTCAGAGAGTGGGTGTGCATTTGTCTTTTTATAACGAAGCAAAGCATTGAGCTGCAATTCACTCGCTTTTACGACGAGCCTCGAAGGAGTAAAGAGAGCTTGTGGGAGTTGGCGCTCAATAGACAGCTTTCCAAACGATGGAACCGATGAATCGGGAACACCTCCTGCAAGAATTGCTATTGCGCCGATACCGAAGATCCAGGCTATGTGGAAAAAAATTCGATGTGCCTGAATAGCCACAATCGAGAGGATTAGCGGAATAATAGCTGCAACTAGCCACGTAATTGGATACATCGTGTGATACGGCAACAGTCTTGAGAGAGCCTGCAAAATGGAGGATTCATGGATGCGACGAATCGGAATAAGATCCCAACCAATTAGTAGGGAGCCGACTAACGCAATTCTTGCGAGCCGCCGTGATGAACCAAAGATACTCCCAAAAGCGGCAATACTACCAAGCACAATTAATGGCCCAATGATATGCGACTGCATTGAGCGGATATCTACATACCGAATCGGTGCAGATGGGCCGATAAGGGGAGGAGCGAGCTCGGCCGCTTCCTCCCAATCTACGACCCGCGTATGAGCCGGGTAATCAAGATTTGGAGGAGAAGGCGAAATTGTAGTGGTCGCAATTATTAGCGCAATTAGAGTAATCCCCGTTATTGGAGCTAGCTCGCGGTGTTTGTAGGGAGGAAGAAAAATAAGGGCAACAATAAGTGCAAGAGGAAAAAAGTGAAGAGCGAGTCCCGCACTCATGATGAGTAGAGCGGTCGATAAAATGTTTTTGATCGTATTTTTTGAGAGGATGCGTTGAAAAAAACTGCTCACACCTTTAGAGGTATCTGTATCAAGGCCTTCTGAATTTTCGATCTGTCGAGGGTTTGAAATAATAGGCTTTGAAATAAGAAGTCCCACCGCAAGGGTCATTGTTCCAGCAATCCACGACCACACTATCGGATCTCTCCCGATAAGAAACGCGGTCGCAGAGACTCCTCCTAGTAACCATCCAGCAACAGAAGTTCGGTAACGCCCCTCACTAGAAATCCACACAAAAAAGATTGCTGCGATCCACGCTATAGCCGCGGGAATAAGTACCTCTGCCCCCTGAAATAGATCGCCGTATGGTGCGTCTCTCCAAACAAACCATCCGTTGTGAATAAGATGAACGCCACTTCGCCACGAAGAGCCGTTGGCCAACGAGTCGGGAGAAAGACGAATGTATTGCGTCGGGTTATTGCCGATCCAAACGCCGACCCCAAGGGCGAGGCTTATGATAGAAACTAGCGAGATTAGATTTATGTGGCGCATAGATTAACGAAAAAAGTGTGTTCTTTTGGGGGTTTTTGCAAAGTAGGTCGTCATCCATCAAGAACTGGTCGAATTAAGCAATTATTCTGTAATTGATAATCCGCAAAGCAACCGAATTATCGATTATTAGTACCCTCGAGTTGCCAACCGAGATGATACTTCAAGCGGTTTAGGGGTGATACCGCTGAAACGGTAACAGGGCGACCAGGGGTGCATTCTGTATACCTAATAAAGGTAAGCTCCTCAGATATTTTCTCAGGAGAAAGTCTGCATTGATCGCTCTTAAGAAATGGAAACCAGCTAAATGAAATGACTCCTTCAGCTGATGTTGGAACAAACGTTACGCTGTTGGTGCGTTGTGCTACTACACTACCTGAGCCCTCAATAAAGTACGATTCCCTCTCGCGCCGACGAGAGAATGCCCCAAAAGGCGGCCCTTTAAGCACTGACGAATACGTTTCTGGCCGCTCTTCAAACCACCTTCGCCACTTAGGATCGTGCGCAAATACTAGCGATATATTCATTAGATCAAAGTATCTCTCTATACCCTCGTCGCCTTGGGCGACAAAGGAGAGTGGAACTACCTGTTTATAGCTCCAGATATTATGAAACGGACTAGAGGCAACGATTGGGTGACCCGATAGTATGGTGAGTGGAGCGATATGGCCCTGATCGAGTTCGTGCAAAACCTGTCCAGAAAAAAGAGCTCTACCATCATGTGCGTGCTCACGAATGGTCTGCACGATTGCATCGTTAGCCAGTGAGGAAAAATGAATCGGCTCAATCGAGCGATTCTGCGCGATATATGAACCGTAGAGTGGGGTTAGAACCACGAAGGAGAGAGCAAGTAGCGCACTCATTTTTTTTAGAGCGATAGCTGATACCAATGCTGGCTGTCCAGTCACCGTTTTCGGGCAGCTTCTTACACGCATTAAAGCGCGTAGCGATAGGGCAGCGGGAAGAGACCCAAGATGAGCTAGAACGACGAGCATGCGATCGAGCTCAAGCTGCGGTTTTAGGGAAACAAGGAGGGTGCCGATGCCGAGGAGCCATCCTCCTTGAATCATCATCAGCAGCCGAAGTGGTCGATGCAGCAAAAAAAGCCCCAAAGGTGCAAATATAAAAATAAGGGGGTTTGCAGATATCGCCCAGGTTCGAAGGTGCGTTATCGCCTGATGCGCCGACACCGTTCCGCTGCGATGCCGAAATGATGAAGGAGTCGGTGTAGTTGATTGAGTAGGTGTTACTGTTTTTATTAATGGAGAATTTTTCGATACCTCTTTTGCCACGCCTTCGTGCGTTGATGATTGCTCTGCACCTAAAAAAGAGGTAACTCTCGAAACGGTCACAAAGAGCGCCATCCAGGGGAGATTCGTGATGGCCAGTGCCACGATTAAAGTAACAAGACGGACTCGACACAATCCGCGCAATCGACCAGGCACAAAAGCAAGTACAACGGGGGCAATTGCAAGGGGCGCGAGAGACCAGAATGACACGAGAGTTGTGACGAAATAAGCGAGTATCCACAGCGGTGCGGAGATCCTCTCGTCAGGTTGAGCTATTCGATACCACAAAGCCCAACAGAGTGGTGCTAAGGCCGTTGCAACAACAAACCCCATCGTCCCGTAAGATAGACTCCATCGATACCAAAAAAGTGATGACCCAAGAGAAAGTGTCGCTGCGATTGCACACGCTGGGAGGCTCCACCGAAGGAGCCGCGCCGCTACCGCCATAGCGAGGGGAGTTATCCCAAAAATGGTAACAGCAACTATTGCCGTATAGCTGCTCCACACATCGACAAGAGCGATAATCGGATAAAAAAGAAGAAAGAGATTAAGTGCGCCACTTGCAAAAAAATCACGGGCGTCGATACCGCCGTTCCAGAGTGGATAATAGAAGGGAATCGAGGGAAACTGCTCTTTCAGAAGCTGTATCCGATAGAGAAATACCGCATGATCATCCGACACCAACGTTCTTCCATCCCCGTACGCGAGAAAAGATCCAATACAGATGGCAGAAGCTACGATCGGCATCACGATTACTGCGTACCGATGGATCCGTTGCCCTCTATGAGCGAGATACAAGAGAGCACCACTAACGACTATCGCCTCGGGCCGCACAAATGGGCCCTTAAATAGCGAATATCCACGCGTTAGCCAGTCAGAGATAAAAAGTAGAGCAAACGTTATCGCTCCTCCCGAGGTAAGGCGTGTAGAAGCATTGACCGCAACATGGCGCGCAGGAGCAGTATCCCCAAATACCCCTTTTTGTCGGGTCCACCGCACCGACACCAGAACCCCAACCAACCCAATAATTACCAACGCCGAAGTAGCCCCAAATAACGCCGTCGGCCCCCCAATTTCCCAAAGCCGCGGCCGCCCCCCCAAAAGCCCAAAGATTGCCAAGGTCGCGGCAGCACCAAAGAGAGTAGGGAATCGGAGGGTGATTGGAGGCATGTTGGCGGGTTTTGTGGGGGGAGGTGATAATTGGTTCAGATTTCGGCGAGATTTCGCGAGGATTGTTGAGAGAGAGGATAGATTGAGTTTGAGGGAGTTTGCAAAGGGGTGGGATTAGGTTTTGGGATGGGGGGGGGAGTTTGGTGGGATGAACAAAGAAAAAATGGACTCGAAGACGAACATGGGATAGCGTCTTTGGGTTAGCGGTCATGTTCTATAGAAGATTCGAGCCGGACATTTTTTAAGCTGAATATGGGAGAATCATTTAGCAGGTTTTTTGGTGGGGTGCGGTAATTTTTTTCGAGATATGTGTTACTTCCATCCCAGATAGCGGCATATCTCTAGACAAGAGCTTTGGGTCTTTAGGATAGGTAGATCGGCTCGCAATGTTAAAGCTTGTTGGCAATTTTTTGTTAGCCCGAGGGGTAGATTATGGTACTGCGGCCTGTACAAACTACTGATAGAAACGGTCACTCAAGTGGGACGGCGTTTGGAACGGGGGGGGGGGTAGGACTTCTGAGCAGTCTGTTCAGAAGGAATATAAGGCAGCTGTAAATTTAGCCAACAAGTTTGGCGATAAAGGTTTCGCAGGGAGGTTTACCAAAGAGGGGTTAGAGATATCGATTCCGTTGACTCATGTTGAACAGTTCGGGTTCGATATAGATTCGCTCGGTCAAGAAGCACAAGGTCGAATAAAGGAATTCGGCACCATAGTTCAGAAAAACGGGGCGGGCCGAGGGATCTCAATCGTTGGCCATACCGATCAGATTGGAACCGAGGAATACAACAAAGATCTCGGCGGACGAAGGGCAACGGCAGCACAACTTATTCTTATGAGATTGGGATTGCGCAATCCAATTACGACCAGCTCTCGCGGTGAATCGGATCTGATTGTGAAGGGTTCGGATGCGGATACTGATTCGAATATAGACAGAGTCGCAGCAAACCGTCGCGTTGTTATAACCGTCGCTGCGAATATCCCCGGTCATCTTCTCGGTAAGTCCTGGGACGGGAAGTCGAGCCCGAACTTTTCTGCCGGGGCGGCCAGAGAGGGTCATGGCGGTAACCTTGCATCGGCGGGAACGGACAGAGGAAATGCCGCAACGAACAGAGGAAATGCCGCAACGTCGGGAAGGTCCGGCGACCAAGGGAATGGGGTCAGCAACATTCCTTCCGGAGTGCGTCACGTAGCGACTCTGCAGGGGAGGCCTCTCTTCGAGCAGAAGTTAGAAAATGGCAATTATCAATATTCGTTCATTGACGGTAATACGGGTAAGAAGGTGGTTTTCTGGGATTCAAAAGAACCTCTTATCGGAAATCAGTTCAAAACTGGCTCGGTAAGAAATTCTCTAGATGAAAAGATGGGGACGAAAACAGCGAATATGCCGTCGGAGGGCAGGAACTTGAAAGGCCGAGAAGGTTCAACGGATGGTGTCCGGCATAGTGCAGCGGGAACTGTGAGAGGAGGCGGCAGGGTCCTAGGGACTGCGAACATACCTGACGGAGAAAAAATAATCGGCCGTCACAGGGAAATGAACATCGTCGAAGAGTTTACGAATAAGGGAACTTGGCACTACTCCATGGAGAACCCTCAGACAAAAGAATCAAAAGTCTTCTTCGATTCGTCGCGAAGGCTCGAGATCAAAGAGATTCTAGGAAAAACCGCGATGATAGCCAAAGTAAATAAAGCGGTCGACGAGGTGGCTGCCCCAGCGAACAATGTAAGGAGATTCCCGCCGGGTGAGAGGCAGATCAGTCAGATACCGGATGAAATAAAAAAAGTACGGGATTATAGCGGCGGCGATATTGTGGTTCGCTTTAATCAAAAAGGGCATTGGGAGTATTCCTGGAGAAAAGATAATTCTGAACTCCAGAAGACATTTTTTGTATCAAAGAACCTTCTAGACGATGCTGGAATTAGTAGAGAGTTGGAGAAGTCCGGTCTTTTTCGAAAAAAACTTAACGCAGTTGTCGAGGACTTAACACGCCTTCAAAACCGCCTACGGAATAGCCTTTCTGTCTAGCTCCACACCGGACAACAGACAAATCAGGGGGCCGCATCATGAGGCCCCTCTTCGTTCGATATTCGATACCTAAGGTCACCCTTTGAGATTTCCCTTTTTTATACGGGAACCTCAACTCCACCACCACATTTATGCGCCAAAGCTCCCTCTTCACCTCAATCAACAAAACAACAGACCGCGACGAGATCAGCCGTAATGCGCAGTTGCTGCAGAGGGCTGGGTACATTGAGAAGTTGATGGCGGGGGTGTATTCGTTTTTGCCGTTGGGGTTGCGGGTGCTTGCGAAGATTGAGGCGGTGATTCGGCAAGAGATGGATCGGTTGGGGGGACAGGAGATTTTGATGCCGGCTCTTCAGCCGCGTGAGGTTTGGGAGCAAACGGGGCGGTGGGATGCTATTGATGTTTTGTTTAAGCTCAAAGGTGCAGGAGATCGTGACCTTGCTCTTGGGCCAACTCATGAAGAGATTGTAACGCCTCTCGTCGGACGGCGGGTTCAATCTTACCGTAATTTGCCCGTTGCGGTTTATCAGATACAGACGAAATTTCGAAACGAGGCCCGAGCAAAATCGGGTCTCTTACGCGGGCGCGAATTTCGAATGAAGGATATGTACTCGTTTCACGCAAACGAGGCTGATCTTAACCGATTTTATGAGCGAGTCATTGAGGCGTACACCCGAATATTTACCCGCTGCGGCGTTGGGGAGATAACGGTTCTCACTGCGGCATCAGGAGGAACTTTTTCGCCATTTTCGCACGAGTTTCAGACGATCACTGAGCATGGTGAAGATGTAATTTTTCTTCATCCCGACCAACCGATAGCGGTTAATCGTGAACTTTTCGATCAGCCACAGATTATGCGGCAACTTGATTTGATTGAAGTTGATGGTAGCTATCGGCGTATGGAGGAAAGAAAAGCGATCGAGGTTGGTAATATTTTCAAACTCGGCAGCCGATTTTCCGATGCGTGCAAGCTTGGCTTCGTAGATGAATCAGGACAACGACAACCGCTGCTTATGGGTTGTTACGGGATCGGCACCTCTCGGTTGATGGGTGCGGTAGCAGAAACGATCAGCGACGATGCAGGACTTAATTGGCCAATAGAGATAGCCCCGTTTCAGATCCATCTGCTCTCACTCGCCCGCACCGAAGAGGAAAAGAGTCGAGCTGAGGGGATTTATCAGCTTCTAATAGATCAAGGACTTGAGGTTTTGTTTGATGATCGGATGGATATTCGTGCTGGAGAAAAATTTGTGGAAGCAGATCTTCTGGGTTTGCCACTTCGGCTTATAGTGAGCCAAAAAACTCTTGCTCAACAGAGTGTTGAGTACAAGTTTCGTAAAACTGGTGAGACTGGAATTGTGCGGATCGATGAAGTGGTAAAGTTCTCGTTGGCGGCGGGAAAGTAGAAGTGGGGTGAACGCAAAACAATCGATTATTGGCTGATTTTGGCTTTTATTTGGGCATTCATCAAATTATATTGATATATAGTTTGGACCCTGATATCTACGTGCCTCTATTCCCCGTGCCTCTATTCCTCAGAGGCATAGAGGCACGGGTCAGACGTCTGAAACAGCGAGGCTTTGACGGTTTTTAATAGGAGGCAACTCGGTGGAATTTTTTTTTCTGAGTCGATGCCACATCGGAGTGAAATAGGAGCATACCCAACTCTAGTTCCTGTCGAAACCGATTTGAAGAAGGAGAGCTATGACCCAGCCAACAGCCAACAGCCAACAGCCAGCCGATATTAGGAACAGTGACGTAATCTTCCCCGCTTTGAATGATTCTGGGACGTTGTGGACGCCTCAGCGGGATCAAGAGATTATTTGGGCAAGCTACCACATAACCGATGCCAAGGTGCAATCAGCACTAGTGGACGTTATGATTTATGGGCCAGATGGCGAGGCCCGACAAGCGGCGTTTCTGGCACTGTCGGGAAGTTCGAACCCCGAAGTACGGGAGCTTCGTCAAGCAGTTATGCTTCTCAGCAACTTTGTGCACAAAATCGGGGAAAACTTAAAAGATGATGCCGGGCTGGACCTTTTGAAAAATGAGCTGATCCAGAGGAGGGATTGCCCTCTCGTAGCCGAAAAATTGGTTGAATATTGCCACACTAGAAACCCCCAGCTCGCTTTTCACGCTGCAACTGTTTTGCAGGGAACCTCTCGCAATCTTACGATTGACGCATTGAAGGACGTGCTTCAAAAAGCACTGACGAACCCGGCACCCCGAGGTCGTGACAACTTTTCCGCGGTACTACTAGCCCTTAAGGGCTCAAAAGACCCCGAGGCGCAGCAACTTATCATCGAGGCCTTCAAAGCGGAGGATCCGCGCTCTGAAACTCGTAATTTTACCAGTGAAGCAGCTCGCTCCCTTGGAGCGATTAACACCCCAGACGTTCACGAATTGCTGGTGACGAGCGTCACAGCTTCCGGTCAGTATTGGAATGTGAGGAGCGGAGTCGCCGAGGCCATCCGCGAGTTGAACTCGTCCGAGATCCACAAAAGGCTACTCCCCCTTGTTCAAAGGTCTGCCTCTCAAACAGCCTGGAAAATAGCCGATGAGCGAAGTAGCGGCCCTCTTGAGCAAGCAGCGACTTATACGTCGCTCATGCTTTCGGCGGCTGGGCGTGAGGAGATTCACAAAATTCGAGTACAGGTAGGGCTTGCCTTGGAAGGGCAATACCCGGAATTGGCCGCTCGAGTATTCAACGACGCTCTTAAGGGTCAAAGAGAGCCGTTCAACAGTCGATGCGGCTTCTCCGCTGCTTGTCATGCATTGAGGTCTCTTGAGAAAATGGAAGGGTAGTTTTTTCAATTTCGGTGACCCGGCCTCTCATTCCCCTGACCTCTTAAGCTCATCAGCAGAGAGGTTCAAGGGGAACTTATGTGAGATCTTTCTCGTCAATCACCTTGAGTCCGCCTGGAACGCAGAATCACGTTCCTGAAATTTCTACACCGCAAACAATCTCTAATATCTGAGCCAATAACTCGACCTTCATCTGCGTGTTGTCACATCATCCAAACCCCAACTCTCTGAGCCCATCCCTCCATGGCAAGATCTCAATCGAGTGCCGCATGCGGGGAAGATCTTCGCGGCAAATACATATTTTCCGGATCTCGGGGTAGTCGTCGTGAAGCTGACGCAAATGCTTGAGGTGATCGTCGGTGACGTTCGTTGAGTACTTTATTTCGATGAAGGTGAGTGACCCGTCTGGTGCCTCGAGAACGAGATCAACCTCTGCGCCTCCGTGAGTTGCCCAGTGATACAGCTCGTATTTCGTTCGTCGATACGAGTTGCATCGGATGATCTCATTGATCACAAACTGCTCAAAAAGACGGCCTGATTCCTGTGAGGACGGTTCGAGAGTTCCGCTGGTGCCTGATAGGGTGCGCGTTACCCCGGTGTCAAAGAGGTAGAATTTTGGGGCGTGCAGCTGTTGCTTGCGGAGAGATTTTTCGAACGCAGGCACCATCGTTGCGATAAGTGTTTCTTCGAGTATTGTGAAATAGGTTTGAACGGTCTTTGGATCTACGCCGAGATCTGCGGCGATCTTCGCGAAATTAATTATCGTGCCCGAACATTGAGCAGCGATCCGAAGAAACTTTTTGAAAGGAGCGACTTTGCGGATGAGCTGTTCCTCTAAGATCTCCTCTGCCAGATAGGTCTGAACATACGACTCGAGAAAAAGTTCCCGCTCAAGATCGGTGTTAAGCGAAAGCACTTTGGGTAAAGTGCCCCATTTGAGAGAGTCGTTCAGCGAAAAGCGGGTCCCCATTTCGCCGCTCGTCAGAGGAAAGAGGTGGTACACAAATGCACGACCCGCAAGCAGGTTCGCACCACCCCGCTTTAATTTTCGGGCGCTCGAGCCGGTAAGTGCAAAGAGAAGGGGGGTTGATTCAATTAGGTGATGAACAACATCGAGAAGCGCGGGGATCTTCTGTACTTCATCGATGAAGACCCATTTCAGGTGCGGGTTTTGCTGCCGAGCGGATTGAACGATATCAATAAGCTCTTCCGGCCGGTCAGCAAGCTTCCTCTCTTGGGTCGGTTTGAGAAGATCGACACCAAGCACTTCCGTCGAGGGGATGAGGTCCTGAATCAGTGTACTCTTTCCAGTGCCCCGAGCGCCAAAAAGAATAAAGCTGTGTGATTGCAGGATGTTTATGGTGCGGTGGTATCTCATAAGAAGGATCGTACTCCGTTTTTTGGTTTAAAAAAAGGAGTATGATCGGGGTGAGGGGGGGCAAATTGAATGATTGTGCAAGTCCCGCCTATCGTTGTTCCCGTTCCCAGTCGCCAATTTTCGCCTGTCGCATCGTCCGTTTTCGTTGGAGGCGGGAAAGTAAAAGTTGGGTGGGCGCAAAAACAATCGATTATTGCCTGATTTTGGCTTTTATTTGAACATTCATCAAAATATATTGATATATGCTTTCAACCCTGATATCGTTCAGGTATGTCACACTCTATCACTCTAACCGAGCAGCTTCTTTCAGCTGCCGCCGACTCAACGCGGTTCACTATCTTGCGGTGTCTGCAGAGCGATTCGTTTTCGGTTTCGGAGCTGTGCGACATTCTTGCGATGAAGCAGCCCGCTGTGAGTCATCACCTCAAGCTTCTTCTAGAGGCTCGTCTTATTGCGGTGCAGAGAGAAGGAGTGGCTTCGTTCTATCGGCGTGGGGCGGTTAATGTTTTTGAGGGACGGGCCGCTCTTGTTTTGGCACTCTTTTCAGCACTCGATGAGGAGCTGCTCGATGAGCAGATAGAGGAGAGAATTGCGGGGGTAAAGCAGGAGCGCTCGCGCCGAGCCAGAGAGTTTTTCAATAAACATCGGGATGTGCTCTCCGAAACGCAAGAGTTAATAGCTGCGCCGGAGCAGTATCTTCCGGTGGTGATTGAAATGATAGAGCAGCTCGTGTCTTGCGATAGCGGAGCGACTGCGGTCGAAATCGGATCGGGGAGGGGAGCGCTAATTCCGACGCTCCTTTCACACTTCCCATCTGTGGTGGTTATTGATGTCGCTGAGGAGATGCTACGGCTTGCCGGACAATCTATACCGGAGGGGCTAGAGGATCGGGTTTCGCTAATTCATGGCGATTCCAGCTCGGCGCGATCGGCGGGGGTTAAAGCAGATCTTATTATCTGCACCATGGTGCTACATCACGTTCCCTCGCCTGCTGATATTTTCCGCGATTCCGCTGCGATGCTTAAAGCGGGAGGAAGTCTTATCGTAGCTGATCTTTGTCGACACGAGCAGACTTGGGCGATTGACCGGTGTGGCGATATGTGGCTTGGGTTCGATCCTATTGAATTAACCGGATTCGCTGAAAGAGTAGGGCTTGTCGAGAAAGAGAGCGCATATTTTGGGCTTAGAAACGGATTTCAGGTACAGGTTCGTCGGTTTATTGCTCCCTCGTCGGAGATTAGAACTGACATCTGAGAACAGCTAGCAAAAACTGGGTCTATTTTGACTAACAAAAGGGAAACATATGGGAATTGCAGTAGCACTAAAAAATGACTTCAAGGTAGCAGATATCGCGCTTGCATCGTGGGGTCGTCGGGAAATTGAGATCGCTGAAACTGAGATGCCGGCTCTGATGGCGATGAGGGAGCGATATCGCGCTGAGCAGCCTCTAAAGGGGGCAAAAATCATGGGATGTATTCACATGACGATTCAGACAGCGGTGCTTGTTGAGACGCTGATTGCGTTGGGTGCAGAGGTTCGGTGGTCGTCCTGTAATATTTTCTCCACTCAGGATCATGCAGCAGCAGCGCTTGCCGATCAGGGAGTTCCGGTTTTTGCATGGAAAGGCGAGACCGAGGAGGAGTTTTGGTGGTGTATCGAGCAGACGATTTTGCAGGATGGCAAAGATTGGGGCGCTAACATGGTGCTCGATGACGGAGGAGATCTTACTCTGATTCTCCATCAGAAATATCCACAAATCCTCGATCGATGCCACGGTGTCTCTGAGGAGACAACCACTGGGGTTCATCGGTTGCTCGAGATGCTCGAGAGAGGAGAGCTGAAAGTTCCTGCAATCAATGTGAACGATTCGGTTACTAAATCGAAAAATGATAATAAGTATGGTTGCCGCCACAGCTTAAATGACGCGGTTAAGCGCGCAACGGATCATTTGCTTTCAGGGAAAAAAGCGCTAGTACTTGGGTACGGCGATGTCGGGAAGGGTTCTGCTGCGTCACTCCGTCAGGAAGGAATGATCGTCAAGATAACTGAGATCGATCCTATCTGCGCGATGCAGGCGTGTATGGATGGATACGAGGTTGTCTCGCCTTATATCAATGGGGTAAACAACGGGAGTGCTGATTCTATCGATCGTGATCTGATGGGTTCGATTGACATGGTTGTTACCGCAACTGGCAACATCGATGTATGCGACCGTTACATGCTCGAAGCGTTAAAGGCTGGAGCTGTGGTGTGCAATATTGGACACTTCGACAACGAGATCGATACCAAATATATGCGTCAGGCGTGGGAGTGGGAAGAAGTAAAGCCTCAGGTCCATCGTGTGTATCGAAACAAGAGCAAAGCTGATTACTTGATCATTCTCTCAGAGGGTCGGTTGGTAAATCTTGGTAATGCGACTGGCCATCCTTCGAGGATTATGGACGGTTCATTTGCTAATCAGGTGCTCGCGCAGATACATCTTTATCAGGCAAAATTTGCTGATCTTCCTGCTGATAAAAAGCAAGAAGCTATCTCGCTCAAGGTGCTACCGAAAGAGCTTGACGAGGAGGTCGCTCGCCTTATGGTACTGGGCTTTGGCGGTACGATGACTGTGATGACAAAAGAACAGTCGGAATACACCAGCATTCCAGTGACTGGTCCGTTTAAGGCGGAGAGCTATCGGTATTAAAGAGAAATGAAGTCGGCGTTTCTTTGGTGGGGGGGGATTTTCACCTCCCTGCTAGGGGTGCCGGCTCGATCTTTGGTGGCGGAATAAGATAGGAAGAAACGTTTGTGTTCGGGTACTATGCGGATTTCTTCTGAAGAGCGAGCGGTTATTATTGAGGAAGTCGCAAAGAGGGATAGAGAGGCGATAGTGTATCTATTTGGTTCTCGCACAGATGATAGCGCCAAAGGGGGTGATATAGATCTTCTTGTCGAATCGGCCACTATTACCTTCGCAGATAAACTCTTAATTCTGGCTGAGATAAAGGCGAGAATTGGGGATCAAAAGGTCGACCTTGTTTTAACAAAAGATAAGGTTCGCGACTTAAATCCATTTATTGTCGCGGTGAGTGAGGGGGCGGTGCGGCTTTGAGTGCTGAGTAGAGGTTTTTCGAGAGAGTTTTTTGGGGTGGAAAGGAAGGGCGTTAAAGGTCCGGTAAAGGATCAGAGTTTTACGGAGCAATTGCTATCATGAAAAGATCTCCTCCTGATACCCTAATAAAGGATCTTGAGGCGGGGGTGCGTGCTGCAGGCTGGGTTAAACACTCCTTTAAAAAATGTGCTCCGATCGTGCACGATCAGCCCTTGACCGAGCAGCAATTCGATGATTTCGAGGCACTTACCAGCCGATTCGCTCGGCTCTCCGATATAGTTATTCAGAAAATTTTCCGTGGTATCGATCGTGCTTTGCTGGAGCAATCTGGTTCGATCGTTGATGCGATTCATAGGGCCGAAAAACGGGGATTGTGCGATGCTCGGAAGATGCGCGAGATTCGTGAACTCCGGAACGTTATAGCTCACGAATATTCGATAGAGGATCTGCGAGAGCTATTTAATCAGGTTTATAAGTTAACCGAGGATCTTCTTGTAATTTTTGAGCGCACCGAGGAATTTGTCCGAAAGACGGGTACATTTTAAGATTAACGTTAGCGTATTCTTTCCTGCTCAGTCTTACTTTTTCAGCTTCAAATATGCTCCCCTCATCGCAGAAACCTGTCCCTGACTAGATCTCGCAAAGTTCGATTTACGTCTTCCGAATCTCCGCGATATTGACTTAACGCTGCTCGATTAATTTTTCCGATCGAAGTTCTTGGGAATACGGCTAGAATAATAATTTCTCTTGGCGCTCGCAGTGCTCCTAGCTTTTCACGTAACTCATGATAGAGAGCCTCTGCTGAGGTTTTAGGAGGTGCGGTTACAAAAAGGATCGCACGTTCTCCCCACTGGTTGTCAGGCGATTTTATGACAGCTGCTTCAGTGACAAGATTTGATGCTGCCGCTGCATCGACTATTTCGTGAGAGCTGATCTTAACGCCGCCGCTGATAATTACATCATCGGTTCGACCAAGAATATGGAGCAAACCTGAATCATCGAGGTAGCCACGATCGGCGGATCGCCAGATTTTGTGCTCTGAATCGGCATCGTATTCTTGGGCCGATATGGTTGGCCCAATTACTTCAACGAGCCCTGATTTTCCGATTGAACAGAGCTCTCCGTGTTCGTCACGAATTCGGATTATGGTATCGCTGAGCGGAAATCCAACGGAGTCGGGGATTTGAGCTATCTCCGAGAGTCTTGCAACTGCGATGCACGACGCAGTTTCAGTTGCACCGTAAGAAAGATAACACTGTGGCACCGATGACAAGGCTCTTCGTTGCGTTGTGGTAATCCGCTCTCCTCCAAGGAGGAGGGCTTTTAGTGATTCAGGTAGCGGGCCTAGTCCGATGAACTCCTCTGCGACCGATGGCACAAGAGACAGATGAGTAACGGAGTGCTCATGAGTTATTTTGTTTAAAGTGGGTCGCTTTAGATCGGGGGGAATAACAACCGCGCATCCTGCCACCACCGCACGAACGATGATGCTTAGTCCTCCAATGTGGGCGGGCATCAGCGAAAGCAACCACGCCGAATTTGAAGTGACACCAAGCTTTTCATTGACGCGGCTTGCGCTTGCTAATAGCTGCTGAGCGGTGAGAGGTATAATTTTTGGTGTGCCTGAGCTTCCTGATGTTGCAATTAGTACTGCTGCATTGGTCGGCAATGGCGAAGCCTCTGCCAATTGCTCGATTTCATACCGGCATGATGGGCCATCATTGACGAGGCGCAAGACTCCTCCAACCCCTGCGGCAGCCCGATTTTTGCTGAGGCGATCGGGTGAATCGTGAGGATGCTCAAGTAATATCGGAACACCCGCAAGACGAGCGCCCCACCAGGCGGAAAGGAAAGAAGCGGTAAGAGATGCAGTGAAGGCGAGCGGAGAGGAGGAGGGGTAGGAGGTGAGTGCGGTGGCTATCGAACTCGCATCGTCAAAGAGCTGCTTGTACGTTAGTCGGTTCGCGGGGGAAGAGAGGTGAGATGAGACGACCGCTATTGAGTCAGGATGCAAATTAGTGTGGTGTTGAAGAGTTTCGGAGATGGGGCATTTATGCATCGACATATCGAGATGTTAGGGCACATTTCTTGCCGTGGAAAGTGGAATGAGGAAGAGGGCTTTTATTTTTTCTTGAAGGAATCATTGGGACGCCTTTTTATATATCTCTAATTGTCATTTAGTTAGAGCGGCTGTAAAGAGCCAAGAACTCATCATCAAAAAACCTAGTGAACTCTCTTTACCGATTAAAACCGGTATTTTCTTTAGCAAGTTGGCCCGGTTTCAGTACAGGGAACGGTTGGAGTTCCGGAGGAATCGGGCGGCCTCCGAGTTTGATCGGCTTGCGTGGAGGAGATGTGGGGCGTGGGCGAAGCTGTTGACGGGGAGTTGGAGGAGGGCTCGGGATAATTTTGGGTGTAGGCCGCGGCGTTGGGATCTTGGTTGCCTGTGGCGTTGGTAGCTTAGTCGCTTGTCGGATTGGAGAGGCGATAGGCGTCGTTGTACTTCTAGGCTTTATCCTGAGGAGCTGCTCGTTGACAACAGGAGCATTTGTCCGGCCGTCATTAAATTTCAATCGCACCGTAATTCTTCTATTTCCTGCAGCAAAAGGTGTTTCGGGAAAGCGAAGGTCTGTATCGGCTTTGCCAATAACAGCAAGCACTCGGCTCTCGGGAAAACCCCGATATTGTAAAACTTTTCGGGCTTCATTTGCCCGTAGTGCGGATAGATCCCAGTTCGACATCGAGCTTGGGAATGAAGCAAAAGGTGTTGCATCGGTGTGCCCGATAAGCTCAATCGGATGAGGTAGTGGGCGTAGTAAATTTACAATTCCACTAAATGCTAGCTCTGCTCGCGGAAGAATCTTGGTGCTTGCAGGGGCAAACATAGAAGCTTTTTCGGTATCCATAACCTCGAGAGTAATACCCTCTGGATCTAATCGAACCTCTATTTGTCCTAGAATCTCCCTGAGCTCAGGATTATGCGCTATTTCATTGAGTATTTTCTCGTATACGGAGCGAGCTGCTGTAAGGTTTATATCAACCTGTTGGCCATTATCGGGATCAAATTCACCAACTTCACCATCACCAGGATGATTATCCTGAAGGCCTGCTGTCTCTGGATTAAGGGGTCCTGTCTGCTCCATGGGACTTGAATAGCTTGTTTCTTTCGGAGTCTGAGATACATTGCTGCCGTTTGGATCGTTGTTTTCCATCGGAACACGAGAGAATCCCTTTCGATCTTGTTTTTTTCCGTTCTCTGTTATTTTACTCTTCTCGGGGGTAGTAATTTTTTTCTTTCGAAGCTCCCACCGCTCTGGCGGCTTCACCTTGTCGGGGCTAGTCGGGCCAAAAGCTTCTGGAAGTAGCCCCACTCCATCAGACCCAAAGGGATTACCTGAACTTTGTTGGAGCCATCCCGGTTTTCGAAAATAAAAGGCGATCGCCTGTCGAGTTTGGTGTTCAGCTGTATTTAGTAGCCACATCACCATAAAAAACGCCATCATCGCGGTAACAAAATCGGCATAAGCCACCTTCCACGCGCCGCCATGGTGTCCGCCGTGACCACCTTTTTTTTTGATAATGATTATCGGTTTATCGGCGTCAGCCATGACAGGTCACAGTGCCCTATTTCTTAGCGTTCTTTATGATCTCTTCCATCTCCTCAGCAGTTGGTCGGAAGATACTTGGAATAGTCTTGCGAGCAAATTCCAGAGCGACCGCTGGCGGTGAGCCGCCGGCAAAAGCGACAAGAGCGACCTTTACTGTATTTAGGATAGCCGTTTGCTCTCGGACGACGTGCTCAGTTTTTGCTGCGATAGGGGCCATGTAGCCGTAGGATAAAAGAATTCCGAGCATCGTTCCTACAAGCGCCGCTCCAACGTGAGCCCCGATCTCTGAAGGTGGGCCATCTAGGTGTGACATCGTGATGATGATACCAAGAACCGCTGCGACGATACCAAGAGCAGGGAAGGCGTCTGCGAGCTTCGAAAGTGCGCTGGGAACGAGCAGGGCTTCCTCGTGATGTGTCTCTATCTCGGTATCTAACATTCGCTCGAGATCGAAAGCATTAACCACTCCATCAACAAAAAGCCGAAGCGCGCTAGTAAACGTATCCATTAGGTGATGGTCGTGAGAGGCTTTTGGATATTTGTTGAATCGGGCGCTCTCGTGCGGATTTGCCAGGTCACCCTCTACTCCAAGAGCTCCCTCTTTACGCATTACGTCGAATAGCGATGCCATCAAGCCGAGCAGATCTGTATAGGTGCTCTTATCGATTCCACTCCCCTTAATTGCGCCGATAACACCGGGGATGACCTTTTTAGTGACGTAGCCGGGATTTCCCGAGACGACGGTAAAGGCTGCCGAACCACCGATAACCAGAAGCTCATAGGGCTGAAAGAGAACAGCAACCTGTCCCCCTGACAAGATAAAGCCAAGCAGAACACATGCGGTTACCCCGATAATCCCAATAATTACGCCCATGTACCCTGCTCAACTAATCGAAGATAAGATTTCTTAACCGTTACCTGGTGAAGATTTGAACGGTTAAATGAATGAAATTCCCCCGCGACTCAATGTCCCTCCTGTCGCACCACTACTCGGATCGGCAGATTTTTAGGGAAGCTTAAGAGCGAACTCCCTCGAACAACGTATTTTCTTTGAGATACCCGAGGGTTGAGATTTGAATGAATGATAAAGATCTTGCACAATCGCTGTAGTCTTGAGACATCAAAGAGTGTGGTTGACTTTTTTTTTGGGGGAAAGCGAGGATGGCTAAGCGGGCGAAGGTCTTAGTTGTTGATGATGAGGTAGTTTTTTCTGAGCTTATGAGTGTTACCTTCAAGGACGCAGGATTTCAGGTAGAGTGTGCCAGTGCGGGGAAAAAGGCGATTGAGGAGGGAAAAAAATTCAAACCAGATCTCCTCTTTTGTGACTGGCAGCTTCGGGATGGAACAACTGGCCTCGATGTAGCAAAGGCACTACGTCGAGAAAATCCGCGATTAAAGGTCGTCGTTGTAACGGGGCTTGCTGATAGGGCTGAAGCCGCTTTGCGCGGATTTCCTGTTTCGTGCCTTATTGAAAAGCCGTGCGATTCTCGAGAAGTGGTTAAAGTGGTTCGTTCGTTGGTGTGATCTATCAGGCACTCTGGTGAATAAAAGAGGTAAAGATGAGTATGCGGCGGCAGATCGTTTGGGGGGTTGATCTTGGTGGTACGAAGACCGAGGTAGTGGTGTGTGAGGTGGCTTCGGACTCGCTACAGCCCCTTATCCGACGGCGAGCACCAACAGGGCGGGAGAGGGGATACCGCGCGATCATCGACGGAATCGGTGAACTCGTTTCAGCGGTTGCTGGTGAGCTGGGTATTTCTCCGGAGCGGGTAGGTGTGGGGACTCCTGGCGTTATTGATCCCATTACAAAACAGCTAAAAAACAGTAATACCCTCTGTCTTAATGGCGAGCGAATCCAGGATGATCTGGCGGGCTGTCTGAATGTACCAGTTATAGTTGCGAACGATGCAAATTGTTTCGCGCTCGCAGAGGCTCGTTACGGAGCTGGTGGTGGAGAGGATTGCGTTTTTGGTGTGATTCTTGGAACTGGTGTTGGTGGTGGAGTTGTGCTCGACAGGAAGGTACGGTTTGGCTATCAGGGAATAGCAGGGGAGTGGGGGCACAATGTATTAGACCGTTTAGGGCCTGAGTGTTATTGCGGCAAATCGGGGTGTGTTGAAACTATCTTAAGTGGCCCAGCTCTAGAGGAGCGGTTTTATCAATGTAGCGGTCGAAGAGCTTCTCTTGTTGCGATAGCTGAGCTTGTAGAGCAGGGTGATCGCAACGCTATTGAACTTAAAGAGTATGCTCAACATCAGTTTGTTCGAGCAATCGCGACCGTAATTAATATTCTCGACCCAGACCGGATTGTTCTTGGTGGAGGAGTGAGCAATCTCGATTGGTTCTACGAAGCAGAGCTCTTTAGAGGTTCCGCAGAGATATTTAATAACGAGCCGAGGATTTCGATTGTGCGAAATCAGCTCGGCGATAGCGCGGGGGTATATGGCGCTGCGCTACTCGTTGCAGAGAGGACAGGAGAGTAGCGCAGCAAATTTTCATCAATCAGCAGCAACGATTCCAGCTCTTCGCAGAAACGCCTCAATCGAGGCCTCCCTCCCCATGAAAGCGGTAAAGAGATTATTGGGATCGTCGCTATTTCCCTTGCTTATTATCGCTTCTCGAAGAGCAGAGCCGGTCTCACGATTAAAAATGCCCTCTTTTTCAAATCGAGAAAATGCATCGTCAGCACGGACCTTTGCCCACTGATAGGAGTAATATCCTGCTCCGTATCCGACCGGTGAAGAAAAAAGATGCGAGAAGGTGGTTATCATCGCATAATCACTCGTGAGTGGTGTCGGCGAAAAGGGAGCCGAATGCTCGCGACAGTAATTTAGGAGATCTCCATCTTTGTCGGGTTGGTAATCGATGTGGAGCGCAAGATCGAGAAGACCAAATCCGATCTGACGCATCAGAAAATTGGCACTCCGATAATTCTTCGCTTCATTCATCTTCTCAAAGAGCTCCATCGGCATCTTTTCGCCGGTTTGATAATGCGAGGAGAGAAGATTGATAACTTGAGGCTCCCAGGTCCAGTTTTCCATCACCTGAGATGGAAGCTCGACGAAATCCCACGCTACCTTCGTTCCACCCAATGAGGGAATTGGCACCGTACTTAAGAGATGGTGCATAAGGTGACCGAACTCGTGAAAAAGGGTATTCACCTCATCGTGGGTGAGGAGCGATGGGCGCGAATCGGTCGGTGGAGTGAAATTCGCACACACTAATCCAAGGTGTGGACTAAGAGCACCGTTTTCGCCCTTCGGTCTACCGTGAATGAATTCTCCCATCCAGGCACCCCCGCGTTTTGATTCACGAGGAAATAGGTCGGTATAAAAAGATCCAATGCACCGACCATCACCATCGTGTATGTCGTAAGAGCGAACATCGGGGTGCCATACAGGGTGCGAGCCGGGGGTAATCGACACTCCATACAACTTGTTTAAGCAATCAAAAACTCCTTGCTGCACAACATCAAGGGGAAAATACCCACGAACAATCTCTTCATCAAAATTATAGAGAGCCTGGCGCTGTTTTTCTGCGTAGAAAGCGACATCCCACGGCTTTAACTCAGGAGCATCTTGTCCCTCGAGAGAACGACGAAATACTAGGAGATCTTTATTCTCCTCGGCTGCCTGATTGGCGACGCGATCTTTAAGTGTGTTGAGGAATGATCTCGCAGTTTCACCCTTTTTCGCCATCCGATCATCTAGAACAAGATCGGCAAAAGAAGAAAACCCTAACAACTCTGCTCGCTCTCGCCTGAGCTCCAGAATTCGCAGAAGATGAGGAGAGTTATCGGTGGTTCCCGAGGATGCCCGAGTTACGTATGCCCGATACATCTCCTCCCTTAGCGAGGAATCCTCAAGATAAGTCAAAGCCGCGATGTAACTCGGCCCGTGGAGCGTGAGGCGATATCCGGTGAGCCCTTTGTCTCGTGCACTCTGAGCGGCACCATCTAGTGCTGTGGGGGGTAAGCCTTTCAGTCTCTGATCATCGGGAAACACCCAATGTTGCTGATTCGTCGCATCCAGAGTGTTTTGGGCGAATTGGTTGGTAACCTCGGCTAGCTCAACATCAATCGCCTTTAGCCGCTCCTTTTGATCGGGAGCAAGTTCAGCTCCTTGACGCTTAAAATCATCTAGAAGTTTGTTGACGAATCGTTTCTCTACTGGCGAGAGAGAGTCCATCTGGTCGCTCGTCGCAAATGCTTTTAGCAACTTAAAGAGCGGTTCAGAGAGGGTCACTCGTGAGGAAAATAGACTGAGTGGTTGTTGGATGGCAGCGTAGGCCGCTCGCCATTCGGGGGTTGAGTTCACCGATTCAAGATGACTAACGACTGATGCTGTAAGCTCGAGCTCCTCGGAGGCTCGCTCAAGAGGGTCAATGAAGGTTTTAAAGGATGGAGGAGTAGCGAGAGCCTCAAGCTCTGAGATGCGCTCGTCAGAGCGAGCGATAAGAGTCTTGATGGCCGGATCTATCTGATCAGCCTTGAACTCTGGAAAAGGAATTGAGAATGGGATGTCGACGAGGGGATTTTGTTGTGGAGTAGCGGTCACCGTAATCTCTCAAAGGAATATCATCGGCTCTTGTCGGAGATATTTCCGATTGAAAAGCCAACCGATTAAAAACTTCCTTTTGTCATACGAGAGCAATCAAAAAGGTGCAACCTCTTTTTTGCGATCATCTGTTTGACTCGCCTTTCTTCTCACCATTCCCCATCCGGAACGGAATAGCACCGAAGAAGCGCAAAAAGGCGAGATCGAAAAGAATACTAGTCGTTGGTCGGTGCTGAACTTCGCGAACTTCTTTGAAAGAAGTTAAGAAGGCTAACGTAGTGACATTTATAATTCCAGACAACACGAAAAGAAGAAGGATGCTCGAATCTGTTTGCAAACTCGCAGCCCCAAGTCCTTCAACTCGCGGGACGACAGAAACGATGAGTCCACCCACAAGAGACCCGAGAACTATAGAGAGATTGTTGATTATCGATGAATACGCAGCGCATCGAGCACGTTTTGCGGGAGTTACTGCGTCGAATAAAAAAGTCGATACACTGAGGTGATAGCCCGCGCCGAGAGCTCCCCTAATCCCTGAAATGAAAGCAAGCCACCACAGATTTGCGGAGAAGAGCCAGAGAAATGGGGTTACAGCGAACCCTACAGATGAAATCATCAGTACGCGACGCGATCCAACATCCTGAAGAATGCTGCCCCACCGCCTCATCACCAAAAGCTGACAAACAAAACCTGCAGCGATCGCAACGGAATAATCTGTGTAATTAAGAGAGAGATCGCGAAGAAGATAGACTGTGACAAATGGGGCCGAAATGTTGATTGAAAAATTGGTTACGGCAACAAAAATCACGAATTTCAAAAAATTTGATTCGTACGATCTCTCGAGAAACTGCAAGAATGAAAAGTAATCCGCCTTAGAACTGACATATTCGGGACTTGGATGCCATTTGAGCATTATGCTTGAAATAAATCGGCTGATTGCCGCTATCAGAAAGGTGAGCGCAAATCCGTACAAAACCAAGCCTCTATGCGATGCATATTTGAGCAGGAATCCAACGACTATAAAACCGACAAACATGCAGGAGCCGGTGTAGAGATTGCGGTGGCTGAAAGCTTCCACCCGATTGCGAGGCTCGATCAGATCTCCTACAAGACTGTTCCAAATCGGTCCTGACAGCATGCCCGAGACAAAATAAATGGTTGTGGCAAGAAGCAACGCCCATCCACTCTCTTCACCCGTCAGATGCACAAAACCTATTGCGATAACCGGGAACCAGGTGAAGGACTGAATAAAAATGAGTGAAAAAAGAAGATTCGAACGACTTTTGAATCGGGTCATTAAACTCAGCGCGAGGGGTTGTAGAAGCGCACCAAATAGGAGAGGAAGAGTTGAAAGAAGCGCAATTAACGGCTTTGGAGCCCCAAGGTGAACGGCATACGGGCCGATAAAAGATTCTCCAAATGCTCCCTGTAATCCGAACGGTATAGCCTCAAGCTCGATCAGCCTTTGGGCTCGCTTCCGGTCAAAGCTACCGTGCTGATGTAGCTCGGGTGATTCTGGTAGGGAGTCTTCATCGTCTCGCATCGGAACATCTCGCGGCGGTGGAGGGTTATCGGATAAACGCCAGCATACTAATATATTACGCAAGACGAGGGGAGTATTTTTTGGGTGCAATTATGCAGGTCAACGGTGCGGAAATTGCTCAAGACTTTTAAGTAACGCAATATCATCGGTCTCAACAGGCAATATACACGACGCATCTTGGCGATACCATGTTCTAAGCATATCTCCGCCAACAACCACCTCTTGGCTCGGGGAGTGGGTTGGTTCCGGAGGTGCTTTTAGTCCACCACCCAGTTCTTTTGTAGCGAGCTTATGGGGCGAGGTGAAGGTGCGTACCTCGTCCCATAAGCCGGTATCTAGGCAATCGTTCAGAACTTTTGCTCCACCCTCAATAATGATGCTTAGCACTGAGCGACGATGCAGCTCTTCAAGTGTGGCGCGAAGAGGATTTTTTTCCTCTTTTATCTCTACGAAAAGTTCTCTTGGCAAGGAATCTCTTGTTGCACCCACAACAAGGGTTGACGCTGAACCATCGAATATCTGATGCGACAATGGAACCCGTCCGTTCTTGTCAAGAACCACACGCAGTGGGTTTTTGCCAGGAACAAGCCGCGTGGTTAGAGCTGGATTGTCGATTATCGCAGTGTTAGTGCCAACTAGAATGGCATCCTCTTGACTTCTCCACTCGTGCACCATTTTCCTTGATTCTTCCGTGCTAATCCAATAACCACCCTCTCCGGGCGGCGCCATGAATCCATCCAAGCTTTGGGCCCACTTGAGGATAATGTAGGGCCGTTTCCGCTCATGGAACGTCATGAAACGGCGATTAATCCAACGCCCTAGCTGCTCCTTTATGCCAACCTCTACCGGAATGCCAGCGGCCCGAAGAAGCTCAATGCTTTTTCCAGCAACCACAGGATTCGGGTCGAGGCAGCACACAACAACTCTTCCAACTCCAGATTTGATTATAAGCTCACTACACGGAGGCGTTCTTCCAAAATGATTGCACGGTTCCAGGGTAACGTAGAGGGTCGAACCGCGAATTAGTTCACTAGAGCTTATCTCGGAGAACGCATTTCTCTCCGCATGAGGCGTGCCTGCTTTTCGATGCCAACCCTCACCCAAAAGGGTTATGTTATCTTTAACAAAGAGAGCCCCCACCATTGGATTAGGTGAGGTTTCGCGAGAGCGCGTCGCCAAGTTAAGGGCCCGAACCATCCACGAAGAATCGATCTGGTGTTGCGGCTTAGAGAGAACCATGAGCTTTTTGAGGAGGACAACTCGTAAAGGAGGTGGTGCTAGATGCGGCTACTTCGTTATACTAAAGGAAATTGTTTCGAAGGGGGAGTCTGCCTTGAGAGATGCATCAAGATTTGCTTGAAATATAGAAGCGGAGCATCCTCAACAAATCTTCTGCGGCGAATGTTAATCCCCGTGAGAATTAGATGAGTTGCCTTTATTCTTGACTTTCTTGGTGCGGCGCATCTCTTCAAAAATTCCTGTCATATAATTAAGAGATAAAGTGGGATGCTGGTAATTAAACGTTTTATCGCTTACGGGACGCAAAGAATTATATCTGCGATGTTGCCGTTTTTGCTCGCCTTATCACCTGTGCATGCAGACGATGCACCAGGCTCCGTTCCGACCTTTTCACCAATTCCACCACAAATTATGCTCGAAGGCCGCGGGCCGGAGTTTAGTGAACAGAATTATCAGCTAGTTAGTCCATTGCTGAGAAAATGCGCGAATGATTGGCCATCCACTCGCTATGTTGAGTTTAAACCGGAGGTGAAGGGTAAGGTCGTCATTCCAAGTGGCCCTGTAACGACACTCGCCTTACTCGAATTGTTGTCGCAACAAACAGGGCGGCGTTTCGCGATTCAGCGTGGCATAGAGCAGAGGAGCGCAGTTGTTTTTTCCGATAGAGATGACTGGACTGCGGTAGTAACGCGTTTTGTTCGCGAGACCGGGCTCAGTTTCGAGGCTATTCAAGATATAGCCGTCATATCCGATCCTGCTTCTGTACGCTCATCTGAGAGCCCGACCTATCCAGTTTTTGCTGTCGCCGGTGGCCTCATATTCCTTGTAGCGATTTCTTGGCTCCGCTTTAGCACCTCCCGACAAAAGCGCAAAAGCGATTTCAGAGGAGGATGGCACGACCGCTAATTAGCGGTTGTGAAAAATGCTCCAGACGGAACCATCTTTCATAACCCTATTAAAGTTGTCCCTCACTAGAGTTTTTTTCGGTCCATGTCAAAGCATCCCAGAGCAATTCAAGGTCTTCACAAGCCCGCTCCATCGTGCTTCGCGGGGTTCCTCCCTCTCGAATAGCCCGATAAAGGTCCTCATATTCCTCTTGATATCCCAAATCACCGGGAAGCGAAATATCTCGCTCAGTATCGAGCGCTCGTATTAGATATCTATTGGATGAGAAGATAATTTTTCCCTCGGAACCGATTATAGTACACCGATTATCGCTGACCGATTGTTCAAAGGGGGTCCGGAGAAATGTTATTGCGATTCGCAGGTTGCTGTCGTTGGCTAGGGTGACGTTCATGAAATCTCCCTGACCGAGACCCGGAAAGAGAGTTTCGGTATGCGCACCAACAACCCGAATCGGCCCAAACAGGTAGCGAAGAGCTGAAATGAGGTGAATGCCACTCTCTAGAAGATAACCGTAAGGATACGATGGTTGGGTTCTCCACTCAGGCAAAGTTGCTTGCGAAACGTGTTGGACAGAGTTCCAAACCACAAGCGAGGGAGAGCCGATAAAGTTATTTTCGAGCCGCGTCTTGACAGCATCGAGGACAGGCCAGTAGAGGACATTCTCAGCGACCATCGAAACCGTTGTCGAGCGTTGAGCTAAATCAGCTAGCGCCCGAGCATCGCGCGGCGATGTCGCAATAGGCTTTTCTATCAGAAGGTGTTTTTTTGCTTTCAGAACCTTCTCGACGACCATCACATTAAGAGGGATGGGGACCGCCGCAACGACCACCTCGATAGATGGGTCTTGTATTAATTGGTCCATGTCACGATAGGCGCGAGCAATCCCGTGCTCTGAAGCGAATTGACGAGCCCCTTCATGACTGCTGGAGCAACAGCCAGCAATCTCAAATTTTGTTCCCAATTTTCGGAGCGTCGGCACATGAATTCGTTCAGCAGCTACCCCAGTGCCGATGAGACCCACCCGAAGCGGGCCCTGCCGAGATCGCGAAAATGCCTGCCGAATTGAGCTTAGGAATCCCATCTTTTTGCAAAGTCCGTCATGAATGTTACTAGATTAACTACCGCCTCCTGCGAGAGAGCGTTGTAAAGCGATGCTCTGATACCACCAAGAAGTTTGTGTCCTTTCAGCCCAACTAGACCCGCCGATTCGGCTTTATTCAGAAATTGTTTTTCACACTCGGGGGTAGGCAACGTGAAGGTTGCGTTCATCAAACTGCGATAAGCGGAGGCTGCATAAGGCTGATAGATAGGGTTCTCATCAATACAGCGATAGACGATATCAGCGCGCGACCGAGAACGCCGCTCCATTTCAGTAACTCCACCCTGTTCCTCAATCCAGGCAAGGTATCGCTCAGCGACATAAATCGGGAAGGTTGCTGGCGTATTGTAAAGAGATTGATGTTTTTCATAGGTACGGTACGCAAGAAGCACCGGAAGGTTCGATGGAGCCCGTTCGATGAGATCTCGCCGGACTATCGCGATTGTAAGACCCGCACAGCCAAAGTTTTTCTGAGCGCAGCTATAAACTGCGGCGTGTGTTGTGATATCGAGGGGACGGGAAAAAAGATCAGATGATGCATCGCACACTAGCGGCACTGCTGCTTGCGGTTGCGGCCACCACTGGGTGCCGTAAATGGTGTTGTTACTCGTGTAATGGAGGTATGGCGCTCCCTCGCGCACCGGAAGAATCTGCGGAAGAGAGCGAAATTTATCAGCGCTGCTCGATCCATTTTCATTTGCACCGACGAGACGTTGAGCCTCTTCAAACGCCTTAACCGCCCAAACTCCTGAGAGTAAATATTCGGGCAATTCCTGATATCCCTGCCCAAGATTGAGTGGAACCATTGAAAACTGCATCGTTGCCCCGCCGTGGCAAAACATCACGGCGTACTCAGAGGGAATTAATAGGAGTCGTCTTATTCGTTCTTCAGCTAATGTGATGACCTGCTCAAAATGCTTGCTGCGATGACTAATTTCGAGAATACCAATACCAGTACCGTGAAAGTCGCTAATTGCCTCTGTAATCTCTAGCTTCACCGAATCGGGAAGAACGGCCGGTCCAGGACCAAAATTATGTACCGTCATGACTTACATCTCCTCGTGTTCGTAATTTCTCGTGTTCTTGTTATCCGAATGAATAAAAAAATTTTTAGAACAAACCTTATGGCATCAGTACCGTGTCTGCGCCGCCCTCTTGGGTAGATTCAGGATGATCGATTGTAAAGTGCAACCCGCGACTCTCTTTCCGTGCCATCGCACATCGAATGACGAGGTTTGCTACTAGGCTTAGATTCCGGAGTTCAAGAAGATTTTTCGTAACGGTGAAGTTCCAGTAGTATTCCCGAATCTCCTGTTCAATAACTTCACTTCGGCGAAGAGCCCGTTCGAGTCTCTTATCACTCCTCACAATACCGACATAATTCCACATGAATCGGCGTATTTCATCCCAGTTCTGCGAAATAATAACCGCCTCTTCGCTTCTTACTGAACCACTGTCATCCCATTCAGGAATCTGTGGTGCTGGCTCAAGAGGAGCAAGCCGTTCGAGTGCGTGATGAGCCGCTCGATGCCCAAACACTACTCCCTCGAGAAGAGAATTAGAGGCAAGACGATTTGCCCCGTGTAATCCCGTCGACGCACACTCCCCAACAGCGTATAGACCTTCAATTGAGGTTGCCCCCCACGAATCGGTTGATATACCACCGCAACAAAAATGAGCCGCTGGAACAACCGGAATCGGACCAGTGCCGCAGTTTATCCCAAACGATAGGCACCGTTCATAAATAGTTGGAAAGTGTTCTCGTACAAAATCTTCTCCCTTGTGACTGATATCGAGAAGAACGTATTCATCCCCTGTTTTTTTCATCTCAAAGTCGATTGCTCTCGCAACAACATCGCGCGGCGCCAACTCCTCCCGAGAATCGTATTCCCTCATGAATGAGGTGCCATCAACTCGCTTTAGTGCGGCTCCCTCTCCCCGCATCGCTTCAGTGATTAGGAACGATTTCGCTTTTGGTTCAAATAAGCAGGTCGGATGGAACTGGAAAAATTCCATATTCGCAACAGCACACCCAGCGCGATACGCCATCGCAATGCCATCGCCACTCGCAATATCGGGATTGGATGTATAGAGATAAACCTTGCCCGCTCCCCCGGTTGCAAGCACTACTTTGTCTGCCCTAAAGAGCTCCACTTTCCCATCGGGCATTAAAACATACGCCCCGAGCACCCGATTAGGACGGTGAAAGTCGATACCGACCTTCCGCGAGGTTACGAGGTCAATCGCCATCGTGTGCTCGAAAAATCTAATATTCGATCGACCACGAGCAGCAAAAGAGAGTTTGTTCTGAATCTCGCGTCCTGTAGCATCTGCCACATGATAGATGCGTCGTCGTGAGTGTCCTCCCTCGCGGTGAAGATGGAACGAGTCGTTTTCTCTATCAAACGCAACCCCATAACCTATTAGATCCCGAATCCGCTCGGGGCCCTCACGCACAACTAGCTCTACGATCGATTGATTGCACAGTCCTGCACCCGCGATGAGGGTATCCTGCACATGAAGCTCAGAAGAATCATCTTCACTCGCAACAGCGGCTATTCCTCCCTGCGCCCACGCAGTTGAACCTTCTTGTGCTGAAGTTTTGCATAGAACGTTTACAGAGCCGTGTGCTGCAGCCTGCAAAGCAAAGGTAAGCCCCGCAATACCACCACCAATAATAAGAAAATCGGAGACGATCATGATGAACCTTTTTGAGGGCAGGGTGGTGAAGCGATTACCTGCAACCTAGAAACAAAAGAGGCAAACCTTTCGGAAAGAATCGATATCAGAGAGTCGGAATCAGCTCCGCGGCTTTTACCTTGCTCCGCGAGAACAGTTTAATCTTGCTCCGCGAGAACAGTTTAATCTTGCTCCGCGAGAACAGTTTACGTCGCTTTGCTTCGACCTCTCTGCTTGTTTACCTCATCAACCCATTGCGCATGATCCCCAAGAATTCGGAGAGCGTAATTGACGACCTCACGCGGAACGCCCCGTCTGCTGCCCGCCTTAATCGTTTTATCAACGTGGCCGGGACCCCAGTTGTAGGCCATCAGAGTAAGAATGCGGTTACCTTTATACATTTCCTCAAGGTATTTTAGGTACTTTACTCCTAGATGAAGATTGTGGCCAGGGTCTGATAGATTGCCGCGAGGAATCTCATTGATACTCTCAACGTAGCGCGCTGTTGCGGGCATAATTTGCATGAGGCCCTGTGCTCCAACATAGGATCGAGCGTAGGTGTTAAAGGCACTCTCGGACTTTATAACTGCTGCCACAAATAGGGGATCGTAATTCTGGCGGATAGATTCTGAAACAATTGCACTCGCAAGACTTCGTCTATCGATTCCACGCTTGCCATGACGAGAGATTACCCGTAACACGTGAGCCGTTAAAGTCTCTCGATCTGAGTAATTAAGTTTTCGTGATATCGGCGCGGGAAGTTCGCGCTCAACGACGGCTTGATTGTATGAACCCGAAACCCGGACTGTTCGTACAGATCGTGGACCCTGTCGGTACGCAGCCACATTTATCACGCGGGTGCGGCGTTCAAAACGTTGAAGCAGGGCGTTAATATCATCAAGGTTGAGTGAATCATCAGGCCGTTCTTTTCTTTCAATCCGATCTGATTGAGAAAAAGCAAACCGCTGACGAAGCCCCCTCATCGATATGCCCGAGGGGATATACTCATCTTCAGGTGGAGAGGGCCAGATAAATATCAGAATACCGGTAAGGAGTGCTGCTCCGAGAAATTCGCGCGGGTATCGTTGATAAAGTGCGAGAAGCTGCTGCAGGAGTTCATCGATAGAGAGGAGAGCATCTCGTAATGCCCTTTCCCAATACTCCATCGAAACGAGACCACCGCCCGTCTCCTCACGCTGAGGGGGTGCGGATTGTATTAAAGATGCCGATTCTCCTCGGCGCGGCGTCCCGCGAAGAGGTGGCACTCCCGTAGCGATAAGCGGATTGATTGCTGGTGGAGTGGGGGAAGGAGGAGTAATCCTCGAAGCTCCGACCGGAGCTGGATTAATAGCCACTTTTGGATTTGTGTTAATTGATGGCTGGTAAGGAGCGCAATCGCTCTCCCTCGATACTCCTCCCCCTACACCCTCTCCATCTGATCGAATCTGCCGAACGGAGGGGTTATTGAGTAACTTTCCTGTCGGTACCTTCGGGGTTGTCATCACCAGGATCCTTCAAGAGTAAACCTATTAACCTCCCCTCTGTTATGCCGAACCGAGGCGAATACGTGATCGAGAAATCGTAACTATCTGAACTAATGGGTATTATTTAGTATTTCTGATGCCCTCTCGTCAAGCTAACTTATGATGCTCGAGAAACGGAGTTCCCGATCTCAATGATTACCACCTATCGTATCCCGAGTAATTTATGAGTCTGAATTGAGAGGCTCCACCGCGCAGGGTGAGACTTCACCAGCTCAGCGCACCACGAAAGATCCTCCATTCGAACACTCCCATCAGCCTGAAATGTTGGCGAAATAAGGTAATGCTCCGCCTCGATCGAGGGTTCAGGAATCCCCATACCACTTTGTCTTACATACTTTAATTCGTGGGCCGAACGTTGACGAAGAGTATGTTCAGCCGTCTTTGGGGATACGCAGATCCAATCAAACCCCTTCGGGAGGGATATCGTGCCATTTGTTTCGATTGCGAGCTTCCACCCCTCCATTTTTGCTCGTTCAACAAAGAGGTTATCTAGCTGAAGTGCCGGCTCTCCCCCGGTGCACAGGAGCCACCCCTTTTTTGGATTCAGATCTGAGGCCTTTTCGAAAATCGCATCAAGTTCAAACTCACTACCACTCATGAACTCAGTGTCACAATCAAAGCCCGCATTCTGAAGGGAGCACCGGAGGTTGCAGTCGCTAAACCGAACAAACACCATCGGCGTACCAACTAGCCGTCCCTCTCCCTGAATGGAGAAAAATATCTCATTGATTCGATAATGTCCCTGTGAGCGAGCCCGCAAAGCACGGGAGGAGGGGATCGGTAATTGGGACATTCGCTATGGCTCCGAGTTGATAATTTAATTTGCTAAAAGAAAGTTCTTTTAGTGGCACGAAACATCGGAAAAACTTCGATGATTCGGTGATTCGACTCGCTAACGGCTCGTCTGTAATTTTTTTGCTAAATAGCTATTCCGAGTAACTACACCGAGAGGTGCAAGTCTCCTCGAGGATAATAGTATTCAGAGTAGGTAGGAGAGGCTTTATCTTTTTAAAAATCCAACGAGCGACCTCTTCACTCGTTGGATTTTCAAGAGCAAGAGATTCATTTAGATGATAGTGATCAAGAAAGTTTTCGAGGATCGGTTTCATGATCTCTGAAATATCACCATAGTCAAGAACCATACCGGCTCGGGGACCAGATTGGTGAAGCTCCTGAGAGGAGCAGACAACCCGAACCTGCCACGAGTGACCGTGCAGCCGAGCACATTTTCCGCCGTGATGGGGAAGGCGATGGGATGCCTCAAAGCGAAATTCCTTCTCAAGAGTCCACACGATAACTTCTCCAAGTTTTTTGCCTATAAATTATCAAGAGAAATGGTCTGACGACATTGTGTCAGAAAAATAACGAGCCCCTAAAGATTACCTGAATCCCCAAAAGAGTGGCAAAAAATAATTAATCCAAAATCTCAGCACCCACTTGGAGCCAAGCTGGTCGCTTTGTTTCAATAGAAGCGCCAATTTTATGGAGCATCGTATATAGACCAAAGAAGATCCGATTCAGGAATAGCGCATCACGGGGACCACGCGCTGAGCGCGACTGCCGAAATTCCTTCATCCGAGATATCTCCTCGCCGCGTCGCGTGAGCTCTGCAAAATAGGATGGATCTGAAAAATCAAAATGTTGTTGGGCGAAGGGACGAGCGACCAGAGTTATTAATTCCTCAGTAATCGCGGCAAAAAAACTTCGCTCCTCGGGCGAATCATCGGGATGTATGACAGAGAGAGATTCAAATAGTTCGGTAAGGAGAGTACGATTTGACCGAATATCTGCCCGAATAAGAGAGAAATAGCTCCGATAAAACTGCGCGGGTATCTCCTTTACACACCCAAAGTCGAGGATGCTTACACTGCCATCCGAAAGAAAGAGAAAATTACCTGGATGAGGATCGGCGTGGGCTTTTCTTAGGGTGTGAAGCTGGAAGGTGTAAAAATCCCAAAGCCGCTGACCAACGAGATTTCGAATGTCCTGTGAAGGAGAGGATGCGATGAATTCAGAAAGATGCATCCCATCGAGCCAGTCCATCGTCAGAACACGCTTTCCAGAGTATTCGGGGTAATAAACCGGAAAAAGTAAACCTTCTAGGTGAGCTGCTGCTCTTGATATCTCGATACCCCGAGCAAGCTCAAGGGTGTAATCGACCTCTTCTTTTAGCCGCGCACTCACTTCTTCAAGAAAAAATGCAACATCGCTATCTCGAACCTGAAAAAGGAGTGATGCCACAGGCCGAACCATTGCCAAATCAGCATCGATACTCGCTGCAACCCCGGGATACTGAATTTTTACCGCAAAAACTTTTCCCTCTTTGGTTGCCCGATGAACCTGACCCATCGATGCAGCGGCAACGGCCGTTCGCGAAAATGAATCAAATAGCTCGCTCGGAGAGCGGCCAATAGTCTGCTGAAAAACCCTCAAAACAAGAGGAAAGGAGAGGGGAGGGACGCACGATTGAGATAGCTGAAACCGATCTGCGTAAGCATCGGGGAGAAGCCCAGTGTCGAGGCTCAACATCTGCAATACTTTAAGAGCACCTCCCTTGAGAGTACTGAGCGAATCATAAATCGCCGCTGCGTTTGCTTCATGGAGCTGCTCGGTTCCGCCTTCCGAAGAAAATGGCCGTTTTGCAAGATAGGAGAGGTAATTGCCCCCCAGCTTTACACCGGTGCCAAGAAATCGCGCGGCTCGTCCTAATGAGGTCTGCGGGATAGCCTTTGCTTCCTTTTCGGAATCGTCATTCATCTGTGGTATCGCTCTGTTGTTTTGGCTCATTAAATGGAGAGGAACGAAGCATCGATGAAAGGATGGGGTAGAGCCGAGTTCTACCGATGATTGAACCGACCTCAGCGAGATTAGTTCCAAATCCTGGCTTACCTGACGATGCAACAACTGATGCTATTTGATCAACAAACGCCTCAGTTTGTAATCGCTCAGGAGTTGTGTCGGTCAGCCAATATGCTAGAGCGGCGATAAGCGCCACCGAGATCGCTTCTCGCTCAAAAATGTTACTTTCGTTACCTTGCGAAGTAACCAACACCGCGATGAGCCCTCTACGTAGACCAATAATCGAATCACGCAACGGCAGCCCACGCGATATCGGTCTTTTAAAGGGAAGTGTAAAAGTTGCCTCAACGAGGGGAAGCTCCGCAGCGCATCGATCAATAATTGCAAGAATCAGAGCAACAATCTTTTCCTGGCGGGTGAAAAGAGGGAATTCAGATGTTGCAATCACCGGAGCGACAGCAGCAGCGACGATATCTTCCCAAACCTGTTGGCTTAAGGGATGAATCGTTGAAAACTGGGCACGAACTGAGCGCTCGTCGAGACCTTGCGCGATACTCAGCTCCCGAATCGAGCGAGGCAATCGAGATTGCTCCGCGACAAAAGCGCGGTATGCGGATATCAGCGCGTCTCGTTCCGATATCACCATAGCAACGCACCTATCATTCTACTTCACACGCAACCCTAGCCCGTTCAAGCTGTTCGCTGAGGAGCCCTCCAGCACCGATGAGTGCACCGACCGCGCCCGCCATAGAAATACCGAACAAAATATATAGCCAAAACTCGACGGTGGTTTGAGCGTAAGAGACTCCTGTTCCGACCACAGTAAGGGTACACGCTGCTCCCACCGTCCACCACACCACTGAGAGGAGCGATCGTGAAACCCAGAAGAGCCTCAACATCAGGAGAGTAGTAAGAACGGCGATAGTTGGACCCAAAAAGGGCACAAATAAAAAAACGCTAGTAAGGCATGGGCCAGCAATCGCCCCGTGAAGGAGAAGAGAACGGTACGATGGAGGTGAGATGGTGCCCGCCTTTTTAACGATTCTTCGCCGCTCTCGTTTTTCTATCGAAGAGAGAAGTACTTTGGTATCCATCGGCAAGGAATTCCTTTGAAAAGGTTGAGGGGCAAACCACCGAACATTGTATGATCTGAGCAATTCCGGCGCAATCTTTGTGAAGCTCTCATTTGAGATACATTTATAAGGTGTGCTCGTAACATCTCCTTGCTACCATCCCTACCAGACGATATTGAACGGTTGGAATCGTTCTCTCTCGTCTCAAGCTAAAAGATATTTTAAGAAGAAAACTGACGAAATCATCGTGGAGAATAAATTATGCGAAACTTACTCCGTTGGGGTTTAGCGGGTATTGTGGCGGTTACTACTGCGGGTGCAACTGCGCAAGCCGAAGTGTACGAAATTGATCCGAGCCACTCGACAGTTGGATTTAAAATTCGACACCTAGCCATTTCTTCAGTTCCTGGGAGGTTCGGAGATTTTTCGGGTACGATCGAATTTGACCCAAAAAATATTGACAAATCGCACACTGAGGCTTCAATCGCGATAAAAAGTATTAACACCGATAATACTAAAAGAGACGATCACCTCAAGGGTGCAGATTTTTTCGATGAGGCAAAAAATCCCGCGATTTCTTTCAAGACAACGAAAGTTGAGCCAGTATCTGAATCGACCTTCAAAGCAACTGGAGATTTGATGATGCACGGTGTTACTAAACCGGTGACACTTGATGTGGAGTACACAGGGAGCGCAACAGACCCTTGGGGCAATAAGCGGGTTGGATTTGCAGCGACCACGAGTCTTAGTCGCAAGGACTTTGGCATTACCTGGAACAAGGCGCTCGATGCAGGTGGTGTGGTGCTGGGCGATGAGGTAAAGGTGACCCTTGAGATTGAGGGGATTGAGAAAAAAAAGGCAGGGTGAACGGTATAGCCTCTAGTAGAATGATCGACAGCAGATGAGCATCAAGCAAAAAATCTCCGCATGTTGGATCGTAAAAAACGAGGCGCTGTTTCTTGCTCGCTCGCTGGCGAGTGTTGCCGGTGTCGCTGACGAAATCCTCGTCGGAGACACCGGCTCGACAGATGATAGTAAAGAAATTGCGGAAAATGCAGGTGCGCGCGTTGTAAAAATTCCCTGGAACGGAAGCTACGCTGATGCCCGTAATGCCGTAATGGCACACACTACTGGCTCATGGATTTTATTCCTCGATGGTGACGAGCTTCTTGAGCCCTCTCATGGAGCTTTGATTCGAGAGTTAGTCGAGAACAAAGAGGTTGAAGCATATTACCTTTACCGGCGCCACTATCTTCGCGCACCTTCACCGGGAGGATTATTGCCTATATCGGCACCTCTCCCCCCGATACCGATTGATGCTCTCGGATATATCCTTACCCACGATGTAAGACTGTTTCGGGCTAGTGGGCGGTACTTCTATCAAGGTCGCATCCACGAATCTCTCGAGGGAAGCCTTGGAGCGCATCAAGTTTCGATAATCAGATCCTCCGCGATAATTCATCACTTTGGTCCGTGTAAATCAGATGATCAGCTAATTCAAAAAATCGGACACTACGTATCTCTTGCTGCTAAGAGATATGAACAGGAACCAGAAAACTGGAAGGCACTCTTTGATTATGCCGTTGAGCTTTCAAGAGCTGGGCATCGAGATGATGGGCTCGCCCTTTTAGAGAAAGGAATAGAACAATTTCCAGAGCAGTGGGAGATTCATCTCGAGTACGGCATATTCCTTCACGAAGCGGGAAGGCAAGGCGAAGCTATAATAGCGCTTCGCTCTGTTGTTGAGGCTCGCCCACATTGGGTGCGTGGATGGCACACGCTAGGTATTGCTTTCCTTCGTGAGAGCGATTTTACTACAGCAGCTCTCTGTTTTGAGCACTGTCAGCGTCTTACTCCTGATGAGGGAATTTCTCTCCTTAATTGGGGAACATCGCTGCTCCTTCAAGGCGATATACCCTCAGCGCAAGACCGTTTCTCTCGCGTCGAGACTCTCTTTCCTCAATTACCGCAGGCTACGCTTGGTCGCCGAATTTGTGAGGTTCTTGCCGGCAGCCTAACCTTAGCAGCTAGCGAACTAATTCCTGAGGATGTGACCATGTTCGGAGGTGATACTCTCTGGCAGGCATTACAGTCTATTGGCCAACCGTAGGCGAAACGATCTTTTTAGTGCATACTAAAAAGATCAAAAAAACAATCACGACCGAACCATTTTTCATCACGCTGCTAAAGCTTTGTGCTGTGGCAATAGGTCGGGCATTATCTCGTTTGCATCAGGGTCACACATGTCAACGTCGCGGGGGAGTATGCAGGGGACGGAGGACTTGGCGAATATCGATCGTAAAGGTTTCTCTAGAGAGCTTGATGAGCTTCGTGGCCGTATAATGGCCCGATTATCAGCTGAAGATCTGCATCATCTTCGTCGACTTGAATGGAGGGGAAGAGCTGCGACGATTATCGGATTTTTATCCGCTCCCGCTGGCTGGTATCTTATTTCGGCCTTCCTTATAAGTTTCGGTTTAGTGACCCGATGGATGATCGCGCACCACGTCCTGCACCGTGGCTACGATCACGTCCCCGGGGTGCCGGAACGTTATACGAGCAAGCGATTTGGTAAAGGTTGGCGCCGTTTTGTTGATTGGTTCGATTGGATTACACCAGAGGCGTGGGCTCACGAGCACAACGTCCTCCATCACTACGATACAGGAGGCCCATCCGATCCGGACCTTGTCGAGCGGCATCTCGAGATATTGCGACAAAGTAGCCTGCCTCTATATCGAAAATATCTCTATGTTGCAGCGCTTGCGTTGACCTGGAAGTGGTCTTATTACGCACCTCAAACTATGACCGTTTTGCTTCCACAGCGGGCGACACATAAAACTTATGCAAAACAGGAACGGGTCACCTATCGTAAATTACTTTGCTTTGACCATCAGGTAGTTCGTCGATTGTGGCTCGAGTGCTATCTTCCATTTTTTAGTGTGCATTTCATCCTAATTCCGCTTCTTTTTTTGCCACTCGGTTTTGATGCAGTTATTACCGTACTTTTAACGAGAATGCTCGCTGAGTGCTTTACAAATCTGCACACCTTCCTGGTCATCGGTCCAAATCATTCGGGCGATGATCTCTTCCGATTCGATAGGCAGTTTGCGGACAAAGATGAGTTTTATCTGAGTCAGGTGCTCGGCAGTGTAAATTTTCGTACCGGTGGAAATTGGAACGATCATCTCCACAAATTTCTTAACTACCAGATCGAACATCACCTTTTCCCCGATGTGCCCCTTCGGCAGTATCAATTTATTCAGCCCGAGGTAAAGGCGCTCTGTAAACGTTACGGAGTACCGTATGTTCAGGATTCAGTTTTTCGGCGAGCCTGGATGCTGGTGCAAATCTGCGTTGGCAATCGATCGATGATGAGACTCTCCGGACTCTCCGAGGCTGAGTTGCAACGACAGGGTGTAGAAATACAAGCTGCAACCACTGCTCAATAGCCGGATACAAAACTTTAAGACCACTAATCTAAAATTTTTTCTCTTAAAACCCTCTTTTTAGGAAACTCTCACTCTGATTGCACGATAATAGAGCATCTTTTATCGGTCCATAAATGGATCGTGGATAACAGAGCTGGGGGTAAGGCTCGTATTGAGTATTATCCCACTATTTCGCGCATATAGCAGAAGAGGAGTATCGCTATGGTAGCAGCGTTGCAGAGAGGAGGTTTATCACCTTTTAGGGTGCCTCAATCGGGAATCGCCCCCAAGGACCTTAGCCCAAACACAAAAATAGGGGGCGGGGGAAAGATTCACCCATCCGTGAACAGTTTTCGACAGATCCAACAGCTCTTCAACGTTGGCCCAAATCCTCTCGATTCGATACGGGGAAAAAGCTCGATGAGCATCTCAGAGCTATTGACCGTTCAACGCACCCTTTCTGAATACGCTGTAAAGGTTGAACTATGTGCCAAGACTGCAGAGGCGGCCTCCGGAGTGGTGCGTCGTCTCCAACAGGGAGGATGAGGGATGGTGTCACTTCACAGCACCGTTGCGCGCCATCGAGCGGTCCAGCGGATTCAGATTGTTCGACAACAAAGAGTTGGGAAATTATTGGTTCAGGTGAGGCAGCGTGCTCACGCAGTTGCAACCTCACAGAAGAGATTTTCAGAAACCCTTGCCACGGTTGCCGCACTGAAATGTGGAAATGCGGGTAAGAGCGGAGCTGCGCTGAGGAGTGACTTTGCTCCTCGATTGGATGCGATGGTTCACGAGGCGTGTTCTGGTCTTGCGAAGACAGAGATTCAAAAGAGAAAGCTTGTAGCCCGTGAGAATTATCTATCTTTAGCTCTTGGGCAGGCAAAAAAGGCTCAGGAGCGGGGGAGGGAGAGCCAAATAGAGGCTTCCCACACAATTAATCGACTGCGCGAAACAGCTGATCTCGCTGAGGTCCAGGCGAGTGATGAGTTAGTTCGTGATGGTGGGATTACGTTTACCGACGAGGCCAGTAGTCTCGTTGATGAAGTCGCTAGTCCATCTAAGGATTTCCCTGCAGAAAACGATTATTTGTCGCTAAATCCCCAAAAAGGAGCGATCTCTGCTGAACCAATAAATGGCATTCCCTTGCAGATCTCAACTCAGGAACCGACCTTCTCAGCACGACCGAGCGAATCTTCACCGCAAAAGCCAACAACAGTTCGGCATCTACCACCACCCCTTCCGAGTGCACCAATACGCGAAGTAGTAGTATCAGCTAAGCTCCCCGGCTCGTCTTCATCAATCGAGGTTGCTCACTCTCCTCAACAGGGGGTCACAATCTCTCTTCGAACACGCACCAATTCGGTTACATCATCGTCTCGTCGAGCATTTCAGGGATTACGAGATTCACTTCAGCGAGAAGGGGTCCGAATTGCTGCAATAGATTTTTTAGATGAGGAGGCGTAGCGGCATGACGACGATTCAACCAGCAGCCCATCCTCAGTGGCTTCTCGTGGTGATGATTATTCTTGCCACGCTTCCCTTTTTAGTAATGTGCTGCACCTGTTATCTCAAGGTGAGCATAGTCATAAATCTTCTCAAGGGTGGGCTCGGCTTCTCCTCAGGTGGAACGATGGCGATAGAGTTCGCTCTTTCTGCCGCTCTGGTTGCCCTCATTATGCATCCGATTGCAACAGATTCAATCCGCAATCTTGAGGGGGTTCCACCACTTCCTATGAATCGGGCACCTCAGTGGTCAGATCTTAAGACGTTAGAGCCCACAGTCGCTCCATGGCGAGCTTTTCTCATCAAGCAAACAGGTGCTAAAGAGCTCGCAGAGATCGCCAAGCTCGCAGAACCTAAAGCCAATGGCTCCGCTCAGCAAAAGAGCACAGCTAATCAACAGAGCACAGCTAATCAACAGATCCCTGAATCAGATAAATTGTCGTCAGATAGTGGCAATTCATCCAATAAACTTCCTCCGATTCGGGTTCTTTTTGCCGCCTTTGTACTCTCCGAACTAAAAGGCGCCCTCGTTATCGGAATCATGGTGCTTATACCTTTTCTTTTGGTTGACCTACTAATTGCAAATACCTTGACAGCGCTTGGTTTAACGATGGTAAGTCCAGTAGCGATCGCTCTTCCGTGTAAATTACTCCTATTTTATGGGTGTGACGGCTGGATTCTTATTAGTCGCACATTGATGTCGTCTTATTAGAGCGAGGTTAGAGATGAGCGCAGTTGTAACTGAACTATTTCGCGAGGGTGTCCGAAACTTTCTTGTGATAGCGACCGTTCCGCTTCTTATCACATCGGCGATCTCGATCATTGTCAGCATTCTTCAAGCTGCAACCCAGCTTCAGGAACAGACCGCTACTTTTCTTATTAAGGTAGGCAGCTACGCAGTCGCACTATTTTTCTTTGCCCCGGCGATAGCTCGAGGGGCAGTTAGATTTACGACATTTTGCTTTCAATCGGCGGCATCTTTCGCGAAGGTTCAGCTATGAATGCAGTAAATTTTCTTCATTTGACCGTTCGTGGAGGAGCTATCTGGATGCTTATTCCGGGGCTTTCCAAGCGTGTGTCTATTGTATTGGGAGTGATGAGTGCTCTTCTTCTTTTTGATCCAGCTGATAGCGGAGCCTCTTTTGCTGGATTGAACGATTTAGGTCAATTGGTCGCTATCTTCAGCGAGTTCCTGATCGGAATTATGGTGGTGGTTCCATTTCTTGCTCCGATCTGGGCTGCAGAAGTTCTCGGAGGGATGATAGAGAACACGACGAATCTTAGCTTTGCGTCTATCGTAAATCCGCTTGCGCAAGGTGCATCAAAGGGGCTTTGGTCGACGGTGTGTCGAGAATTAACCTGGGCAAATATGATAATCCTATCAATTCTTCCCCAGATCATTACAGCCTACGCCGATTCGGTTCACCTGACTGCTCCTGGAAGTGGAATAACTCCCTCGCATCTTATTCCAACTATATCTGCCTCCTTCACCCATGCGGTAGAGTGGATCGCTTTAAGAGGTATGCCGATACTTATTGGGTGTATCATAATCGACTGCGTGAGTGGGCTTATTACTCGGATCTCCTCGGTTCAGGGGTTGAGTCCGATAGTGCAGGTAATTAAATCTGGCACCGCTGCAGCGTGGGTCTACGCCATCATGAGGAATAATGGATAAGAGATTCCCCGGCTCTGCAAAACATATAGCTAAGTTAAAAAAAGAGGGAGTTATTCTCGAGGCGCCGGCATTTTTTTCTACGATTCCGTTGATTACAGCGATCTCCGCAGGTTGGCTTTCCCGGGGATATTTGAGTGGATCAATTCAGCGATTATCGAGCCAGTGTTGGGGAGGAGGGGAGGAGACACTATCAATCTGCCTTCGAGCATTTGTCATATCAGGTTGGCCAGAATGGGCTGCGCTCATCGGGGTAGTATCAATTTTCTCAGCTGTAATCGCGTGGTCGTTAAAACGTCCGAGTGTGCAGCTTAATAGGATGGGGGTTAATCTTTCTCGGCTCGGAATTGGTGGATGGTTCAAAAAAGTGCAACGCTCGCCTCTCCTTTTTTCTGGATACAGCGCTGGATTTATTTCAGGAGTAGTAATGCTCTGGTGGGTCGCTAAGGGCGACCTTTTTACGGGCCTTATTCCGAACTCATCAACCGAAGTGAGCGCACTGGCAGGGCGCACTGTAACTGGTTCGGTAGTTTGGCTCCTTTGTGTAAGCAGCCTTTCTGGAGCTCACGGATGGTATTCACTTCGGAAAAAAACGATGATGAGTGATCAGGAAGTAAGACAAGAATACAAAGATGATTCCGGAGACCCTAATATTAAAGGACAGCGACGAAGCCTTCATCAGGCGATTCTTCAAGAGGAACTAGTGCGGGCCGTTCGTCGGTCATCGGTTATAGTGGTGGCTCCAATGAATAATGGAGGTCTCAAGTGATCTTCCGAAAAAAAATCCCATCTGAGCCAAATAGAATAAAGGAAGCTCGCCCCTCTTTTCGGGGTGCCGTGGCGCTCGGGTATAGTGCAGCCTCTGATGATGCGCCTCGAATCGAGGCTATTGGAGCATACTTCACCGCTGATGAAATAGTCTCTATAGCGCGGCGATATGGTGTGCCCGTTGTCGAAAATAGCCCAATCGTGGATGCGCTAAATCAGTGCGACATAGGCGAAAGCATACCAGCAGAGCTATTTCGCGCAGTCGCCGTTGTTTTTAAGCGGCTTGGAATTTCGGGATAGGTAAGGCTAAGTTCGAAAGATTGATCGTTATTGGTAGTTCAAGCTACCGAAGTCGACGCTTTAGATCCTCAACAATCTGCTCACCACTTCCTATCCGCCCGACCGTAAGTTCAGAGGCATCAAACCATTTCAGATTCGTCGGGGTTGGAGACGAGCCCTCACAGAGCGAATATCCCCTTATATAAATCTTGACGCTTCCCCTTGTTCTCCTTGGAATACGAGCAGAGAGAGTTTCCGACAATACACCGGGGCCGTACGTCCTTAGTGTCGTACCATTTGAGAATAAGCTACGGGAGGACAAACCTGCTTTGAGTAAAAAGCTACATGTTTGATCTGCTGAATTTTGAGCTATAGAGAAGTTTACTCGGGAACCATCGAGCTGAAAACCGATTCGTATTCCAGAATTTCCGGTAGAACCCGGGGTTCGATTTGGATTTGGGGTTGCAGCTGAAGTCGGAGTTGCAACAGGAGTGCCGGCCCCAGGAGTAGGGCTTGACCCCGGAGTTTGGCTTGGATTTGTGGTCGGCACTGAAGTCAGAGTTGCGACCGGAGTAGGTATTGAGGCTATCGTGACTAAACAGCTTCCGTAACGACCTATAAAAGTCGAAATCTGAGAAATTGAGGTCGCAGAAAAAGAACTCGGAGGACTGGCAGGATTGAGAGATGCCGTCATTATTCCATCTGATACATGTTCTGCGGAGAGAGTATGACCCAATTCGTGCGCAAGAACTATTGGATCTAGAGCGTCCTGATATCGCTCGATGGTTCCGTAAGAATAGGAGGGCGCCACACACGCACCTCCGAGGTAGGCAATCCCTAAAACACCCTCATTAAATTTTCTGCCCGTAAAAAGAAAACCGACATTAGCCGAGCCTCTCTCGCCCGAGGAGCGAAACATATCAAGAATCGTTTCTGATGCGGTAATACTTTCAGGGTATGATGATGGATTGGTATCAACTTTTTGAGACGCAACGGAGATCTCCATTCCAAGATCTGTGTTGTAAATCGCTGAAGCGGCATTTGCGATCGTCATTATTCGTGAATTGGAATTTGAGCCGTACCGTTGATTCCATAGATGATCGGCGACAGTCCTCAATGAATAGCGCTTTGAAAGACTAGCACGTGCAATTAAGGGAAGGCTCTGTATCGAGTGTTCATCTTGCTGAAGTACAGAGCTAGACCCGGCCTCCGTACGACAGCCTTTTCCAGATAACGCATAATTGGGAGCGCGAACGATACGGAGTTTTTTGGATAATTTTAGAGTGGACCCGGAGAGAGCGTAGTAGCGAATCGCTCCATGGGACCCGGGAGTTGCAAAGTTAAAAGCAAGATCTCCGTTATTAAGCACAGAGAGAGCTGCCCACCGTTTTTCACCTCTACTATCACGGCGGATTCCCCGAGAAGGGGCGAAGAAGAACCCCTTAAAAAGGAGCTGGTTTCGCGGTGCCTCTGTTGCTCGGGTAACAGAGAGTGTCGCGGTTCCCTGCCCAGGAATCTGTATCAACACCTTCATCGCTGATATGCGGGATAGCTCTTGTCGACTAAGCTCTCGATGAGTTCCCTCATTAGAGCGGAGCGAGAGTATTGTGGCGTCTCGGGCTATCGCAATTTTTGAGAAGAAAAGGATGGAGGTTAAGGCAAGGAAGATGCTGAGGTGCAACGAAATCAGCTGTGGCGATTTTCGAACAAAAAGTCTTTTACAGGAACTAAGACAGCCAACGATTAAAAAAAACTTCGACCGCATGGCTTAGTTCCTCTGAGGCAACTGGATGGATTTTGCAGAATTGGACGATATCTAAATGTATCATCAAAACCCAACTCTAACCAATTAATTATGGCCCCCTTTAGAACGAACCTCCGGCACCGCTCACCTCCTGTTCGTATGTAGCGCAATGATTTAGAACAACTGAAGAAAGATAGGTAATACCGTACCAACTCCAGACTATTGCATTAATCCAGAATGCTGTTGAAGCTGAGGTGTAGCCCAAAAATGGGAGAAGAGACCGGACAAATAGATGTGACGAAAACCAGCCGGCAAACAAACATAGAACACAAACCCGAATGCTTTGCGCGGCGGGTTGAAGGATGACCGATGCTTGTTGCATGGCATAACGGCGGCCGTAATTGCCGACGATCGAAAGAATCGGAGCACAAAGAAAGGTCGATTTAGAGATGAAATAGGCGGCGGCTCCAGTAATCGTCAAAAGAGAAAGACCGGAAAAGGCAGGTTCCGTTTCGGCCAAAAGCTCTCCTGCTTCGATAATAAGCATCACAACAATCAGACGGCGCAACAGCTTAAGCGCAACGAGCCAGCTAGTTGAACAACACCGCTTGACTGCGATCGGAGTCGCCTCAATCAATGAAGTGAGATCAAGTGAACCTGTAATGCTTAACATGCGAACTGGCACAGCAAGAATACCAAACCCGATCGGCATCACAAGAGTTCGAATAGCAAGCGAAGTGATAATTCGAAAAAATGGCGCAATCGCCACAGGAAGTTGCCAGAGCACGCTGCTATACATAACTGCAAGAACTATCCTCTCGAATAGGGTGACGGCAAAAAAAAGGACAAGTATCGCTGTTACAATGTAACAAGCATAAACTAAACCGCCTTCCTTGGCGATCCGAAAGGGTAGTAGAAGATCGCCTCTGCTTATCGAAAGTTCGGGCTGCTGCACCAAAGATTCGGCCCTATCAGCGGGTGCCGATGCGGAGCGGGACTGAATTTTTTTTAGCTGGTAATTGCGAAGGTAGCCCCGAGGGGGAAGAAAGCGAGTCCGAGGTTGAAAATTTGGTGGCGAGTCGGATAAGGGGGGAGCTGACGCGGGAGTTTCAGCGGAGGGTTGAATTCTCTCTATAGAGAGTGGCTTGGCGGTTAGCGAAAGGGAAGGTGATGTGCTGAGTTTTGATGAGTTGGAGTGGGGCGATCTTGCTCGATCATAAGACGGGGCCAATGGCAAGACGTCGCGATCGTCGTGATTCGCCGTTGCCGAAGAAGACCTGAGCACTCTATTCGATTTTGCCACCTACCCCTCATGGGTTGTTGGTTCAGTGCACTGCTTAATCGGATAATGTAAGGCTCGTCTCCATAAGTCAAAGCCCTCCGAGAAATTAGCTATCCAAATCTCGGCCTATCTCGCACCCGAAGTTTGGGGTTTGAGAGTAATGTGGGAGCGTTAGAAATACTGTAGCTTATTATTAGAATATGGCTAGGGGGGAATTTGGGGGTGGTTGAAGTTGGGGGTTGAAGAGTGGTAGGGTTTCGGGGTCGTTCGCTTTTATTCTGATGAATACCAAGTTTCTTGAGTATTCAAAAAAAGACAATACCCTCATGACGGAGGTTATTGTAAACGGAGCCATAACGAGGCTCCGTCTGTTGGTTAATTGCCGCACTGTGGCGACTGACCTACTCGACGTTTGGGAGGATTCCCGTGTCGAGCTGCAGTTCAACACAGACGGCTGGTTGAGAGAGATCGGAAATTCTTCCGGGGAGCTCTCCAGTATTATTCAACTGGTCTATAGGGGCCAAAAGCGGTGGACTCGAAAAGGGCCCCGGCACCTAATACTTTCCGGTGTTACCTCCGAAGATGAGGGATTCCACATAGCCCTTGTTTATAGGGGTGTCGGAAAATATCCTACACCGGGAACGAAGGTGGCCAACCTTCTAGTCAACCACTTGGGGGAAGTCTGTGAGATCGTCACAGAGCCCTCGATGGAGGTCAAAGAGGTCCGACCAAGGACGACAGAAGGTTGATCTACGGTTCTTCACGGGAGAAGCTAACCCCTTCTCCCTTTTTCTCTTTCTCCCGTTCCAACGACCAAGTGAGGCGATGCATACTCCCCGCCGAGTACGCGTTTTCCCTTTTTGGTGTACTATTTAAAAATCATAATTCACCCGTCGACAAACACCCCACCCCAAAAAACTGCGAGCCTTTTTTATTGTCGTTAATAGCAGTAATCTCCGATGTTATACCAACCTGATACTGAATACACCCGAGCCATCCTCTCCCAAAACCCCGACATATCCGAGCTTTCGCTCTCTACCTCTCAGACAACACCTCGACCACTCAACGCCGATACTTCACCCCCGAGCCTTCCCGAAGCTTTTTATAAACTCCCGAAATTCGTTCACGATATTGCAGCTGCCTACCGCTCTCCGCGCCAGGCTGTATTGGCCTATGCGCATCACCTTGCTATCGCCGGTCGTGATAGCCGACCCACCATGCCGTTGCTCGAACGAGAGGTGTCTGAAATATCTCGAATGCAGCTGCTTTTGCTCTCGATTGGGGATCATTTCCAAGCAGAGCTTCACCGCGACTCTCCCAACTATAAGTTTTTTCCCGCCTCGATAGTCTGTTGTTACAGTCACCTTAAAAATTTTGGGAATCAGGATTGGGAGCCACTCTCTCGAGTATTTGCGCTCCATCTTCCGGACGCGGAGCACGATGAAATTCTTTCCAATCTTAATGACAGCGATATAGACCCGAACGTTCCGGAGGCGTTTGGCTACCTGCGGTACATGACAGATAGTTCAGGAGCGGTTCGAATCGTTGAAGTACATAATGACCTTTATGATCGTCTATCATGCCCAGAACTAAAAGAGCGATACAAAGACTGGCAGCACGAACTCTTTGATGGGTTTATCGAGTATGTGCGGACGTCGGAGGATATGCAGACGGCTGCAACAGACGAAAGGGAAGAAGCCTTTAATGCTCATACCACCCGCACGATAATCATCCCACCTGCTGGAATAATGATCGATCACGCACCCGAAATTGATTCCACTCTTCTCATCGAACGATATCAGGAGCTTCCGTCCTGCATCGGTTTTACTCAGCAAACTATTCCAGAAGATACTGAACAGGTAGTAGAGCTACCGCCCTTTCAGGAAGGTCTTTTGCTAGCTGTCGAATCACCTCTTGAGAGCCGAATATCGACCGACTGCAGCAGGATATGGGAGCTTATTAGGCTGTACGGTGAACTTGAAACCTTTCCTGAGCAAACCCTTCCTCTTCCTGCTTTATCGCTTCCGCGCAAGCGGTTAAATGCCCCGACCCTTTATCCCTCATTTGAGCTTGTTCCTGCGACGGAAGTTCCATTTGAGAATTTCCTCTCTCCATCGCTTTCATACAAATACGCTCAATATGAACAGTTTGCGGAGCCTTATCGTCAAATCCTTGATGCGATTATAGGAAATGATTTCACCTTAATAAGTCGAGGATTTGAGGGTGGTATGAATGATGATTGGGCGGTGATCCCCGATACCTCGCTCGAACCTGGAGTTTATGTTTTTCCGGTTCAGTCGGAGCTACAAAATCGACACCCTTCATTACGGATTGTTCTTGTCGACGAATCAGGTAAACAAAATGGATTTCATATCGCGATAAAAGGGGCCGGAGTCGCTGAAAAAGGGGAGAATTCGGTGTTTGAGCTTCCAAAAGGGTTATCAGCTCCAATATATAAAACAGCAGGTGCGCGGGTCGCTAGTCACCGATGGTGGGGAGGTTTGCCATTTAAGGAGGCGTACGGAGAAGCGGCAAATGGACTAGCTCTTTTTTGGCATATCGCAGAGTCTCACCCAACCCTCAATAATAGGGCTCCCTTCCCTTTGCGTATTTCAGTACCAACGATGTTGCCTGTTTGGCGTGAAGAGGAGGATGGAGAAGCTACGGAGTGGCTTCCTCAGCCGGAGTATATGAAGATGATTTTAGCGGGACTGGAGGGAGGCTCGGAGCAAAAGGAAAAAATTGATGACACGGATCATTCAAGAGATATTACTGCGCAAGATGAGACAACTAATCAAGATGAATCAAGTTTCAAAGAAGCTCTCTCAAAATTCATTCACGAACTTCCCTTTGCAACCCTACTAACGGTTACACCGAGCGATGTGCGAATCGTAACTATGGTTGACCGCATATTTAACGGTGGCCCTGGACGCGGATCTGATATGCGTAGTCAGCTCGACGATATCAAAAAAGTGATGCGGTTTTTCTATCATGAGCATGGATTTGTTTTAAAAGAACCAGAAAAAAATGTGCATCTCGAGGGAGACACCTTATCGCTTCCAATTATTCTTAACTACCTCCGTCAACTCAGCGATCTAAATCAAGAGAATGCGGAAACTATCTACAATCGGCTAAGTAAAGACACTCTCGCAATTATCCGATCAGTGCACAATCGAGGAGGTCATTTTGGCGGGGGAAGGTTCAAAGTAGAAGAAGGAGACATCGATGAGGTAGGAAATGAGACGGTGGGTATCGGCTGGGGAGGAGCTCTCGCGATTCGAAACTTCAGTATCAAGGGGGGCATAAACGATTTTGCAGACTGTCGCTTCCCATGGGCCAGCTTGAATTCGCCACTTTGTAGACCTGAAATTCCAAAATACGGAGAAAAACTGTGTAAATTCGATCTGATTTATTTCGCCGAAACAGAGCAGTGGTCGCGGCTTCTTCTTTTTGGCGCAGATTATAATCTTGAAGCCAGCGCCGAGAAGCATATTTTTTATCCAGAGCACGATCTCTGTCTCTACTCAGCCGATAAACAAACTCCCAAGATTCTTGCCGCTGCAAAGTTGCTCGATAGGCCAGAAAAAACAGCAGACGAACTCCGAGATATGCTGTTTAGAGAGTTGGGGGAGTAGGACAAGAGAGAACGATGTTTTCGTTGTCTCTTTTTTCGCCCCCTTTCAAACCACCCCGAATCTCGCAATACTGAAGGGGCGCGAGGTCGTGGCTGTTTCGAGGCCAAGATTTTTGGCCTCTGCGAATCAGTCACCAAGTGAGGGGGTTTATGGTCAGGTGGGAGAAATCAAAAGAAAAGTTGGCTCTGTGGTGCGGCGTATCTCGCTACTCTTCATCTGCTATCACCCGTTATCTTTCTATCACCATCTCTCTTTGCGCAGCTGCCCAATTAACCGGCTGTTCTCACACTAATCCTCCTCGCACTTTGCGGGGGCATGGGTATCGGCTCTCGATTCCTGATGAGAGTGAGCAACAGTATCGTCAGGTGCCTTTTAATCAGGCAATCGCTGGAAGAGTTGGTGAGAAGAGCGAAGGTGCTGCTCTTGATCCCGACACTACTTTAAGTGGCGGCGAAATCAACGAAATTCAACCCAATCCAGAGCTTCTCGATTCTCATCTTTTAACCCAATCAACCGAAAGAGTTGTCGCATTTCTACCGGTCTCTGGAAATTTCGCGGCGATGGGCAAAGCAATCGAGCTGGGGCTTCCGTGCGGACTTCAGGGAGAAGGAGGTTCTCTCCCGCCTGCGGTAACAGTTGTGGATGCAGCGGGTGATCCAGCTGCCACTTCGCGAGCTTTACGCGATACCATTCAAAAGGGACCCCGCCCGTTGGCTATCGTTGGTCCCTTCATATCCTCTCAGATTCCTCTTGTTACTGAGATAGCCCGCGATTTTTCTCTGCCCTCGTTTAATCTCGCAAAGGAGGCAGCATCAAAGGGCGATACCGTTATTGATCTCGGTTTTTCTCTCCCTGCACAGATTTCAGCGATCGTCAGAGATGGGATTCAACGAGCGGGAATCAAGCGACTCGCTATTGCGCGCACACCGACAGAGCTTTCAACAAAAACGGCTGACGAGCTCAGGCGTGGCCTCGAAGGGAGTGGGGTAACCGTTGTTTTTGATGGGACATACGGTGATGGCGGGGAGTTCTCCGGCGTAAGAGAGCTTATTCAGAAGCTCGAAGAAACTCCTGTAGATGGACTCTTTGTTGCCGATACTGTGCAGGGAGCAGGAAGACTCCTCTCTTCACTTGGAAACTCTCTTCGGGGGCGTATTACCGTATTTGGCCCAGGTGCATGGTATAACGCAACAGCGTTGCGCAATGCTCAGGATGCCTTTAATGGCGTAGTGTTTCCCGTTCCACTACTTGCACAAGAGGAACAGCCGCTGTTTAAAAAACTAGCTCGGTGCTTACCAGCAAAAAGAGATCGAAACGGTGATTTTCTCGCAGCGCTCGGATTCGATGTTGGTACAATAGTTGCTCTCCGTGGGGAGGGTCGGCTTGGGCTTTACAAAGGATTGACAGGAAGTTTTGGACTTGAAGAAAACGGCGTCTCTCGGACTGTGCCTGTTGGCATATATACCGATGGCGTGATTCGACCTTATAGCCCGATTATTCGCTCTCTTGCCGATGTGTTGCCGACAAGAGCCAACGATGTAGCACAGGAAAAGCAAGCCCCTGAAACTTCGGCGAACGACGCCATCTGACAAAGTTAAACAATGAAAAAAAAAGAGGTGTCATCACGAAAATCGCAAAAGAAGACTGACCATAAGTGGTCGAGTCTTCCGAAGGAATTGCCCGTTCTCCCTGCAAAGGACCTAGTGGCATTTCCCGGTGTGATGATGTCACTCTCAGTGACCAGAACCGCGAGCATAGATGCTGTAGAACACGCACTTTCGGGAGATAAGCTCGTTTTTCTTGTCACCCAGCGCAATACCGAAACGGAGGATCCATCAGGAAGAGATCTCTACCGAATTGGCGTTGTTGCAAATATTGTTCGCACTCTTCAACAGCCGGACAGTCGATACAAAGTTCTCATTCAGGGTCTTGTGCGAGCCAAGGCTCGCTCGTATCGGCGAGGGCGCTTCACTACAGCAATCATTGAGCCGATTCCTCAACGCGAAATAGAGGTCGCGGAGGGCCATCGTGAGACCATAAAACGAATTCGTGAGAATCTTCAGATCCTCGTCGAGCGCGAGCATTTGCCAGAGGAGCTGTTACTCGTTACCGAGCAGGTAACGCATCCCGGCGAGCTCGCTGATGTTATTCTTGCGCACTATCGGCTTGATATTACTCAGGCCCAGCGAGCACTTGAGGAGCTCGATCCGATTCGTCGAATCGTCATGACCGATGCGATTATTCGCGATGATCTCAGTAAATCCATAATCTCTGAGAATATCCAGAATCGTGCTCGTGACGAACTCAATCGCGGCCAACGAGAGTACTTTCTTCGTGAGCAGCTAAAGCAGATACAGGATGAGCTCGGAGAAGGCCAGGAGGCGATTGAGGATATCGCGGTTCTTCGTCGCAGCATCGCTGAAGCTGAACTCCCTCCGTTGCCTCAACAAGAGGCGACTAAGCAGCTCTCACGGCTTGAGCGGATGTCGCCTGAGGGTAGTGAATATGCTTTATTACGCACCTATCTTGAGTGGTTGGCTGATCTTCCCTGGAAAAAGCGGACCAAGGAGCGGTGCAATCTTGCCCAGGCGGCCCGGATTCTGGATCAAGATCATTTTGGGCTTCAAAAAGCAAAAGAGCGAATCCTTGAATATCTCGCGGTCCGAAAGCTGAACAAAAGTCAGCCTGGACCGATTTTGTGCTTTATCGGCCCGCCCGGTGTGGGGAAAACCTCTCTTGGCCGAAGCATCGCAACAGCTCTCAATCGGCAATTTTTCCGAATGTCGCTCGGTGGAGTTCGCGATGAAGCTGAGATTCGTGGTCATCGACGAACATATGTTGGTGCGCTTCCTGGCCGCATAATTCAGGGGCTAAAACAGGTCGGATCTCGAAATCCGGTGATTGTGCTCGATGAGCTCGATAAAGTTGGAACCGATTTTCGTGGCGACCCAGCATCAGCGCTTCTTGAAGTTCTCGATCCGCAGCAGAATACAGAATTTCGGGATCATTATCTCAACGTAAACTTCGACCTCTCCGAAGTGCTTTTTATTGCGACAGCCAATACCGTCGATACAATCCCCGATGCACTGCTCGATAGGCTCGAGGTGATTCAGATCGCAGGCTATACACTTGAGGAAAAACAAAAGATCGCTGAGCGATTTATTGTACCTCGTCAGATGGCAGAGAATGGCCTAAAAACAACTAGTTTAAAGTTCGACTCGAATGCCCTCTCTTTTATAATCGAGCGATACACCGCAGAGGCGGGGGTGCGTGGGCTTGAGCGTGAAATCGGGGCGCTTTGTCGCAAAGTAGCAAAGCGGTATGTCTCTGAGGGAGTGATGCCCCCACAAATTACCCAAGCGGTTGTTGGTGAGCTTCTGGGACCGACAAAGTTTGATCCAGAATTACGGGACAGCGATGAGACGGTCGGTGTTGCGCGCGGGCTTGCATGGACGGTAAACGGCGGAGAAATTATGCCCGTCGAGGCATCAGTTGCGCGTGGTTCAGGTACATTGAGCCTTACCGGACAGCTCGGCTCAGTCATGCAAGAATCAGCGCAGGCTGCCCTTTTTTACGCCCGCGCAAATGCAGAGTTGCTCGGGCTGGATCCGCACTTTTTCTCAAAACACGACTTTCATATCCATGTACCGAGTGGAGCTACTCCAAAGGATGGACCCTCCGCAGGGATTACGATCGCGTGTGCTCTTGTTTCAGCACTCTCGGGTCGTCCAGTATCGCCACACCACGCAATGACTGGTGAAATGACCCTTCGAGGTCATATTCTTGCAGTTGGGGGACTCAAGGAAAAAGCGCTCGCCGCGCTTCGGTTTGGGATACGAAATGTGATTATTCCAGCTGATAATCTAAAAGATATAGAGGATATTCCAAAGGAACAAAGAGACAATATTAATTTTCTCCCGGTCCGTGAGGTGAGCGAAGTGTTGGCACTTACCCTTCTAAAAAAACCTCGTGCCTCAAAGTCCCCTCAAAAACAACAAAAAACGGGCAGTAATTCTGGAAGTGTGCCGAGACGAAATCTTAAAAAGAGCTCTTGAGAAGGACGCAACCAAAGGCTCTAACAGGAAAGCTGTTCGAACTGTTGGTTCTGGACGAGCTGATTGAACGAGGGCAGTTGGTCTTTTGATTCGATCTTTGTTCCTCCAGCTGAGATAACCGTTTCGACATGAATACGGACCGTTGGCGATACACTCCAGAGAAAATACCAAGGGGGACGAGCTATACCAAACTCTCGCCAATTAAAAACTGCATCTCCCACAAATGAAAAATGATTCGGGGTGCGTTTAACAAATCCCTGAACTGGAACGATCTGCGAAACTGCTCTCATTGTGAGTACTCCATCGAGCTGAACGGGTAGTGAGTCACCAATCCCAAGAAGCTCAAGTTCGCTTATTCCCTGCAGCCCGAGGATTGAGTAACGAGCTCGCGGATGCTTTGCGCCATCACAAAGGGTAACAAGATTTCGATTAAGGAGAATTGAGTTTGTCCTGAGTCTGTCGAGGGGAAAAACGATTCGTCCATGAGTAGTTTGAACACTTCCACCCTCATTGAGCGAAACCACTCCCGAAAATCCCCTCAAAGAACCGACTATGGGACGCCATCGGGTTTTTATTTCAAACGCCACTGAGGTAGTATCCTCGAGGACCTGCGTTGGGAAAACGGGGGAAGCTCCGTTAACTGCTCCAGTGGTGAGCACTGCAACAATGGATGATGCTCGTCGAGAAACAAATACAATCGTCATGGAGCTACCTCGCTTACAAAAACATCACTAACAAAAACATCGCAAAACTGAACAAAACCGGGTAAAGCCGAGGAGGTGCTGCGAAAGCATCTAGTCGTATGAGGATATTGTTATACGATATTTTGAGAACTAGGTGGACAATTCGGATAAAAATCTAACTCACTTTGTTCCTGCGCCCACCATAGCTGATACAGAAATTTTGCACCATCCTTTCTGCAATCTCCGATGAGACCATCATTCAAGGAAGACGGCATTTAGTAGAACGATGCAATAAAACAATTCCAAAAAAACGGAGCAACTATGGGATCAGAACACGGCACATACTTCTTAACTGAATCCGAAAAGAAGTTTCTTAATGAGATAAAGATAGTTGCTTCAAAGATAAGCAATACCTATGCTCACAAAAGCTGCATTCTCTTGCATCACAACGATGCTGATGGTATCGCTTCCGGAGCTATTCTATCGACAGCGTTCAGCCGGATGGGAATGAGAGTTGCTCGATATTGTTTAGAGAAACCGTTTCCGATCGCGATAGAACGAATTCTTGAGGAGCGAGATGAACCGCTGATCGTAATCACTGATTTTGGCTCTGGGATGATTTCGCTGATTGAATCGTTGGCTCCAACGGATAGTCAGATTCTTTTTCTCGATCATCATCAGCTCGAGAAAAAGAACGATAATAATCTTTCGCGCAGTGTAATTCTCAACCCGATTGCGTGGGGCATAGATGGCGCTAAAGCGGCATCGGCTGCGACAGTGTGCGCCCTATTTGCGAGTGCAGTATCGCCCGACAATCGTGATCTTTCATGGTTGGGGGTTCTCGGTTGGCGGGGTGATGGACAAGATGATCGTGGATTGAATCATCAACTTCTTATAGAGGCGCGAGATCGTGGTGATATAACAGGAGAGAGTGGTGACGAGCAGGTTGTTGAGTCTCGGTTTTCTCTGAACTCGGTGATAGAGGGGGTTAATGCGCTCGGTGCTTTCGATTACTTGCGGGGTGGTCCTGACATTGCGATGAAGGGGTTGATCAGTGGGAATATCGAGGGGCTTCTCCAGGTCGCCTCGGCTGCGCGTCGGCGGTACGAGGAGTTATGGCGGGATGGCGAGGCAATTACAGTGGTTGAGCACGATAGCGGCCTACTGGCGTGGTTCTCCCTCTCAGAATCATTTGCTGGATTCGGAGTCAAAACAGTTGGGCTGATGTGCGAAAATTTAATTGCGCGGGGCAGGGTCGCCAAGAATCGATATCTGGTCGGTTTTCAGCAGGTAGCCGATGAGATCCCTGGGATTGGACCAGTTGCCATCGATCAGGTAAAAGTATCGATGCGGCTTCCGCCCGAGATCGCCGAGCGAGTGAAAAGGGGAGATACCCCCCCGCTCACTGAGATTCTTCCCCAAGCAGCTCGAGAAATAGGAGGATTTGTCGATGGCTGCCATCCACACGCTGCGGCGGTATCAATTGATAGGGGCAAAGAGCAGCTGCTGCTTGATGGACTCGCTCGGGCTATAGCCTCGTGGCGTCCATCGTGAATTGGATGATGGCGCTGCGCTAGTGGTGAAAAAATTCGGCAGTGGTGAGAAATCTCACGAAAAAGGGGAAACTAAGAGCTGCTCATGAACGATACTAAGAGAGATTTTAGTTAGAGAAACGGTCGGCAATCGAAAAATAGCCGATTCAATATAAATCAGATAATTAAACGAAGGAGGAGCTATGTCACTTAACAAAGTATTGCTGATCGGAAATCTGGGTAAAGATCCTGAAACTCGTCAATCGAACTCAGGAATAACTATCTGTAACGTTACTATCGCAACAAAAGATAGACGTCGCGATCAGGCTGGCAATTGGTCAGATCACACCGAATGGCACAACGTGGTTTGCTTTGGAAAGGTGGCAGACAACGTAAGTAGATTCATGCGAAAGGGAAAGCAGGTTTACGTTGAGGGCAAGCTTCAAACTCGAAAGTGGCAAGACAAAGAGGGCCGCGATCGATACACAACCGAGATAGTGGCCGACTCTATTCTCTTCTTAGGTACTAAGCAGGAGATCGGAGGAGAGAGCGATATGGGGCACGATGTGCCTATGGCGCAGGCCGCGAATGCGCCCGCAGTATTTGCATCACTCAAAAGCGCTGACTCCATCGCGACCGGAAACGCCATGGCCGGCAGCTCTGCCGGGGATATATCGTTCGACGACGATGATATTCCTTTTTAGTACAAGGGGTCATTAGGAAAATCGAGGAAACGAGCTAGTTGGCCCTGGAAAACCCCTCCAAGGGTTTTTCAGGGCGGCTCCAAGCACACAAAATCGCTTCTAGCGGGATTTTGTGTGCGTCGCCCAAACGCCTATCGACGTTTGCCGGACCCTCCGTGGTCCGGAGTGCTCCCTGAAATTGCAACTTTCTGAGCATAGCTGCTCAAAAAGTTGCAAAATCTTGATTTTAAAAATAGGATTTTTAAAATCAAGATTAGGTAGTTACGCTCTTTTTCAGGGAGCACTAGCTACTCTTCGAGAAGCTCTTGAAGCCCTACAAAATTGTCCAATGCCTCTGGATTGGACAATGACTCGCGATTTTTTACTGCCTCGCCGTTGATTGTTTGCTTCACCGCAAGCTCTACGAGTTTTCCGCTTCGGGTGCGGGGTATCTCGGGAACGGCGATTATTTTGCGAGGCACATGAAACGGCGAGGCGTTTTTTCGAATTGCAGAACGAATCTCCTCTCGGCGCGAATCGGTAAGCTTTTCGCCGGGAGTGAGAACAACAAAGAGTATGATACGTTCATCTGAGTTCCACCTTTGACCAACCGCGATGCAATCAGCGACAAAAGGAATGTGCTCTACTTCACGGTAAATCTCGGCGGTGCCGATTCTTACACCCCCCGGATTAAGAACAGCATCTGATCTTCCATAAAAGATCATCCCTCCTTCCGGAGTTAGCTCAACGTAATCGCCGTGATGCCACACTCCGGGGAAGCGGGTAAAATAGGCTGCAGTAAACCGTGTGCCATCTGGATCGTTCCAAAATCCGAGCGGCACTGTGGGAAAAGGAGCGGTACAGACCAGCTCCCCCCGTTCTCCGACAACCGGCTCTCCCGAATCATTCCAAACCTCCACGGCAAGTCCGATGCTTCTCATCTGTAGCTCTCCCTTAATAACGGGAAGGTCAGGGCAGCCAAGAGCAAAGCACCCAACGATATCGGTTCCACCACTAATCGAGCAGATCTGAGCTTTTGGAGAAATGGCACTACCGATAAAATCATACTGATCGGGAAGAAGAGGGGAACCAGTGGAGAGGACGGTACGAATTGTGGATAAATCGAAGATCTCGATCGGTTTTTTGTGATTAGACTCGAGGAGTCGCAAAAATTTCGGATTAGTTCCAAAAATAGTAACTTTTTCGCGCTCTGCAATCTCAAAAAGGGATAGCCCATCGTTGATGAGAGGCGATCCCTCGTAGAGAACAATACGAGGTCCTATCGCCAACGCACTGACAAGCCAGTTCCACATCATCCAACCGCAGGTTGTTTGATAAAAAATGGTGTCATCTCTGCGCAGATCTCCGTGCAGAATGTGCTCTTTTAAATGCTCAAGCAGAACTCCACCTGCGCGATGAATGATCCCTTTCGGCTTGCCCGTTGTTCCCGATGAAAAAAGAACACACAGCGGCGCATCAAAGGGGAGTTGCGCAAAGGAGATATTGGCGATACTGCCAAACGAATCAAAGGGAGTAACGTGTAAATTCGTCGGCAAATTCGTTTTATAGTCGCCCAGAAAAGGAACAAGAATGAGATGCTCTATCGAGGGTACCGCTGAGACTATCGCGGCAACTCGATCAAGGATAGGAATAGCCTTTCCTTTAAAGGAATACCCATCAACCGTAAGTAAAACCCGAGGAGCAATCTGACCAAATCGTTCGATAACTCCGGCTACTCCAAAATCGGTAGATGCCGTTGAGCATATAGCCCCGATAGATGCCGCCGCGAGGTAGAAAATAATCGTCTCGGGAATATTCGGCATCAACGCGGCAACACGGTCTCCTTCTCCGATGCCCGCTTGCCTCAACCCCTCTGCCACTCGAGCAGTCTCGGACCGAAGCTCCGCATAAGTTAATACCCGCCTCGAACCATCTTCTCGGTATGAAACGAGAGCCTCTTTTTCATCGTCGAAGCGGAGGAGATTTTCAGCTATATTCAGGCGAGCTCCCGGAAACCAGCAAGTATCAGCAAATGTTTTCCCTAAAATAAATGGAAAATCTGCCGGAGACGATCCAATGACTCCGTAGAACTCCCAAACGAGGGGCCAAAAAATTTGGGGGTAAGTCGTTGACCAAGAGTAGAGGGAGGAGACTGAATCCCCGCAAAAGCCGCGCTCTCTGGCGAGCTCCATAAATTCGTGGAGTTGGGATGGTCTTGGTGTTGAGGAAAGGGGGAGGGAGTAGCTCATGAGTGTCCACCTAAATAGCAGTAGCGGGAGAGTCTCGTTGAGACTATCCCGCTACTGAAATATAGGATGAACGGTAGCCGCTTCAGCTTTGATGCACCAGAGGTAATCCACTGTAGCAATTTCTGAAAGCGGCTATTTGACCGCCTTAGCTATTTGCTGAATCGGTGCTTGAAGCAGCAGTTGCTACATCGTCACGGCGGACATATTTCTTCTTAAGCTTTGAGAGCTTTTTTTCGCCGAATGTTACGTGACGACGAGCTATCGGATCGTATTTCTTAAGAGAAATTTTGCCTTCTTTCCGGCCCTTTTTCTTATTGCGACGGAAGGAATAGAAGAATCCCGAGCCTTCCTCGGACATCATGAAGACGGTCTCTTTATTTGCTTTTGCCATGATCGAATACCAAAAATGCCGAATAACGGAACTTAAAACAAAACAGAAATTAAAACACTGCCCCTACTATCTGCCCTTTAGACCCCAGAGTCGATACCACAGAGTAGAGATGCCACGAGACGGTTCAATACCAAACAGGCTGCGGCAGAATGCCTTAAACCAGGAAAGATGGCAACGTTATGCCTTTAAAAAACCCCTCAACCGTTGACCACGACTACTATTCTCGCTTTATACTGACCAGATTGTACCGAGCCCATCTTCCGCAGGGAGCATTTCCATCATGTCGATACCACTACAAGAGCTCAAAGGGCTCCATCTTATTCACGATCATACCGATGCAGAGACACTCGCAGCGCTCCCAAAAGGAACTCCTTTTTATCTAGGTGTTGATCCTACCGCCCCATCTCTTCATCTGGGAAACCTTGTTCCATTCATGCTCTTGGTGCGGCTGGCCCGAGCTGGGCTTCGCCCGGTAGTCCTTTTTGGCGGCGCAACCGCGGCAATTGGCGACCCGTCAGGACGTAACTCGGAAAGGCCGCTACTTGAACAGGATGAAATAGCGAAAAACATCGAGAAAATGGAAGCTCAGGTGCGTGAGATAGCCGCTCGATGTGGAGTTGGAGAATGCGAGTTTGTCAATAATTCGACCTGGACCGAGAATCTTTCGACATTGACTTTTTTGCGAGATATCGGAAAGCACCTCACCGTTAACTATATGCTCGCGAAAGATTCGGTGAAAAATCGTATCGGCGGAGAGGGGATATCGTTCACCGAATTTAGCTATCAAGTGCTCCAAGCTTTTGATTTTTTTTACTTATATGTGACCAAGGGGGTTGCGCTTCAGATTGGCGGTGCCGACCAGTGGGGAAATATAACGGGTGGTCTAGAACTTATTAGGAAAAAGGTCCTCGGCGGTCATGCTCACGCTATAAGTGTTCCGCTCTTGGTTGATGCTGAGGGGAAAAAGTTTGGTAAGTCAACCGGCGGGGGTTCTCTGTGGCTCGATCGCGCAATGGCTTCGCCCTTTAAGATCCACCAATACCTGATAAATACCCGAGATGAGGACGCTTTACGGTATTTGCCGACCTTTTGTATCTGGCCGACAGATGTAATTACCAACACGATAGAGCGACATCAGGCTGCACCTCAAGACCGAATCGCTCAACATGCGCTCGCGGATGAGGTGGTCAGAATTATTCACGGGGATGAGGCGGTTAGTGAAGCCCGACGGTGTGCTTCGGTGCTTTTTGGCGAATCTTTTGATGGGATATCTGACGACATGCTGCGTGAGATATTTGCTGATGTTCCTTCCCAGATAATTCCGCGGGAAGAAGCAGCGGCTCTATCTATTGTCGACCTTCTAGTAAAGGCTGGCGTTACTCCTTCAAAGGGAGAAGCTCGACGACTCATTCAGGGCGGAGGCGCGTATCTTCAGAATAACCGTATAGACGATCCTGCTGCTCAGCTTTCTCAAAGAGAGCTCGATCGATCGTTTATCGTTCTTCGTTCAGGTAAAAAGAGATACTACCTCGTTGAGCTGGCAAGCTCCTGATCAAGGCTACATCCTTAAATCGCATTTTCTCTTAATTTGACCGCCGAATTCGAACCTAAAAACTGCTTTTTTCTAACGTCCGATAATTAACGATTATCGGACGTTAGAAGAGCAATAGCGACTCTTACTACAGAACTAAATACGTATTTACATAGTACGTTTATCTTCTGACAAGTTTGGGAATACTGTTTTCGGACAATTTTTGTCTTTTAATTTGGACAATTTTTGCTCGTCGTAACTGTAAGTATTTTCGGCAAAATATCTAACAAGCTGAAATCTATAAGCAATGAGATCGCTCTTATGGTTAACCTGAGTTGGTATCCCGCTTGCTAAGAAGAGGGTTAACGGCAGTTCTCGATGAACGGCGTTTTGTTGGGTGGCTTTTGGGGGCGGTTGCTTAACGAGCTTTGGGAAGATCGCTCGGGATGGGAGCTAGCGGAGGTTTAGGAACTAGGAAAAGAGCTAAATAGTTGTATCGTTCGGTGAAAAAGGTGTTGTATGAAAAAATCGCAAAATCGTCAGAAAGGGTTCACGTTGATAGAGGTTTTGGTTGTTATCGGAATAATCGGCATCCTAGCCGCGATAGCGATTCCTCAGTTTGCCTCGTATCGGAAAAAGGGATTCGATTCAGTTGCTCGGAGCGACCTTAAAAATGCCGCAACTGCTGAAGAGGCAGCGTATGCGGATTCGGGGGCATATGTTGAGTGCTCTAGTCCCTCGGATTGCGCGTCAAAACTTGCTGGATTTCGTTTCTCAAAAGCGATGACGAACGGCACTCTTAGTTTAAGCCCAACTACCGGAGATTCCGGAGATGGATTCACTGGGTCGGCAAAACATCCGGACGGAACGGTCACGTTTAACTGGGACAGCCTCCAGGGCGGATTGCAGAATTAATAGAGAAAGCCCACTTCCGCTTCAAGCAGAAGTGGGCTTTTCATTAAAGCTTTATGAAGAGCCGGTTCTACCGGCAATCGCCCTTATCCATGCCAACGTATAAAGAACCGGAAGGCGAATAGCTGGTAAACACATTCTCAAGCCCGGCTTCTTTCCCCCGCAAGCGGCATTGTATTCGATAATATTCCCCTGCTGAGGCGTTAGGAACCTTTAGGTCATGGCACCATAATCCAGCTTCGGGAACACTTTTCACACAGCGACAGGTATTGCGGACCCGGCTGTTTGTTATCAGCTGGCTAAGTGGCTTTGAATCACACCTGTTCGTCGAGGAGGTTTCCACAGCCCGGATTTCAAAAAGCGCCGCAATTGGTGTGGGTTGTGGGCTCGGTGAGTTATCGCCCAGGGGCTCAGTGAATCCATTGTCAACGATGCGCCTCAAAACAGAATTTTTATCTATTTTTATTAGACGCGCCAATCCGTTAGTAACCTGATATACCTGACATCGATACTCCACTTTACCCTGCAGACTTGGTTGTGTCCGCCAGCCTAGCCTCATCGTTCGGATAGTTTTATTGCCAGTTGTTTTCTTTTTTGTCGCATTCGCGATGAACTGACAGAATCGAACGCTTGCCTCTCGGGGATCGGCACACGATTGCGAAAAGGTATCTTGATATTGGCAGCCGCATTTACCTGGTTCTTGCTTCTGAGGATCTCTGTCGCAAAAATCCTGACCACACGCGACGGAACCATCACCGTCCTTGTCTTCCTCGAACGAAGATTCTGAGCAGGGTGTAGGGGTTATCGTGGGCGTTACGGTTGGGGTCGGAGTAAGGTTCTCTGATTGTGATTTAGCATCATTTAGACACACCACGAAGGGTACCATGAAAACTATTATATTTCGGACCAAAATAGCAGGAATGATTTCAAGTAGCGATACTAATCCCCTACTCTTTACACGATCCCTAAGTGGGTTCACGGTCTCGTAATCTACTTCAGCACTTTTCCAAATCATCCTATACCCCGAAAACTTATTTCTTTGATTTATTGAATGACCAACCCGATGACTCAAGGAATATCTCGCCGTTGAAACACCATAGCGCTACAACACATAACGGCCACCGCGAACTCTATTCCATACGTTATGGAAAAAACAAGCTTCAATGTGCTCGGAACTTCACCGTAGATGAGCCCATTGCATACGTACAAACGCTCAAGGTCTGGCACTAGTGAGGGCAAGAGAGATAGGAACGACGAGTCAGACCCTACGGAGGTTTCTATCCAGGAATGAGAGCGGCCCGCTATAAAAAGGCAGAGCGCCGCCATTCCGTTGAGGATCGGAGTAACGACAATTGTGGAGAAGAATATAGTAATGGCGGCAACTATCGCCACTTCACTAATGTTGCCCGGGATACCCCAAAGGAGCCGCCAGTCAAGGGCTCCACCGTCGAGGAGAGAACAGTATCCGATTGTTGTCACAATTATCAGAAGATGAATCAACGAACCCACCAAGCAAAGGCCAAAAAATCGACCAAAAAGAAGCTCCCAGCGGCGCAACGGGCGAGCAAGAAGAATCACTATAGTTTTTCTCCGAAGGTCTTTCTCGAGAAATGTTGCACCGGTGATGATAACGGTGAGAATAGAACCAAACGAGGCGCCAGCAATCCCGATACTTTTGACGACAAGAACCGGCTCTCCGATGGTCGCGTGAGCGTAAGGTGTCACCGCAAGAAGAAACAGGAGAGCAAAACCAAGAACAGCTAAAAAGAGCCGACTACGGGCGGCTTCGCGGAACGTTGATACTGCTATCGTGACAACTCTTCGCATCATTGCCTACCCCTCCTCTCGAGCAGTTGCAGTATCAACATGTGAAAGATAGAGATTTTCTAAAGTTTCCTCCCGTCTATTGAAAGAAATAACACGTTGATCATTTCGTACTGCCCACTCGAGAGCTCGCTGCGCTTGTGCCTCGTTATTAAATATAAGTGTAAGAAGATCGCCTCTACGGTTAGAAGAACAGGAAAATCCTTGCCAGATGTGATCATCATAACCGGATGATTCAACGCAAAGCTCTGCTCCCTTAATCGATTGCCGCCGAATATCGGCGAGAGAAAAAACTCCCTTCAGCTCACCGCGAACCATTATAGATACACGCTCGCAGAGATATTCGACATCGCTTAAAATGTGGGAAGCCATGAATATAGTGACTCCCGCCGATCGTTGCTGTTCAAATAAATCTCTGATTTCGCGGCGCCCGAGAGGATCGAGCCCTGAAAAAGGTTCGTCAAGGATTAATAATCGAGGACTAGCGATAAGTGCCTGAGCGATTGCAACACGCTGAAGGAGGCCCTTTGAAAGGGTTCTTAGCGGTGCTGAGGCTCGCGCAGATAATCCCACCCGTTCAAGAATATCATTTACCTGACGATTTACATCTCGTCGGGGAACACCTGCAAGATCAGCGCCCATCCGGACCGCCTCTTTGACCTTTAGATAATCGTAAAAATATGGATTCTCCGGAACATAGCCGACACCTCTACGCGATTCGGGATCACCGCTATTAAGGCCAAAAATTTCTATCGAACCGGAAGTTGGTTGAACGAGTCCGAGTATATTTTTAATTGTTGTTGTCTTCCCTGCTCCATTATGTCCAAGAAAACCGAACGTTTCGCCAGCTCCAACTGAGAGAGAAAATGGATGTAGCGCCGCAATACGACGACCTGACCAGGTATCTCGGTAATGATAGCTCAAATTGCTGATAGAGAGGGCGTGAGAAGTCATGTGCCGTTTCGTTCTTTGGGCAATGAGCGGGGCGAATTTGCACCATTAGTGCGAAACTTCGCCATTAGCTCATCACGGCGTTGTTGAAGAGATGCTCGAGTTGATTCATCGGATGTTCGGGAAATTAGTATATCAAGAAAAATTATTGCCTGTTCATCCCCGTCAAGAGATGCGATCTGAGTTGCAGCAAGTCGCTTGATAATTGCTGGACTATCTTCAATAGATGCTGCTTTAGTCAGATCAATCTGAGCTTCTTTTTTGTTTTTCAAAAAATGTAGTGAAAAGAAGCCACGCAGATAAAATAGCATCCAGTCGTCCGGATAGTGCTGTATCGATAATGTAAGCAATTCTCGGGCTCTTTGGGGGTTTTTTAGCTCCCAGGCAAGCATCTGAGCGCAAAAAAGTGAAACGTGCCGCGCTTTTGGGTTAAGAGCGAGGATACTGCTGCAGAAGGTATCGAGATGGCGAATATTGCGATCTCCCTCGATATGGGTCCCAAAATAACTAATCGTTTTAAACCAGATGAGATCAGCTAAAACAGTTTGATAACCAAGACTCACTGAACGAGCCAAGTCAGGATCTGGTAGAAATAGAAGCTCTCGTTGCTGTAGCGGGTCAGAGGCGCTGGGAAATTGATATCGTCTCAGCAAATTGTGCGATACAGCTGCCCCAAAAATGGAAAAAATGAAGATTGCGAGGAGACAAAACCGATTCATCAATCGGACCTAAAAAGGGTACTAAAATGGGACTAAGATATCTGGAACTAAATGTTTTCAAGATCGAAGGTCGGAATGAAAACTATGTCTCTAAAGAAATTTTACGCCTAATCTAACCTAGTGATTCTACCTGATTGTAACTGGAGAGGGGTTTGTTAGAATGCTTGAATTGCAGCAGAATTATACGAAGCTTCTCCTTTTCTGCTTGATAAAGGCTCACCTATGACCCTACCTCACCGGCTCTCTCCACTTTCTCGCTCAGCATCGCGTCCCTTTTCGCAGCGAGCTTTAACAACCCCCGCCTCTCCAATACGACGTTTAGCTCCACTTGCTGCTGCGGCGCAGGAGTCCGGAAAAAGGATTATTCCGCTTAATATCGGACAACCCGATATTATCCCACCCCCTAAATTTGCTGAGGGAATGCGTAAGGCACTCGATTGCTCACCGATTGTTGCCTACGAACACTCGCAGGGGAGCTATTCGCTCCGAGAAAATTGGTCAGCTTATATTAACAAATCGCTCGGGCTTACGACGACCGCGGAAAATTTCCTTATCACGATGGGTGCGAGTGAGGCGCTGATTTTCCTATTTATGGTGTGTGCTGACCCGGGAGACGAAATAATAATTTTTGACCCATCCTACGCAAATTATATCAGTTTTGCCGCAATAGTTGGGGTTCGGCTAGTTCCAGTACCGTGCGATGAGGCTGATGGCTTTCATCTGCCATCCGACGAGATAATTGAGCAAGCGATATCGCCTCGAACTCGCGCGATCGTTGTGTGTAATCCAAATAATCCAACCGGAACTGTGTACAGCAAATCGGAGCTCACTCGGCTGCTCTCAATTTGTGAGCAGCACGGATTGTTTCTCATCAGCGATGAAACGTACCGAGAATTTGTGTATGACGGTAGAGAGCCCCTCTCAGCGTTGATGATTGACGAGGGAAGCGATCGAGTGTTGGTGGTGGATAGCCTATCAAAACGATTTAGTCTTTGCGGAGCTCGCGTAGGAACAATTATAACAAAAAATACCGAGGTAATTCGGCTATCGATGGTTATCGCCCAGTCACGTCTTGCGGGTCCAACTCTCGAACAGGAGGCCGCTAGCTATCTCCTTAGTTCAATAGACGAGCAGTATCTGCGAGACGTAGTCGAGCAATACCATCAGCGAAGAGGAATCCTTTTTACCGCTATTACAGAGAGCGCGGGTTTGCCGTGCCGACTTCCTGAAGGGGCATTTTATACCCTTGTGGCTCTTCCAGTGGTTGATGCAGAGCATTTTTGCTCTTTTCTCCTCCGCGAATTTGATGAAGAGGGAGATACGATATTCTTGGCGCCAGCTGATGGATTTTATATTGAACCTCCTCGCTCGCGGGCGTATGTTCGGATTGCATACGTTGTTGATGAAGAGCGGCTGCGACGAGGTGGTGAGCTTCTTGGACGGGGACTTGCGGAGTATCGAGTAAGATACCCGGAGCAGTGGGTTCAATTACCTTAGTAGGGTGGTGAAGTGAACAGCCATCCAGTGCTCGCTCACGAGTGGTGGCTCCTCATTTTTCCTATCCGGTAAACTATGAATGAGTCCCCTATTCTACTCCGCCAGCACTTTGCAGAATCATCACCCGATGAATGGGAAGAGGCCGCCTCAGCGCAGCTTCGTGGCGGTTCGGTAAAGAAACTTCAACGCACTCTTTGGGACGGTACTCCCGTTGCGCCGATCTATCATCGATCGATTCTAAAAGGCCACCCTCTGTTTGATGGTGCGCCTGGTCAGTCACCCTTTCATCGCGGATTTTCTCCGAATGGTTTGGGGGGCGCGGGATGGGGAATAGCATCTGTAATAAGCAGTGCGACCTCTGCATCAGAGATGCGAGAAATTCTTCGCGAAGAAGTTGAACAGGGTGCAACGGCGCTCAGATTAATTTTCGAAGCCGAGTCTACACCGAAAAATCAATCAGAAAATTCGTCGAAAAAAACAGCCCGATTCGGTTTTTCATTCGACTCTGTTGCTGCTCTGCGGGAAGCGCTCCGTGATATTCTAATCCCTCATGTAACGATATTGCTTGATGGACGAGCTCTAAGTGGAGCAGCTTTTGCTCTTTTTTGGTCTTCACTCGATGAAGAGATTCGGTCAGGCCCACTTGATCTGCACCTAATCTGGGACCCGCTACAGGCTGAAATAAGCTCTGACTATGCGCAATCAGGAATCGAGAGTGAAAAGCAGCTTGCGCTCCTTCACGATATCTTCTCGACGGCTGTCCTTCACAGAGATGAAGCGAAAAAGTCGGGAAAGGACTCCCCTCCTCCTCTTCGGCTCCTCGGAGTCGATACAACCTTTGTCGCTGAAGCTGGTGGTGGACCCACTCATGAATTGGCGTGGCTCGGCGGCGCATTGATCGAGTATCTTCGAATCTTGACTGCAGCAGGTCATTCCCCGAGTGATATCGCACGTCTTATAGGAGTTCAGCTCGCAGCTCGGCCCACATTTTTTGTAACAGCAGCAACCTTTCGCGCAGCTCGGATCATAATTGGTACGATTTTAGAGACATTTGGTGTAGATCCAACCGATGCAGCGATGCCGCTTCATGCCCTCTGCTTAAGACGCTCGCTCTCAACTCTTGATCCTCACACAAATGCACTTCGGGTTACCGCAGAGATTTTCGGTGGGATTCTTGGAGGTGCCTCAACGATAACGGCGATACCATTTGATAGCATCACCACCAGCGAATCATCACGTTCGCGACGGCTCGCTCGCAACACCCAACTTATCTTGCGCGATGAAGCGCTCCTCAATCAGGTGATCGACCCTGCTGGTGGTTCATGGTTCATTGAATCGCTGACAGCAGAGTTAGCGGCCGACTCTTGGAAGATTATTCAGGAGATTGAATCGCGGGGCGGTATTCGAGCAGCGTTCTCTGATGGATTTTTTCAGCGTTTAGTAGCAGGCGCTGCTGATGCTGAGACACGAGCGGTTTTAACGCGGCGAGCAGTTCTAGTTGGTGTAAATCAGTATCCGGGTGAAGAGAAATTCACTTCAGATGAGGTTATAAAATCTGATTGTGCCGAAAGTAATGAGAAAATTATTAGTAAAGAGGCAGCGCTTTCTTTCTCCTCCACTACGTTTATAGATCTTGTTGCTAGAGCATCCAATGGAGCTTTTCTTTCCGAGTTGATAGGCGATCGATCACCGAATCCGGATAAGCACCTCATTCTTCTTTCACCCAATCGCAACGCTGCTCCCTTTGAGGAGCTTCGCTCTCACATCGAGACAATTCCGTTTGCGCCCCATATCCAAATTGCACCTATAGGAGATGCGTCATCACTCCGGCCGAGAATCGATTTTAGTCGCGATTTCTTTGGAATTGGAGGATTTAAAACTGAAGTATTACCGGTATGTACCACTCCTGATGAATTGGATTTATTGCTCCCTGATATTCCCGCTGATGTGATTGCGCTATCGGGATCTGATAGTGCTTATTCCTCGGTGATACCAGAAGTTATAAAAGTATTGGAGACCCGATACGGCGCAAAGAGGCCATTAATTATTGTAGCTGGGCAACTTGATGGAGACTCAGATCAGCTGCGAAATCTTGGTGTCTTTACAACGATTCACCTTCGGGCTGATCCGATCGCGGTACTTACTAATCTGGCTGATGCAATCTCTGCAAGAGGCCCGGCTTCTTGTTCTACGAGAGTATCCTCAGCAGCCCAAGAGCATGACAGATAACGAGGTCTTTAATGACAACCGTTCCCGACTTCACGCAAATTTCTCTTCAGTTATCCACTCCTACGTTTTCCGCTCAAAAATTGCGCGAAAAGTGGCGAGCACAGTTCGAGACGATAGAAGGTTGCTCGCTTGATAAACGCCAAAAAGAGGCGCTCGACGGCTTCCCTATTTTTCCGCTCTACTCTGCGGCAGATATCGAGAAGTGCGAACATCTTGGATTTTCAGCTGGAGTGCCTCCCTTTCTTCGTGGACCATACGCCACGATGTATGCGACACAGCCGTGGACTATTCGACAATACGCAGGTTTCTCGACCGCCGAGGAGAGTAACGCGTTTTATCGAAGTAATCTCGCACAGGGACAAAAAGGGCTCTCAATCGCATTCGATCTAGCAACCCATCGGGGATACGATTCAGATCATCCGCGGGTTGTGGGCGATGTCGGGAAAGCAGGAGTTGCGATCGATACGGTTGAAGATATGAAGCGGTTGTTCGAGGGAATTCCGCTAGGCGATGTATCGGTTTCAATGACGATGAACGGTGCAGTTTTACCAATAATGGCATTTTACATCGTCGCAGCAGAAGAACAGGGTGTCGCGGTGGAGTCGCTCAACGGAACGATTCAGAACGACATACTTAAAGAGTATATGGTGCGAAACACCTATATTTATCCCCCTGCTCCCTCAATGCGGATTATCGCTGATATTTTTCGATATGCCGCAGAGAAGATGCCCAAGTTTAATAGCATCAGCATCTCTGGATATCATCTTCACGAGGCTGGAGCTACTGCATCTCTTGAGATGGCTTACACCCTCGCTGATGGGCTTGAATATGTAAGGACCGGACTGAAAGCGGGACTAGCTATCGATCACTTTGCGCCGCGGCTCTCTTTTTTCTGGGCTCAAGGGATGAATCTGCTCTTTGAGATAGCAAAGATGAGGGCCGCTCGGGTGTTGTGGGCCACAATCATAAAAAAATTTAATCCAAATAATCCAAAATCAATGGCGCTCCGAACCCATAGTCAAACATCGGGATGGAGCCTCACCGAGCAAGACCCATACAACAATATTGTGCGAACCTTCGTCGAGGCGATGGCGGCAACGATGGGCGGAACTCAATCGCTTCACACAAACTCCCTCGATGAAGCTATAGCACTTCCAACCGATTTTTCTGCCCGTATAGCTCGAAACACTCAGCTTGTTCTTCGGCATGAAACAGGGCTTTGCGATGTAGTTGATCCGTGGGGAGGATCCTTCGCGGTTGAGGCGCTTACTCACGAGCTTATGGAGCGAAGCTGGGGATATATTCAGGAGATTGAGCAGCTTGGTGGGATGGCCGCCGCGATTGAATCAGGTTTACCGAAACTTCGCATTGAGGAGGCTGCCGCACGACGACAGGCCTTGATAGATTCCGGTACAGAGGTAATTATCGGCGTAAATCGGTATCGACAAGATCGTCAGGAAGATATTCCAATTCGAGTGGTGGACAACACAGCGGTTCGCATTGCTCAGGTTGCGCGACTAGCTGCGGTAAGGCAAAGTCGTGATAGTTCTGCAGTGGAGGCTGCATTAAAGGCGCTAACCGCGGCGGCCGAATCGAGCAATTCTCCCGATAATCTTCTGGCTCTCTCCATCATTGCAGCGCGGGCCAGAGCTACACTTGGTGAAATATCAAGCGCACTCGAGCAAGCGTTTAGAAGACACCGACCCACTATTCGTTCGGTATCAGGTGTGTACAAATCGAGCTATCCGAATAAAGAGTGTATTGAAGCGATGCAACTTCGGACCGCGCGGTTTGAAGAAAAGTTTGGCCGCAGACCTCGAATTGTAATCGCAAAACTTGGTCAGGACGGCCACGATCGTGGCGCAAAAATCGTTGCGACTGCATACGCCGATCTCGGATTTGATGTCGATATCGGGCCTCTCTTTCAAACACCCGAGGAATGCGCTCGGCAGGCTGTGGAGAACGATGTGCACATCGTTGGAGTTAGCTCACTAGCTGGAGGACACAAAACTCTCGTACCAGCGTTGATAGCGGAACTAAGTCGATTGGGCCGACCAGATATCGGTGTTGTGTGTGGTGGGGTAATTCCTCACGCCGATTACGGCTATCTTGAGAATCTTGGAGTGTGGGCAATTTTTGGGCCGGGCTCGGCGATACCAGCAGCCGCAGAAAAACTGCTCGATCTATTGGAAAAACGGCTCTCGTAATATCGCTATGACGAGTATCCCCTTCTCTCTTCCCAAGTTAATCGATGGTGTACGCGCTTGCGATAGAGCGTCGGTCGGTCGAGCGATAACTCTTGTTGAAAGCACTGCACCGCACGATCAGGCACCAGCAGAAGAGCTTCTGCGTGCATTGATACCACTAAGTGGCAACGCAATCCGCGTGGGAATTACGGGAGTTCCCGGTGCTGGAAAAAGCACTTTTATTGAGCGTTTTGGACTTCATCGAGCTGGTGAAGGCGCTCGTGTTGCGGTCCTTGCGATAGACCCAAGCAGTCCTCGTTCGGGGGGAAGTATTCTTGGGGACAAAACCCGTATGGAGCAGCTTAGTAAGCACACCGACTGTTTTGTTCGTCCATCACCTTCCCGAGGCTCACTGGGCGGAATCTCACAAAAAACAAGAGAGGTGATAATTATCTGTGAAGCGGCTGGATTCGATACAATCATCGTAGAAACGGTCGGGGTGGGGCAAAGCGAGGTCGCCGTCCGCTCAGTAACAGATTTTTTTATCCTACTCTGTATTACCGGAGCAGGCGATGAGCTACAGGGCTTCAAAAAGGGGGTTATCGAACTTGCCGATCTGATACTAGTAAATAAAGCAGATGGTGAAAATGAGCGAGCAGCAAGGCAGCTCAGCGCCGAGCTCAACGGTATACTCCATTATCTTCCCCCCTCCTCCCCCCACTGGTCCCCACGAGCATTGCCAATATCATCGCTCTCCGGTGAGGGCATCTTAGAAGCCGACTCCCTAATTAAGGCCGCAATCACCGAGCTCCGCAATTCAGGAGACCTTCAAACACACCGCACCACCCAGTTGACCGAGTGGCTAGAGCGACTCTTCCGCGACGAAGTAGAGCGAGCAGTACTATCCCTACCAGAGATCAAAAAACTTCAGCAAGTGCTGACTGCACGGGTGGTTAAGGGTGATATTACGGCAAGAGAAGCGGTAAGAGAGCTGATCGGGAGGCTGCCGATCCACCCCGAATCAGACCAAATCCTCTGAATAAATGAGCTAAGAGTTTAAGCGCTGACTGGTTGGCACTCATTCGCTTAATGCGCCGAGGAATGGTAAAATGCGGCGGCTTTCATGTGCCATATCCTTCCCGTTTTTTTACTGATTTCTGACCATTCTCGATTGGCATATATCCTCGATCCTTCCAATGAAAAACTCCCCCCGACCACTCATCCATCTCGACCACGTCACCAAAGAAGGATTGACGGAACGTCCTGCGATTGAAGACTGCTCGCTTACCTTTACTGCGGGGAACGTCTACGGCATCGTCGGTCCTCAAGGAGCCGGTAAGAGTGCTTTGGTTTGGCTTATGCTTGGCATTTATATACCAACGAGTGGCTCTTGTTCGGTGTGTGGTGAGACACCGCCACTTCTCTCTGATGCGCTTCTCAACCGAATTGGATACGTTCATCAAGATGATGAATTGGTGAGCTATCAGACGGGTGAGGAGTTCCTCCGTTTTATCCGTCCCCACTACGCGCACTGGAATAATGACTTTCTCCAGTCGCTGATCAATAAACTAGACCTCCCTCTTACGACCCCCATCAAGCGACTCTCTCCAATAGAGCGATACAGCCTCGGCGTAGCAGCCGCCCTCGCCCACGAACCCGACATCGTCCTCCTCGATGAACCAGGAGAGCCTCTTGATAACGAGCGACGCGAGCAGCTGAAGCAGATTATTCGAGAGTACGCCGCGACGGGAGAACGGCTGGTTGTTGTCGTTTCAAAAGATGCGGCGTTGCTTGAGGGGGTGATCTCGCATTTGGTGGCACTTAAGGAGGGGCGGGTTGTTTGTGATGAGGCGGTTGAGAGCCTCCAATCGCGGTTTGTCCATCTTTCGGTGAATGCCGATTCTGACGAGGCTAGTCAGTATGTTGATGATGGATTCGTTACGCAGGTAGCGAGCTATCCATTCCGAAGCGCGGTCATTGCCCCGAATGCGGCGATTCGTCCCCTCGAGTATCGAGCCGAGCTCTCGGGATGGCGGACTGAAAAACGGACGGCGAGTCTTGGTGAAATAGTGCGCTACCTTTTTCCCGAAAGTTCTGCGCGGCTAGAAAAATCACAAATCGAGGAGCGGACTGAACCTAGCGGCATACAAAACGCCCGTCGGCCGAGAGCAAAGCGAGAAAGAAAGAATTCTCCGATAAGGACCCCACGATACCTATTCACAAATAACAGCTCCCCGTGGAACTACCTTTGGCAAATGCTCGGCAAAGCGCTCTCTCTCCATCCTCGGCGCTTTTTCTCATGCCTTCATCCGACATCGGCGCGATTTTTTGTCCGACGTTTTCGACAACGAGGCATGATGTTCGATCTTGCATGGGGGGTCTGCCTGGGGGCGGTAGGACTGATCGCAGTAACGATTTTATCGTCGATTACCCAAACAGAGACCCCAAATTTTCCGTTAATGTGGGTGGCCGTTTTGTTCTTCCCCACGATGCCGTTCGCGGACCCAAAGCCAGCAATAACCGCGAAAGAACTTCCCATAAAAAGGCGCTCCCTTGTCATCCCAGCATCTTTTTGGGGGCTGATGTTGATCATCCCGATGGTAGGCTGTTATGTTGGTTTCATGCCCTACGGGAGAAGACCAACTCCAGCCGTCTACATATTTTGCGCCCTCCTTAATTTTTTTCTCATCCGCGCTGGACTTGCACGTCTGGGGAAACTAACCGAAACCGCCGACGTTCGTTAAAGCCACCAATATCTCCCTCCTATGGCCTCAGCCCTTCGCACCTCTTTGTGTCAGACACATAGAAAAAGAGATGCCCCCGAAGCAGCCCGATGTGCGGTGCTTCAAGGGGCTGAGCTCTTGGTGTATCCAACCGCTATCGGGAATGTCGATAGCTGCGGCCAACCGACGGGCCACTGGCAGGAGGCGTGGGAGATATCGCAGCGTGCTCACGCTAAAACTGGCTCTGCTCTTCTCAGACTAATAAAGGTTCCCCTAAGCTTCACCTTCGTTCGCCCCTACCTCACTCGCTAAGCCTCTATCGGACACAACTTCACAATTGCGCCACTACCAATTCGGAGACTACTTTCCGGCGGCGGGCTTAGAGTGCATTTTTCTCGTCAAAGCGCACAATACCGTTCGGACAGCCTACACCCGCCCGTACTACACATCTACGCCGATTCAGCTTGCTTGTGAAATACTACGAGCGGCTTCTCTCCTTTGGTGATCGACTCCTCGGTAATCACTATTTCTTTAATCTCGGGATCTGAGGGGACATCAAACATCACATCGAGCATCGTATGTTCAAGGACCGAACGTAATCCTCGCGCTCCCGATTTTCGCTCGATACATTTACGAGCTACTGCGCGCAAAGCCTGGTCGGTTATATGAAGCTCAACGTTTTCAAGCTCCATCAATCGACGATACTGTTTTGTGATTGCATTTTTTGGTTCAACCAAAACCCGAACGAGAGCCTCTTCATCGAGATCTTCAAGGGTTGCGATCAACGGTAGTCGACCAACAAACTCAGGAATAAGTCCAAATTTTAATAGGTCCTCTGGCTGGAGTTGTCCCATTAAAGATTTCGGCTTTACCTCAGCAACCTTGCCAGCCTTCATTCCAAAGCCGATAGATTTCTCCCCGACTCGATGTTTAATCATCCCTTCCAATCCAACAAAAGCACCGCCGCAAATGAAGAGAATATTGGTTGTGTTAACCTGTAAAAACTCTTGCTGAGGATGTTTCCTACCACCCTTCGGAGGCACGCTCGCTACTGTTCCCTCTAACATCTTCAATAACGCCTGCTGAACCCCCTCTCCAGATACGTCTCTTGTTATCGAGGGATTTTCAGCTTTGCGGGAAACTTTGTCGATTTCATCAATATAAACAATGCCCCGCTGTGCCCGTTCCACATCATAATCAGCGGCCTGCAACAACCCGAGAATGACACTTTCGACATCCTCGCCAACGTATCCAGCTTCAGTGAGGCTCGTCGCATCACAGATTGTAAACGGCACATCCAAAACCCGCGCGAGAGTTTGGGCTAGTAGAGTCTTACCCGAGCCAGTTGGCCCGATGAGTAAGATATTCGACTTGGCGATCTCTACATCGTTCGGGGATTTTTTTGCTCCGATTCTCTTGTAATGGTTATGCACCGCGACAGAGAGAACTTTTTTTGCGAAGTCCTGACCGATGACGTATTGATCCAAAACCTCTTTTATCGCTTTTGGTTGAGGAACCTTTACCTGCGTGCTGACGCCGGTGTCGGAGTCAGTTTCATCCGCCATGATATCGTTGCAGAGATCAACACATTCATCACAGATATACACTGATGGCCCAGCAATCAACTTTCGCACTTCATCCTGAGTGCGGGCGCAAAACGAGCACGACAATGTACCTTTGTTCCGATCACTATTTCTGCTCAAGTGACACCTCTTAAATTATTCAGGAGGAGATTCTCCAGGTCAGTCCGGGACTTTAGGTGAGTATTTAGGTCCTTCTTCCTACACCGCCGTAACGCTATCATGATTATCAACTCGTTCGCCACCCCGCTGATAGGAGGCATCACTATCGAAAACCATATTACTTTTTCTGGCGCTCCCGAAGAATCTCAGAAGAATTTGCCATATCTTTCCAAGACTCGTATCCTCAGCGTTGCAATCAGCACTCGATTTAGTTACCCTTCTGGTGGTTGAGCGGGGGTGGTGAAATGGCAGACACGCCAGATTTAGGATCTGGTGCCGCAAGGCGTGGGGGTTCAAGTCCCCCCTCCCGCAATTGACCCTAAAAAATTCCCGTCACTGCAAGACGCCCTCGGATACGGAAATCCGTAAGCGTCCGAAATGCAGCTTTTCGGAAGAGACCATTCCAAACTTCGACTGTCTTTGTTTTGACAGACGAGGCAGTCCCAAGATTCAGATCCAGCATACAGTAAGAAAGAGAGGATTTACGAGCTATGGAAGTGCAAACATCGATCCATGACATCGATCTCATATCCAAAGAGATCCGAGCTAACGTCCCGTACAATCTTATCTCAGCACGAGTCGACAAGTCTCTTACTTCGCTTGCTGCAAAGACCCCTATCAAGGGTTTCAGAAAAGGAAAGGCCCCTCGCGATCTAGTGAGGAAAACCTTCGGCCAACGAGTGCTTCTCGAAACAACTACTGAGCTAGCCGGAGAAGCTTTAGATAAAGCGATAGCGGATAATGCACTCCGAGTTGTTGGGGAGCCTGACTGGAATTTCGACGCAGCGATGCTTCCTCCAGAATCGGTCCTTGAGGCTGCTTCGACAGAGAGCTTCTCATTCTCAGCGAAAGTATTTGTAGTGCCTGAGCCGACTATAACTGGGACCGAAAGTTTCGAAATTACTGCAGTCCGTCCGGAGGTTACCGAAGAGTACATCGATAAGACAATAGATGGACTACGAAAGAAGCATCCGGTTTTGAATCCGATTGAATCACGGACAACCGCAGAGGTCGGTGATACCGTTGCTTTTACAGCAAGGGCCGTTGGGATGCCGAAAGAAAAGTCTGAACCTCAGGATATGCAGATCGAAATAGGCACCTCCTCCGTACCTCCGCAGGTTGAAGAAGCTCTCCGAACAACACCGGTAGGTGGAAAGAAGCGTGTCTCTATTCTTCACCGAGAAGAGGGAAAGAAGGCTCGTCCGGTGGAATTTGAAATTGCTGTAACGGCAATATATTCAACGACACTGCCAGAGGTAGATGATGCCTTTGCGAAATTAGCTGAACCGACCGCACAAACCGTTGAGGATCTTCGTGCGACAGTCGCAAAGCGTTTAAGTGAATCTTTTGATATTGAGGCTCGGGACTCTGTTCGCTCTCAGATTCTTAACCAGCTCGTAACTCTAAACCAATTTGAAGTTCCGCCGCCCCTGATCGATCAGGAGTTGAGCCTTTTGGCTCGTCAGTTTGGCGGAGAATCCGCCTCTACACTCTCGCTGGATATGCTTCGAGAGCCGCTCGGACAGATGGCAGCTGATAGAGTTCGGGCTCAAATTATTGTTGACCAGGTGGCCAAGGTTGAGGGTATCACTCCATCTGTTGAAGAAGTTTCCGCTCTTATTGCAGAGCAAGCAAGATCGAGTGGACAATCGGTAGCATCTGTTGAGAGGTGGGTATCGGCTTCGCGGGGTCGTTTAAGAATGCTAGAGCTTGAAGTCGTTCGGACGAAGGTCATTGAGCTGCTTGAAAGCCGCGCAACGGTTCAATATCAGGCTCCAGCTAAGTCTGAAGATAGCTCATCTCCTGAAGCCATCGAAAGTAGTGATGACAAACAGAATAGCGAGTCGGGTTCTCCTGAGCAGACTCAGGAAGGGGTTGAGCCGACCGCCGCTGAGTAGCTTTAAAGAAACTACTGTTCTCTGCTAAATGGAATCTGACCTTGGGTCGCAAAGATTGGTAATTGCCGGTCTAACTCGGGTCAGGTAATCTCTTTGTGGGTAATTGAGGTTACTTCTTAATGGGCTTCAGTTGCCGATTAAGAAGCTGGTAGCGTGCGTTATTAAACCTCCAAGGGGTACAAACCTCCAGCGACGCTGCCGCTCAACTCCCCTTTGCCCCATCAACGCAATCACTCGTCAACCAGCATCAATCGGAGAATATCGTGACCCACTACATTCCCTATGTTATCGAGCAGACAGGTCGTGGCGAGCGATCTTACGATATTTATTCTCGACTACTAAAGGACCGAATTATTTTTCTCGGTACTGAAGTTAATGACATCGTAGCGAACGTTATCACGGCGCAGCTACTCTTTCTCGAATCTGAAGATCCCGAGCGTGATATTTTCCTCTATATAAATAGTCCAGGAGGAGTAGTTACTGCAGGTTTGGCTATATACGATACGATGCAGTACATCCGGCCTGATGTCGCGACTGTATGCGTAGGACAGGCCGCTAGCATGGGAGCTGTTTTACTTGCTGGGGGCGCAAAAGGAAAGCGTTCGGCACTACCTCACGCGCGTATCATGATCCATCAGCCTTTGGGAGGATTTAGAGGACAAGCCTCCGATGTTGAGATTCAGGCAAAAGAGATGCTTCGAGTTAAAGCAGAGCTCAACCAAATTCTTGCTCGACATACCGGACAACAAGTTGAACAGATTGAGCGCGACACAGATCGCGATCGCTTTATGACTTCAATGGAGGCAAAAGAATACGGCCTCATTGATGAAATATTCGAAAGAAGAGAGCAGCAGGCTGCTCAGTAGTCTCGGCGCCATAGTCTCGCCGCCAAAGTCTTTTGGCGGGCTCTGCCTAGCGAGACCTTAATGGCGGACTAAATTATATCAATATATATTGATATAATTGCAACAAGCTAAATGGCGTCGAAACAGAATCTAGACCATTTAGCTTGTTGTAAACCGCGCCTGAAGAATCGTTGAGTTCCCTACCCTTTCCTTCCAACCTCTTCTATTCCATTTAATGCTACATCAGCATCGTGCCCCTCAGCGATAATGCGGCCTTTTGGATCAATAACATAAAGATGTGGAAGCTCTTGTGCTTTCAAGGTCTGGTATGCTTCATCGAGAAGTGCGTTTCCTGAAAAGGCGTGCTCCAGATTATAAAGGTGCTCCTCT
>Ga0114972_10000011_pt1 | contig 113396 bp, 76 predicted proteins | sample M_140807_EF_Meta_FD_87354 | JGI IMG/M metagenome (GOLD analysis project Ga0114972, IMG submission 87354) | Freshwater microbial communities from Lake Montjoie, Canada to study carbon cycling - M_140807_EF_MetaG | ecosystem: Environmental > Aquatic > Freshwater > Lake | place: Lake Montjoie... | reverse complement strand
TGGCGTTGGCTTCAAGCGCATATGGATTGAGGAAATCTGGATGAAATCGCATTACCGGGTGATCGTGATCGGCGGCGGCATCGTCGGCACCAGTGTCCTGTACCACCTGAGCCGATTCGGCTGGACGGACGTTGCGCTGATCGAGCGGACCGAGCTCACGGCTGGCTCGACCTGGCATGCAGCAGCCGGCTTCCACGCCCTGAACGATGACCCGAACATTGCGGCCCTGCAGGGCTACACCATTCGCCTCTACGACGAGATCGAGAAGGAGAGCGGCCAGAGCGTCGGTATGCACATGACCGGCGGGGTAAGTCTCGCGGCCTCCGAGGAACGATGGCAGATGCTGAAGGCCGAGCGCGCCATGTACGAGACCATGGACATGGCAACGCGGCTCGTCACGCCCGAGGAAATCCGCGAGTTGTGCCCCATCGTCGACGTGAGCAATCTCAAGGGCGGCCTCTACGACGAGCATGAAGGCTACATGGACCCGCATGGAACCACTCATGCCTATGCCGGTGCCGCGATGAAGCGTGGCGCCGAAGTGATCCTGCGCAATCGCGTGCTCGCGTTGCAGCCGCGGCCGGATGGTCATTGGACAGTGGTGACCGAGCAGGGAACGATCACCGCTGAGCACGTCGTCAACGCAGCAGGTCTGTGGGCGCGCCGGGTCGGACGCATGGTGGGTCTCGATCTACCGGTGATTCCGATGCAGCACCATTACCTGATCACCGAAGACGTGCCGGAACTGGTGGCGCTCGGCCGGGAGATCGCCTCGATCACCGACCTCGAGGGCTTCACATACATGCAGCCGGAACGCAAAGGGGTGCTGCTCGGCGTCTATGAGCGCAACCCGCGACACTGGCAGACCGACGGCGCCGAATGGGATTACGGCATGGATCTGCTGCCGCCGGATATCGAACGCATCCTGCCCGAACTGGAGATCGGCTTTGCACGCTTCCCGACACTGCAGCAGGTTGGTATTCGTCGCTGGGTCAACGGCGCGTTCACGTTCACGCCGGACGGCAACCCATTGGTGGGGCCGGTCTCCGGCCTGCGCAATTACTGGGTGGCCTGCGGCTGCATGGGCGGGTTTTCGCAGGGTGGAGCCATCGGTCTTGCGCTCGCCAACTGGATGATCGACGGAGATCCGGGCTACGACATTTTCGGCATGGACGTGGCGCGCTATGGCGCCTTCGCTGCCCAGGACACCTATCTCAAGGATATGACGCGGCAGTTCTATGCGCGACGGTTCGTCATTTCCTACCCCAATGAGGAATTGCCGGCAGGTCGCCCGCTGAAGACTTCGCCTGTCCATGACCTGCTCGCTGCGGACGGCGCACTGTTCGGTTGCACCTGGGGCATGGAGACGCCGCAATTCTTCTCGCCCGGGCAACGCGAGTTCGTCGAGAAGCCCACGGTGCGCCGTTCAAATGCGCACGATTTCGTGGCTGCCGAAGTCCGGGCCACGCGCGAGCGGGCCGGGATGTTCGACAGTTCCGTGTACGCCCGCTATGAAGTCAGCGGCCCGGGCGCACGCGACTGGCTCGACCGACTGCTGGCCTGCCGTCTGCCGGCCGTGGGACGCATGCGTCTTGCGCCCATGCTCGGACACGGCGGCCGACTCATGGGTGACCTCACCGTCAGTTGTCTCGCCCCTGACCGCTATTGGTTGATCGGCTCGTACTACTTGCAGGAATGGCATGGCCGCTGGTTCCGGGAGCAGTTACCAGTAAGGGGCGTGACGCTCACCAATCTGTCGGATGCGTGGACCGGCTTCGCACTGTCGGGACCGGCTTCACGCGAGATCGTTGCCCAGCTGGTCGATCGCGACCTGTCGAATGCCGCCTTCCCCTTCATGTCCTGCGCAGAGATGGCGGTAGGCCTCGCCCGAGCGGTGGTGGCTCGTATCTCACTCACCGGTGAACTCGGCTACGAGATCAACGTCCCAGCCGCACAGCAGCGCGCCCTCTATCAATCACTGCTGGAGGCCGGTCGAGCGAACGGGCTGCGCAACATCGGCAACCGAGCACTCGACAGCCTGCGCCTCGAAAAAAGCTACGGCATCTGGTCCACCGAATTCACCCAATCGGCAACGCCTGGCATGTGCGGACTCGACCGGCATGTGGCCCTGGACAAGGGCGACTTCATCGGTCGTGAGGGCGTGCTGCGGGAGCGAGATACGCCCTCGGCACGCGTGCTGGTGACCTTGGACATCGATGCGACCGACGCGGATGCCTCAGGCTTCGAGCCGGTCAAGTGCAACGGTCGGCTGGTGGGCTACACCACCTCAGGCGCCTATGGCCACTGGGTCGGCAAAAGCCTCGCGCTCGCCTATGTCGATCGTGCGGTGGTCACGACCGCACCGGCGCTGACGGTGGACGTCGTTGGCGAGACGCGAACCGCCCGGCTGTTGACCGAACCGGCATGGGACCCCCGGGGAGCGCGGCTGCGCAGTTGAGTCGAGTAGCGGCCGCAGACCGGTCGTACGGCGAAACGATTGCCCGAGCTGACATTACCGGCGATGATGAACCATCACCCCGACCCGCAACCACAAGGCCATACCACGTGCACATCACCACCCGCGATGAAGAAGGGATCGTGGTATTCGACTTGAGCGGGCGGCTGGACGCACAGACGGCGGCCGCCGTGGGCGAACATCTCCCCACGCTGCTTGCTGACCGCACTCAGGCGCTGCTGAACCTCGCCAAAGTGGAATTCGTCAGCAGCATTGGACTGCGGGTGTTCATCAAGACCGCGAAACAGCTGCGTGCCGCGGGAGGCGCACTCAAGCTCTGTTGCGCATCTGCGGGTGTACTCAAGGTCCTGGAAATCTCGGGGCTGGAGAGCCTGCTCGATCTGCACAACGACGAGGCCTCGGCGCTCGCCGCCTTCAAACGTTGAGCACGGCACGCGGCGCGAACACACCACGCGGAGGAGCCGGGATTCAGGCGCTCGCCAGTGCCTCGTAGTGATCCTTCAACGCCCCGTGGAGCACATCCTCCACCGACAGCAACTCCACCGACAGCTGATCCGCCAGATTGTTGGTGAATGAACTGCGCTCGAAACACCGCACGAATACGCGCGTTTCCGGCGACCGTCCGCGCAGCAACATGGCCGCGCGGAAGTTGCTCAGCACGTTGACATCCGACAGCACGAAGAGCGGCGGCCCTTCAGAGGCCATCAGCTTGGCGGAGACCGTATCCCATGTGGCCGGGTCCTCGAGTACGCCGTCGACCAACTCGATCGCGAGTTCACCCAGGTCCACGTCCGCGGTGAATTGCCGAAAGCGTCGCGATGCTTCCGGGTCGACGATGACCACCTTGGCCAGATCCTCGGATGCCAGCGCGGCCAGCAGTTCCAGGAGAGTCTGACCCAGACGTCCGAATCCGGCGATCACCACCCGGTCCCGATAGCCTGTACCCTCGAAGTGCGGCTGCAAGGAATTCTCGAACAAATACAACGCAGCGATGCGATGCGTACTGAACACCACCGGGCTACGCCCATTACCCGCTTGGGTTCGCTGCTCGCGGACCAGCCGATTGACGGGCCGCAGCAGCGTCAGATCCGCAACGTTGGCAGCAACCGGCAACTGCGGGTTGGCGGCGTGCAGCGCCCAGGCACACTCGAGGTTGACGAGGTCTGCTGCGGTGATCGCCACCGCGCACCGAGCACGGTTCACCCCTGCAGTCTCTAGCGTCCCCGGCTTGGTGGCATTGCCACGCAGCCGACTGACCTGCCGTTCGTCCGGTGCACTGACGGCACCCGGCGCATCCTCGTCGACGTGTTCGAGCAGGAGCACGGGCCGCGCGGGATCAGCGGCGCGCACGGCATCAATATAGGCATGTGAGAGCGGATCATTGCCGATGATGATGACGTGACCACTGAGCTCGGGCGGTTTCGGCGCGCGCGATCTGAGCAGGCTGAGCAGCGTTTCCGCCAACGCAGTGGTCGTGATCAGAGGTGCGGCAAAGAATGCGAACCAGAGCGCATCACGCGCCAACGGCGGTCCGCTGGCGGGCGTGCCGATATCAGTGCCGCCCAGTACGAACAGGCTGGTCGCGTAATAGATCCAGCTCAGCACAGGACGGTGCGGAAAATCCTGTAGTTGCGTGGTCTCGACTCCACTGGCGAAGGCATAGATGGTGCAGGCGTAGACCAAAATCACGCCGGCGACACGCAATTTCCAGCCCAGCGATTGACTGCCGAGCAGTTCTTCGGCGCGACTGCGTGTCATGTGAAAGCCAAGCCGTTCAAGGGATAACACCAGTAGCCCATTGGTGAATCAACCTGTCCGCTCACCCATCATTGCAACGCATTTCCCAGCAGACGAATGCCGCATAGCAGAGTAGCCGAGGTCGTTGACACGGTCATGGGGTACCCCACGATCGACGGACCAACCCGAAAGCGGCAGCAACCCTCATTGCTGCAGCAGACGTTTGACTACCGCGACCCGTTCGCCGTGGCGGGTCTCCTCACTGCCGTTGAGCCGCAGCAAGGCAGCGACCTGCGCATTCGGCTCGGCATCCGCCCATGCCTGGTAGGTCAGGTCGCCGTCGGCCTCGCCTTTCTCGAGCGCGGCGATCAAATCGGACGAAATGGCCAGTTCGCGTGGCGCCATGGCCATGAACGGATTGTCCGCTGGCTCCGGCAGTACGAAGGGTGCGCCACCCTTGAGCGCGATGGCCTGCAGGAGCCGATGCGCGTGGCCACGCTCCTCCTGACCATTACGTTTGAGCAACGCCCTGGCTTCATCGTGCTGGGTGCCCTCGGCGAGCACGAAATAGAATTGCTCGCCGAAGCATTCAATCATGGCGAGCACCTGGAGATCCTCGACCGCGAGTGTCTGTCGGGACTTGAGCAGCGCAAACGCTGCAAACGCATCGGCTGGGTAACCGTCTGGCAAGTTGGCCATGGCGCACCTGGGATCAAACATGGGATCGGGCGCCTACACTAACCCATCGCACGCGAGATCACACAAGGCGTCGGATCAACCGTCACCGATTCGCATCAACCCCTTCGGTACGAACACTTCCGGTTTCAGTATGGATCGACCGAGCAGCAGACGGGCGCACTCCTGCACGCCCTCAGGGATGGCAGGGTGGGGATGCACGCAACGATCGAGTTGGCCGAGCGTGGCGTCCATGCTGATCAGGAAGGCAATGCCTTGAATGGCGCTGGAGGCCTGCGGTCCCAGGGCACGTATACCGAGAATCGTTCCGGAATCCTGGGCAACCAGCAATTTGACGAAGCCGCGCGTCTCCCGCATGGCCGTATTGCGGCTGACGAGCCGATTATCGAGTACAGCGACCCGATAGGGCACCTGCTGGGCCCGGGCCATGGTCTCGTTGAGTCCCACAGTGGCAACTTCGGGCTTGAGAAACATGATGGTCGACAGCGCTTCATAAACGATCGCCCGCGGCGCGAGTCCGAACATTGCCTCGACGGCGTGGCGACCTTCGAGTTCGGCGATATTCAGCAGCGCGATGTCCATGGTGGCATCGCCGGCTGCATAGATGTGTGGGACGGTAGTGCGCGTGTTCTGCATGAGGAGCCCGCCCTGGGCATCGAACTGGACTCCCGTGCGTTCGAGCCCCAAGTCGGCCGTGTTCGCAATGCGGCCCACCGCAACGAGCGCCTTGTCGACTCGGATGGTCTCCCGTTCACCGGATGCGGTCTTGATTACGTAGACGACCTTGCCGTCCTCCACCGCCAGACTCTCGAGACGTGCGGCGCGGTGCACGACGATACCCATCGCCTCGAAATTGCGCGTCACTTCCTCGGAGACGTCTTCGTCCTCGAACGGCAAGACCCGAGGGTGGCGATCGATGATGTGAATTTTGGTACGGCGGAAATTTGCAAAAATGGTCGCGTATTCGCAGCCGATGACACCGGCACCCACGATCACCATGCTCTGCGGAAATTCCGTGAAAGAGTGGATCTGGTCACTGGTGACCACGGTGTGGCCGTCCACCGGGATTTCGGCAGGGATGCGCGGTCTGGAACCCGTGGCGATCAGGAAATGGTCCGCCTGCACAGACGATACCGCGCCCTGCCCGTCGGTCACCGCGACACGATGGGGCGACTCGAAACGCGCGACACCGCGCAGCAGATGGACCACCCCGCCGTGCTCTCGATGCGGCAGCGCGAGTTGCACCAATTGCTGCTCCAGCAGCGCCTCGCGCTCGGCCACTGCCGCATCGACCACCCGACAGACCTCGGCATAGGCAACGTCCACCTCGCGTGCCTGGTAGCCCCGGTCGACGCGATGGGCGATCTCGTAATCATTGGCGAGGTGCCACATGGTCTTCGAGGACAAGGCACCATGATGGATGCCCGCACCACCGATCCGTCCCTTCTCGATCAGGGCTACTCGCTTGCCCAAGTCATGCGCACGCATGGCCGCGGCAAAACCGGCCGGACCCGCACCAATCACGCACAAGTCGTATTGTTCCATCGCCATGCACAGACTCCCGGATTTTCGCGCAGCCTACCCGCACGCGTTGAGGTCGGTTGGAAAATCGCACCCATCGAGCACCCTCCCGTCATCTGCCGATACTTCAACCCATACTGTCGTGGCGCGACTGCGCCGCAGCGACAGCGCTCTGTCATATGATTGGCTGGTGAGCGAAAGCACCCAGGTCTACTCGTTTTGAAAAGTCGCGCAACGGCGCCGTCCAATTTCAAGTCGCTGCGGGTGGTGACCCACGGTGGTTGATCAGGGCTGGCTACTCAGTCTGGTACTGGCCGCGCTGGTGTTCTCCGTCGCACTGGAGTTGCGGCGCGTCGACTTCCTGAACGTGGCCCAGTCCCCGCGCGGCATCGCGGCGGGTCTGATCGCACAGTTTCTGCTGCTGCCAGTCGCCACATGGCTCGCCACACTCCTGTTGAACCTGTCGCCGGCCACGGAGGCCGCATTGATTCTGGTGGCAACCTGCCCAGGCGGCGCCATGTCCAACGTAGTTACTCATCACGCGGGTGGCAACACCGCCATGTCGGTCAGCCTCTCTGCGATCGCAAGCGTCATGGCGCTGGTGCTGACGCCTTTCAATTTTGCCTGGATGATGGCGGGCAATCCGGTCACCGCCGCGTGGCTGCATGAACTGCAGATCGACGCCGCGGGTATCTGGTGGAATCTTCTGCTCTTGCTCGGTGTGCCCATGCTCGTGGGGCTCTGGGTGGCGGAGCGTTGGCCCCATGGGACGGTACGGATCCGTACGCCCATGCGGCGGGCCAGCATGCTGGCGCTGCTCACGTTCATTCTGGTCGGCTTATACACCCAGCGCGCGACGCTCGATCTGCAACTGCTGCTGCCCGTGACGCTGGTGGTACTGCACAATCTCCTCGGATTGACGCTCGGTCACTGCTGCGCGCGCGCCTTCCGCCTGCAGGAAGCGGAGCGACGGGCCGTGATCGTCGAGTCAGGAATGCAGAACTCTGGCCTTGCGCTCGGCATCATCGCGGTCCAGTTTCACGGCAACCCGCGCATGGTGGTCATCGCTGCCTTGTGGGGGATCTGGCACCTGATCTCGGGACTGTCGCTCGCATTCTGGTGGAGGGCTAAAGATGCTCGATCTGCGCATTGACGGGGCAACGGTCATCGACGGCAGCGGTGCACCTGCCCGTACGGCCGACGTCGGCATCCGCGACGGCAGGATCGTCGCAGTCGGTAAATGCGGTACCGCGGCGCGCGAAGTCATCGCCGCACAGGGAGCGTGGCTCACGCCGGGCTTCATCGATCTGCACACGCACTACGACGGCCAGGCAAGCTGGGATCCGACCTTCAGTCCGAGCGTCCAGCACGGCGTGACCACGGTGTTGATGGGCAATTGCGGCGTCGGCTTTGCGCCCCTGCAGCCGGGCAACCTATCACGCGCCGTTGCGGGATTGATCGCGCTCATGGAGGGCGTCGAGGATATCCCGGGAGCGGCACTGGCCGAGGGTGTCCGTTTCGATTGGGAGAGCTTTCCCGAATACATGGCTGCACTGGATCGACTGCCACACAGTCTCGATTTTCTGGTGCAGGTCCCGCACGACCCGCTGCGCATGGCCGTGATGGGCGAGCGCGCATTGGCTCGGGAAGCGGCTACCGCACAGGACGTCGCTGACATGCGCTTGCTGCTGCGCGATGCATTGCAGGCGGGCGCCGCCGGCTTCTCGACCGGGCGCACCGACAATCATCGCACCGCCGCCGGTCTTGCCACGCCGGCTTCGGAAGCCAGCGCCGTGGAACTGACCGGCATTGCAGCTGCGTTTGCGGGCCTGCGACATGGCGTCCTGCAGGTGGTCAGCGATTTCGATTTGCTGCAGGGGCCTGACGGATTTACCCGCGAATTCGCCTTGGTGGAACAACTCGCCTTGGCTGCACATCGCCCGCTGTCGATGACTTGGCTGCAGCGCGACCCGGGCGGAGAACAATGGCGGTTGATACAGGCGCAGGTCGAGGCGGCAGTCGAACGCGGCGCCGATCTCTATCTCCAAACTGCGCCACGCGGGATCGGTGTGATCATGGGACTGGACGCCAGCTTCCATCCCTTCATGGGCTTTCCCGGCTACAAGCAGTTCGCCCATCTGCCCCTTGCGCAGCGAGCCGCCGCCTTGCGTGAACCCGACTGCCGTGCGCGCATTCTGGCTGAACGGTCCGAACGGATCGCAGGTGACGGCTCAGCCGTGCCGCCGCTGGTCGACCTGCTGCTTGCCCGCATCGAGTCGATCGCCGCCCGCATGTTCGCCATGCCGGCGCGACCGGACTATGCGCCAGATATCGCCAGCAGTCTGCTGGCCGAGGCCCGCCGACGCGGTTGTACGGCGCTCGACGTGATCTACGACCACCTCACCGCCGGCCACGGCGACAATCTGATCTATTTCCCGATCTTCAACTACAACGACGGTTCACTCGATACGGCACGCCAGATGCTGGATCACCCGCGGGCCCTGCTCGGGCTCAGTGATGCGGGCGCACACGTCGGGACCATTTGCGATGCCAGCTTCAGTACGTTCCTGTTGACCCACTGGGTGCAGGGCGACACGCGGCAGCCGCTCTCCCGCGAGCGCGCGGTGCAACTGCTGAGTTCGCGTAACGCGCGCCATCTCGGCCTCACCGACCGCGGTGTGATTGCGCCGGGCATGCGTGCCGACCTGAACCTCATCGACCCAGACCGGCTCGACGTCGGCACGCTGCGGCTGGTACGCGACCTGCCGGCAGGCGGCAGGCGCTTTCTGCAGGAAGGTGTCGGGTACCTCGGTACCTGGGTGGCCGGGCGATGCGTGCGTCGCGACGACTGTCTGACCGATGCGCGGCCCGGCCGACTGGTACGACTCAGCTGAGCGGTCTCACGAGTCAGCGCGCGCTGATTTGCGTCGCCGCCAAGAGCGTGTTCTGCAGCAGCATCGCGATGGTCATCGGGCCCACGCCGCCAGGCACCGGCGTGATGGCTCCGGCCACTTGGGCGGCAGCGTCGTAGTGCACATCGCCGACCAGACGGTCACCCACGCGATTGATGCCGACATCGATCACGACCGCGCCGGGCTTGACCATATCGCCTTTGACGAACTCCGGGATACCGATGGCAGCCACCAGAATATCCGCCTCACGGCAGTAAGCCGGCAGATCGCGGGTACGACTGTGGCAGATGGTGACCGTGGCATCGGCACCCTTTTGCACGAGCAATGCCGCCATGGGCTTGCCGACGATGTCGCTGCGTCCGATCACCACTGCATGCTTGCCGGCCGTGGCGATGTCGGACACCGCCAGCATGCGCATCACGCCGGCCGGCGTGCAGGGCAGGAAGCGCGGACGACCCTGCAACATGAGGCCGGTGTTCTCCGGGTGAAAGCCATCGACGTCCTTGGACGGGTGGATGGCATCCAGTATCACCGTGGAGTCGATCTGTTTCGGCAATGGCAACTGCACGAGGATGCCGTGGACGTCACGATCCGCGTTGAGCGCGGCGACCAGTGCCAGCAGTTCCGACTGCGTGGTCGACTCGGGCAGGCGGTGCAGCGTGCTCTTGAAGCCAGCCTTCTGACAGGCAATTTCCTTGTTGCGCACGTACACGGCACTGGCCGGGTCGTTGCCGACCAGCACGGCCGCCAGATGCGGAACGACACCCGTACGCTCTTTGAGAGCCTTGGCCGCCACGGCCGCCTCGGCGCGGGTCTGCTCGGCAATCGCTTTGCCGTCGATGATCTTCGCAGTCATGCAGTCGGTCTCCAGAGTCAGTCATTCGTGAAGCAATCCGTCAGCGAGGTACCGACCTCGACAGGCCGCGGACTGCAAAGCATCAGGCAGGATTCCTCACGCGCTGCCGCCGTTGCGCGCATCACCTGGCGGGTAGAGTGGGCTGCCGTCACGCAGCCGGTAGAACGGCACTGGCAGCGGTGCCAGCGGAGTGTTACCGAGAATCAGGTCGGCGCTCTTCTCGGCCACCATCATCACCGGGGCATAGGTGTTGCCGTTGGTAATGTAAGGGAACGCGCTGGCATCGACAACCCGCAATCCCGCCACGCCGTGCACGCGCATGGAGTACGGGTCGAGCACGGCATCTGCACCAATGCCCATCTTCGCTGTGCATGAGGGATGCAATGCCGTTTCGGCATCGCGCCGCACCCAATCCAGAATCTCGGCGTCTGATTCAACCGTCGGCCCCGGCGAGATCTCACCGTCATTGTAGGGACCGAGCGCGGGCTGATTGAGGATACGACGCGCGATGCGGATCGCCTCGATCCATTCCCGACGATCCTGGTCCGTCGAGAGATAATTGAACTGCAGCGCGGGATGCTGCCACGGATCCTGCGAGCGGATGCGCACTGTCCCACGCGCATCGGAGTACATCGGCCCGATATGCACCTGATATCCGAGCCCTCGGGCCGGTGCCGAGCCGTCGTAACGAACCGCCATCGGCAGGAAATGAAACATCAGGTTCGGATAATCCACCGCGTCATTGCTGCGGCAGAAGCCGCCGCCCTCGAAGTGGTTGGTGGCTCCGACTCCCGTGCGCAGGAACAACCACTGCGCACCCACCCCGAGCCGCTTGAACCAGGAAATCGACGGATCCACGGCCACCGGCTGCCGGCATGCGAACTGCACGTAGACTTCGAGATGGTCCTGCAGATTGGCACCCACGCCGGGCAGATCGGCCACCACGCGCACACCGAGCGACTGCAGATGTGCCGCTGGCCCGATGCCGGAGAGTTGCAGCAGCTGCGGCGTATTGATTGCTCCACCGCAGAGAATGACTTCACGGGCGCGCACGGAGCGCGTGCCGCCCAGACGCCGGACGTAGTCCACACCCACGGCACGCATACCCTCGAACAGCACGCGCGTGACGTGCGTCAGCGTCTTCACCGTGAGATTACGGCGACCCATGACGGGATGCAGATAAGCGCGCGCGGCGCTGTAACGCCGGCCACGAAAGACGTTACGGTCAAATTTGGCAAAGCCTTCCTGCCGATAACCGTTGACGTCGTCGGTGGCCGGATAACCGGCCTCACCTGCAGCAGCGAAGAACGCTGCGAACAGAGGATTGGTGGCCGGGCCACGCTCCAGTTGCAGGGGACCGTCGCCACCGCGCCAAGTGTCGGCACCGGCGATACAGGTCTCCATGCGCTTGAAGTACGGCAGACAGTGCGCGTAATCCCACTGCTGCATGCCGGGGTCGGCCGCCCAGCGCTGATAGTCGAGCGGATTGCCGCGCTGGAAGATCATGCCATTGATGCTGCTCGACCCGCCGAGCACCTTGCCGCGCGCATGCGCGATCCGCCGGCCGTTCATGTGCGGCTCCGGCTCGCTCTGGTAGCGCCAGTCGTAGAGACGCTTGCCGATCGGCATCGACAACGCTGCCGGCATCTGGATCAACGGATCCCAGATGAAATCGGGCCGCCCTGCCTCGAGGACCAGCACGGAGGTACCGGGATCGGCGCTGAGGCGATTGGCCAGGGCCGAGCCGGCGGAACCTCCACCGACGATCACGAAGTCGTATTGCTCTGCCGCCATGATGGGATTGCAACCGCGATCAGATCCGCAGTCAATGCAGACGCGCGCCCTGACGCTTGAGTTCGTTCTGCACCTGACGCACGTCGAGGGTCTGGAAGGGTTGGCCGGTCTTGAACGACAGTGCCGCTGCCACGCCCGCACCCTGCCCGCTCACTGCGCAGCACATCATGTTGCGCACTGCGGCGTGCGAGACCTTGTCACCGCCGATGCAGCGTCCGGCCACGATCAGGTTACCCACACCCTGCGGCACCAATGAGCGGTAAGGAACATGGAAGTAGCGGCCGGTGGTCGGCAGGATCAGGATGCCGTAGCCGTCGATGAATTCCGGAAAGATGCCGATGGAGTCATCGAAGCGCCCCTGTTCCCGGACGTCGTGATCCGTGAGGTTGTACAACGCGTCGATCTTGCGCGTGTCGCGGATACCGATGGTCATACCGAAATTGCGCAGCTTCGCGTCCTCGCAGCCCGGCATGAATCGCCGCAGCGCCGCCACGGCATGAATCGCCTGCCGGCGCCCCTCGATCTCGCCATGGGTGAGGTCAGCGGGATCGGTGCCGTCCAGCGCCGGAATGTGGATCAGATTGAGATAGGTTAGATCGCCCTGGTCACTGACCGTGCCCCATGTGCCGGCCAGCGTCTTGAGGTTGGCGGGGATCACGCCGGCGTCGACGGCCTGCTTGAACGGCTTGCGCAGGAACGGCGAGAACATCTCGTCCTCTTTGCCGGTGGTCTGGATATCCCATTCACCATTGCCGCGCCAATCCTTGTAGGCCTGCGGATCGGCCTTCACTCCGGCGATGAACTTGTGCTTGTTGACACCGCACATCGAGAACATGACCGACACGGCCATCATCTGTTCCTTGGGCGGTTTGTTGACGCGCCCACCGGCACGTGCAACGACGTCGGCATCGCCCGTCGCATCGATGACGCGCTGGGCAAGGATGGCCTCACGCCCCGCCTTGCTCTCGGTGATCACACCCCGCACCATGCCACCTTCGACGATGGGCGCGACGAACTGGCGATGCAGCATCGGTTGCACGCTGGCCTCCTGCACGAGCACGTCGGCGACGTACTTGAACATCTCGGCGTCGAGGGCGTGACTGATCGACTGCGGCTCCGGCAGTGCGGCGCCCATGGCTTTCGCGCGCTCCTCGAACTCGATACCGATCCCCTCGCAGTCGATGGTCTGCTCGTGGCGGTACCAGGCGAACCCCTCGACACCCACTTGAGTGATATTGCCGCCGAAGCAGCCGTTGCGCTCGAGCAGCGTGGTGCGAACACCGGCCCGGGCCGACGCCAGCGCTGCGGCGAGTCCCCCGGGGCCGCTGCCCACCACCAGAACGTCGGTTTCGTGGACGACGTCGATTTCGCGTGCCGGCTCGGTGATCTTGCGCATATTCAGGTCCTGCCCGTCGCGGATGCGGCAGCCCGAGTGTAATGGCCGACCCGCAGGGCGGGATATCCAGTCACGACCGTGACTGTCATTCCCGCGACATCGGCTCCGGTGCGGTCCGCACCTACCGCCGCATGGCGCGCGTGCCGGGTCATCGGTCAAAATGACCCCCGAGACCACAGACCACGAATGGGAATCGTTTTTATGAGAACCGCTGTTGTCACCGGTGCGGCGCAAGGGGTCGGTTTTGCGACCGCGGAACTGCTGGCCCATCTCGGCTACCACGTCGTACTCACCGACGTACAACCGCTGGAACAACCGCTGGCACGCCTCGCCGCGGCTGGCCTCTCGGCCATCCAGGGCATACGCGGCGATGTGGCCGACGAGGGTTTTGTGACGAGCCTCGCCGCGCAAGTCGAACGCGAGCATGGCGCCGCGGACGTGCTGGTCAACAATGCAGGTGTCAGCCTGATCTGTCCCGCCGAGGAGACCAGCCTTGCCCAGTGGCAGCGGGTGATCAGCATCAACCTGCAGGGCCCGTTCCTGCTCTCGCAGCAATTTGGCCGGCAGATGCTGGCCCGGCGCACCGGCAGTATCGTCAATGTCGCTTCGGTGGCGGGCCTCGCCGGCGTGATCCATCGCAGCGCCTACAACGCCTCCAAACATGGGCTGATCGGCCTGACCCGAACACTGGCCGCCGAGTGGGGCGGACGCGGCGTGCGTGTCAACGCCGTCTGTCCCGGTTGGATCAAGACCGAGATGGATGTCAAAGACATGGGCTCCGGCGCTTATACGGATGAGGACATCGTCGACCGTGTACCGATGGCCCGCTTTGCCAAGCCGGGCGATATCGCTGCCGCCATCGCGTACCTCGCCGACCCTGAACGCAGCGGCTTCGTGAACGGTGCCAGCCTGCCGGTGGATGGTGGCTGGACCGCCGACGCGAGCTGGGACGCCTTGCGGCTCCGGACTCGGTCATGATCGGATTCGGCGCACGCTCCGGGAGACGGCGAACCCCGCGCCACTCTGCTCTGCGCGGGGGACTGCGGCGCGCCATGGGCTACGCGGCAGTGCTGGTGCTCGGGTGGATGCTGCCGGTCATCACTCCATCGGGTACGGCCCAGACAGCCGCCGACGCCGCGCTGCTGGTGCAAACGGAGGCAGGTGCATTACGCGGCATGATCGGCAAGGGCGTGCGTGAGTTTCGTGGCATTCCGTTTGCGGCTCCCCCTGTTGGCCCATTGCGCTTTGCGCCACCCGCCGCGGCGCAGCCTTGGCCAGGAGTGCGCGATGCGACGCGGTTCGGTGCCGCCTGCCCGCAGGTGGTGCGCTTTGGTCTGACCGAGGCCAGCGACGAGGAAGACTGCCTGCACCTCAACGTTGCGACGCCGCTCGCTGGATCGCGCAAGCCCCGGCCGGTTTTGGTGTGGTTTTACGGCGGGGCTTTCGTCGGCGGCGCCAGCAATCTGTACGCACTGGATTACCTGGCGCGTCAGGGCGATTTGGTCGTGGTGTCGAGCAACTACCGCCTCGGTGCACTCGGTTTCATGTCGCACCCCGCATTCGCCCCGGATTCCAATGGCGGCTACGCACTCGAGGACCAGCGTGCAGCGCTGCGCTGGGTTCAGCGCAACATCGCGCGCTTCGGCGGTGACCCCGGTAACGTCACCATCGCCGGTGTCTCGGCCGGAGCATTCAGCGTCTGCGCCCAGTTATTTACACCGGAGCGCGCGGCCGGGCTCTTTCACCGCGCCATCATCCAGAGTGCGGGTTGCACGCAGCCCATGCGCAGCGTGGCCGACGCCAACCGTATCGGTTTGGAGGTGGCCACACTCGTCGGTTGCGGCGATCCTGCCACCGCGCTTGCCTGTCTGCGCAGTAAGTCCGCACATGACGTCGTAGCGGCGGGCATGCAGATTACCGCCCGGGAACCGCTGGCATTTGCGCCGAGCGTTGGCACCGCTGCCCTGCCGCGTCAGGGTGAGGATGCCCTGCGCAGTGGCCGTTTCGTACGCGTGCCGATCATCAACGGCGGGACGCGCGATGAAATGCGCCTCTATGCCGGCTATGACGTGGCGGCAGGTGCCGTGATCGATCAGGAAACCTACGGCGCACGATTGCAGGCCGTCTATGGCGATCATGCCTCGCAGGTGCTGCAGCGCTATCCGGCAGCGCAGTATTCCTCCGCGGCGACCGCGCTCGGCACGGCGATGTCGGATTACTCACCATCCGCGGGCCTTGGCAACTGCCTTTTCCTGCGCACGGCTGCTCTCGCATCGCGCTGGGTGCCGGTATACGAGTATGAATTCGCGGATCGCAACGCACCGCCCGTGATGGCTGATCCGGGTATCGAGTTGGGTGCCGTGCATACAGCCGAGTTGCCGTACCAGTTCCCCAACTTCTCGAACACCAGCCGCTGGGACGGTCCGGCATTGACCCCACCGGCCCAACGACTGGCCGATGAGATGCTCGCCTATTGGGCAAGTTTCGCGCGGTCGGGCGCGCCGGCAGCCGGGCAGCAGACCGCATGGCGACGATTCAAGTCGGACCGCGACGTACTGCGCCTCGAGCCCGGCAACCTGCGGATGATCGATGGCGGCGCCGAGCATCGCTGTGATTTCTGGCAGCGTCTGTACCCGGCGGCCTTGTCGCCCTGACCGGTTGCGATCAGCCTGACCGCCCTGCCGCAGCAGCGGCACTGACCAGCCAGTCCATGAACGTCCTGACGCGCTCGTTGTCGCGTACGTCTTTGCGGCAGATCACGCCCCAACTGCCGGGACAGGTCACCTCGTGCGCGAGCGGCTGTACCAGCGTGCCGGCGGCGAGATCCTCTTCGGCAAATGGACCATTTACCAGCACGATGCCGCGGCCCTCGAGCGCGAGTTCCAGAGCGAGCGCCAGCGTATCGACGACGACCGCTGGACTCGTCGCATACTCGACCTGGGCCGCTTCGAACCAGATGTCCCAGTTGTGTGATTCGCTGTAGATGCCGAGCAATGGCGCGCGCAATAGATCGCCAGGCTTGGGTGCCGGGCCAAGCGTGGCCGCCAACTGCGGCGTGCACAGCGGTCGCAGCCGGTAATCGAACAGCGGCACCCAGTGATAGTCCTCACTCGGCGGAGATGGGCAGTAGACCAGACCGACGTCGGCCATGGAATCGTCGAAATCCCACTCAAATGCGCAGGTGCTCAATTGCAGTCGGACTTCGGGGTGCTGGACGATGAACTCGGGCAGCTTGTGTGCGAGCCAGCGTATGGATGCCGTGACATAAGTCTGCACCCGCAAAGGGGAATCGGCACGCGAGCGTCTTACCGCCTCGGCTCCGTCGATCAACGTCTCGAGGGCCTGCCGCACGTGTCGGTACAGCAAACGTCCCTCCTCGGTAGGCGCGAGAGATCGTCCGGTCCGCGAGAACAGCGGCACACCGAGATCCTGCTCCAGCATCTGGATCTGGTAACTGACCGCGGGATGCGTCAGGCACAACTCCTCGGCCGCCTCGCGCACGCTCTGGCGGCGCATCGTTGCCTCGAATCCCTTCAACGAGTTGAGCGGAGGCAGTTTCCGCAGGTCAATCTTGGTGCGCAATGCCGGCTCCGGTCCAACCTCCGACGGAGTGACGATTACAGCACATCCGCCTGCGAGATGGTGGAGCTGCCAGGGCCGGCATCGTGGATGCGCGTCACGATTGCCGCAGGACTCACGGCACCAGCACGATTTTGCCGAGGTGCCCCTTGCGCAGAAACTCACGTTGCGCCGCCGCGATCTGCCGCAACGGGAATGTCGCACTCACGACGGGACGGACTTCGCCGCGCTCGATGTAGCCGATGAGGTTGCGGAAAATCTCGGGCTCGGTGACGGTACAACCGAGCAGGCGCAGGTCTTTCAGGTACAAGGTACGCAGGTCGAGCTCGACGACGGGCCCGGCGATCGCGCCTGCCACGGCATACCGCCCACCCCGCCGCAGCAGTTCCAGAAGTACCGGAAATTGCGGGCCACCCACCACGTCGATGATCGCGTCGACGGATTCGCTGCCGAGCCGTGCGAGCAGGTCCGCATCGCGCGCGACCACCTCCGCCGCACCCAGCGCCCTGATACCCTCGGCCTTGTCGGTCGCCGTCTGCGCAATCACCCGAGCCAGTCGCCGCCGGGCCAATTGCACCACTGCGCTGCCGACACCGCCGGATGCGCCGGTCACCAACACCGTCTCTCCGCGAGTAACGCCTGCGCGAGTCAGCATATTCTCGGCGGCAGACCACGAGCAGGGGACGGCTGCCAGCTCGACATCGCTCCTCTCGCTCGCGATGCCATGAACGTTGCCGGCAGGCACGGTGACAAACTCGGCAAACGCACCATCACGATCAGCGCCGAGGTAAGCGACATCCTCGAGCCCACCGTCACGCGGGCGCAATACCGGATCCACCAGGACGCGCTCGCCGATACGCGCCGCGTCAACGCCGCTGCCAACCGCAACGATACGCCCGCAGGCATCGGCCCCCTGCACGCGCGGGAAGACGAATGGCGCACCCGTCCAACCGCCGTCTTCGGCTGCGGCGCCCGACTTGGCATCCGTCTGGGCGGTGGCGGCCGTCACCGTCTTCGAGTACCAGCCGATGCGGGTATTCACGTCGGTGTTGTTGACTCCGGCGGCGGCAACGCGGACGAGTACCTCGCCGGCCGCCGGTTTCGGTACCGGTACATCTTCGCGATATTCCAGCTGGTCGTAATCACCGTGGCCACGCAGGAGCACGGCGCGCATCAGCGCGGGAATCACGAGCGACCTGCCGATCGGGCAGAACGCCCTTGCCGCGTTCCCGGCTCGGCGAACAGGTTGGCGAGTTGGGCGGTCATCGCGCCGCCGAGCCCGTCGGCCTCAGTGATCGCCACGGCGCGCGAATAAAAGTCGGTCACCTCGTGGCCGATGCCGATCGCCACCAACTCGACCGCGGAGCGCTGCTCGATCCAGCGGATGACGTTGCGCAGGTGGTGCTCCAGATAGCCGCCGGGATTGGCCGAGAGCGTGGCTTCATCGAGTGGCACGCCGTCCGAGATCACCATCAGGATGCGGCGCTGCTCCGCGCGCCGTTGCAGGCGTCCGTGGGCCCACAACAAAGCCTCACCGTCGATGTTTTCCTTGAGCATGTCCTCGCGCAGCATCAGGCCCAGGTTGCGGCGGGCACGGCGCCACGGTACGTCAGCGTCCTTGTAGACGATGTAACGGACATCACTCAACCGTCCGGGAGCGCTCGGACGTCCCGCTGCAAGCCAGTCCTCGCGGGAATTGCCGCCGCTCCATTCGCGGGTGGTGAACCCGAGAATCTCGACCTTGACGCCGCAGCGCTCGAGCGTGCGGGCGAGCACGTCGGCGCACAGCGCGGCCACCACGATGGGCTTGCCGCGCATCGAGCCCGAGTTGTCGAGCAGCAGAGTCACCACCGTATCCTTGAAATCGGTGTCGGACTCCGCCTTGAAAGACAACGGCAGCAGCGGGTCAGCAATGACCCGGGCGAGTCGCGCCGCATCGAGTACGCCCTCTTCGAGATCGAACTGCCAGCGGCGCTGCTGTCGAGCCAACAGCAGGCGCTCGAGACGGATCGCCAGACGCGTCACCACCGGCTGCAGAGCGCGCGATTGACTGTCGAGTTTGGCGCGCAGCCGCGTCAATTCGTCCGCATCGATCAACTGCCCCGCATCGATGATCTCATCGTGGGCCTGGGTGAAAATACGGTAGTTCCGACTCGGGTTGTCGCTGTCATCCTGATGGGTCAGGCGCGCAAGACGGTCGCCCGCCGCATCGGTCTCGGCCTTGCGCTCCTCTTCGGTACCGAGTCCCTTCCGCGAACCCACCGCCTCGCCATCAGCGATCGGCGGTGCGTCCTGCTCGAGCAGACCGCGCTGTGATTTGAGCTGCAGGTCACCTCCAGGTGCACCCGCTTCACCGCTCGCAAGTCCCTGCAGTTCAGCCTGCGCCTGCCGACGACGTTCCGCGGCCGGACCGATTTCGTGACCCAGATCGAGATCCTCGACCAGGTCATGCACCGCGAAGGCAAAGGCCTCCTGATCATCCGCAACCGGCCCCAAACGCGCGAGGCGCGTGCCGACCTTGCGCTCCAGCTCGCCGCGCCAGCGAGACATCAGCTCGCCCGCTGCCGACGGCGGTGGCTCGCCGGTCAATTGCTCCCGCACGAGGAGCGTCAGGGCCTGGGTGATCGCGGGCAGTTGCGCGCCGTAGGAGACGAGCTTGCCTTTGCGGCCGAGCGACTCCTCGAGCGCCGCATTGAGATTGACGGCAACGCCAGCCAACACGCGCGCACCGAGCGATTGGCAGCGCATGTCTTCAACCGCGTCGTAGACCTCGCGCGCACGAATGCCAGCCGGCCGATAGCGCGCGTGGGTTTCTGCGTCATGGTAAGCGAGCCGCAAGGCCAGGCGATCCGCCTGACCACGGATGCGCGCGGCCTGTTCCGCATTGACGGGCAACACCAGCGGCGGCAGGAGGATCGAATGATCGGTGAGCTTCGGTCCCTGCGCGCCGAATGATACGACGAGATCCTTGCTCCCCGAGAGCGCACGGGTGGACTGCACCAGCGCACGTTCAAAGCGCTCGAGCTGCGAGGGAACGGCACCTGTGACGGTGTTACTCAAACGACCTTCAGTCGAGTGACGGCCTCGGGCAGATCCACACCGAAAGCACGCTGGTAGAACTCGGCGATGGTGGGTCGCTCCAGTTCATCACACTTGTTCAGAAAGGTGACGCGAAACGCGCGGCCCACATCGCCGAAAATCCGCGCGTTCTCCGCCCACGTGATGACGGTACGCGGACTCATGACCGTGGAGATATCGCCGTTCATGAAGGCGTTGCGGGTCATGTCCGCCACCCTGACCATCGCCATGAGCGTGCGCTTGCCCTCGTCACTGTCGTAATCGGGGGCCTTGGCCAGCACGATGGCAGCCTCGGCGTCATGATCGAGATAGTTGAGAGTGGTCACGATGGACCAGCGGTCCATCTGGCCCTGATTGATCTGCTGCGTGCCGTGATACAGACCGCTCGAGTCACCGAGCCCAATCGTGTTGCTGGTGGCAAACAGGCGGAAGTAGGGGTGGGGACTCAGGATGCGATTCTGATCCAGCAGAGTGAGCTTGCCGCTTGCCTCGAGCACCCGCTGAATCACGAACATCACGTCCGGACGACCCGCGTCGTATTCATCGAAGGTCAGCGCGACCGCGCGTTGCAACGCCCATGGCAGCAAACCCTCGCGGAACTCGGTCACCTGCCGATCCTGTTTGACGACGATGGCATCACGACCGACCAGATCGATACGGCTGACGTGACCATCCAGATTGATGCGGATCAGCGGCCAGTTTAGACGCGCAGCCACCTGCTCGATGTGGGTCGATTTGCCGGTGCCGTGATAGCCCTGCACCATCACGCGGCGGTTATGGGCGAAGCCGGCCAGAATCGCGAGCGTCGTGTCGGGGTCGAAGCGGTAGCCGGGATCGACCTCTGGGACATACTCGGTCCGCCGCGAAAAGGCCGGCACCTGCATGTCACTGGCCACACCGAAGTCACGCGCGGACACGCGAGTGTCGGGATGCAGTGTCAGCAGGTCGTCATGGTCACCGGTGGTCATCGCACTTCCTCATGCCGTCCTGAGCTGTGCCGGGTCGATGGGCAAGCGGCGCACCCGGCGACCCGTCGCTGCGAAAATTGCGTTGCAGAGCGCCGGGATGACCGGCGGCAGCGCGGGTTCGCCGAGGCCCGTCGGCGGGTTCGCACTGGTGATGAACTGCACCTCGACTGCGGGCGCCTGATTCATGCGCAGCAACGGGTATTCGTGCAGGTTGGTCTGGGTGACGCGGCCGTCCTTGATCGCAATGGACTGACCGAGCGCCTGCCCGAGACCGTCGAGCACTGCGCCCTGAACCTGATTTTCGGCACTGCTCGGATTGATGATGTGACTGCCGACATCACTGGCGACCCAGACCTTGTGCACCTGGATCGAGCCATCGCCTGCCACGCTGGCATCGACCACCTCCGCAAAGTAACCGTAGTGGCTGTAGTAAAACGCCATCCCCATACCGCGCCCGGCGCTGCGCTGGCGGGCTGACCAGTTCGACATTTCGGCAACCTTCAGCAGCACCGCGCGCAGACGTCCGGTGTCGTATGGTGGTTGCGGCCCGAAAAATCCCGGCGGGAACTGGATCACCCGCGGCTCACCGATCATGTCGAGGCGGATCTGCAACGGATCCTTGCCGGAGGCATGCGCGAGCTCGTCGATGAACGACTGGAAGGCAAACGCCAGTGCATTGCTCTGCGGTGCGCGCAGATAACCGGTCGGCACGCCGAGTTCGAGCAGCGAAGCGCCGATCTCGAGGTTGGGCAGCAGGTGCGCAGGGAACTCGTCGCCACTCATGGCAGCCCCCGCCGCGAACTTGCCCTCCTTGCCGAAAGTCACGAAGTGGTCGCGCAGTGCGATGACGCGGCCCTCGGCGTCGAGTCCGCCCTGGAAATGGTGATAACCGGCGGGACGGTAGAAGTCGTGCTGCAGATCCTGACGCCGGTTCCAAAGCAGTTTTATCGGCGCGCCGACTTCGCGTGCAATCCATGCCGCCTCGACCATCGGATCGTTGCTGAGACGCCGACCGAAACCACCACCAGAGCGCGTCAGGTGAATGGTGATGTCGGATTCCGCGACACCCAGCGTACGCGCCACCAATTCCCGGCCGGGCTTCGGATGCTGCGTGGGCGCCCAGATCTCTACTTTGCCATCGCGGACGAGCGCCGTGCAGTTCTGTGGCTCGAGCGCGGCATGCGCCAGAAAGGGGTAGCTGTAGGACGCTTCGACCACCTGCGCGGCACCGGCCAACGCACGCGTCACGTCACCATCCTTACGTACGTTCTGGGCCGGCGCCCGCTTGGCCAAGCCAGCAGCAGCCTCATCGAAGGCGGTCACACTCTGCTTGGCAGTCGCGCCCGGCTCCCAAACGACCTCCAGCCGATCGAGCGCACTGTTCGCCTGCCACCATTTGTCGGCTACGATCGCCACGCCGCTCAGCAGCCCATTGAGTGCATCGCCACCCTTGACGATGAACGCATGACGTACGCCCGGCAGTTTGCGGATGACGTCGAGGTTGGCCGATACGGCCTTGCCGCCGAACACGGGACATTTCTCAAACACGGCATGAAGCATGCCGGGCACGCTGACGTCGATGCCGAACAGCGGCTCACCGCGCACGATGCGCGGGCTGTCGACGCCGGCCTGCGCCGTGCCGATGATGCGAAAATCCTTGGGATCCTTGAGCCGCACGGCCTTGAGATCGGGCACGGGCAACCGGGCAGCCCTGCCCGCCAGAGCGCCGTAGTCCAGACGACGCCCACTGGCCGGATGCTGCACGATGCCGGCCGCCGTCACGCAGTCTGCTGGCGCAACACCCCACTGCTGGGCCGCGGCCGCCACCAGCATTTGACGCCCGGCGGCACCTGCGCGTCGCAGCGGTTCCCAGTTGAATGGCACGGCAAAGCTGCCACCGGCAAACTGCATGCCATAGCTGTCGGGATCGAAGTCCGCCTGCTCGACACGAACCCGTTGCCAGTCGACATCGAGTTCCTCCGCGATCAGCATCGGCAGTGAGGTCTTCACCCCCTGACCAATCTCGGGATTCTTCGACATGATGGTCACGGCGCCGTCCGATGCAATTCGAACGTAGGCATTGAGCTGCGCGGACCCGGCACCGGACGCCGCCGTCCTCGTCGCAGCCGCCGCGTCGACGGGCACACTGAGACTGAGCAGCAATCCACCGCCCGTGGCCACACTGGCGGTCAGCGTCGCGCCAACACCGGCGGCGAGAAAATCACGACGGGACAGCACCGCAGCCTCGGGCAGCCGCTCTTGCCCAAGGGGATGCGTGCTGCTCACGGGTCGATTCAACGGCTGGCTCACAGTGGATCTCCCTGCGCGACTGCGGCCGAGTCCCGTTGCAGCGCGGCCGCACGCTGCTGGGCGGCGGCCTGCTTGATCGCGGCGCGGATGCGAACATAGGTGGCACATCGGCATAGATTGCCGCTCATCGCCGCGTCGATGTCCGCATCGGAGGGATTGGGATTGCTTGCCAGCAGCGCGGTCGCCGACATGATCTGCCCGGCCTGACAGTAGCCACACTGCACGACATCGACATCGAGCCAGGCGCGCTGCACCCGGCTGCCGAGCGCGGTGGCGCCCACGCCCTCGATGGTGGTCACAGCACGTTTGCCGACACTCGACACTGGCGTGATACAGGCGCGCACGGGCTGACCTTCGATGTGCACGGTGCAAGCACCGCACACGCCCATGCCGCAGCCGAATTTACTGCCCTTCAGGTCGAGTTCATCCCGCAGCACCCACAGCAGGGGCGTCTGACCATCGACTTCCGCCGTGCGGGCCTGACCGTTCACATTGATCGTATACTGCATCGCCGAGTCCCCTGCCCTCATCAGCCGAGGTGCATCCAGGCCGATTTCGTCTGCGTGTAGCTGAGCAGCCCCTCGAGGCATTTGTCGCCGCCCTGACCGGACTGCTTGTGGCCGAGGAACGGCTGCGTCGGATCCCCGTGATCGAAGCAATTGACCCAGATCACGCCCGCCTCGAGACCACGCACGGCCTCATGCGCCTTGCGCACGTCTTGCGTCCAGACCGCAGCAGCGAGGCCATACTGGGTGTCGTTGGCGACCCGCAGGGCGTCCTGCAGGCCGTCCACCTCGATGATCACCGCCACCGGGCCGAAAATCTCCTCCTGCGCAATGGTCATGCGGTTGTGCACGCCGGTGAACAGGGTCGGATTGACGTAGTAGCCAGGCCGATTCGGCACGTTGCCACCGAAGGCCAGCTTGGCTCCCTCGGCACGGCCCTTGGCAATGTAGTCGAGTACCTTGGCATGCTGACGCGCCGTGACCAGCGGGCCGAGATTGGTGGACGGGTCGAGCGGATCGCCCGCCACGTAGGCATTGCGACCCTTGTCGATGAATTCCTCAGTGAAGGCACCGCTGATCCGCTTGTCCACCAGCAGACGCGAGCCTGCGCTGCAGACTTCACCCATGTTGTTGAAGATGCCGTTGATGGCATAGGTGACGGCGCGACCCAGATCCTCGAGATCGTGCAGGAACACCTGCGGGGATTTGCCGCCGCACTCGAGACTGACGCGCTTCATGTTCGACTGACCGGCATACACCAGCATCTTCTTGCCCGTGACGGTCGAGCCGGTGAATGAGATTTTCGCCACATCGTTGTGCAATGCGAGCGCCTCGCCCGCCTCGGCACCGACGCCGTTGACCACGTTGAATACTCCCGGCGGCGCGCCGGCCTCGAGGAACAGTTCGGCGAGCAGCAGTGCCGACATGGGCGACTGCTCGGCCGGCTTCAGCACCACGGAATTGCCGGCCGCCAGAGCGGGCGCGACTTTCCATGCGGTCATCATCAGCGGGTAGTTCCAGGGCACGATGCACCCGACCACGCCGAGCGGCTCACGCAGCGTGTAATGGAAGGCATCGGCTGCGGTGGCCGTTACCGTCCCCTCGACCTTGTCACACAGTTCGGCGAAATAGCGGAAAGTCAGCGAGGACTGCGGAATGTCCCCCGCAAGCATGTCGCGGATCGGTTTGCCCATGGCCAGCGTATCGAGCAGCGCAAACCGCTCGGCGTTGGCGTCGATGAGGTCCGCGAGCCGGGACAACACCCCCATCCGGTCGCGTGGTGCCATATGTCGCCAGCTGCCGGCAGCAAACACCTCGCGTCCCGAGGCGACCGCGCGATCGATGTCGGCGGCGGTGCCGGCTGCCACTTCGCACAAAGGGCTCGCAGTGGCCGGGTTGACCACCGTGAAGCGCCCGGCACTCGCGGGAACGTGCTTGCCGTGGATGAAATGCCCGGTGGGAATCTGCAATTCGGTGGCGCGCCGCTGCCAGTCGGCCAGGGTGTAATTCTGGGTCATGTCGGGTACCTGAACTGTTGGGGCCACCGGGGCCGGTGGCAGGCCCCGATTCTACGCGAGGTCGCCGGTCCGGCGGCAGCAGGAATGGCCTCTGGCTGGCCACAAAGTTTTCCCGATTGGTAGATAATCTTGTATGACCGTGCCGCGAATTCTGTGCCACGCTAGGTGACAGATTTTTCGCGCCGCGACGATGGCGGGACGGCCTCAACCTACGGAGTTGTGCGTGACACAGAATACGACGATGCGGCGTCCGTCTGGACGCGATGCCCGCCGGGCCGAACGCGCCGGCGCTCTGCCGGACCACCTGCGCCCCGTGCGCCCCGGCATGAACAGCGGTCGCTATCAGCCGCTCAGTGCGAGCGACATGGAGCAGATCCATCGCACGGCACTGCGCCTGCTGGCCGAGGTGGGTCTGGCTGACGCGCCGGAGAGCGGCGTCGAGTACATGACCCGCGCCGGCTGCACGGTCAGCGACCGCGGCCGGCTGCTGTTCCCCGCAGCGCTGGTTGAGGACACCCTGGCGAAGGCGGCACGCAACTTCGTGCTGCACGCGCAGGACCCACGCCATGACCTCGAGCCGTGGGGCAAGCGGACCTATTTCGGTACCGCGGGCGCGGCGGTCAACATCGTCGACCCGCATACCGGATACCGCGAATCTACGATCAAGGACCTCTACGACATCGGCCGCATCGTCGACGTGATGGAGCACATCCACTTCTTCCAGCGTGCGGTGGTGCCGCGCGACATCCCGGACCCGCTCGAGATGGACTTCAACACCTGCTATGCCGCCGTCTCGAGTACCACCAAGCACGTCGGCAGCAGCTGGGTGCAGCCCGAACACGTCGAGGCATCGCTGCAGATGCTGCATGCGATCGCCGGCGGCGAAGACAAGTGGCGAGCGCGACCGTTCGTCAGTCAGTCGAACTGCTTCGTGGTCCCGCCGATGAAGTTCGCCACCGATGCCTGCCGCTGCCTCGAGGTCGCGGTCCGCGGCGGCATGCCGATCCTGCTTTTGTCAGCGGGTCAGGCCGGCGCAACGGCACCCGCGGCTCTGGCCGGCGCGCTCGCGCAGGAAGTTGCCGAGGTGCTCGCCGGTCTCGTATACGTCAACGCCATCCAGCCGGGTCATCCCTCGATTTTCGGCACGTGGTGTTTCGTCTCCGACCTGCGCACGGGCGCGATGTCGGGCGGCAGCCCGGAACAGGCACTGTTGTCGGCGGCGGCCGGGCAGATGGCCCATTTCTATGACCTGACGGGCGGCACGGCCTCCGGCATGACCGACTCGAAGATTCCCGATGGCCAGTCGGGTGCCGAGAAGGCGCTCAACCACGCGCTGGTCGGCAATTCCGGCGCGAACATGATTTACGAATCGGCGGGCATGCATGCGAGCCTGCTCGGGTTCTCGATGGAGAGCCTGGTGATCGACAACGACATCATCGGCGCCGCGCAGCGCACCATCAAAGGCATCGAGGTCAACGAAGAGCGGCTGTCCTTCGAGACGATCAAGGACGTCTGCCTCAACGGTCCGGGACATTTCCTCGGCAGTGATCAGACGCTGCAATTGATGCAGACCGAGTACCTCTATCCGACAGTGGGCGATCGCAAGAGCCCGAACGAATGGGCGGACCAGGGCTCGCTCGATGTCAACGCGCGGGCCATCAAGAAAGTAGCCGACATTCTCGGCCATCACTTCCCTGCCCACATCTCCGAGGCCGTGGATGCGCAGATCCGCAGCCGCTTCCCCGTGAAGCTGCCGCGCAGTGCCATGCGTGCCGCCGACGGGGCGGGCGGCGAGTCTGGCGCGAAGGTTGCGCGCGGCTGAAGCCATTGCGGCGCCGCCGTTGCACGACGGCCGGGGCTCGAGCAGACCCGGCCGGCAGGCGGGCCGATCCAGCCTGACGGGCACAAACCAGAAGGTCGTCAATCCGAATTCCATGGCGCCTGATTTCATCCACATGAGCCCTCAACGATGTCGCTTCCCAATCACGCAAACGTCGTAATCGTCGGCGGCGGCGTCGCCGGCTGCTCGATCGCCTACCACCTCACCAAGATCGGCATCACGGATGTCGTGCTGCTCGAGCGCCGGCAACTGACGTGCGGCACGACCTGGCACGCAGCGGGACTGGTGGGCCAGCTGCGGGCCACCCGCAACCTGACCGAACTCGCCAAATACACCGCCGACCTCTATCACTCGCTGGAAGCCGAAACCGGGCAGGCGACGGGCTTCAAGCAGAACGGCTCGATCAGCGTCGCCAAAACGGCGGCTCGTTTCGAGGAGCTCAAGCGCGGCGCCTCCATGGGCAAGAACTTTGGTCTGCAGATCGACCTGCTCACGCCGGGGGAGATCCGCGAGCGCTGGCCACTGCTCGAGGTCGACGACGTGGTCGGCGGGATTTTCCTGCTCAAGGACGGGCAGACCAATCCCATCGACACCACGCAGGCCCTCGCCAAAGGGGCCAAGATGCGGGGCGCGCGCATTTTCGAAAATACTGCCGTGACGCGCATCCGCGTCGAGCAGGGTCGTGCGGTCGGCGTCGAGACGGAGACGGGCTACATCGCAGCCGACACGGTGGTGCTGTGCGCGGGCATGTGGTCGCATCGGCTCGCGGCCGACTGCGGCGTCACCGTGCCGCTGCACGCCGCCGAGCATTTCTACATCGTCACCGAACCCATCGCCGGTCTGCCCGGCAATCTGCCCGTGCTGCGCGTGCAGGACGAATGCGCCTACTACAAAGAGGACGCAGGCAAGTTGCTGATGGGTTGCTTTGAACCGGTAGCGAAGCCGTGGGGTATGCAGGGCATTCCCGAGGATTTCTGTTTCGATTCGCTGCCGGAGGATTACGATCACTTCGAGCCGATACTCACCGCCGCCGTGCGCCGCGTCCCGGCGCTCGGCAATACCGGTATCCAGCTCTTTTTCAATGGCCCGGAGAGCTTCACGCCGGACGACCGCTATTACATCGGCGAAGCCCCTGAGGTGCGCGATCTGTTCGTCGCCACCGGCTTCAACTCGGTGGGCATCGCCGCCAGTGGCGGTGCGGGCAAGGTGGTGGCCGACTGGATTCGCGACCGTCGCCCGCCGATGGACCTCGCTGACGTGGACGTGCGTCGTGCTTTGCCCTTTCAGCGTAATCGGCGTTACCTGCATGACCGCACTGTGGAGACGCTGGGGCTGCTGTATGCCATGCACTGGCCGTACTATCAGTACCAGACTGCACGCGGAGCGCGTCGCACACCCCTGCACGATCGGCTGGTGGCCGCCGGGGCCTGCATGGGTGAGACTGCAGGATGGGAGCGGCCGAACTGGTACGGCGAGCCGGGCTCGACGCCGCAATATCAATATTCCTACGGCCGGCAAAATTGGTTCGACGCCTGTCGCCGCGAGTGCGAAGCCGTGCGCGACGGCGTGGCGCTGTTCGATCAGACCTGCTTCCCCAAATTCGTGGTGCAGGGGCGCGATGCCTGCGCGATCCTCAATCACCTGTCCACCGCCAACATGGATGTGGCGGTCGGGCGCGTCGTGTACACGCAGTGGCTGAACGATCGCGGCGGCATCGAGGCAGATCTCACCGTGACCCGGCTCGGCCGCGACGAGTTCATGGTCGTCACCTCCGCCACCTGCCAGACCCGCGACCTCGCTTGGTTGCGCGAGCACATTGCAGCGCGGCCCGATGCCCACTGCACGGTGACCGATGTCACCGCCGGCGTCGCCATGCTCGGTGTCATGGGACCGCGCAGCCGGGACTTGCTGCAACTGCTGTCGGGCGCCGATCTGTCGAATGCTGGGCATCCCTTTGGGCATGCGCGCGAGATCGAGATCGGCTATGCGCGCGTGCGGGCGAGCCGAATCACCTACGTGGGTGAACTGGGCTGGGAACTCTACGTGCCCGCCGAGCACTGCCTCGACGTCTACGAACGGCTCATGGAGGCGGGGCGCGCGTTTGACCTGCGACTCGCGGGATATCACGCCATGGGCGCCTGCCGAGTAGAGAAAGGCTACAAACACTGGGGTCACGACATCGCCGATGAAGATACGCCGCTCGAGGCGGGCCTCGGCTTCACGCTGGCCTGGGACAAACCGGGCGGCTTCCTCGGCCGTGAGGCGCTGCTCGCGCAGCGTGCGAGCGGGACGCTGCCGAAACGGCTGGTACAGGTGATGCTGCAGGACCACTCGGCCGCGGCTCCGCTGCTCTATCACGAGGAACCGATCCTGCGCGACGGCATCATCGTCGGCTCGATCCGCTCGGGCGCCTGGGGCCATCGCATCGGCCGTTCCATGGGTATGGGTTACGTGAATTGCGCAGACGGCGTCACGGCGGACTGGCTCGCCAGCGGCGACTGGCAGGTGGAAGTGGCCTGCGAACGCCATGCAGCACGGGTGCAATTGCAGCCCTGGTATGACCCCAAGAATGAACGAATCAAGAGCTGACGCGCGGCGACGCTCAGCCGGTGGCAGCTGATGGATCTGGAGAAAATCGCGACATGAAGACTCATGCCCGTGTGGTTGTGATTGGTGGCGGCGCAGTGGGCTGCAGTGCCCTGTATCACCTGACCCAGCTCGGCGTCACCGACGCCGTGCTGCTCGAGCGCGACGAGCTGACAGCCGGCTCGACCTGGCACGCAGCGGGCAACTGCCCGAACTTCTCGACTTCCTGGAACATCATCAAGCTGCAGCGGCACAGCACCCGTCTCTACTCGGAGCTCGGCCAGCGAGTCGGCTACGACATGAATTACCACATCACGGGCAGTATCCGTCTGGCACACACCCGCGAGCGCGTCGACGAATTTCGGCATGTGGTCTCGCAGGCTCATGCCCAGGGCATTGAATTCCAGATGCTCACTCCGAGCGAGATCGTCGAACGGCATCCGTTTCTGACCACCGACGACATTCTCGCGGGCCTGTACGACCCGTACGACGGCGACATCGATCCGGCGCAGCTCACGCAGGCACTCGCCAAGGGTGCGCGCGATGCGGGCGCACAGATCCTGCGCAACACGCGCGTCACGGCGATCACGCGACTGCCGTCCGGCGAATGGCGTATCGACACCGACCGGGGAACGATCCAGGCCGAGTCCGTGATCAATGCCGCAGGCTATCGCGGCGGCGAGGTGGCGGCGATGGTGGGTCAGTACCTGCCGATCGTGACGCTCTCGCACCAGTACCTGATCACCGAAGACATCCCGGAACTGGTGGCACGCGGCGCGGCGCGCCTGCCGCTGGTGCGCGATCCCGACGTGAGCTATTACCTGCGTCAGGAACGTCAGGGACTGATCCTCGGTCCCTATGAGTGGAAAGCCACGGCCCATTGGCTGGATGGCATCCCGGACGTGTTCGCCCACCAATTGTTCGATGACGACGTGGGCCGGCTCGAGAACTACATCGAGGCCGCCTGCGCACGCATGCCGATCCTCGGTTCAGCCGGTATCAAGCGGGTGATCAACGGCCCGATCCCATACGCACCCGACGGTAATCCGTTGATCGGTCCTGCCCCGGGGCTGCCGGGCTTTTTCCATTGCTGCGCGTTCACCTTCGGCATCGCCCAGGCGGGCGGCGCGGGCAAGATCATCGCGGAGTGGGTGGTGAACGGGCATCCGGAATGGGACGTGTGGCCGCTCGATTCGCGCCGCTATCTCGAGTTCGCCAATCACAAGTACGTACTGGCCAAGGCCATCGAGACCTACCAGCACGAATATGGGATCGGTTTCCCGGCCGAGGAGCGCGCCGCCGGACGTCCCGCCAAGACCTCGCCCGCCTACCTGCGACTGGCCGCCAAGGGCGCGCACTTCGGGGCACGCGGCGGCTGGGAACGTGCGGTGTTCTTCCCGCAGGGCGACGATCTGGCCAGTGGCCCGCTGCACAGCTTCCGCCGCCCGGCCTGGCACAAGTCGATCCAGCGCGAGATCGATGCGGTGCAGAACCGCGTCGCCGTACTGGACCTGCCGGGCTTCACCAAATTCGAGGTCACCGGTCCCGGTGCGGCGGCGTGGGTGGACCACATGGTGACGGGCGTGGTGCCGAAGCCCGGCCGCACGGCACTCAACTACTTCTGCGCGCCCAGCGGCGGCATCGTCAGTGAAATGACGATCACCACCTTCGCATCGAACCACTACTGGCTGATCTCTGCGGCCGCGGGTGAGGCTCACGATGAGCACTGGCTGCGCGAGCACCTGCCGGCGGACGGCAGCGTGCAGATCAGCAATCTGACCGCACGCTACGGCACACTCATCGTCGTGGGCCCGAAGTCGCGCGAACTGCTCGCCCAGCTGACGGATGCGGACCTGTCGAACACCGGCTTCCCCTGGTTGTCGATGCGCACCATCAACATCGGTTACACCAAAGCGATCGCGATGCGCGTGAACTACGTGGGCGAACTCGGCTGGGAATTGCACGTGCCGGCCGAGCACGTGCTGTCGGTCTATGACCTGCTCTGGCAGATCGGCGAACCGCTCGGCATTGCCGACTTCGGTCTGTATGCCATGGACAGCCTGCGTCTCGAGAAGGGCTACCGCGGCTGGAAGGGCGACATGACCACCGAGTACACACCCTACATGGCCTCGCTCGACCGCTTCGTGAAACTGGACAAGCCGGGTGGTTTCATCGGCCAGCAAGCACTGAAGCGTGAATTCGCTGCCGGCCCGAAGGAGCGCTTCGTACCGCTGATCGTCGAGGCGGGCGATGCGGATGCGCCGGCGGTATCGATGGTGCTGAAGGACGACCAGGTCGTGGGGCTGGTCACCTCAGGCGGCTTTGGCTATCGGATCGGCAAGAGCATCGCCCTCGCCTATGTGCGGACCGACCTCGCCGTGGAGGGCACAGTACTCGAGGTTGAAATCCTCGGCGAACGTCGCCGCGCCGTGGTGAGCCGTGAGCCGATTTACGATCCGGAGAACGCCCGCCTGCGCGGTTGATGCCGCACCTCAGGCGCTGCGGGCATCAGCCAACAGCGCCTTGAGAAAGCCGACGATCAGCACCAGCATGATGAACAGGTAGGGCAGCGCCATCACGATGGTGACCGACTGCACCGCCTTCAGCGCACTGTCGCCGCCGAGAAAGAGCAGCGTGAGCGCCACCAGTCCGATGAGAAAGACCCACATGCTGCGTTGCAATGGCGGCGTATCGGTGCGGCCGTTGGAGGCGAGGTTGTCGGCCACCAGCGCCCCTGAATCGACCGAAGTCACGGTGAAAATCACCAGCAGCAGCACCACCAGCAAAGAAGTCACGGTCGGCATCGGCAGCTGCTCCAGAAACTGGAAGATCGCCATGTTCACGTCCTGCAGACCGCCCGCAAGTGCGCCGGTACCGGAATCGACCTGCGCGATCGCGCCACCGCCGAAGGCCGTGAACCACAGCACCGCAAGCACGGCCGGCGCGACCATCACCACCATGACCATCTCGCGCAGCGTGCGTCCGCGTGAAACGCGCGCCGCGAACACGCCGACCAGCGGACCCCAGGTACACCACCAAGCCCAATAGAACACCGTCCAACCGTGGAACCAGTTCTCGTCGGGCCGCCCGATCCAGTTCGACAACGGCAGCATAAAACGTGCGTAGTCGATACTTGCACTGAAGAGTCCCGCGGCATAGGCACCCGCACCCACCCCGGCAACGCACAGCAGCAACAGCAGCACGGCCAGGATCATGTTGAAGTTCGACAAGTGCAGGATGCCGGCCGCGACACCGGTCCAGACCGAGATGCCCGCCATCACGCAGACCGTGAGGATGAACATGGCCTGCATCATCAGACCGTCACTGGTGCCGAGCACATGGTGCATACCGGCGGCGGACTGCATCGCACCGAGACCGAGCGAGGTCGCAAGACCAAAGGTCGTCAGCACGACCGTGAAGACGTCCACGGCTTGGCCAATGGGACCCGCTGCACGACGCGCGCCGATCAGCGGCGAGAGGGCCGAGCTCATCGCAAACGGCATGCCTTTGTTGTAAGCGAAGTAACCGACCACGAGTGCGGTGGCCAGATAGATGGCCCACGGATGCAAACCCCAGTGGAAGAGCGTAGATCCCATCGCTGCATGCGCAGCCTGGACCGTCCGCGGCGCCACGTTGAGCGGCGTGTCAGACCAGCCCGTGTACGCCGCGACCGGCTCGGCGACGCCCCAATACAGCAGTCCCACACCCATCCCGGCGGCAAACATCATCGAGAACCAGGAGATGAAGCGGAACTCGGGCTGCGCCGCGGGACCACCCAAACGAACGCGACCCAGTGGAGAGACTGCGATCGCGAGGCACAGCACCACGAACAGGTTACCCATCACCATGATGAAACTGTCGAAATGCTCGAGGATGCCGGCACGCATGGCCGCGATCCGGCCATTGAACGTCTGCGGGTCGACCAGCGCACCGATGACGGCAAGCACGATCAACATGACCGATAGGGGGAACACCGTGCGGTGGACGCGCAGGCCCAAAGCGTGCAGGTTACGGTCCGGTTCGCCGTCAGAATGGTCCATCAGCTGGTCTCCCCGTGTGTCTGTCGCATGGCTGGCAGCATCTCGCGCGCCACCCAGCAGTGGAAGTAGTGTGTGGGTCCGTCCATGACTGGAGAGAATGCGCCGCCATCGAAACCGGGCGAGGCGCGGCCCGCCTGCATGCCCTCGACGACCGCCACGTCTTCCATGAAGACTTGTCGCCAAGCTTCGTAGACGGCACGCCGGCTCGGCGCGTAACGGCTGTCCAGCGACTCCTCGCCGACGAAATACAGTCGCAGGCGTTCCCGCGTGCGGGCAGACGCAAGCGGATCGAGCACCATCACGAACGCATGATCTGCCTGGATGCCAAGCAGTACGTTCGGGAACATCGCGACGTACTCCGCCGTGCGCAACTGGCTTGCGGGCCAGGCGGGGAACACCGGCAGACTCGTCCCTTCGACGACCGACAAATTGTAGGCGTGACTGCCCTGGCCGGCGTAGCGCCCGGCGAGCGTGAGCGGATAGTGATCTTCGAGACGGGAATAGGCATTGAGGGCCGGGTGGACCCACGGCAGATGATAGGCCTCGCAATAATTTTCGACCGCCAGTTTCCAGTTGCAACCGACTTCGAATTCGAGCGAGCCCTCGTCTGGGCAATGGCGCAACCGCGCAAGTCCGTCACTGCCAAGCAGCGCCTGCCAACGCGCCTCGAGCGGCGCCACTTCGCTGGCGAAATCCTGCGCCGTGCCAGACAGATTGACGAACAGCAGTCCCATCCATTCGGCACTGCGCACCCCACGCAACCCATGCTGCGCGCAATCGAAACGCGGGTCGGCATGCTGATCGACGCCGCCCACGTGCGGAGTGGCCTTCAACTGACCCTGCAGGTTGTAGGTCCACGAGTGATAGGGACAACGGATCAAACCCTGCGTGGTGCCGGGCGCGTTGACCAGCCGCAAGCCGCGATGACTGCAGACGTTGTGGAAGACCCGCAGGACACTGTCATTGCCGCGGGTGATGAGTAGCGGCCAGCCCATGCAGTCCACCGGCAGCACCGCCCCGGGTCGCGGCAGATCGTCGGCGAACCCGATGCAGAACCAGCCCTGTGCCAACAGCGCGTCACGCTCGAAAGTGTGCCAAGCGGGATCGGTGTAACACGCATTGGGCAAACCCCGGGCGTGTTCGATGGGCAACAGTACCGTACGCAACAGCCCGGCGTCGGGCAGGGTCCCGTGGCGTACCGTAGGCATTACCTCGATGTCGATCAGCTGATCCGTTCCTTAGCGATTTCCGCCAGCAGGCCTGTGAAATACGCGGCGAACGAGCGGGCGATCTCGACGTGAAACACATCCGCAGCCCTACGCCACAAAATGAGCTCGGTCTTGGCAAACACGCTGCGAGTGCACATCTCGACCGGAAAGGCGGTCAGATCCAGATCCAGCGGGCACTGCGCCTGCAGCAGCCAGGCCGCATACGGGCCATGGACTTCGAGACCCACCTGACGATGACTGATATCGACGAGCGAATGAGGCAAGGCCGCCAACTCCGCGTCGAGCGACGTCGCCAGTACATGACCTTCGCCTGTCGGTGCCAGCAGCAATTGCTCGTCCGGACCGAGCCATAGCGCCGCGCGCCCAACGTGACTCACCGCACGGCAGGCCACCGTCGACAGCGAGACACCGAAGGCACGGGCTGCGGCCGCCTGAACCTGCGCATCACCGCGCAGATTGAGCCGCGTAGCGGGCGGCAACACCCGCAGCCACGGCGTACCCGCAGCAACGAACGGGCGACGCACCAGAGACGCCGTCAGGGTTTCAGCCATGCAGGCGCGCTCCTTCAGGGTCGTAGAACACAGGTGAGGTCACCTGCACGGCGATTTCGCCCGAGGGCATCGGCACGTATAAAGTCTGGCCTGCGCGCGCGCGGCCATCGGCCACCAGAGCAAGCGCGATCGAACGGCCAAGCACGGCACTGTGGTACGACGAAGTGACGTGACCAAGCAATTGCATCGGCGGACGCTGCCCGCGCGAGGCGACCAGTTGTGCGCCCTCTTCGAGCACCACCGCAGGATCTGCCGTGAGCAGCCCAACCAGCTGCTTGCGGCCTGCCGCCGCCAGCGCGGGTCGTGACAGCGAGCGCTTGCCGACGAAATCCGGCTTGTTCTTGCCGATTGCCCAGCCAAGGCCCGCGTCGTCGGGCGTGACCGTGCCGTCCGTTTCCTGACCGACGATGATGTAACCCTTCTCGGCACGCAGCACGTGCATCGTTTCCGTACCGTAGGGCGTGATGCCATAGCGCTCGCCGGCGGCATACACCGCCTCCCACACCGACTGACCGTAATCGGACGGGACGTTGATCTCGAAACCGAGTTCACCCGTGAAGCTGACGCGGAACAGCCGCATGGGCACACCACAAATGAAACCATCGGTCATGCCGAGGTGAGGCAACGTCGCAGCTGACAGGTCCGCGCCCGTAACCAGGTCCGCGATCACGTCGCGTGCTCGCGGACCCTGCACGGCGATGACGGCCCACTGCTCGGTGGTGGACGTCAGCCACACGCGCAGGTCTGCCCATTCGGTCTGCAGATAGTCCTCCATCAGCGCGAGCACGCGCGGCGCACCGCCGGTGGTGGTAGTGACGTGGAACCGATTCTGAGCGACCCGCCCGATCACCCCGTCGTCGTAGACGAATCCGTCATCGCGCAACTGGATTCCATAGCGGGTGCGACCCACCGCGAGATTCGCAAAGTTGTTGACGTACATGCGCGAGAGAAACTCGGCTGCATCTGCGCCCACGACCTCGATCTTGCCGAGCGTCGATGCGTCGAACATGCCGCAGCTGGTGCGTACCGCACGACACTCACGCGCCACGGCCGCATCCATGTCCTCACCCTTGCGCGGGAAGTAGCGAGCCCGCTTCCACATGCCGACATCCTCGAACACCGCACCATGGCGGCTGGCCCAGTCGTGGGTTGGCGTGGTGCGCACGGGATCGAACAGGTCGCCGCGCTCGTATCCCGCGAAGATACCGAACGTGGTGGGGGTGTAGGGCATGCGGAACGTGGTCAGACCGATCTGCGGAAGCGGCCGCGCGAGATCTCCGGAGACGAAGGCGAGCGCATTGAGGTTCGACGTCTTGCCCTGATCCGTTGCCATGCCGGTGGTGGTATAGCGCTTGATGTGTTCGATCGATTGGAAACCTTCGCGCGCCGCGAGCGAGAGGTCCTGCGTGGTCACGTCATTCTGGAAATCGACGAAAGCCTTCGGGCGGGGCTTGCCACCGGGCTGCGCCAGCGTACCCGGCACACCACGACCACTGAACTCATCGGCTTGCACGCGGAACTCGATTGCTGATCCGGTGTGCCCGGCGGCATGCGCTGCTGCGCTGCCCGCCGCCGCGCCGTCCGCCATCACGGCAGCCAGACCCTCGAGACCGCGGCAGGCGCCGGCGGAGCGCTCAGCCTCGGCGCCAGCACCCGGCAGGAAGGACTGAGTCGCCTCGTCCCATGCCACCTTGCCGCGTGACTGCGAAAACAGATGCACGCTTGGCGTATAGCCGCCCGACATCAGGACGGCATCACAGGAGATGGTGGGGCCTGCGGTAACTCCGCCGTCGGCGGCGACCGTGCCGCGGCGCAGGCTGCGCACGCCGAGCGCGCCCTCGGTACCGAGCACCGTGGCGCGCTCGATGACTTCGATGCCTGCGGCGCGAGCCGCTGCACCGGCAGCACGCCCACCAGTGGTGCGCACGTCAGCGATGACCACGATGCCCGCGCCTGCGGCCTGCAATTGGAGTGCGGTAGCGTATGCCGCATCGCAACCGGTCACCACGGCAATGCGCTCGCCGACACGCACACCATAGCGATTCAGGTAGGTGCGCGCTGCCGAGGCCAGCATCACACCGGGCCGATCATTGCCCGGAAACACCAGAGGCCGCTCGATGGCACCCGTGGCGAGCACGACTTCACGTGCCCGGACCTGCCAGAGCCGCTCGCGCGGCAACCGCGGATCGGGCGTGGCCAGATGCTCGCTGACCCGCTCGCACAGCCCGATCATGTTGTGCGGGAAATAACCGAAAGCCGTGGTGCGCGGCAGCACCGTCACATTGGGCAGTCGTGCGAGTCGCCCGAGCGTGGTCGCGAGCCATTGCTCGGCTGACTGACCATCGATCACTGCGGTCGGCTCATCCAGCAATGAACCACCCGGCTCCGCCTGCTCATCGACGAGGATCACGCGGGCACCACTCGCGGCCGCACTGAGCGTGGCCGCGAGGCCCGTCGGGCCTGCGCCGATCACCAATACGTCACAATGCGCATAACGTTGTGCGTAGCGGTCAGGATCTGCCGCGGTCGGCGCCCGGCCGAGGCCCGCGGCATCGCGAATGGCGGGTTCGTACAACCGGTGCCACGCCTTGCGCGGCCACATGAACGTCTTGTAATAAAAACCCGCTGGCAGCAACGGCGACAGCAAGTCATTGATGCCCTGCAGATCGAAGGACAGACTGGGCCAGCGGTTCTGGCTCTCGGCAACCAGTCCGTCATGGATTTCCACCTGTGTGGCACGCAGGTTGGGCGTCCGCCGTGCCGCATCGCGCAGTACCGTCACCAACGCGTTCGGTTCCTCCGAGCCTGCAGCCAGCAGTCCACGTGGTCGGTGATACTTGAATGAGCGACCAAACACACGCACGCCATTGGCGAGCAATGCCGACGCCAGCGTGTCGCCCGCAAAGCCCGTGTAGCGCTGCCCGTCGAAGGTGAAAGTCACCTCACGCGTGCGATCGATGCGACCCCCGCTGTCGATACGGCGCCCGCTCACGGCCGACTCCCGTCATGCTGTTGCGGTGACGTCTCGCCACAGCGGTAGGTCGCGAGGAAATGGTCGGTCGTGGTGTCGCGCAGCGCGTTGAAGAAACGCCCACAGCCACGCGCGTGGCGCCACCGCTCGGCATGAATGCCCCGCGTGTTCGCCCGCCAGTAGAGAAATGCGGTCCATTGCTCGGCATCCACGTCCGCCGGCTGCAGCGGTCGCGCGATGTGGGCCTGACCCCCGTAAGCGAATTCGAGTTCCGGCCGCGGTCCGCAATAGGGACATTGAATGATCAGCATACGACCCTCAATGCGCGACCGCGGCGGCCGCGGCCTCGTCGATCAGATAACCGTCGCGAAATCGCTCGATCGTGAACGGCGCGTTGATGGGATGCGGCTCATCTTTTGCCATCGTCCACGCCAACAGGTGCGCGGCGCCGGGCGTCGCCTTGAAGCCGCCGGTGCCCCAGCCACAATTGACATAGAGACCGGGCACCGGCGTCTTGGCGATGATCGGCGAGCGGTCCGGCGTCACATCGACGATACCGCCCCAGTTGCGCAGCATACGCATGCGACGAAACGCCGGGAACAGTTCGCAGATCGCGGCCAGCGTGTGCGAATTGACATGCAGCGCGCCGCGCTGCGTGTAACTCGTGTAGGCATCCGTGCCCGCGCCGATCACCAGTTCACCCTTGTCGGACTGGCTGATGTAAGCGTGGATGGAGTTCGACATCACGACGCAGGGCATGGCCGGCTTGATCGGCTCGGACACCAGCGCCTGCAGCGGAAAGCTTTCGAGGGGCAAGCGCACACCCGCGAGCCCCAATACCACGCTGGTGTTGCCGGCTGCCGATACTCCGACGCGTCGGCATTGGATCGGCCCGCGCGAGGTCTGCAGCGCTGCAACCGCGCCGCTGCCATCACGCTCGATGGCAGTCACCTCGCAGTTCTCGACGATGTCGACGCCGAGCGCGTCGGCGGCGCGCGCATAACCCCAGGCCACTGCGTCATGGCGTGCCGTGCCTCCACGACGCTGCAGCGCAGCGCCCAGCACCGGGTAACGAATATTTGGCTCGATATTGAGCGGGGGACAGAATTCCTTGGCCTCGTCCGGCGTCAGCCACTCATTATCGACACCGTTGCAGCGGTTGGCATGCACGTGCCGCTTGGCAACCTGCACGTCGTGCACGGTGTGCGCGAGCATCATGACGCCGCGCGGCGAGAACATGACGTTGTAGTTGAGCACCTGCGAGAGGTTCTCCCACAACTTGACCGAGTGATCGTAGAGGTGAGCACTCTCGTTGAAGAGGTAATTGGACCGGATGATGGTGGTGTTGCGACCCGTGTTGCCGCCGCCGATCCAACCCTTTTCGAGCACTGCGATATTCGTCAGGCCGTGCTCGGCCGCGAGGTAATAGGCCGCGCCGAGACCATGACCGCCGCCACCGATGATGACGGCATCATAGGCCGGCTTCGGCGCAGCACGGCGCCACTGCGGGCGCCAGCCCTGATGGCCGTTGAAGGCCTCCTTGAGCAGCGACCAGGCGGAGTAGCGCTGCATCAGGCCCTCAGCGCGGTGTTCTGCGGGTCGTAGGGCGAGTCGAGCAGCACGGTCGCCTGCTTGCGTTCACCGAGCACCTCGATCGACAACTGGGTACCCACGGCGGAGTAGCCCGGTTTGACGTAGCCGATGGCGAGGCTCTTGCCGAGCACGTGCCCGTAGTAGCCGGCGGTGGCCCGCCCGATCATGGTGCCGTCTGCGGCGAATATAGGCTCGTTGCCGAGCGGATCGGCGTCAGTCACACCGTGCACCTCGAGCGTGATGAAGTCGTGGGGCACACCGGCCGCCAACTGACGCTCGAGCGCTTCGCGGCCCATGAACGGCCCCTTGTCCATGCGCACGAAGCGCGTAAGACCCGCCTCGAAGGGCGTGTGGTCGCGCGTGAGATCGCTGCCCCACATCCGATACGATTTTTCCATGCGCAGCGATTCCATCGCCCGCATGCCCACCATGCCGATGCCGAATTCGGCGCCGGCAGCGAACAACGCGTCGAACAGGTGATGCGCGTACTCGATCGGAAAATGCAGCTCCCAGCCAAGTGCACCGACGAAGTTGACGCGCAGCGCGTAAACGTCCACCGCCAGCCCGACCTCCAGCACCTGACCGGAGAGCCACGGGAACGCAGCGTTGTCGAGCGGCACGTCGATCAGTTTGGCGAGCGTCTCACGCGAACGCGGCCCCGCGACCACGAAGCAGCCACGCGCGGAGGTGATGTTGCGCAGCGATACCGAGCCGTCGCCCGGCAAGCGCCGCTGCAGGAAATCGGCGTCGTAACGCTCGGCGGCGCCGGCACTGACCACGTAGTAGTGCTGGTCAGCAAGTTTGGTGATCGTGAACTCCGAGCGGATGCCGCCGCGTGCAGTCAGCGCATGGCACAGCGCGATCCGCCCGACCCGCGTCGGCACCTTGTTGGCAACCAAGCTGTCGAGCCAGGCCTCTGCACCCGGCCCGCTCACCTCGAACTTGGTGAAGGGCGTCAGGTCGATCACACCCACACGCTCGCGCATCAGCCGGCATTCATTGCCCACATGCTCGAAATAGTTGGTGCGGCGGAAACTCCAGACATCGCTGCGCTCGACGCCGGGCGGCGCAAACCAGTTGGCGCGCTCCCAACCATAGCGCTGGCCGAACACCGCGCCCATACGAGCCAGTTTGTCGTACACGGGACTCGTTTTGGCCGGGCGCGCATCGTGACGTTCCTCATCCGGGAAGTGCACGGTAAAGACGTTACGGTAGGTCTCCTCGTTCTTGGCGACCACGTAGCGCTTGCTGGTGTAGGGACCAAAGCGGCGCGGATCGACGGCGAGCATGTCGATGCCCGGTTCACCGTCGACGATCCAGTTCGCGAGCTGCCAGCCTGAACCACCCGCCGCGGTGATGCCGAAGCTGTGACCCTCGTTCAGCCACAAGTTGCGCACGCCCCACGCAGGACCGATCAGCGGCGTGCCATCGGGCGTGTAGGAGATCGGCCCATTGACGATGTCCTTGATACCGCAGGTCTCGAGGGCCGGCACGCGACGCTGCGCGGCCTCGACGTGCGGCAGGAGACGATCGAGATCGCCCTCGAACAGGTCCTTGCCAAACCACTCTGGCACGCCGTCAGCGAAGCGCGCGGGCGCGCCCGCCTCGTAGGGGCCGAGAATCCAGCCCATGCGTTCTTCACGCAGGTAATACGATTTGTCCGACTCCCGCAGCACCGCAAGTTCCCGCCCACCCTTGGCGCGGTACTCCTTCAACTCAGGTGATTCGTCGTAGACGATGTACTGGTGCTCGACCGGGATTGCCGGCACGTTGATGCCAAACATGCGCCCGGTCTGGCGGGCATAGTTGCCGGTCGCGCAGACCACGTGCTCGGCAATGATTTCGCCGCGATTGGTGGTGATGCGCCACTCGCCGCTCGCGGTGCGCTGCGCGGCCGTGACTTCAGTCTGCTCGTAGATCTCGGCACCCGCGCTGCGCGCGGCGCGGCGCAGGGCCATGGTCAGGTCGGCCGGCGCGATGTGACCGTCGTCCGGGTGATAAAGCGCGCCGATGATCTTCGGCGTGTCGACCCCGTCGCCGAGGTTGACCAACGGCCACAATTCTTTGACCTGCTCCGGCGTGATGACCTGGAAGGGCACGCCGATGGTGTTCGCCGTGCCACAGTACTTGTAGTACTCGTCCATGCGCTCGCGACAGGTGGCCAGACGCAGGTTGCCGGTGACGTGGAAACTGACGTCTTGACCGGTTTCGGCGGGCAGGCGCTTGTACAGGTCGACGGAGTATTTATGGAGCTGTCCGACCGTGTAGCTCATGTTGAAGAGCGGCAGGAGTCCAGCCGCGTGCCAGGTCGATCCGGCGGTGAGCTCGGTACGCTCCAGCAGCACGACATCGGACCAGCCGCGCTTGGTGAGGTGATACAGCGTGCTGACGCCGACCACGCCTCCGCCTATGACTACGACGCGGGCATGCGATTTCATGACTGGGGACCTCCATAAACGGCCGTCACCCGATCGGGCGCGCCCGGTTTCAGGCGACGGATCTTCCGCCTGTGCCGCCGCAGTTTAACGGTGGCCACATCGACTGCGGATCTGATTGCGACAAGACCTTATGCAAATGCGTCAGCCCACCGTATACTTTATTCCGCTCGCGTCGAGCGGCTGAGCGGAGAGGTTGCGTGACGAGCGCCGAGACGGCCCGCAGGACGCGCTATGCATTCCTGACCTTGCCTGACTACTCGATGATCGCGGTGTCCAACGCAGTCGAGCCGCTGCGCATGGCGAACCGCGTCGCCGGCACGGCCGTCTACGAATGGGTGGTGCTGAGCCTCGATGGCCGGCCCGTCACGGCAAGCAATGGCCTGACGCTCGCGCCCACCGAAAGCCTCGCGGATCTCGGAGCCGTGGATCTGGTGTTTGTCTGCGGTGGCATCAACATCCGCGATGCAGTCTCGCCGGCATTGATCGCGGCTTTGCGCCGCCTCGCCGCGCGACGCGTGCCGCTCGGCGCACTGTGCACCGGCGGCTACGCCCTCGCGCAGGCCGGGCTGCTCGACGGCTACCGCGCCACCATCCACTGGGAAAATTTGTCGGCCCTGCGTGAGCAGTTCCCGCGCGTCCTGCTCTCGGACCATCTGTTCAGCATCGACCGCAATCGCTTCACCTGCTCGGGAGGCATCGCCCCGCTCGAACTCATGCTGAATCTGATCGAAGCGCGGCTGGGCGCGTCGACCTCACAGCGGGTGTCCGAGCAGTTCATCCTCGATCGCATCCGCGACGGCAGCGACCGCCAGTACGTGCCACTGCGGGCGCAGGTGGGCGTGGTGCACAAGAGCGTGATTGCGGTGGCGAGCCTGATGGAAGCCAACATCGAGAATCCGTTGCCGCTCGAGGAGATCGCACGGCAGTCGGGACTCTCGCGCCGCCAGATCGAGCGGCTGTTCAAACGGCACGTCAATACGGTGCCCAAGCGCTATTACCTCGAGATGCGCCTCAAGCGTGCGCGCGAACTGCTGGTGCAGACCGCGATGCCGATCATGGCGATCAGTACCGCGTGCGGTTTCCAGTCACCGCCGCACTTCTCGAAGTGCTACCGCAGTTTCTTTGGTCACCCGCCCACCGCAGAGCGCCAGCCGCGGCGGGCCACGACCGACGGCGTCTGAACCGCAACGGCTTGCGCTGGCGCGCCAGTCGGACTGGCGGCGACAGCGCGCGGCAACGTTCAGGCGCGCATGCGCAAGCCCTGCGGATCGACCAATGCATGCGCACTGCGCACGGCAGCGCGGCGCTCGCCCATGAGTTCCACCGCAAAACCGTTGGTCTCGTTGGCAACCGCGTTGTCCACGTAACCCAGCGCAATCGAGGTACCGGCCGTGTGGCCGTAGCCGCCGGAGGTGACCCAGCCCACCACCTTGTCGCCGTGCCAGATGGGTTCATCACCGATCGCATCGGCATCACGCGCATCGACCGCGAGCGTGATCAGACGGCGCACGCCACCACTCGCCTTTTCCGCCGTCGCCGCGGCGCTGCCGATGAACTCACCCTTGTCGAGATGCACGAAACGTCCAAGGCCGGCCTCATAGGGGCCGTAGATCGGCCGGAATTCACGCGCCCAGTTACCGAAACTCTTCTCCAGGCGCAACGAGTTGAGCGCCCGGCCGCCGAAGTTGCGCAGGCCGTGCGCCTTGCCCGCCGTATGCAGCAGGTCGTAAAGCGCCCGCAGGTATTCAGAGGTCACCCAGATCTCATAGCCCATCTCTCCCGTGAAGGAGACACGGCCCACCAGCGCCGGGATCATGCCGACATCCATACGCGCAAAGGACAGGAACGGAAACGCGGCGGTGGACAGATCCTGATCGACCAGGCCCTGCAGCAATGCGCGCGAGTTGGGACCGGCGACCGATAGGCCGAGGTACTCCATGGCACAGGGACGCACGAACACGCCCGTCGGCGGCAGATGGCGCTCGAACCAGCGCATGTAGAACACCTCGGCCGCGTAGGTGCCGACCACGAAGAAGCGCTCCTGCGCGACGCGGCACAGCGTGAAATCGCCGATCAGACGGCCGCCCTCGTTCAGCATCGGCGCGAGCGTGATGCGGCCGACCGCCGGCACTTTGCAGGTCATGATGCGCGACAGCCACGCTGCTGCCCCGGGACCCGTCACCTCGAACTTGCCGTAGTTCGAGATCTCGATGAGACCGCAGGCCTCACGCACCGCACGGCATTCGGCGGCAACGTGCGGATGGGCGTTGGAGCGACGGAAGGTGGTGTCCTCCTGTGCGGGCGTGCCCTGCGGCGCGAACCAAAGCGGATGCTCGAGCGAGCAGTAATCGCCGAACACGGCGTTATCGGCGTGCAGACGCTCGTAAATCGGCGTGGTGCGCAGCGGGCGCGCGGCATCCAGTTCTTCGTTCGGAAAGCGGATACGAAACCGTCGCGAGTAGTTCTCGCGGACTTTGGCGTTGGTGTAGGGTCGAGTGGCCCAATCGCCGTAGCGCGCCACATCCATGGCCCACACGTCGGCACCGGGGTCGCCCTCCACCATCCAGTTGGCCAGCGTCAAGCCGACGCCGCCGCCCTGGCTGAAACCCGCCATCACACCGCAGGCAACCCAGTAGTTACGCAAGCCGCGCACCGGGCCCACCAGCGGATTGCCATCAGGCGCAAAGGTGAATGGACCGTTGACGACCTTCTTGATACCGGCGCTCTCGAGGCGGGGAAAATGCTCGAACGCCACTGACACGCTCGGCGCGATACGCTCGAGATCATTGGGCAGCAGATCCTGTCCGAAGTCCCACGGCGTGGTCCTGGCCGACCACGGCACGCCGGCGCGCTCGTAGGTGCCGAGCAAGATGCCCTGCCGCTCCTGCCGCATGTAGATCTCGGCCTCGAAGTCGATGACGTGCAGCAGTTCCTGCTGGCCCTTGAGTTCGGGCAGATCCTCGGTAATGAAGTACTGATGCTCCATGGCGAGGATGGGCAGTTCGAGCCCAACGAAACGACCGACCTCACGCGCCCACAGTCCACCGGCGTTGACGACATGCTCGGCATGCACCGTGCCCTTTTCGGTCACCACATCCCAGCTGCCGTCCGGCCGCTGACGGGTGTCCACGGCACGGTTCTGGCGGACGATCTCGGCACCTGCGATCTGCGCGGACTTGGCGTAGGCATGGGTCACGCCGTAAGGATCGACATGCCCCTCGATCGGATCGTAGATCGCACCGAGAAAATGCTTTTCTTCGAGCAGCGGATAAATCTTCTTGGCCTCGGCGGGCGTGATCAGCTGCAGATCCATGCCGAGATAGCGTCCCCGGGCCTGCGCCATGCGCAGCCAGTCCACTCGCTCGGGCGTGCCCGCCAACATCAGACCGCCAGTGATGTGCACACCGCAGGAGACGCCGGAAATCTGCTCGATCTCCTTGTAGAGGTTGATGGTGTACTGCTGCAGCTTCGCGACATTCGGGTCGCCATTGACGGTGTGCATGCCACCTGCCGCGTGCCAGGTCGAACCGGAGGTGAGCTCCGCACGCTCGATGAGCATGACGTCCTTCCAACCCGCTTTCGTCAGGTGATAGAGCACGCTCGCGCCCACCACGCCGCCGCCAATCACCGCCACTTGAACATGGTTACGCATACCGGCTCCCGCTGATTATTTCGCCCGCTGATTATCTACGTGTGTCTGTCTGAGTGCGCGCTGCGCGACCCCGCCATACGGGGATACGCGGCTCAGGTCTGGGGTGGTGCCCCGCCCTCCGCCGTGCGCCGCGCGATAAACGCATCGATCGCCTCGACCACCGCCGGATCGCGCGGCGGCGCCGAATAGCGCGCCACGGTTTCCTGCCAGATCGTCGCTGCGCGCTCAGTCGCGGTCCGCGCACCGTCATTGGACCAGGTACCGTAGTTGCGCCAGTCGGACAGCAGCGGCGAGTAGAACGCCGTGCGATAGCGCTCCATGGTGTGTGCGCAGGCAAAAAAGTGTCCGCCGTAGCCGACTTCCGCTATCGCCTCGAGTGCCATGTCCGAGGCCTCTGCTCCGACTGGCTGGAAGACCTCCGCCATCATCTGCAGCATCTCGACGTCGATGATGAACTTCTCGTATGACGTGGAGAGCCCCCCCTCGACCCAGCCGGCGGCATGCAGCATGAAGTTGGCACCCCCCATCAGCGCGCCCCACAGGCTCATCTGCGCCTCGTAGGCTGCCTGCGCATCCGGCGCATTGGACGCCGTCGCGTTCGAGGAGCGCCACGGCAGCTTGATGTAGCGCGCCAACTGCCCCGCACCGAAGGCGGCCTTGGCGTATTCGGGCGTACCGAACGCGGGCGAGCCGGACTTCATGTCGACGTTGGAGGTGAAACTGCCGTAGATGATGGGCGCACCCGGACGCACCATCTGCGCCAGCGCGATACCGGCCAACGCCTCGGCGTGCGCCAGCGTCAGTGCGCCGGTGATGGTGACCGGCGCCATCGCACCGGCCAGCGTGAACGGCGTGATGATCAGCACCTGCCCCGCCTCGGCAAAGTCGATGATGCCCTCGGCCATCGGGATATCGAGCTGCAGCGGTGAGTTGGTGTTGATGACCGTCCACACGTAGGGGCGTGCACGAAACTGCTCGGCGTCGACGCCGTGCGCGATGCGCAGCAACTCGAAGCAGTCACGGATCTGTGCCGAGCCGCGCGAATACATGAACGGTACCTTGTCGGACAGCAGCAACTGGCTGCGCGTCATTTCCATGTGACGCAGGTGCACCGGAACATCCTGCGGCTCGACCGCGCCGCCGAGCGTGTGCAGCACATCGAAGCTCTGCGACAGCTTGATCAGGTTCTGGAAATCCTCCAGCGTGCCGGCCCGCCGTCCGTGCACCGTATCCATGATGTTCGGCGGTCCCGAGGTCGGCGCAAAGCACAGATGGCGACCGCCCATCGGGACGTTGAGTTCGGGATTCAGTGCGTGGAAGGTGAACTCGCTCGGCGTGGTCGCGAGCGCCTTGGCAATCAGAGCGCGGTCCAGTCGTACGACCTGAGTCGCCTCATCGACCTCTGCCCCGCCCTGCGCGTAGCGCAATCGTGCGGGTGCCGACAGCACCTTGGTGCCTTGATTCTCGAGCAGGGTCAGCGCCGCGTCGTGGATGGCCGCGACCTGATCGTCGGAATAGATGCGCAGCGGCTCAAACGGGTTGACGACGTGCCGGTAGGCCAGCGAGCGCGGCGGGGCCATATCGGCAGCGGCCGTCGTGCCGGGCCGACGGCGATTGCGGCGCGGACTGGCGGAATCGTCTTGAGTCATTGCTTGCTTGCTCCGGGGTTTTGCGGGTCGCCGCCATCGCCGGCCGCCGCAGCGATCCTGCCAGCGCCGAATTGCGCAATCAGCCATGAACGAAACAGCGCCACGGCCGTATCGCTCAGGGCCTCGGGATCGGTGATGAGGTAGTAACCAAAGCCGTCGTCGAGCGCGACCTCATAAGGCCGCACGAGGCGGCCGCTGTCGAGGTGTTCGCGGAACAGCGCCAGATCGACCAGTGCGATGCCCTCACCGCTCAGTATGTACTGCACCATGAGCATCTCGGTGTCGAACACCAGCCCGCGCTCGATGTCGATGCCGCCCAGACCCATCTGGTGCAGAAACTGCAGCCATTGGTGATGGCGCGGCAACCCCTCGACCCGCATGTGCACCAGTTCGTTATCGCGAATGAAGGCGGCCAGATCCTTGCCTGCCGCCTTGGCCGCCACGTCCGGGTGGCAGACTAGGCCGAGCCGCACCGGCCAGAGCAGATCGCGGACGCGGTCGGTGACGGTCGGCCGCGAATAGACCACCGCGACATCGACATCCCCCGGGGGAGGACCCACGCCATAGGGACTGACCAGGTCGATCTCGACCTCGCGGTTCAGGCTGCGGAAGTCGCGCAGCAGCGGGGCAGCCAGATGCACCGCGAAACTGGGCGGCATCTGTACCCGCAGGGTTCTGAGCCGGGGGGCTTGGGCGCTACGAATTTCGTCGATCGCGTGCTCAAGTCGGTCGAATGAGCGCGAAACAGCTGGCAAAAGATGTTGGCCGGCCGGGGTCAGGACCAGCGCCTGCGGGCGTCGGTCGAACAGTTTCACACCGATCAGATTCTCGAGCGAGATGACGTGCCGGGACAGGGCGCTCTGGGCGATATTGAGCGCGCTGGCGGCAGCGGTGAAACTGCCATGACGGGCAACCCCCTCGAATGCGCGCAGCGCGTTGAGCGGGAGCCAGCGGCGGTCGATGCGCACCTTATCCATCAGCGGTTTCCTGGCACGGGCGAGACGGTCGATTCTATGCACTTCTGTGCGCGGCACGCTGACCGCTCCCGCAGCGGCAGCCAACCTCGGCGCGGTCGGTTCATACAGGGCGACAGGCGCTGTCGCCTGACGACATTGCAGCCGGTCGAAAGCGTGGCGTAATTGCCACAATTGGGCCAATGCTTTTTTTATGGGTTGGTCAAATCTTTTTTCGATGTGGTTGCGGCGCAACTTTAGCCGGCAAGCATCTGGACGCCGCGGAAAATGGCTTGTATTGTCCGGCGCAGGTCTGTTCGGCGCAGCGTTGCGCGTGCGGATTGGCCCGTCGCAGGGCGGCACCCGGTCCGGCATGCGAGTTGCGAAAGAGTAACAACGTCCACAAGTGGGGTTATATCGATCATGAGTCATAAAGTTGCGTCAACCATCGCGGCGATACTCGCTGCCAGTGCCGCACAGTCGGCCTATGCACAGACGGCCAGCAGTGGCGGTCTTGAAGAAGTCGTGGTGACGGCCACCCGCCGCGCCGAGAACATGCAGGACGTGCCGATCGCCATGCAGGCACTGACCAGCGATTCACTCGATCAGCTGAACGTGTCAACCATCGATGACTTCGTGAAGTACCTGCCCAGCGTGACAACGGCCAACATGGGTCCGGGTCAGGGCAACATCTACATGCGCGGTCTGAGCGTCGGTGCGCTTGGCACGCAGGGTCAGGGTTCGATCGGCGGCTGGCCGAACGTGGCCGTGTACCTGGACGAACAGTCGACGCAGATTCCGGGCCGCAACCTCGACGTGTATGCCGCCGACCTCGAACGCATCGAAGTGCTGGAAGGCCCGCAGGGCACGCTGTTCGGTGCCGGCGCCCAGGCGGGCGTGCTGCGCTACATCACCAACAAGCCGAAGATGAACGTACTCGAGGGCAGCGTGAAGGCGGATTACAGCGCCACGGCCCACGGCGAGAACAACAGCGGCGGCGAGGCGGTGATCAACATCCCGCTGATCGACGACAAGCTGGCGCTGCGCGCGGTCGTCTACAACGAAAGCCGCGGCGGCTACATCGACAACGTCGGCAGCACCTTCACCCGTCGCCCGACCGACCTCGGCATCGCGCTGCGCACCTGCAACGCCGGCACCGGCGGCACGACGGGCGTGCCCTGCGTGGCCGACTACGATGCCTCGACGCCGGGTACCGTGCCCACCAACTCTGTGGTCATCAACAACTACCACATCGAAGGCAAGGACATTAACCCGGTCACCTACAAGGGTCTGCGGGTCGGCCTCGCCTACAACATCAACGACGACTGGGATGTGCTGCTCACCCAGAGCTATCAGGACATGCACACCTCGGGCGTGTTCTACCAGCACCCGGTCGGTTCGGAAGGCCAGAAGCTGAAGGAACTGCAAGTCACGTTGTTCAACCCGAGCAGCACCAAGGACAAGTTCTCCAACACGGCGCTGACGGTGAACGGCAAGATCGGCGTGCTCGACCTCGTCTACGCCACGGCCTACCTCGTGCGCAATTCCTCACAGATCCAGGACTACACCAACTACGCGCGCGGTGTGTACGGCTCGTACTACCAGTGCACGGGTTACTCGCGCGACTCAGTGGACCGCTGCTACACGCCGTCGGCGACGTGGCACGATGACACCAAGAACGTCAACCAGAGCCACGAACTGCGCTTCATCACGCCGACTGACAACCGTCTGCGTGGCGTGTTCGGTCTGTTCTGGGAAAAGCGCGAGCTGAACGACGACACCGAGTGGCTGTACAAGTCGGTGCCGGAGTGCCCGGACAGCGGCGTGTCGACCGGCAGCTGCTTCCTCTATCTCGATCCCAAGGTGACCGACAAGTTCGGCAACGCGTCCTTCAACAACAAGAAGCGTCGCAACCCGAACACGGGCTTCTTCGACGACTTCCAGCGCACCTACAAGCAGACCGCCGCGTTTGCCTCGGTGGACTTCGACATCGTCGACAACCTGACCCTGACGCTCGGCACGCGCTACTACGAGATCAAGAACCAGATGCTCGGCGCCAACGTCGGCAGCTTCTTCTGTAAGGTCTACGGCACCGGCGAGTCCGGGCCCTGCACCGGCGATCTGTATGGCTACGGCCCGAAAGCGCCGTACGGCACCAACCTCAACGACCAGCGCCCGAACAGCTCCAAGGACACCGGTTTCAAGAGCCGCGTGAACCTGAGCTGGAAGGCTACGGACGACGTGCTGTTGTATGCCACGTGGTCGGAAGGCTTCCGTCCAGGCGGCTTCAATCGTGGCAAGGGCAGCGGCGCCTTCACCAGTCCGGTCGATGGCAAGAAGCAGTGGTACGTGCCGCTTGCCTACGAGTCGGACGAGCTGACCAACATCGAAGTTGGTTGGAAGACCATGTTGTTCGACAACCGCCTGCAGTTCAACGGCGCGATCTATCAGGAAGACTGGAAGAACGTGCAGACCGGTATCTTCGCGCCGCAGCTCGGCCTCGGTAACCTGACGGTCGGCCTGAACGGTCCGGACTACCGCGTGAAGGGTATCGAGGTGCAGTTCGTGACCCAGCCGATGGAAGGTCTGACCATCCAGGGTTCGGCCTCCTACAACAAGAGCGAACTCACCAACTCGCCGCGCCTGATCAACAACAACCCGGACAGCGCGGGCTTCGGTCAGCCGATCGAAACGGCGATCGTGGGCGGCGTGGAGATCCCGGTGGTCAACGTCTACGGCAAGAAGGGCGACGCACTCGCCAACTCGCCGAAGCTGCAGGCCAACGCGCGTGCCCGCTACGAGTGGGAGATGGCCGACTACCAGTGGTTCTGGCAGTTGGGCGTTGCCCATCAGGGCGAGTCGTTCTCCAGCGCGACCAAGGTGAACCAGTACCAGATGCCGTCCTACACGACCGTCGATGCGTCGGTCGGCGTGGCGCGGGATCAGTGGAGCGTGGAGCTCTTCGGCCAGAATCTGGGCGACGAGAACAAGAGCGTGTTCACCTCGGCCTCGCAGTTCATCGTGGCCGAAGTGCCGCTGCGCCCGCGTACGCTGGGCCTGCGGGTCGGCTACAAGTTCGGCGACGCGAAGTAAAAACGAGCTCGGACGGGCCGGCAACGGCCCGTCCTGCTACGATCATGGCGGGCCTCGTGCCCGCCATTTTTTTAGTGAGGCGTCATGGAACCGTCCACCGACAGTTCGCAACAAACGGACATCGACAGCAAGGCAAAGGAACTGCGTGATCTGCTGGAGCAGGGGCAATTCCAGACGGTCACCGACCGTGCCGGGGAGTTGCTGGCACTGGAGCCTGGCAACCGCGATCTGCTCTATAGCCTCGCGGTGGCGCAGCGCATGTTGCGGCGTATCCCGGAGGCGATGGCGACTCTGACGACGCTGCAGGCCTACCACCCGCGCTACTCGCGGCTCTATCAGGAACGCGGCCACTGCCACATCTTTCGCCGCGAAGCACCTGAAGCAATCGCCGCTTTCGAGCAGGCCACCAAACTGAATGCGGCCTTGCCGGCCAGTTGGCAGGCACTGCAGACGCTCTACCGAATGACCGGCCGCCCGGCGGACTCACAGCGTGCCGGCGACCACGCCGCCCGCCTCGCGCGCCTCCCGGTGGAGGTGGTCACCGGCCGCAGCATGCTGGCGGACGGCAACCTGCAAGGTGCCGAGGAGGTCATACGACCGTTTCTGAAGGCCAATGGCGAGCACATCGAAGGTCTGCGCCTGCTCGCCAATATCGCGGCAGAGAACGAATACTCGAATGACGCGGAATTGCTGCTCGAGGCGGTGCTGCGCCTTGCGCCTGACTATCATGCCGCGCGCTACGACTATGTGCTGGCGCTCATTGACCTGCACAAGCACGGCCGCGCCCGCGAGGAGATCGAGAGACTGATTGCCGCCGAGCCGACCAACCCGGCCCACCGCATCACGCTCGCCAGTGTCCTGCTCGCGCTCGGCGAACTTGACGAGTCGGTGGCGCGCTATCGCAAGTTGATCGATGAACTGCCAGGCGACGCGGAGCTGGTGCAGTCGCTGGGACATGCGTTGAAAACGCTCGGCCAGCAGGACGAAGCCGTGACCGCCTATCGCCGGGCGGCGCAGGTCCGACCCGGGTTTGGCGAGGCCTACTGGAGCCTCGCCGACCTCAAGACCTACCGCTTCACCGACGAAGAGCTCACGCAGATGCGCGGCTTCGAGGCGCAGCCAACCGTGCAGTCCGTGGACCGCTACCACCTGTGTTTTGCACTCGGCAAGGGTCTCGAGGATCGGGGCGAATACGCGGAATCGTTCGACTACTACAGTCGCGGCAATGCACTCAAGAAAGCGGAGGTGGGTTACCGCGCCGGACCGCACGAGCGTTCCGCACGCCGCCAGCGTGAGATCTGCGACGCGGAATTCTTCGCTGCCCGACAGGGTTGGGGCTGCCAGAGCTCGGCACCGATCTTCGTGCTGGGCCTGCCGCGCGCGGGATCGACGCTGCTCGAGCAGATCCTCGCGTCGCATTCGCAGGTCGAAGGCACCATGGAACTCGCGGATATCCCGCGCCTGGTCGGCGCCCTGAGTGGACGCGAGCGGCCCGGTCAGCAGCCCTATCCGGACCTGCTTGCCGAACTGACGCCGGAGCAGTGCCTGCAGTTCGGGGAGAACTACGTGCGTGACACCATGGTGTACCGCAGCGGCAAGCCATATTTCATCGACAAGATGCCGAATAATTTCCGCAACATTGCCATCATCCAGATGATCCTGCCGAACGCCAAGATCATCGATGCGCGACGCGATCCGATGGACTGCTGTTTCAGCAACTTCAAGCAGTTGTATGCCAAAGGCCATCATTTTGCGTACAGCCTCGAGGACATCGGCCGCTACTACACCATGTACGTCGAAATGATGGAGCACTGGGACCGCGTGCTCCCCGGGCGCGTGCTGCGGATCCAGCACGAGGACGTACTGGCCGACCTCGAAGGCTCGGTGCGACGCATTCTCGATTATTGCGGCTTGCCGTTCGAGGCGGCCTGCGTGGAGTTCCACAAAACCGAGCGGCGCGTGCACACCGCGAGCGCGGCGCAGGTTCGTCGGCCCATCAACCGTGATGGCGTCGATCAGTGGCTGCCCTATTCGCAGTGGCTGGACCCATTGCGCTCTGCGTTGGGGCCGCTCGCGCGCAGCTAGTCGATGACTGAGCAGGCACCGCCGGAGAAGTCTCCCATCGAGCGCGGTGTCGAACGCGCCCGCGGCCTGCTCGAACATGGCGATTTCAGTGCTGGCCTCGAACTGGCGCGCGACCTGTTGCAGCAGGTGCCGCTGAACCGCGACGCGCTGTATATCGCCGCGGTGGCCGAGCGCTATCTCGAGCGGCCGCGGGCTGCGCTCGAGACACTCGACCGGTTGGCCGAATCAGCACCGGATTACGCGCGACTCCATCAGGAGCGAGGGCACTGCCTGCGCGCGCTGGGTGAGCAGGCTGAGGCCATCGGCGCCTATGAACGCGCCGTGACGCTGAACCCGGCCTTGCTTGCCAGCTGGGTAGCTCTGACCGAACTGCAACGCGCAGCGGGCAACGCGGCCGCGGCGCAGGCAGCCGGCGCCCACGTCGATCACCTGCAACGACTGCCTGATGCACTGGTGGCAGTCACGAATCTGATCTACGAGGGTGATCTGGCGCGTGCCGAGCGTATCTGTCGGCATTTTCTGCAGAGCCACGGCCATCACGTCGAGGCGATGCGATTACTGGCGCAGATCGGCAGTCGGCTCGACGTGCTCGATGATGCGGAATTTCTGCTCGAGAGCGTGCTCGAATTTGCCCCCGATTACCGCACCGCACGCATCGACTATGCGAAGGTGCTGGCACGTCGCCAGAAATTCGCCCGAGCGCGTGATGAACTGACGCGACTACTGACTGACGATCCGGGTAATCTCGACCTGCTGACCATGCAGGCGGCAGCGCTGTCGGGCCTCGGTGAGCACGAGCGGTCGGCGCAGCTCTACCGCGAGTTGCTGGCGCACAATCCCGACAACGCGCTGCTGCATCTCTCACTGGGTCATGCGCAGCGCTCACTGGGACGACAGGCAGAGGCCATTGCAGCCTACCGGGCTGCGGCAGCCGTGCGACCCGATTTCGGCGATGCCTACTGGAGTCTCGCCAACCTCAAGACCTACCGGTTCACCGACGCTGAATTGAGGGAGATGCGACTGCGGGTCGATGCGGCAAGCACGGTGACGGTCGACCGCTATCACCTGTGCTTTGCGCTCGGCAAGGCGCTGGAAGATCGCCACGAGTACGCCGACTCGTTTGCCTACTACAGCCGCGGCAACGCGCTCAAGCAGAGCGAGACCGGCTACGACGCCAATCACATGGAACGCGACCTCAGGTTGCAGGCGGCGGTCTGTACGGCGGAATTTTTCCGCGAGCGCGCGGGCAGCGGCTGCCCGCAGCCCGACCCGATCTTTATCGTCGGTCTGCCGCGCGCCGGCTCGACGCTGCTGGAGCAGATCCTCGCCTCCCATTCGCAGGTCGAGGGCACCATGGAGTTGCCCAACATCCGCGCCTTCGCGGTCCAACTGGACGGGCGTCGGCGCAATGACGAACCGCCGCGCTACCCGGCGAGTCTCGCGCAACTCGATCGTGAGCAGCTGCGGCAGATGGGCGAGCGATATCTCGGTGATACCCGCGTCCTGCGCGGATCAGCCCCCTACTTCATCGACAAGATGCCGAATAATTTTCGGCACATCGGGCTGATCCAGCTCATCCTGCCGAATGCTCGCATCATCGACGCCCGACGCGGCGCCATGGCCTGCTGCTTCAGTCTGTACAAGCAGTTGTTCGCCGCCGGTCAGGAGTTCAGCTATTCCCTGCAGGATATCGGCCGCTACTACCGTGACTATGTCGACCTGATGGAGCATTGGGACAGCGTTCTGCCGGGCCGCATCCTGCGCGTGCAATACGAGGACGTGGTCGCGGATCTGGAGGGGCAGGTCCGCCGACTGCTCGGGTTCTGCGGACTGCCGTTCGAAGCACAATGCGTGGAGTTCCATCGCACCGAGCGCAGCGTCCGGACGGCCAGTTCAGAGCAGGTACGGCAGCCGCTGTATCGCGACGGTGTCGACCAGTGGCAGCACTACGCCGATTGGCTGGGTCCCCTAAGGCAGGCACTCGGGCCGCTGGCCTGAGCACACCGTCTCTTCCGCGCCCTTCGTTTCGTCAGAGTCGACGCACCGGCGCAGCATCCGCCCGCGCCGTTCATCGCAACGCTCCTGGGATCAGAGCACTTTGACGCCGGTAGCGCGCTCCTGATCCGGGATGAGTCGGCGCGCCGACCAGAAGTAGTGAAACGTTGCCCAGAAACCGACCGGCGTCAGGCACAGCAGCGCGAGCCGCAGCGATTCAGCCGTGCCTTGACCGGCCGGGTCGAACCAGTTGCTGAGCGAGCCGACATAGAGCGGGGCGACGATCAAGTTGGCGACATTGGCGACGAACAGCGTGGCAGCGCAGAACATCGCGCGCATGCGCGGCATGGCCAGATTGTTCAGGATGCCGAAGCAGGGCCCGATGTAGAAGTAGATCGCCGGGATGAAGATCCAGCACAGCGCCTTGGCCAGAGCGAGATCGCGTGTCCAGTAGATGCCGATAGAAGCGAAGGTGGCGATGCCGACGATGTAGCCCATGAAGCGCACCATGCGGCGCGGGTCATCGAAATAGCGCTGCGTCAGCAGCCAACCCGTGAGAGCGGTGGCGATGCCGCCGCCGAACAAATGGATGTTGCCGGTGACGAGCCCGGCCTGCTCGGCATTGAGGTGGTGGATGCGCTGCAGGAAGCTGGGCGTGAAATAGATCAGACCCCAACCCCAAAGTGCGGTGAGCGCACTGGCCAGCATCACGTGGACGGCGGACCGCTGCTCGAACAGAAAGGTCGCCGTCTCCTTCACGCTGGGCGACTTTTCCTGGATTTCGGCGTCCATCTGCCCGCGGGCCGGTTCGCGGATGGTGGCCCAGATGAGCAGGCCGACGAAGAATCCCGGCACGCCGAGCACCCAGAACACGGACTTCCAACCGTAGGCCTGCGCCACCGCTCCCGCGAATTCGTAAGACAGCCAGGCACCGATGGGGGCCCCGAGTGAAAACACCGTCAACGCCATGGGGCGACGCGAGGCGGGAAAGTAGTCCGAGAGGATGGAATTCGCGCCGGGTGTGCCGCCGGCCTCGCCGACGCCGACGCCGATCCGACTCAGGGCGAACCCCAGGATGGAGCTGGCCATGCCGCACAGCACCGTGGCCCCGGACCACAGCGCGATGCAGACCGCGACGATCTTCGTGCGGTTGTGGCGGTCGAGGATGTAGGAGATGGGGAAGCCCAGCACCACGTAGAACAGCGCCAGCGGCCAGGAGGACAGCATCGCCACGCTCTGGTCGGTCAGTTGGAGGTCGCGTTTGATGTCGTCCAGCACCGTCGAGACCACGTAGCGGTCCGCGATGCTCAGGGTATAGACCAGCACCATCACGATCAGGACGTACCAGCGCAGCGCTGCCGAACCGCTCTCGGAATTGGGTTGTTTGGACACGGACTTTGCGGTCATCGACGACTCCCGGCAGTGAGGGCTGTGACGCGCCGATCACCTACCGGCCCGCCCGGACCCGCAGGTCCATGGTTTGGTGTCTCACTTGTACTGAAAAACCGGACGGGAAACCAGCCTGTCTATCCACCGTTCCGGGCCACCGCTCCGGGCCACCGTTCCGGGCCATCACCCTGGATCACCATCCTGGACCACCACTCTGGGCCACTACCTTGGGCCACCACCTTGGGCCACGACCTTGGGCCACCACCGTGTGCCGCCATCCCGCGCTATCGCTCGGATGCCACCGTCTCCGGTCATCTTCCTGCCCGCTGCCCTCGGATACCGCAATTTAACTTTCGACTCATGCCATTTTTTTTGCTTGTTCCGGGCGCAGTAATACCGTTAGCCTCGCCTCCGGCACTCCGGCCGCAGGGGCCGGCCCATTTCAACGCAGGGGATCTCGTACGTGGCGAACGCAAACATCGGGAAAATCGGTTTCATCGGTCTTGGCAACGTTGGCGCATCGCTGGCAGGCAACCTGCTTCGTCATGGTGTCGATCTCACCGTTCGTGACCTGAACGAAGACACCGTTGCCGCATTCGTTGCCAAGGGCGCCAAACGCGGCGCGTCGGCGCGCGAGATGGCGGCGAGTTGCGACATCATCATCACCTGCCTGCCTTCCCCCGCCATTTCGGCAGACGTCGTCGAGGGCAAGGATGGCATCCTCGAAGGCCTGAGCGCCGGGAAAGTCTGGCTCGAGATGAGCACGACCGATGCGGCCGAGGTCAAGCGGCTGGCTCCCAAGGTGGCGGCCAAGGGCGGCACGGCGATGGACTGCCCGGTCTCAGGCGGATGCCACCGCGCTGCCACGGGCAACATCTCGATCTTCGCAGGCGGTGATCGCGCAGCCTTCGAGCGCGCGCTGCCGGTGCTGTCCATTCTCGGCCACCAGATCCTGCACACCGGGGAACTCGGCACGGCCTCGATGCTCAAGGTGATGACCAACTACCTTTGCACCGTGCACCTGGTCGCCCTGGCAGAGGCGCTCACCACCTGCAAGGCGATGGGTCTCGACATGAACACCACCTACGAGGCGATCCGTATTTCCTCGGGGAACTCCTTCGTGCACGAAACGGAGTCTCAGGTGATTCTCAACGGCAGCCGCGATATCGGCTTCACGATGGATCTGGTCATCAAAGACGTCGGTCTGTTCGATCAGCTGGCGATCGACCACAAGGTACCGTTGGAACTGTCACCGCTGGTACTCAACATCTTCAAGGACGGGCAGCGGCGTTACGGACCGCGCGAGCATTCGCCCAACATCATCCGCCGCTACGAAGAGCCCTGCGGCTTCAAGGTCCTGGGCACCGGCTTCCCGGCCAGCATGGTGGATGACAACCCGAAGGAACCGGGTTACGAAGTCGTGCCGAAGGGACGCTGATCGCGCACAACACGCGACCGGCGGGCACTTCAGCGGAACACCACCGTCCGGTTGCCGTTCATGAACACGCGGTGCTCGATTTCCAGACGCACCGCCGTGGACAGCGCGCGCCGCTCTGAGTCGCGTCCCGCAGCAACGAGCATCTCCGGCGTGTAGCCGTGATCGACCCGCTCGACGATCTGCTCGATGATCGGGCCTTCGTCGAGATCCTCGGTAACGTAGTGCGCGGTGGCGCCAATCACCTTGACGCCGCGGTCATGGGCCTGGTGGTAGGGCTTGGCGCCCTTGAACCCGGGCAGGAACGAGTGATGGATGTTGATCGCCTTGCCGCTCAGACGTGCACACAGGCCGTCCGACAGGATCTGCATATAGCGGGCCAGCACCACGAGGTCGGTCTGGGTCGACTCGACCAGTTCGATCAGTTTTTGTTCCTGCTGGGGTTTGGTCTGCGGCGTCACCGGCAGGTGAAAGAACGGGATGCGATGCTGGGCTGCGATCGGTTGCAGGGTGACGTGATTGGAGACGATGGCTGTGATGTCCATCTTCAGTTCGCCCATGCGGTGACGGTACAGCAGGTCCTCGAGGCAGTGGTCGTAATTCGAGACCATGATCAGCACGCGTGAGCGGTGATTCGAGTCGTGGATTTGCCAGGTCATCTCCTCCGCGGCCGCCACCTCCTGAAATTCGGTGCGTAGTTTGGCAAGGTCGACCGTCTCGCCGCGCACCCCGCAGAACGTGATTCGCACAAAGAAGCGCTGGGAGATCGTGTCGTCGAATTGCTGCATCTCGACGATGTAGAAGCGGCGACTGGCCAGAAACGAGGTTACCCGCGCCGTGGTACCCATGCGGCTCGCGCAGGACGCGGTGAGGACCAGGGGATGCTCTGTATCGAACGACATGCGGCGATCTCCATGCGCGGCACGACGCCGCCGTGAACGAGGCGCGGAGATTGTCAGAATGCGACGGCGCAACGCAAGCGCCCGAGCACCGTAGCGACCCACGGCGGTTGCGACCAGGCTCGGACGGGCGGCGGTAAGATGTATTGACCTAGCTAAAAAATGCATTGGCGCGGAGTGCGAAGCAGGTCGCGGCATGGGCCGCCACGCCGCCTGCGATCCCTGTACACTGCGCGCCAGAATGTCGCATCGTGACATGCTGAGGTCGCCACGGCGCCAATGTGGCGCGGACCCGGCCAGTAACATCCGCGATGGGCCGGACGATCGGCGCAGGACGGCGGTGCGAGCGGACCTTGCCCAGGAGAGCAGACCGATGAGCGACGAGGAAACCTTCGATCTCAACAGCCTCAACGATCAGGAACTGATCGAGCAGGTGCATGACGATCTCTACAACGGTCTCAAGGAAGAGGTGGTGGAAGCCACCAATATCTTCCTGAGTCGCGGCTGGGGTGCAGACAAGGTTCTCAACGACGCACTGGTCGAAGGCATGCGCATCGTCGGCATCGACTTCCGTGACGGCATCCTGTTCGTACCGGAAGTGCTGCTGGCTGCCAACGCCATGAAGGCGGGCATGGAGATTCTGCGGCCGCTGCTCGCTGAAACCGGCGCAGAACCGATCGGCAAGGTAGTGATCGGCACCGTCAAGGGCGACATCCACGACATCGGCAAGAATTTGGTGTCGATGATGCTCGAAGGCGCGGGCTTCGAGGTCATCAACATCGGTATCAACAACCCGGTCGAGAATTACCTCGCCGCGCTCGAAGAACACCAGCCTGACATCCTCGGCATGTCGGCGCTGCTGACCACGACGATGCCGTACATGAAGGTCGTCATCGATTCGCTGAAGCAGAAGGGCCTGCGCGAGAAGTACATCGTGCTCGTCGGCGGCGCGCCACTCAATGAGGAGTTCGCCAAAGCCATCGGTGCCGACGCTTATTGCCGCGACGCCGCCGTGGCGGTCGAGACGGCCAAGACCCTGATCGCGGCACGACGCGCAGCCGCCCACTGACGCGGAGGGCGATGCGTGTGGAGCGACTACTCGTCATCGCCTGCGGCGCACTCGCGCGAGAGATCGTAGCGCTCAAGCGCCTGAACGGTTGGTCGGCACTGGACGTGCAGTGCTTGCCTCCCGAACTGCACAACCGCCCCGAGCAGATCCCGGCGGCAGTTCAGGCAGCCATCACCGAGGCCAGGCAAACCCACCGCAACATCTTCGTTGCCTACGCAGATTGCGGCACGGGCGGACAGCTCGATGCCGTGCTGGCGGCCGAGGCTGTCGACCGACTGCCAGGGGCGCACTGTTACGAGTTTTACGCCGGAACCGATCCGTTTGCCGAGCTTGCAGCGGCCGAACCGGGCACGTTCTATCTCACTGACTTTCTCGTGCGGCATTTCGACCGGCTGGTCATCGCCGGCCTCGGCATCGACCGGCATCCGGAACTGACCAGCCAGTATTTCGCCAATTATCGGCGGCTGGTGTATCTGTCCCAGTCGCCCAATGAGTCGCTGCGCCGCGGGGCGCGCAAGGCGGCCCACCGGCTCGGGCTCGAATACGCGGAACGCGAAACGGGCTATGGCGATCTTGCGAATCGTCTCGCGGCCACCGTTGCAACCATCGAACCCGCTGCCATCGGGCGGCGCAGGGAATCCATCGCATGGCATCACTGATCATCATCTCCTGGCGCGACCTGCCCTCGCAGATCGTGGTCAAACGCGGTCGCGAGTCCGCCAAAGTCCTGCTGACGGGACGCTTTCAGGAGGCCGTAGACCGTGCCGCCATGCGTGCCGGCAAGGGCAGTTCGGATGCCTACATGGAAGACTGGAAGCGCAGCGATCCGCAGCCCTGCGGCGATGATCTGCAGGCCGAAGCCCAAGCCGCCGCCGCTGCCATCGAAGCGCGTTACAGCGATGACGATCTCGAGCGCATCATTCGCGCCAAAGGTATCGACGTACGTTTGTCCGGGGCTGCTTCGACTGTCGATGCAGCCACCGGATCGGGTTCCGCCTGATGTACCGCGTGCGTCTCTGGTCAGTACGTCACGCCCGCGGGCTCGCGCGTTTTTATCACGCGTTTGAATCGGGTCTGGTCAAGCTTGCGCCGTTGTTCGGGAAAATCGGCTACCAGCGCCTCGAGCGCCCGGTCGCCGCCGTCGAACGTGTAGTCAAAGGCACACTGTTCGACTGTCAGATGTGCGGCCGCTGCGTGCTCAGTTCCACCGGCATGTCGTGCCCGATGAACTGCCCCAAGCAACTGCGCAACGGGCCCTGCGGCGGCGTGCGTGCCAACGGCCACTGTGAGGTCAAACCCGAGATGCGCTGCGTCTGGGTCGAGGCATTCAAGGGCGCAGAACGCATACCCGGCGGTCTCGCAGCCATTGCCACGGTACAGGCGCCCGTCGATCGGCGCATGACGGGCAGTTCGGCGTGGTTGCGGGTGGTGCGCGAGAAAACGGGGACGCCGTCATGATGTTCGAAGACGAGCCGGTTCCCGGGTATCCCCTGCCGATTCTGCCAGGCCACACCTCGCCCGGCCGTCTCGAGCGAGTGCTGAGGGCGGGTGCCTTTGCCGTCACCTCGGAACTCGCACCGCCGGATTCGGCCGATCCCGAGGACGTCTACAAACGCGCTCGGGTGTTCGATGGTTACGTCGACGCCATCAATGCCACCGACGGTAGCGGCGCCAACTGCCACATGTCGAGCGTGGCCGTGTGCGCACTGCTGACACGGGTTGGCTACGCACCCGTGATGCAGATCTCCTGCCGCGACAAGAACCGGATCGCGATCCAGGGCGACATCCTGGGTGGGGCGGCGATGGGCGTGTGCAACATGCTGTGCCTGACCGGCGACGGCGTGCAGGCCGGCGACCATCCACAGGCCAAACCCGTCTTTGATCTCGACTCGACCTCGCTGCTCGGTATCGCTCGAGGGTTGCGCGATGAGCACCACTTCGAGAGTGGTCGCAAGGTCACCTTCGCGCCGCGCGTGTTCCTCGGTGCCGCGGAAAATCCCAACGTGCAGCCACTGCAGCACCGCGCGCTGCGACTCGGCAAGAAGGTCGCTGCCGGAGCGCAGTTCATCCAGACGCAGTACTGCTACGACATCCCGTTGCTGCGCAACTTCATGACTGCGCTCGAGGATGCCGGTCTGCTCGAGAAGGTCTTCATGCTGATCGGCGTCGGACCGCTGCGCTCGGCCAAGACGGCTGAATGGATGCGCAAGAACGTACCGGGCATGCACGTGCCGGATGCCGTGATCGCGCGCCTTGCAGGCGCCAAAGACCAGACGCGCGAGGGGCTCAACCTGTGCGTCGACCTGATACAGGAAATCCGCACCATCAAGGGCGTGAGTGGCGTGCACGTCATGGCCTATCGACAGGAAGAGTCAGTCGCCGAAATCATCGACCGCTCGGGTGTGCTCGCGGGCCGCGTGCCGTGGTACCCGACCCGGGATCCGCAGAACACCGCAGACAGGAAACCATCATGACCGACACCGTCATCAGTTCAGCCACCCGCGAGGTGGTCATCGGCTTCGATCGCCCCTTCGTCATCATCGGCGAGCGTATCAACCCCACCGGGCGCAAGTTGCTGGCCGCGGAGATGGCGGCTGGCGACTTCAGCCGCGTCGAGGCCGATGCGATTGCCCAGATCGAGGCTGGCGCGCACATGCTGGACGTCAACGCCGGCATCCCGCTGGCCGACGAACCCGCCATTCTTGCCAAGGCCATCCAGCTGGTTCAGTCGATCACCGACGTACCGCTGGCCATCGACTCATCCATCGTCGCCGCGCTGGCCGCGGGGCTTGCGGTGTACAAGGGCAAGCCGCTGGTCAACTCGGTGACCGGCGAGGAAGACCGTCTCGAGACGGTGCTGCCGCTCGTCAAGAAGTACGGTGCCGCCGTGGTCGCCATTTCCAACGACGAGACCGGTATCTCGGAAGACCCGGATGTCCGTTTTGAAGTGGCCCGCAAGATCGTCCACCGCGCCATGGATCATGGCATCCCCGCCTCCGACGTCGTGGTCGATCCGCTGGTCATGCCGATCGGTGCGATCAATCAGGCGGGCGTGCAGGTCATGCGGCTGGTGCGCCGGCTCAAGGATGAACTCAAGGTCAACACGACGTGCGGCGCCTCCAACGTGAGCTTCGGCCTGCCGAGCCGCGACGGCATCAACAGCGCGTTTCTGACCATGGCCATCGCCTCGGGACTGACCTCGGCGATCACCAATCCGCTGCACGGCGATATCGTCAAGGCATGCATGGGCGCCGACGTGATGATGGGTCACGACCCGGATTGCGCACGCTGGATCCGTCGCTTTCGCGAGGCACCGCCGCCCGGCGCAGCCGGTGCGCCGGGTGAGGCGCCGCGCGGTCGCCGCGAGGGCGGTCATCGTCGTCGTCCCGGCGGCACGACCGCCTGAGGTGACAGCTTGAGCGAACAGGATCCGCTGGTCGTCTTCACCCCATCGGGTAAGCGCGGACGCTTCCCGGTCGGCACGCAGTTGCTGGCGGCGGCACGTTCGCTCGGCGTCGACATCGATTCCGTCTGCGGTGGACGCGCGATCTGCGGTCGCTGTCAGGTGCTGATCGCGGAAGGCGAGTTTGCCAAGCACGGCGTGCGCTCGAGTGCCGACAGCGTCACGGCAGCCACGGCCACCGAGCAGCGGTACGCCACGCGCAAGAGCATGACGGCGGGCTGCCGCCTGTCCTGCCAGACCAAGGTGCTGGCCGATGTGGTGATCGACGTCCCGGCCAGCAGTCAGGTTCATCGGCAGGTGATCCGTAAGGCCGCCGAAGCCCGTGACATCGAGCTGTATCCGCTCGTCAAACTGCACTATGTAGAGGTAGCCGAGCCGGACATGCACGACCCCTCCGGGGACCTGCAACGGCTGGAGCTTGCGCTGGCACGTGAGTGGCAGCTGAAGAACCTCGAGTGCGACATCAGCGTGCTGCAGAAGCTGCAACCCGTGCTGCGCGAGGGTCAGTGGCAGGTCACGGTCGCGGTCCACGACGCCTCCCGCATCATTGCCATCTGGCCCGGCTTTCACGACCAGGCCTACGGTATGGCTGTCGACGTCGGCTCGACCACCATCGCTGCGCACTTATGCGATCTGGTCAGTGGCGAGGTGGTGGCCTCCGCAGGCCGCATGAACCCGCAGATCCGCTTCGGCGAAGACCTGATGAGCCGAGTGTCGTACTCGATGATGAATCCCGGTGGCGCTGCGCAGATGACCGCCGCTGTACGCGAGGCGCTGAGCCAGCTCGCTGCGGAAGTAGCCGCGATGGCAGGCACCACGCACGAGGCAATACTCGAAGCCACCATCGTCGGTAATCCCATCATGCATCATCTGGTGCTGGGCATCGATCCGGTCGAACTCGGCGGCGCGCCCTTCGCGCTGGCCATCGATCGCGCACTGACGGTGACCGCGGCGGAGATCGGCGTGGCGCTGCATCCCAACGCGCGCATCTACACTCTGCCCTGCATTGCCGGTCACGTCGGCGCGGATACGGCGGGCGTCATCCTCGCGGAACGGCCGGACCTCAGCGACGACATGACGCTGCTGGTGGACGTCGGCACCAACGCTGAGATCGTGCTGGGCAATCGCCACAAACTGGTCGCCTGCTCGAGCCCGACCGGACCTGCATTCGAAGGCGCGCAGATCAGCTGCGGTCAGCGTGCCGCGCCGGGCGCCATCGAGCGCGTGCGTATCGATCCCGCCACGCTCGAGCCGCGCTTCAAGGTGATCGGCTGCGATCTGTGGTCGGACGATCCCGGGTTCGCCACAGCGGTCGGCGCCGCAGGAGTCACGGGCGTCTGCGGATCCGGCATCATCGAGGTGATTGCCGAGATGTATCTGGCGGGGATCATCACGCAGGACGGCGTCATCGATGGCGGCCTCGCCGCTCGCAGTCGGCGCGTGGTCGCCAACGGCCGCACGTTTTCCTACGTGTTGCACGAAGGGACGCAGGTGCTCAGCATCACGCAGAACGACGTGCGCGCGATACAACTCGCCAAGGCTGCACTGTACGCCGGCATCAAGCTGCTGATGGAACGACTCGAGGTCAAGACCGTCGACCGCATCCGTCTGGCCGGTGCCTTCGGCGCGCACATCGACGTCAAGTACGCGACCGTACTTGGCATGATCCCCGACTGCGACCTGACGCACGTCAACAGCGCGGGCAACGCGGCCGGCACCGGCGCACGCATCGCGCTGCTCGATTCACGCTCGCGCGCGACCATCGAACAACTGGTGGGTCGCGTCGAGAAGATCGAGACTGCCATCGAACCGCGCTTTCAGGAGCACTTCGTCGAGGCGATGTCGATTCCGCACAAGAGCGCGGACTATCCCAACCTGCGCAAGGTCGTGCAGCTGCCTGAACCGAAGGTGTCGGCCAGCGCGTCTGAAGGACGCGAGCGTCGCAGTCGGCGTCCCGCGCGCCCCGCCGTCTGATTACGCCTGCTGATTACGCCTGCTGATTACGCCGCCTGATACGCCGACAGATCATCCGGGCGACCACTGTGGACTGACCGTCCCCGGCGGCTGCAGGGCAAGGCACCGCGCTGCGACCCTTGCGCAGTCGCGTGTTCCTCAGACGTTGGAGTCCGGGAATGCGTCCTTGCGTTGGCGCATGAAATCGAGCAACGCCTCATCCACTGCCGGGTCCAGCGGCGGCGGAACGTATTCCTGCAATTGGCGCTTCCACGATGCATTGGCGCGCTGGGCGAGGTCCAGCGAACCTTCCGCAAGCCATTGCTCATAGCTGTTGTTGTCGGCGATCGGTGAGCGATAGAAGGCATTCTCGAAATTGGCCTGGGTGTGTGCGCAACCGAGAAAGTGCCCACCCGGACCCACCTCGCGCAGCGCATCCATTGCCTGACCGCTCTCGGAGAGGTCCACGCCGGCCAGCAGGGTATGCATCATGCCGGCTTGATCGACGTCCATGACGAATTTCTCATAGCCCATCGCGAGTCCGCCCTCGAGCCAGCCGGCGGTATGCAGCACGAAATTGACACCGCCGAGGCAGGTCGGCAGCAAGGTCTGTGCAGACTCGAATGCGGCCTGTGCATCGGGAATCTTCGCCGCGCACAGGCTGCCGCCCGAACGGAACGGGACGCCGAGGCGTCGCGCCAGGGCCGACATGGTGTAGAGGACCAGCGCCGGCTCGGGCGTGCCGAAGGTGGGGGCGCCCGATTGCATGGACAGCGATGAGGCGAAGCTGCCGAGCACGACCGGCGCGCCGGGATTGATGAGCTGGGCGAACGCCATGCCGGCCAGCGCCTCGCCCAGCGTCTGCGCGGCCGTGCCGGCCACGGTGACCGGCGACATCGCACCGGACAGGATGAAGGGCGTGACGATGGTGGCCTGATTGGCACGCGCGTAGACCTTGAGCGCGCCGAGCATGGTGGCGTCGTAGGTCAACGGCGAATTGACGTTGATCAGGCTGATGAGCATGGTCTTCGGCCGCCCGGTCAGCGGGTCGGTGAGTTCGCTGCCGAATGCGAGGCGAGCCATCTCGACGCTGTCCGCCGCGCGCTCCGGCGCCGTGACCGAGCCCATCAGCGCCTTGTCGCTGTACTTGAGATGGCTGTAGACCATGTCGAGGTGGCGCTTGTTGACCGGCAGGTCGACTGGCTCGCAGATCGTGCCGCCCGAGTGGTGCAGCGCGTTCGACATGTAGGCGAGCTTCACGAAGTTGCGGAAATCCTCGATGGTCGCATAACGGCGCCCTTCGTCGAGGTTGTGTATGAAAGGCGATCCATACGCCGGCGCGAACACCGTGTTGCGACCACCGATGTGCACGCTGCGCGCGGGATTGCGGGCGTGCTGCGTGAACTCACGCGGCGCGCTGCGCTGCACGATGCTTCGGCACATGCCACGTGGGAAATGCACGCTCTCACCACGGACGTCGGCCCCGGCGTCGCGCCAGACCTGCAGCGCCTCGGGATCATCACGGAAGACGATCCCGATCTCCTCGAGAATGGTATCGGCATTGCGCTCGATGATCGCAAGGCCTTCCTCGCCGAGCACCTCGAAAATCGGAATGGCTCGCGTGATGTAGGGGACCGAGGATGCAGCACGGGCCGCGCGGGCCGCACGCTTGGCGTCACGGCCGCTGGGACGGGCTCTTCGGTCGGCAGAGGCTGGCTGCTCGTCCATGCTGGATGGGTCTCCCGCTGTGATGATGCAGTATGGTCACGCCCCCCCGCCGTGGCTGATCAATTTGCGTCATCGGCTTGCCACGGAGCGTCATAGCTGCGGCCGTGGTCGGACCCTGAGCGGACGGGGCCGGGCCCATCAGGGGCACCCGGACCCGCGCCAGCGGTCTCAGCGGGCGGCGCCGAAGCGGTAGGTCGCGCTGACGCCCCAAGTCCGCGGCTTGGCGTACACACCGGCTACCACGCCCGAGAACAAAGAACTGTCGAACGCGTACACGCGATACTGCTCATCCGTGAGGTTGTTGACGAATGCGGCCACGCCCCAGCCGGAACCCGTTTCATAGCTGATACGGGCATTGGCGACCGTGTACGGATTCTCCCGCTCGACCGGCGCGCACAGCACCGTGAAGCAGAACGATGATGAGTACTGCACGTCCGCCTGCAGGCCGAGCGAACCGCCACCCAGATCGAACTCGTAGCGCGCCAATGCGTTGGCGGAGAAGTCAGGCGCCTGCGGCAGGTCGTGATCCTCGACGGTGACGGTGTCGGGTAGCGTGACGCGCTTGACCGTCGAGTCGAGCAGCGACACGCCGAGTTGCAGCGTCAGACCGCGCACGGGACGGGCGTTCAGTTCGGCCTCGAGCCCGCTCTCCTTGGCATCGAGGTTGATCACGGTCTGGATGGGACCGTATTGCGCGAAGGCCTGATAGTCCGTGTAGTCGTAGTGGAACGCACTGACGTTGAGGGTGGTGTTGCCTCCGAGCGTCGCCTTCGCACCGACTTCGTACGCGTCCAGCTTCTCTGGTTCGAAGGGCATGCCTTCGAGGAAAGCGCGGGGGATGGTCAGACTGCCATCCGGGTCATAAGGCGTACCGGTCGAGAAGGTGAACCCACCGCTCTTGCTGCCGCGGTTGTAGCTCGCATAGAGCAGCAGATCGTCGCTCGGCTTCCAGTCGAGTTGCAAACGCGCCGTCACGCCGTCAAAGGTGCGTTTGGCGTCTTTCGGCGTGATGTTGCTGCCGAGCGGTGAGACCCGCTTGGTGTTGAAGATGATGGTGACCGGTGCCGACAAGCCCGGCACCTCGGGCGCCGTGCCGAAATAGGCCCCTTCGCGCTTGTCGCGCCAATAGCGCAGACCCGCGATGAGCTTGAAGCCCTCGGCGAACTTCCACTCATCCTGCGCGAACAAGGCGAACGAATCGGTCTTCTGGGCCATGACGACAGTCGGATCGTAGCCGTAGAACGGATCGGCGAACTTGCCCGTATAGGCGCCCTTGACGCGCATGCCGTACAGACCCGTCACCCACTGGTGGGCGGCGGTTTCGCCCGACAGACGGAGCTCTTCCGAGACCTGTGTCAGCGAACTGCCCTGATAGAACAGCACGCCGTCGTCCGGCGAGGCGTCGCCGCCCTCGAGATAGAATTTGTCGCCATCCTGATAATCGGTGATCGACACCAGATGCAGATCACCGATGTCGGCATTGATGTGCAGCGTGGCACCGAGCAGTTCACGATCCACGTAGGATTTCTGAGTTTCGGCGGTGGCCCATGGATTGCCGCCGCGGCTCGGGATGATCTTGTCGTTGCGATATCCCGTACCGCTCGCACCTTCCGGTGTGCCCCAGAAGGCACAGGCTACGTTGGGCGGCGTGAACTCGCCCTGGAACTGGTCGTTCGGGCAGGCCGGCTCGTGGGAATACAGGCCCGCCTGTGACTCCTTGTTCGCCTTCATGTAGCGCAGGATGAGATTGACATCGGTACTGTCAGTCGGCTGCCATGCCAGCTGGCCGCGTAAGGCGTAATGATCGTTCCCACCACGGTCGGGTACGCCTGGCACCACCGACTCGATGTAGCCGTCATCCTTGTTGCGGATGGCGGAAAATCGTGCCTGGACCTGGTCGCCGAGCGGACCTGAGATGGCGCCTTCAGTGATCAACTGGTTGAAGCTGCCGAAAGTGACGGTGGCATAGCCCTGCAGATCACGCGTCGGCCGGTTGGAAACGAACTGGATCGCACCGCCCGTCGCGTTGCGGCCGAACAGCGTGCCCTGCGGGCCGCGCAGCACCTCCACGCGGGCGAGATCGAACACCGGGAAACTCGCGAGGTTGATGGAACTCGCGTAGCTGTCGTCCTGGTACACGGCAACCGGCGGTTCCTGCTGGTCGCCATAGTCGTTCTGAGACACGCCGCGCACGTTGAACACGACCTGCGAAGATGAATAGGCGTTCATCTTCAGGCTGGGCACGGCACGGGTAATGTCGGTGGCGGTGGTGATGTTGAGGTTGGTCAGCGCTTCATTGCCCAGCGCGGTGACCGAAATGCCGACGTCCTGCAGACGCTCCTCGCGTCGCTGCGCGGTGACCACGACCTCTTCGATTCCCTCGCTGGCGGCCGCCCCCTGTTGCGCGACCACGGTCGCCGGCGCCGCGGCGATGAGCGTACCGGCCGCGACGGCCGGCAAGGAACGACGCAGTGCCTGATGGACGGCGAGTACCAGTATCGACATTTCGTATTTCCCCCAGAGCGGTTGTCACGACGAATCGAGCCAGACGGCCCTGATTGCACTATACATCCGCGAGCCCGCATTGCATCACCGCGACGCGCCTGCGGGTCAGCCGCGGCGGCGCAAACGCGCGGTGTGTCAGCCGGCAGCCGCGGCGGTCCCGGAGAGCGGCGTCCGGCTGGAGTCGTGGCTGGCGAGCGCGCGGATCACCTCCTCAGGCCCGCAGACACCGCAGACTGCGCCAGCGTCCGTCAGCAGCAGGGGCTGGCCGCTCTCCTGCAGGCGCAGGATCAGCCGTCTGAGCGGCGTATCGGCATCGACCGTCAGCGCGCCCGACTGCGTGTCGCTCGGACGGAGCTCGCGCATCACCATGCGCCCGGTCAGCACCGACAGCGGATTCATGTGCTGCACGAACTCCGCAACATAGGCGTTGGCCGGTCGCAGGACGATGTCGGCCGGCGCCCCCGTCTGCACGATACGACCGCCCTCGAGTATCGAGGTCTGGTTGCCGAGTTTGAGCGCTTCGTCCAGGTCATGCGTGACGAACAGGATGGTTTTTCTGACGCGCTGTTGCAGCGCCAGCAACTCGTCCTGCAGTTTGCTGCGGATCAGCGGATCGAGCGCCGAGAAGGGTTCGTCCATCAGCAGAATGTCCGCGTCGGTCGCGAACGCCCGCGCCAGACCGACCCGCTGCTGCATGCCGCCGGAGAGCTCATGACCGTAGCGCTCGGCCCATTGCGACAGGCCGACCAGTTCGAGCTTCTCGTCGACGATGCGGCGGCGGTCCGCCTGCGATTCACCGCGCAGTTCCAGACCGAACCCGACGTTGTCGCGCACCGTACGCCAGGGCAGCAAACCGAACTGCTGGAAGATCATCGCGATGCTGCGTCGACGCAGCGCTCTCAATCGCTGCGCGTCGCAGCGCGCAACATCGACATCCTCCCGGCCGTCATTGACCAGCACGCGGCCGCGAGCCACCGGATTGAGCCCGTTGGCGGCCCGCAGCAGGGTCGACTTGCCGGACCCCGACAGGCCCATGAGCACGGCGATCTGTCCACGCTGCACGGTCAGGTTGGCGTTGCTGACACCGACCACTACGCCGGTGGCCGACTCGATCTCAGTGCGGTTGCGACCAGTATCGAGCAGCGCCAGTGCGGCCTTGATGGCCGCGTCACGTCTGCGGCCGTGCTCGTTGGCGAACAGGATGTCGACCTGTTCGAACTGCAGCGCGGCGCTCACTTGTCACCCGCCTTGTCAGCCGGCCGGCTGATGCGATCGAGAATGATGGCCAGGAGCACGATGGCGATGCCGGCCTCGAACCCCATGCCGACCTGCACCGTATTGAGCGCACGCACCACCGGGACCCCGAGACCGCCAGCCCCGACCAGCGCCGCGATCACCACCATCGACAGGCTGAGCATGATGCATTGCGTGACGCCGGCCATGATCGTCGATGCAGCGCTCGGCAATTCGACCTTGAGCAGCAGCTGCAGCGGTGATGCACCGAACGCCTGACCCGCTTCGAGCAGCGTCTTTGGTACCGACGAGATGCCAAGGTGAGTCAGGCGGATCGGCGCCGGGAGCGCGAAGATCACCGTGGAGATAAGGCCGGGGACCACACCGAGACCGAACAGCACCAGTGTCGGCGTCAGGTACACGAACGTCGGCAGGGTCTGCATGAGATCGAGCACCGGACGCATCGCGGAGTAGAGCCGGGGGTGGCGTGCTGCTGCGATGCCGAGCGGGATACCGATGAGGGTGGCGATCAAGGCAGCCGTGAGTACCAGGGTGAGCGTCTCGATGGTTGCATCCCAATAGCCCTGATTCATGATGAACAGCAGCGCGGCAACGATAAATAGCGCGAGGGGCCAGGAACGACGCAGCCAAAAGGCGAACAAGGCAATGGCCGCAATCAGCGCCGGCGGCGGCGGCAAGTTCAGGAGCCTGTCGATCGCGGTCGTGCTGCCGGTGATGATGGCGGCCACGCCGTCGAACAGGCCGCGAGCGTGGGTCTTGGCGTAGTCGACGAACCGGGTAACGGCGGCACCGATCGGAATCTTGTGGGTCGTGACCCACGATTCGAATGCAGAGAGCGGACGATGGCGCTCGCCCTCCTGCGCGCCGGACGCAGGCACGCCCAGCGGCGAGCCGTCGAAGCGCGTCACGCCCGTCAACCAGCGGTTGACCTTGTCTGGATTGGCAGGCACCCACGCAGCAGCCACCTCGGATGGTGACTTGCCGTCGCCGAGGATGGACTGCATCCAGGCAGTCTCGTCATCGACTTTGAATTCAAGATTGCGCAGCAACCGACCCATGTTCGGACACTCGCGAGCATAGCCCGCGCGGGTTAGCGTGCTGACCGTCGCGGCACCGTAATCCGGCCCGAAGCTGGCATCGCCGCCCGTCAGATAGCGCATGTTGAAGCGGGCGTTCATGGGATGCGGCGACCAGCCGAGGAAAACGATCGGCCGTTTGACGCGCACGGCGCGTTCGACTTCGGCCAGCATGCCCTGTTCGCTGGATTCGATCAGCTTGAAGCCCCCCAAACCAAACTCGTTCTTGCGGATGATGTCGAGGATGAAGCCGTTGCCGTCGTTGCCGGGTTCGATCCCATAGATCGACGCATTCAGTTCCTTGCGGAAGCGGTTGATATCCGCAAAATCGCGCAGGCCCGCGTCGTAGAGATAGTCCGGGACGACCATCGTGTACTTGGCACCGACCAGGTTGACGCGCACCAGATCGATCGAGCCCTCGTCGGCATAAGGTTTGAGCATGACCTTCTGGGCGGGCATCCAGCCGCCGAGGAACAAGTCCATGTGGCCGCTCTTCAACGACTCGTACGAGACCGGGATGGAGAGCACCGTCATTTCGGGCGCATAGCCCAAATCGCGCAGGACGTATGACAGCACCGTTGCCGCCGCGGTCTCAGCGGTCCAACCGATGTCCGCGATGCGCACCTTGCGGCACTGTGGCGGGTCCGCCGTCGCGGCAACGGTGGGCACTGCCACCAACGCCATCAGCGCCGCCAACATCGCGAGCATGGCCCGGCCGCCGAAGGGGCCGGACGCTGCGCGCCTCAACTGCGTTGGCGTCATCGACACTCTGCGAAACTCCCTCTGTTTGGTCGCCTGACCGAGCATAACCAGCCCGAGCGGATACGCCCACTCGGATGCAGCCCGGCCATCTACTTTGAGCATAGCGCGATGCGGGCATCGGCCGCAGCGGTTTGCGCGTGATGGGTCTGCCACCCGGCGCTATAATTGGCACGTTCGACCATCGCCAATGCCGGCCCTCCCGTCGGTCTAGCGCCGCCCAACCCCACCGAGTCGCAGCCCCTCACGGGCGGCGCCTGGAGACGCCCGAGTGAACATCAACGATTTTTCGATGGATTTCTTCTCGCTCAAAGGCAAGAACGCGATCGTCACGGGCGGCAATACCGGCCTCGGCCAGGCCTTCAGCCTCGCCTTGGCGAAGGCCGGCGCCAACGTGTTCGTACCGAGCGTGATGGACGATGACGGGACGACCGGACCGTTGATCAGCGCTGCCGGTGGCCGCTACGAATTCCTGAAAATCGACATCACGGCAGCGGGTTCGGCCGCTCGCGTCATCGATACCTGCATCGAACGGCTGGGCTCGATCGACATTCTGGTGAACAGTGCGGGCGTCTGTCCGATGGCAGAGGTGCTCGATTTCGGTCGGCCGATGTGGGACGCCACCGTCGCCGTGAACCTCACCGCCGCGTTCGAACTGAGTTATGAAGCCGCCAAGAAGATGGTCCCGCAGCGCAGCGGGAAGATCATCAACATCTGTTCGCTGTTCTCTTTCCTCGGTGGACGCTGGTCGTCGGCCTACGCCGCGACCAAGCATGGTCTGGCCGGATTCACCAAGGCCTATTGTGACGAACTCGCCATGCACAACATCCAGGTGAATGGCATCGCGCCCGGCTATTACGCCACCGAGATCACGCGCAAGACACGCAGCGACCCGGTGACCAACCAGCGCGTGCTGGATCACATCCCCGCCGAGCGCTGGGGCGAGCCGCAGGATCTCATGGGGGCGCTGGTGTTCCTCGCCAGCCGTGCCTCGAACTACGTGAACGGGCATCTGCTGGTCGTCGACGGCGGCTATCTGGTGCGCTGAGCGAGCGCAGGAATCCAATGATGGCGGGACGCTATCTCATCGGCGTAGACAATGGCTCGCAGAGTTCCAAGGTCGTCATCTACGATCTGCAGGGCAACGCGGTAGCCAGCGGCCAGCAGACGCTGCGTCCGGCGAGCCGGCCGCAGCCGGGCATCGTCGAACATCCGGACGACGACCTGTGGGAGTCCATCGTCGCGGCCAGCCGCGAGGCCATGGCGCGCTTTCCGGGCGATCCGCGGGAAATCATCGGCATCGGACTGTGCACGATCCGTTGCTGCAAAGCTTTTCTCAAGGCCGACGGGAGTCTCGCCGCTCCGGTGATGAGTTGGATGGACTCGCGCGCCTACGCACCCTACATGCCCGATGACCCGCAGGTTGCCTATGCGACCACCTCTTCGGGTTACATCACCCACCGCTTTACCGGACAGTTCCGCGACACGGCTGCCAACAGCATCCTGCTGCAGTGGCCGATCGACACCGACACCTGGCAGTGGAGTACCGATCCCGAGCTCTACCGACAGTTCAATGTACGCCGCGAGACGTTGTTCGAGTTGGTGATGCCGGGTGCGGTACTCGGTCAGGTCTCGGCGCAGGCCGCGGCCGCCACAGGTTTTCCTGCCGGCATTCCGGTGATTGCAACCGCGAACGACAAGGCCGTCGAAGCGCTCGGCTCCGGGTCACTCGATGGCCGGACTGCGCTGGTCTCGCTCGGCACCTACATCGCTGCCATGGTGCACGGCCAGGACAACCGTAAGTCACCCACCGATTTCTGGACCAATTTCGGCTGCATGCCGCATCGCTACCTGTACGAGAGTTTCGGTATCCGGCGTGGCATGTGGACCCTCTCTTGGTTCATGGATCTGCTAGGACCGGAATTCGCCCAAGCAACCGCCGCACGGGGACTATCACGCGAGCAGGCGCTGGAACTCGAGGCCCGCGAGGTGCCGGCAGGCAGCGACGGTCTGCTGACAGTACTCGACTGGCTGGCGCCGACCGACAAGCCGTTCCGCAAGGGCGTGATGCTCGGCTTTGACGCACGCCACACGCGCGGACACGTGTACCGCTCGATACTGGAAGCGATTGCGCTGACCATGCAGGACAAGGTCGCCGCCATGTGCCGCGAACTCGACATCTCGCTGCGCGAGATCGTGGTCAGCGGTGGCGGCTCCAGCAGCCCGCTGTTCATGCAGATTTTTGCAGACAGCTTTGGCGTGCCCGCCTCGCGCGCCACCGGCCCCAGCGGCGCCAGTCTCGGTGCTGCCATCTGCGCAGCGGTGGCTACCGGGGTCTACCCCGATTTCGCAACGGCGGCCGCCCGCATGGCAAAGCCGCGCGAGACCTTCATGCCGGATGCGGCCCACGTGGCTACTTACCGCCGCGTGGGCGAGAGCGTTTACCACGACATTCGCGCCGCCACGGATGCGGTGCTCGAGCGCGCCTACCCGATTTTCCATTGACAGCAAACATTACGGCTATCACCAAAGGACCCACATCATGGCCTTGAGCAGAGCAGCAATCGTCGCCGGACTCCAAAGCATCGTCGGAGCCAGCAATGTCATCACCGATGAGCAGGAACTCAAGCAGAGCAGCATCGACCGGCTGCGCCTGTACGAGGACGTGCACGGAGTTTTCACACGGCCGATTCCGGCCGCGGTGGTCATGGCGCGCGGCACGCAGCACATTGCCGACGTGTTGCGCTTTGCGAACCAGAACCGCATCAACGTGGTGGCACGCACCGGCCGTACCGCGACAGAGGGTGGTCTCGAGACCGCTGTGGCCGACTCCATCGTGCTCGACGGCTCGGGAATGAACGGCATCCTCAAGATCGATCCGTACAACATGCAGGCCACGGTGCAGTGCGGCGTACCGCTGCAGGTGCTGGAAGACGAGTGTCGCAAGCTCGGTGTGACGACGGGCCATTCCCCGCAATCCAAGCCGATCGCGCAACTGGGGGGCCTGGTCGCCACGCGCAGCATCGGCCAGTTCTCGACGCTGTACGGCGGTATCGAGGACATGGTGGTCGGCCTCGAAGCGGTGTTTGCGGACGGCACGGTGACGCGTATCAAGAACGTGCCGCGCCGCGCCGTGGGCCCGGATATCCGGCACATCGTGATCGGCAACGAGGGCGCACTCTGCTACATCACCGAAGTGACGGTGAAGCTGTTCCCCTACCTGCCCCAGAACAACGCGTTCGTCGGCTACGTGCTGAAGAACATGCGTACGGGCTTCGAAGCGTTGCGGGAGGTGATGGTCGCCGGTTATCGGCCGTCTGTGGCACGACTCTACGATCCACCCGATGCGGGCTTTCACTTCTCGAAGTTCGCCGCCAAGGACGACTGCGTGCTGCTGTTCATGGCCGAGGGTCCTGCCGGCATCGTTGCCGCGACCATCGCCGGTATCGAGGAAATCGTCGCGCGGCACGGTGAATGTCGCAAGGTGGACAGCCACCACATCGCGGAGTGGTTCGCGGACCTCAACTGGGGTCCGGACAAGATCGCCAACGAGCGCCGCGAGATCGTGGCGACCAAGACCATGGGTCGCACCACCGAAGTGGCGGCCGACTGGAGCACGATCTGCGACATCTACGAAAACGCGCTGCGGCGGCTGGTCAAGGAAGTGCCGGATATCACGGTGGCCGGCGGTCATTCCTCGCACAGCTACATCAACGGCACGAACATGTATTTCATCTACTACTACAACGTGAACTGCCCGCCGGAAGAGGAAGTGGTGAAGTACCGCACCGAGATCAACCGGGTGATCTGTGAGGAGACGCTGAAACTCGGCGGCTCGGTGGTGCACCACCACGGCATGGGCAAAGCCCGCACGCCCTGGGTCAAGGAAGAATACGGCTCGTCCTACTACATCATGGAGCGCCTCAAGCGCGCCTTCGATCCCAACGACATCATGAACAAGGGGACGATCATCCCGGATTGAGACCGGGACCCTCTGTCGCTGTTTTTAAAGTTCACGTCGGATTAACTGCACTCTGGTTCGGATCAGCCATGCCATGATCCGGCCAGAGGGCCGCCGCCGCGACCCGACAGGGGGTAGCGATTGGCCCAAGATGCCTTGCACGCCTACGACGACGCGCCGCTGCGGCCGTTCCATCTGCGGGTGGCGGTCGCCAGTTTCGGCGGCGTGTTCAGCGACGGGTTCGGCCTCGGCATCATTGGCATCGCGCTGGGTCTGGCTACCCCCGCCCTGCAGCTGACCCCGCTGTGGCTCGGCCTGCTCGGGGGTGCCTCGCTCGCCGGACTCTTCTTCGGCGCGCTGTTCACCGGCCCCGTGGCTGATCGGCACGGTCGTCGCCCGGTCTACGCCAACAACATGCTGCTGCTGGGACTGCTGTCTGCATTGCAGTTCTTCGTGCAATCGGCACCGCAGCTGCTGATCCTGCGACTGCTCATTGGTTTCATGCTCGGCACCGATTACGTGGTCAGCAAGGCGCTGCTCACGGAATTCACGCCACGCGCGTTCCGCGGCCGGATCATGAGCTCGCTGTCGGTGGCCTGGGCAGGCGGCTACGCCTGCGCTTATTTCATCGGGTATCTGCTGAGTGATCTCGGGCCGCAGGCCTGGCGCTGGATGCTGCTGTCGAGTGCACTGCCCTGCCTCGCCGTGCTGCCCCTGCGCATCACGCTGCCGGAGTCACCGCTGTGGCTGGCCGGTCGGGGTCGTGCGGCCGAAGCCGCGCGGATCGTGCGCGAGCGGATTGGTGCGCACGTGCAGGCACCGTCGCCCCCCCCGCAGGCCAAGCCTGCCACGGGCCAGTGGGGGCAGTTGTTCTCGCCCGTGTGGCGACGGAGCACGCTGGTCGGCTGCCTGTTCTTCACCTGTCAGGTGGTGCCCTATTTCGCCGTAGGCACCTTCGTCACACGCGTGCTCGAGGCCCTGCAGGTGAGCGGCAGCTTCGTTGGCGGGCTCATTTACAACGCGGCGCTGCTGGTCGGGGCCATCGTCGGCCTGAACGTAGTCGATCGCCTGCCCCGCCGTACGTTCCTGATCGGCAGCTTTGCCATCACTGCCGCCGCCATGTTCGCGCTGCTGGCGTTCCCGGATCCGGGACGTCTCACGATCATCGGCCTCTTCGCCGTGTTCGCCGGCGTACTCTCGGCCGCCTCCAATCTGGTTTACGTCTACCTGCCGGAACTCTTTCCCACGCACCTGCGCGCGTCGGGTATCGGCCTGGCCATTGCTGCAAGCCGGATCGGTTCGGCAGCGAGCACGTTTCTGTTGCCGCTGGTCGTCGCCAACTACGGCGTGCGAACCGCATTGGCAGCGTGCGGCGTGATTCTGCTGATTGGCGGCTTGAGTTGCCTGCGCTGGGCCCCTGAGACGCGCGGCACGACTCTGGACGCGGCCGGACGCTGAGCGATGGCACGCAGCAGACCGATACGGCTTGCTTTCCTGTTGGTACCGCAATTCTCGATGATGTCCTTTGCGGCCGCACTCGAGCCGCTGCGTGCAGCCAATCGTCTGAGTGGTCAGACACTCTACGACTGGGTGCTCGTCTCGCACGACGGCAGAGCGGTCGTCGCCAGCAGTGGCATCCCGATCCCGGTGCAGTCATCCCTCGATGCAGCGGCGGATCCGGACATGCTGGTGGTCTGCGTTGGCATCGACCCGATGCAACTCGATGGGCAGTCGCGCCTGCGGGGTCGCTTACGCCATCTGGCGAGTCACGGCTGCGAGATCGGCGCGATCAGCGGCGGCACTTTCCTGCTGGCAGATGCCGGACTGCTCGATGGCCGGCGCTGCACGGTGCATTGGGAGTACGCCACACTGTTCGAGGACCGCTACCCGCGCGCCCAGATGGTCCACGACCTGTTCGTAGTCGATCGCGGTGTCTTCACCTGTTCGGGCGGCACCGCCGGGCTCGACCTGATGCTGCACTTCATTCGCGAGCACCACGGCCCCGCGCTTGCTGTGGCCGTGGCTGAGCAGTTCCTGCACCCGCGCATCCGGGAGCAGCGCGATCAGCAGCGGATGGCATTACACACTCGCTACCGCATCACCAATCCCAAACTGGCCGAGGTGATCCGCCTCATGGAGGAGGCCTTGGCCGATCCGCTGGCATTGAGCGAGATCGCCAACCGCGTCGGCCTGTCGACCCGGCAGGTCGAGCGCCTGTTCCAGCGCCAGCTCGGCCAAACGCCGGGACGCTTCTATCTCGAGTTACGCATGGCCCGCGCCCGCAACCTGTTGCGCGAGACCGCACAACCCATCCGCTCCATCGCACTCGAGTGCGGCTTCGGTGCCACCTCTCACTTCAGCTCCGCATACAAGCAGCTGAATGGCGTCTCACCCAGCGACGAGCGTCGTCGGGCACAGTCGCGCACACCGCTGCCGGCGTCGCTGGGACTGAACCGCGATCTCGATTCCATCGATACCATGGTCTGAGCCGAGGGAACCCACGCATGAGCGCCCCATTCGATCTGATGTACTCCCTGCGCCGGGCAGTGCCCGCAGCGTGCGGTTGGCTACTGCTGTGCGGCCCGCTCACCCCCACCGCGGCACAGGCGGGGGATGCAAGTCAGTGGCTACCGACACGCACCTTGCTGCAAACCCAGGCGGTAATCAGTCCGGTAGACAACGCAGCGTTTGCTCCCGGCACAGGCGCGCAGCCTGCGCCCGCCTTCAATGGTCGACTCACCATTGCTGCGACGCGCTTGCAGAGCCAGCCCGCGCTCGCGAAATCGATCGTGGATGGCCGCGACGCGCTGCTCTTTCCTGGCATCAGCCTCGGTTTCGTCACCGCGGGTGATGTACTGGTACCGGTTGAGCGCGGCGAAATGGTGCGTGAGAGCGCACCCGGGAAAGTGGCCAGTTATTGGCGAGTGATTGCGCAGTTCGGCCGTGTCTGGCGTGAACCCGGCGATGATGGCTGGTCGCGGGCCGCCTTGCCCCTGATGCTGGTCAACGACACCGAGAACCATGCGCATCAGGGCCTGGCGACGTTCCTCTACAAGGATGGCAAGGTCAGTGCCCTGCGCATGCAATTCGTGCAGCAGACGGCGCCGTATCTGCTGAGTCCGCACTGTGTACTGTGGGGCGCGGCAGCCGCTGGCGTCGCACCCTTGAGCGAAAGCGAGGTGCAGGCGCAGCGCACAGCGGCCCAAGCCGAACTGGCTGCGCGACTGCCATCTCGTCCCTTGTCCGAACTGCGCATGCAACTGCCGCGGGGCACGCTCGATGGCTTTGGCGGACCGGTGCTGCCCAAGTGGCAGGTTGCGTTGGGTCTGGTCAAAGACGGCACGCTCTATTACGAGGCGAGTCCCACCCGCTACGGTCCCTATCCTTATCCACTCGAGATGCGCTTCGGCGTGCGTTCGGTCATGAAGAGCGTCGCCGCGCCCTTGTCACTGCTGCGACTCGCCGAGGTGTACGGACCGTACGTCCTCAACCTGCACATCGGCGATTACGTTGCCGGCCTCGATCCGAAATGGAACCGCATCCGTTTCATCGATGCAGCCAACATGGCGACCGGCTTCGGCGGCACCGGCTCGCTGGTGACCCATCCCAATGACCCCAACAGCGGCTACCTCGACAACGATTACGACGGCTGGTACACGGCGCCGTCCAATGCCGACAAGCTGCGGCACATGAACAGCCACCTGAAACCCTATCCGTGGGAACCGGGTACGGTCATGCGCTATCGCGACCATGATTTCTACATGCTGGGGATCGCGGTCGACGCGTTCCTGAAATCGGTACGTGGTCCGCAGGCCGACGCATGGGAAATGCTGCAGAAGGAGGTCTTCGAACCGATTGGTATCCTGCATGCTCCCGCCGTGCGTACCCGCGAGGCCGGTGGCCGTGACGGCCCGGTCTGGTTCAACGCCGGTTACTATCCGACGCTCGACGATCTGGCAAAGATTGCGCTGCTCTATCAGGATGGCGGCGCCCACGGCGGCAAGCAGCTCCTGCACCAGCAACTCACTGTCGACCTGATGGCAGCACGTGGCGTGCTCGACCAGAAGGGCGACGCCGCAGCGGGTCCTGCCGTTGCCAGCCCGGATGGCCCGGCCACAAACCTGTACCGCATGGGGTTTCACTTCCTCCCGTACACCGCCAGCCGGTCGCGCCAACGGCACTATCTGCCCACCATGTCGGGTTTCGGTGACAACGAAGTCATCCTGTTCCCCGGACGTATCGTTGCGATCCGTACCGCCAATGTGGCCGAGGTCCCGGCTGGTGAAAAGGCGCGCTCGGACGATACCGATGCCACGCAGCGAGCAGTCGATCGAATGGCCCCCTTCTAGACCGCGGCGACACGGACGGAGCATGCAATGAGCCTCGATACGAGACGACGACGTGAAGGTGGCCGGGCGCGACGCCCGCTCGGTGGACGACTGCCGCAACTGCCGTGTCGTGATGTCGTCAATCCCTATCCGCCGCTCGAGATCCTGTCGCCGGATCAGGTGGATGCCATCCATCAGTGCTCATTGCGGATTCTTGCTGAGCTCGGCATCGAATTGATGTCGCCGCGGGCACGCGAGGCGATGCGCGCGTTCGGCGCGCAGACGGACGAGCAGACCGGCAACGTGCGACTCGATGCGGATGTGGTCGAACGTGCGCTTGCACTGGCGCCTTCTTCATTCACCCTGACGCCGCGCAACCCGGCGCGGCAGGTGACGCTCGGCGGCAACCATCTGGTGTTCGGGCTGGTGGCGGGACCGCCGAACGTGCACGATTTCGTAAGAGGTCGGCGACCGGGCAACTATGGTGACTATTGCGATTTCATCCGGCTCGCCCAGCACTTCAACAACATCCACGTGATCGGCAATCAAGTCTGTGCGCCGGTGGAATTACCGGCCGGCACGCGTCACCTCGATACCTACCTGGCCAACCTGATCTATTCTGACCGTGCCTATCACTGCACGGCGATCGGAGCCGGCCGGGCGCGCGACGGTATCGAGATGATGGCCATCGCACGCGGCATCACGCTCGCACAGATGGCAGAGAGCCCGGGCGTCATCACCATCATCTCGGTGAACAGCCCGCGCCGCTTCGACGAGGCGATGGCAGACGGCCTGATGATGATGGCTGAACATGGCCAGCCGGTGGTGATCACGCCGTTTACCCTGATGGGCGCCATGGCACCCGTCACGCTGGCGGCAGCGCTCGCCCAGCAGAATGCCGAGGCGCTGTTCGGCATGGTGCTGGCACAGGCCATCCGACCTGGCACGCCGGTGATGTACGGCGCCTTCACTTCCAATGTGGACATGCGCTCAGGCGCGCCGGCCTTCGGTACGCCGGAGAATGCGAAGGCGAACGTCGCCAGTGGCCAGCTGGCGCGTCGTTATCACCTGCCCTACCGCACCTCCAATGCCAGCGCCTCGAATGTCGCCGACGCGCAGGGCGCCTATGAGACGCAGATGTCGCTCTGGGGCGCGGTGCTCGGCGGCGGCAACCTCATTTATCACGCTGCGGGTTGGCAGGAGGGCGGCCTGACGGCCTCCTTCGAGAAACTGGTGCTGGACGTGGAGATGCTGCAGTTGATGATGGAGTTCCTGGAGCCGATCGCGGTGGACGAGCAGTCGCTCGGCTTCGATGCGATCGCACGGGTGGCGACTGGCGGCCATTTCTTCGGTGATCCGCACACCATGGCGCGCTACGAGCACGCCTTCTACCAGCCGCTCGTTTCCAATTGGCAGAATTACGCCAATTGGGAACTGGCCGGCGGCAAGGATTCGACACAGCGGGCGACGATGATTTGGCAACGCGCCCTGGAAGAGTATGAACAGCCGGCGCTCGATCCCGGAATCCGTGCCGAGTTGGAGGCGTATGCCGCGCGCCGGCGTGAGGCCATCGGCAGCGGCGAGCCCTGAAGACCGCAGCTGAAAATCCATAACTACCCATCTGAAAGGTCAAGCAACGTGCAAACCCATGCTCAAGTGGTGGTCATCGGCGGCGGTGTCGTCGGTTGTTCAGTCCTGTATCACCTCGCGAAATTCGGGTGCAAGGATGCCGTGCTGCTCGAGCGCGACGAACTCACCTCGGGCTCAACGTGGCATGCCGCGGGAGGAATGCACACCATCAACGGTGATCCCAATGTTGCCAAGTTGCAGAAGTACACCATCGAGTTGTACCGCGAGATCGAAGAGATCTCGGAACAACCGACCGGACTGCACCTCACCGGTGGGGTCATGCTCGCGGCCACCGAGGCGCGCTTTGAATGGCTGAAGAGTCTGGTGGCCAAAGGGCGATATCTCGGCATCGAATCGCGCATCATCACGCCGGAGCGAGCGCACGAATTGATGCCGTTGCTCGATCCGGCCTGTTTCGTCGGCGCACTGGAGACCGTGGTGGATGGCCATCTGGATCCCTCCGGCACGACCCACGCCTACGCCAAGGCGGCACGCAAACTCGGCGCTACCATCGAACGACACACCAAGGTCGAGGAACTGGTGCAGTGCGCCGATCGCTCCTGGCGCGTCATCACCAGCAAGGGTGAGATCCGCGCCGAACACGTGGTCAACGCCGGCGGCCTCTGGGCCCGCGAGGTGGGTCACATGGTCGGGCGAGAACACCCAGTCCTCGCCATGGAACACATGTACCTGATCACTGAAGACATGCCGGAAGTCGCTGCGATCAACGCATCGACCGGTCGTGAGGTCATCCACGCGATCGACTTCGACGGCGAACTGTATTTGCGACAGGAGCGCGGCGGGATGCTGATGGGCACCTATGAGCGTGCCGGCAAGCCGTGGTCCGAAGACAGTACGCCATGGACGTTTGGTCACGAGTTGCTGTCACCGGACATCGATCGCATCGTGCCATCGCTCGAGGTGGGCTTCCGTCACTTCCCCGCCTTCCAGAAAGCCGGCATCCGCAAGATCGTCAATGGTCCGTTCACCTTTGCACCCGATGGCAATCCGCTCGTCGGACCGGTGCGCGGGCTGCCCGGCTACTGGTGCGCCTGCGGCGTGATGGCGGGCTTCAGTCAGGGCGGTGGCGTGGGTCTCGCGCTCGCGCAGTGGATACTCAACGGCGATCCGGGCTTTGACGTTTGGGCCATGGATGTGGCGCGGTTCGGTGATTGGGCCAGCAAGGCCTACACCAACGCCAAGGTGCGCGAGAATTATTCGCGGCGCTTTTCCATCCGTTTCCCCAACGAGGAACTCGCGGCCGGCCGGCCGCTGCGGACCTCGCCCATTTACGATCGACTCAAGGCAGCCGGTGCGCAATTCGGTGCCGCCGCGGGTTTAGAGGTACCACTGTGGTTTGCACCCGATGGCGTGACCGACAGCTTCAGCTGGCATCGCTCGACCGACTTCGCGACCGTGGGCGCAGAGGTCAGCGCGGTACGTAACCACGTCGGCTTGATGGAGACCACGAGTTTCGCCAAGTACACGGTCAACGGCAGCGGCGCTGCATCGTGGCTGGATCGGATGCTGACCTGTCGCCTGCCCGCCCCCGGGCGTATGGTGTTGGCGCCGATGCTGAAGGAGGACGGTCGGCTGATCGGCGACTTCTCGCTGGCGAATCTGGGCACTCAGGGCTATCTCATCATCGGTTCCGGCGTCGCCGAGGAGTATCACCTGCGCTGGTTCCAGCAGCACCTGCCGAGCGACGGCAGTGTGTCGTTTACCTCGCTCGCGGGCGGCATGGTTGGCCTTGCAATCGCCGGACCGCGGGCACGTGACTTGCTGGCCCGGGTCACGCGGGCAGACGTGTCGAACGCCGCACTGCGCTTCATGGATATCCGGCAGTTGCCCATCGGCTTGGCCTCCGCGCTGGTGGGTCGAGTCAGTTACACCGGTGACCTCGGCTACGAATTGTGGTGCGAGGCCGGCGTGCAATTACACATCTACGAAACGCTGTGGGAGGCGGGCCGAGATCTCGGCCTGCGGCTGTTCGGTTCGCGCGCCCTCAATTCGCTGCGGCTCGAGAAAAGCTACGGCTCGTGGGCGCGTGAGTACCGACCGATCTACGGACCGCTCGAGGCTGGGCTCGAGCGCTTTGTCGCCTACGACAAGGCGGCGGCTTTCGTTGGCAAAGAGGCGGCCTGCCGCGAACGCGACGCGGGCGGGCTGCGCCGGCTGCGCACCTTCATCGTCGACACGGATCGTACCGACGTGATCGGTGACGAACCGATCTGGTTCGGCGAGCAGGTACGTGGCTGGGTAACTTCCGGGGGGTACGCCCACGGCAGCGGATTGTCGGTGGCGATGGGCTATGTCGAGCGCGAGATCGCCGACAGCGAGGGTCCCTGGAGTATCGAAATCCTCGGCCGGCGTTTCCCCGCGCGGCTCCAGCGCGTACCCTTGTTCGACGCTGAAGGACGGCGGCAACGGGGCTAGGAGAAAATTTTGACTCGGCGCTATTCGATCGTCAGGCTGCTGCGCGAGTCAGTGCGCGGCAACCGCGGCTGGGAACCGGCATGGCGCGATGCCGAGCCGCGCCGCAGCTACGACGTGGTGGTGGTCGGTGGCGGGGGTCATGGCCTTGCCACGGCGTACTACCTTGCCAAGGTGCACGGCGTACGTAACGTCGCAGTGCTCGAGAAGGGCTGGATCGGCAGCGGCAACGTCGGACGCAACACCACGATCATTCGCTCGAATTACCTGTTGCCCGGTAACGTTCCATTTTACGAATGGTCCATGAAACTGTGGGAAGGTCTCGAGCAGGATCTCAACTACAACGCGATGGTTAGCCAGCGCGGCGTCTTGAACCTGTTGCACAGCGACGCGCAGCGCGATGCTGCCGTACGACGTGGTAATGCCATGCGGCTGGCCGGGATCGACAGCGAGTTACTCGACGTCGCCGCCGTTCGCCGGCTCTTACCCATGGCTGATTTCGACAACGCCCGTTTTCCAATTCGCGGTGGTCTGCTGCAACCGCGCGGCGGCACGGTGCGGCATGATGCAGTGGCTTGGGGTTATGCGCGCGGCGCGGACCAGTTGGGCGTCGACATCGTGCAGAACTGCGAGGTGGTCGGCTTTCGGCAGGAAGGGGGTGCCATCACCGGCGTTGAAACCACCCGCGGTTTCATCGGTACGCGGCGGGTGGGCTTGGCCTGCGCCGGCAACTCCTCACGCGTGGTCGCCATGGCCGGATTGCGTCTGCCGATCGAGAGCCACGTCTTGCAGGCCTTCGTCTCCGAGGGGCTCAAACCACTGATCCCCTGCGTGGTGACGTTCGGTGCCGGTCATTTTTACGTCAGCCAGTCCGACAAAGGCGGGCTGGTGTTCGGCGGTGACATCGATGGCTACAACTCCTACGCGCAGCGCGGCAACCTCCCCACCGTGGAGGACGTGTGCGAGGGCGGCATCGCATTGCTGCCGAGCCTCGGCCGCGTGCGCATGCTGCGTTCTTGGGGCGGCATCATGGACATGTCCATGGACGGGTCGCCCATCATCGACCGCACGGCCGTTACCGGTCTGTACCTCAACGCAGGCTGGTGCTACGGCGGTTTCAAGGCGACACCCGCCTCGGGCTGGTGCTTCGCGCATCTGCTGGCAACGGATAGCAGCCACGAGGTCAGCGCCGCCTATCGATTGGATCGCTTTGCAGCGGGCCGTGTCATAGACGAGAAGGGCCAGGGCGCCCATCCCAATCGGCACTGACGCCCATGCGTATCGACTGCCCCTACTGCGGACCCCGCGGCAACGAAGAGTTCTCCTACTACGGCGACGCGACCCGCACGCGTCCAGCCGCGGACGCGGACGAGTCGGCGTTTGTCGACTATGTTTATCTGCGTGACAACCCGGCCGGCAGTCATCGCGAGTTGTGGTTCCACGCCGCCGGCTGTCACCGTTGGCTCGAGGTGGAGCGCGATACGCGCACGCACCTCATCACCGGCGTACACGAGGTCGGGGCTAAGCACGACGCGAACCGCGACGGGACAACGCGATGAGCAGCCGTCTGCCAGCAACCCAACCGGCGCGTCTGGCCGCGGGCGGATTGATTGACCGCAGCGAGGTGCGCCGCTTCGAGTTCGATGGGCGCAGTTACACGGGCTGCGCCGGGGATACGCTCGCCTCTGCGCTGCTCGCCAATGGGGTACAGCTGGTCGGCCGCTCCTTCAAGTACCACCGGCCGCGCGGCATCCTGACTGCCGGTAGCGAGGAACCGAACGCGCTGGTGGAATTGCGCGACGGCGCCCGCCGTGAAGCGAACACGCGCGCAACCTGCATCGAGTTGTTCGACGGGCTCAGGGCCAACAGCCAGAATCGCTGGCCCTCGCTGCGACTCGACGTGCAGGCGCTCAATGGCTGGTTCGCGCCGCTGCTCGGCGCGGGCTTCTACTACAAGACCTTCATGTGGCCGGCTGCCTTTTGGGAGCGCCTCTACGAACCACTGATACGCCGTGCGGCTGGCCTCGGCCGCGCCGCCACACAGGCCGATCCGGATCACTACGAGAAAGCATTCCTGCATTGCGACCTGCTGGTCATCGGCGCAGGTCCGACGGGACTCATGGCGGCACTGACCGCTGCGCGAGCCGGCGCACGGGTCGTGCTTGCCGACGAAGACTTCCGCTGTGGCGGTCGCTGTCTTGCCGAGCGCCACGGCATCGCGGACACACCGGCTGCAGAGTGGGCAGCAAAGGTCGCGGACGAGCTGCGCACCCTGCCGGACGTGAAACTGATGACGCGTACGACGGTCTACGGCGCGTATGACGGTGGTGTGTATGGCGCCGTGGAACGCGTCAACGATCACGTGGCTGTACCGCCCGAGTTCGAACCGCGACAACGACTGTGGCGCATCCACGCCCGGCAGACGATTCTGGCTGCAGGCGCGATCGAGCGGCCGCTGGTCTTTGGCAACAATGATCTGCCTGGCGTGATGCTGGCGGGTGCGGTGCGCAGTTACCAGAACCGTTTCGCGGTACGGATGGCAAACCGCTGCGTGGTGTTCACCGACAATGATTCCGGCTGGTCTACGGCCGCCGATTTGACGGCAGCAGGTGTCGCGGTGGTTGCCGTGGTCGATCCACGCGATGCCTCGCAACTGGAGACGCTGGCCAGTCATCATTCCTTGCCGGCCAGCGTTGCACGAATCAGCGGCACGGTCATCGAGGCGCGTGGCCGACTGGGCGTGAATGCGGTCGAGGTGCGCAGCGCGTCGGGCCACGTACGACGCATCGAATGCGACCTGCTTGCTGTCTCGGGCGGTTGGACGCCGACGCTGCACCTGGCCTCGCATCTGGGTCACCGTCCTCGGTGGGATGAACGGCGCTCGATCCTCGTGGCAGACTCTTTACCGCCCCATCTGCAGATCGCAGGTGCTGCCAATGGTGACTTCACCCTGGCGCAAGCGCTGCAGGGTGGCGCCCGTACGGGCGCGGCGGCTGCGGAGCGACTCGGCTTGCGCGCCCACATGCCGAGCCTGCCCGAGACGACAGCGGAGCGTTGCGACTGGCAGCCGGTGTGGCAGGTAAGCGGCAGCCGCGGCAAGTGCTTCGTCGACTACCAGAACGACGTCACCACGGCTGACCTCGAACTCGCGCATCGCGAGGGCTACAGCGCGGTCGAGCATTTGAAGCGCTACACCACGCTCGGCATGGCCACGGATCAGGGCAAGACTGCCAACGTCACCGCACTCGCGCTGCTAGCAGGCCAGCGCAACAGTGTGCCCTCTGCCATCGGCACGACCACGTACCGCCCGCCCTACACGCCCGTGGCTCTGGGTGCGTTTGCCGGTCATCACCGGGGCGCGGACTTCCGGCCAACGCGGCTGCCGCCGTCGCATCGGTGGGCGCAGGAACAGGGTGCCGTGTTCATCGAGGCAGGTCCGTGGCTGCGCGCCCAGTATTTCCCGCGTGCCGGGGAATCCGACTGGCTGCCAGCGGTGACGCGCGAGGTCAACACCACACGATCGGCGGTCGGCATCTGCGATGTTTCCACGCTGGGCAAGATCGACCTGCAGGGCCCCGACGCGGCCGCGCTGCTCGACCGTGTCTACTCGAACACCATGGGCAGCCTTGCGATCGGTCGCGCCCGTTACGGGCTGATGCTGCGCGAAGACGGTTTCATGATGGACGACGGCACGGTCGCGCGGCTCGGCGACCAGCGCTTCCTCATCACGACCACCACCGCCAACGCCGTCGCCGTCTATCAACACCTGCATTACTGTCATCAGGTGTTGTGGCCTCGCATGGACGTGCAGTTCGTGTCAGTGACGGACCAATGGGCACAGTACTCCGTCGCCGGACCCCACGCACGTACATTACTGGAGCGCGTGGTGGATCCCGCGCACGACCTCAGCAACGCAGCGTTCCCGTACATGGCCGCGGGTGCCATCACTTTGCGCAGCGGAGTGCGCGGCCGGCTGTTCCGTATTTCGTTCTCCGGCGAACTCGCCTATGAGATCGCGGTGCCGGCTCGGCACGGCGATGCGCTGATCCGCGAGCTGTTTGCGGCGGGCGCCGAACTCGGCGTGGTTGCCTACGGGCTCGAGTCCCTCGGTGTGATGCGCGTCGAGAAGGGACACGTGGCGGGCGGCGAACTGAACGGTCAGACCACGGCCTATGATCTGGGCCTCGGACGGATGGTCGCGGCGCGCAAGGATTGCATCGGCGGCACGCTGTCCCGGCGTGCGGCGTTGCTGGATCCGCAGCGCCCGCGCCTGGTGGGCATACGGCCGCTCGATCGCGATGCGCGGCTGTATTCAGGCGCTCATTTCATCCCGCGCGATGCGGCCCGCAACGCGGCCAATGATCACGGACACGTCAGTTCAGTGGCCTACTCACCGACGCTCGGCCACTGGATCGGTCTGGGCCTGCTGCGCAACGGACCCGAGCGTGTCGGCGAGCAGATCGCCGCCTGCGATCCCCTGCGCGGCATCGAGACGCTCGTGGAGGTGTGCTCACCCGTGTTCGTCGACCCGCAGGGAGTGCGCTTGCATGGCTGAATGGACGCTACCGCCGGTACAACCGGGGCGCTTTGGCCGGAACCTGCCAGACGCGGGGATCCGGCTGCGGGAATGCACGGGCTTCGAACTGGCCAGTGTGCTTGCGCGACGCGGCCAGACATCGGCTGCTGTCGCCGCAGCACATGCGGCCTGCAACGTGACGCTGCCGCTGCAGCCGCGCGCCGTCAGCGGCGGTGGCTACACCTTCGTCGGCACCGGACCAGGACAATGGCTGGCATTGAGCGCGCGCACTGACGTGGATATCGAGCATCGACTGGCCGCGGTATTCGCAACCACTGCGTCAGTCTGCGCGCAAAGCGATGGACGCATCATGCTGCAGTTGGACGGACCGCGAGTACGCGATACCCTCGCCAAAGGTTTGCCCATCGATCTTCATCCGCGCGCGTTCCCGCCCGGCTCGGCTGCCACCAGCAGTACCGCGCTGATCGGGTTGCAGTTATGGCTCGGCACAGGCGACTGGCCTTGGCACCTGCTGGTGACGCGCACCTACTTTGAGAGCTTCTGGCGCTGGCTCGTCAGTTCGGCCGCTGAATTTGGCGGGGAAATCCAACCGCCCACACAGTGGGACGGCAACCACTGACTCAACGGCACCCGTCCGTCGCGGCATTCAGCAGACAGCGCGCAGCCCCTGCATCGCTGCCGAGCATGAAGAGTCGACGCGCGGTCACGGCGGTGTCTGGAAAATCACTGAACAGCGCGTCCACCCCGAGCGAATAGAAATCGAGGTATTCGCGCAGCGGCGAACCCCGATAGTCCTCGAGCAGGCGCTGCGGTTCGCTGCGAAAGGTATAAGGATGGACCTGCAGCCCGGCGGCATGGGCGCGCGCCACGAGATCACTGGGTGGCAGGGCGCGACGATCCGTGGCATCGATTCGCCCATCACCGTTGGCGTCGGCACAAGCCTCCCTGACCACCGCAATGCACGCGGCACTGATCAGGTAGGGCTTCCAGGGCCCGATGCCATCTGCGTAGCGGCGCACTTCGGCAAGGCCGGCTGACGACAACAAGTCTGCGTAGGTGCCGGCACGACCACTCACCGTCCAGTCATACGGGCGGTCCGAAGGCGCGGCGTAGATGAGGCGCCCATCAGGCGCGACGTCAGCGGCATCGATCAATTGAATCAGCCGCACCGGCGTGCGCGAGCGCAGGTAACGCAGATTCGCCGTCTCGAAGCTCTGGATGAATACCGGCGCCCCGGCGCGGTTCAGGCCGTGCCGCTGCAGCGCGGCCAGCAGACGGTCCTCGAGCGGCAGACCCAACTGCTGGTGGTAAGTCGGGTGTTTCGTCTCCGGATAAATGCCGATGACCCGACCCGTCTGCCTGCCCTTGCGCTGCACCATATCCAGAATTTCATCGAACGTCGGGATCCCGAAGCGACCATTGAAGCGCGGATCCCGCTCTGGAAATGCCTGCACGGCTCGCACCTGACGTAATTCGGCCAGCGTGAAGTCACTGACAAACCAACCCTCCTGCTCCACGCCGTCGATCATTGCCTTGCGCCGCCGCGCTGCGAACTGCGGCAAATCCTTGACGTTGGTCGTTGCCACGATGTTGGGTTCATGGCGGGCGACCAGGACTCCGTCACGCGTGGCCACGAGATCAGGCTCGATGTAATCGGCGCCGAGTTCGATGGCGAGCGCGTAGGACTCGAGCGTGTGCTCGGGCAGATAGCCACTCGCGCCGCGATGACCAATCACCAACGGCGCTGGATGAACGGCGGAAGCGACGGACGCCGCTGCATCCACGCTGCATACAGCAAACATGCTGAGGACCATCAGCACGCCGCACGGCAAGGCACGCGCGATCGGCCGACGGATGATCCAGGCAGAAGTCGCTTTGCTCGACGTGCGGTCCATGATGGTTGGGACTCCAATGACACCGGCTTCCAGCTCATTCTGCATCAATCCGGCGGACGCGGGCGGGACGTCGGACGGGTTCCGTGCTACTATCCGCCCGGTCTCGGCCCGGACGGGCCGACCACGCGCCAACACATCAGACAGGGGGAGACAGCGATGCAGCGTCAACACGGAATTCGATGGATTGCAGGACTTGCTGCAGTGCTCATCTGGTCTGGTACCGCCGTCGCCGATGACGTGACCTCAGGCAACCTCAACTGCTCCACGCAGCACAGCAAGGCCTGTCAGGATGCGCGCACGGCCGCGCAGGTGCTCGAGCGTCTGCAGCGTGGCAATGACCGTTTCGTCGCGGGCAAGCCCAAGGCACGCGACTACGCCGAGCAGATCAAGGCGACGGCCAAGCATCAGTATCCGCTCGCTTCAGTGGTCTCCTGCATGGACGCGCGCGCGCCGGCCGAGATCGTCTTCGATCAGGGCATCGGTGACATGTTCAACATCCGGGTGGCCGGCAACATCATCAACGACGACGTGCTCGGCAGTCTGGAATACGGCTCACGGGTCGCGGGTTCGAAGCTGATCGTGATCATGGGACACACCGGTTGCGGCGCGGTGAAGGGCGCGTGCGACAACGTCGAACTCGGACATGTCACGGGCCTGCTCGACAAGATCAAGCCCGCGCGGGATTCGATCGCGATCAAGGCCGGTGTCGATCGTTCCTCCAAGAATTACGCCTTCGTCGATGAGGTGGCCTTGGCCAACGTGCGTCAGGGCGTACAGGCGATCCGCAACGGCAGCCCCATCCTGCGCGAGATGGAAGACAAGGGTGAGATCGACATCGTCGGCGCGATGTATGACATCACCACTGGCAAGGTCAGCTGGTATGACACCGGCAGTGGCATTGCACTGAAGAAGTGACGGACCGGAAGTGATGCGCGGCACGTCGTACCGGACTGCGACACTGCTGTTGGCAGGCGTGGCATTCGGCACGCCTGCTGCGGTGCTGGCCGATGCCGCACCCGCATTCAACTGCGGTCAGGCCGCGGGTGAGGTCGAGCAACTCATCTGCCGTGATGCGGAGCTTGCGGCACTCGACCGACGCATGTCGTCCGTCTGGGCCAAGACGGTACAGGCCCTGCCCGCGGATGTCGCAGCACGCGAGAAGGTCGTGCAGCGCGGCTGGATCAAGGGCCGCAACGACTGCTGGAAGGCCTCGGACCTGCGCGCCTGCGTCGAGACGAGTTACGAGACACGGCTGGTCGAGCTGCAGATCAAGGGCGGACAGTTGCAGGCACCCACCGCGGCGGGGTACCTCTGCAGTCAGGACCCCGGCAAACCGTTCACCGCGTCGTTCTACAACGACACCGATCCAAAAAGTGCCGTACTCACCTGGGGCAACGATCAGGTCATCGCCTTCGTGGCGATGTCGGCCAGCGGAGCGCGCTACACGACCACCGACGTCGAATTCTGGGAACATCAGGGCGAAGCCCGGGTGAGCTGGTTCGGCACCCGGCTCACTTGCAAGCTGCAGCGCTGAGCCGTCTCAGCTCAACACACGGCCGGGACGCGCGCCGGTAGCGCGCTGGTCCCGAATCACCGGCACGCCGTTGACCAACACGTGCGCGAAGCCCGTCGAGAGTTTGTGGGGCTCGGCGAAACCCGACACGTCCTTGACCGTGGCAGCGTCGAATACGACGACGTCAGCGCGCTTGCCCTTGGCGAGGGTGCCGCGATCATCGAGCCGCAGCTGGGCGGCCGGCATGCCGCTCATCTTGTGCACGGCCGTGGCAAGATCCAGCTTGCGCTCCTCGCGCACATAGTGCGCGAGCACACGGGCAAAGGCCCCGTAGCTGCGCGGATGCGGCCGGCTGAGCAGCGCATCGCCGCGCGGTGCCATCGCGTAGCCGTCGGAACTGACCATGAGCATCGGGTGGGTCAGCACGCGTACGACGTTTTCCTCGCTCATGCCGTGGCCGACGAAGCTGACCTCGCTGCGTGCTTCCTCGAGCAGTTGCAGCAGGGCTTCAGCGGGCTCGACGCGCCGGTCACGGGCAATGGTGGCGAGGTCGCGACCCACGACCTCACTCTGATTGGCCGCCACGGTAGCCGAGATCACGATCAATTCGTAGGCGCCCGGATCGTTGGCGATGCGCGGATCCAGTGCAGCACGAATGCGGGCACGCTCCGCCGGGTCGGCAAAGCGCGTGAGCATCGGTCCAAAGCCGCCCTCTTGCGTGGCATCCGAGAGAAACACCGTCAGTCCCGTGGAGTAAGCGGTGTATGGATAGACATCGGCCAGGACGTCCACGCCGGCTGCGCGGGCGCGCTCCAGCGCAGCGATCGCCGCGTCCTGCTTCGGCCAGTTGGCCTTGCCGGCCGCCTTGAGGTGACTGACCTGCACGCGCACGCCGGTTTCGCGGCCGATACGCAGCGCTTCGTCGATCGCCTCCAGCAGACCCGACTCCTCATTGCGGATGTGTGATGCGTAGAGCTTGCCCCGGCGCTGCAGCACACGGGCCAGCGCCAACAACTCGTCGGTCGGCGTGTAGCGGCCCGGCGTGTATTCGAGCCCGCTCGACATCCCGGCGGCGCCCTGATCGAGCGCCGTCTCGAGTCCACGCACGGCCTGCTGCAACTCGGCAGGGCTGAGCGGACGATTTTCGAGCCCCGCAATCGTCTGCCGCAGCGTGCCTTGACCGAGCAGCATCACTTGGTTGGTCGCGCAGTGGTTTGACTGCAGGAGGCGGAAATACGATCCGACATCGGTCCAGGTTTGCGTGACACCAGCCGCCGCGAGGTCACGGCGCAGTTGGGCGCTCTCGGCATCGACATAGGGTGCGGCCGAGTAGCCACAGTTGCCAGTCACCTCCGTGGTGACGCCCTGAAAAATGCGGCTCTCATCGTCCCCATAGCGCAGGATCTCTCCGTCCGAGTGGGTGTGGATGTCGATGAAGCCCGGCGCGACGCACAGGCCACGGACATCCAGCACCTGCCGGGCCTGCCCCGCATCGATGCTGCCGATGGCAACGATGCTGTCGCCGCGGATACCAATGTCTCCCGCAGCCTCGGCCGCACCGGTGCCGTCGAAGATGCGGCCGCCCTTGAGCACATAATCAAATGTGGGCGCGTGGCTGACCGCTGCGAACGCCGGGCAGGCTGTCGTGGCGGCGGTGCTGCCGGTCAGAGCGATGAAGGATCGACGGCTGAGCTTTGGCAAGTTCGCTGCTCCTTGGAAAAATCACTGACCCGCACATCGCTGAACCAGAATTCACCGACCGAACAATCACCGGCGGACCTCGAGGCGCAGCTGCGGCGCCAGGCTCAGTTCCCGTCGGCCAAGGTAACCCCCAGACCGTGGGCATCCGTCAGACGCATCACGCCCTGCTCTATGGTAAAGCCACCGCGGGCCGGGTCTCGTGCGAGATCCAGGTGCCCGTCGAGGTCCAGATAGCGGGTGGCCGGGCTCGCGAATGCAGCATGCAAAGCCGCCGCGATCCCGATGCAACTCTCGTCGGAGCAGCCCCACATCAGGTCCACCCCGTTGGCCGCGGCGATTCGGGCGATTCCCAGTGCGTTGGTGATGCCACCGGATTTCATCAATTTAATATTGAATATACCGCATTGTATATTTGGACTGACGAGGTTGTATGCATCATCGATTGACAATAAGCTCTCATCCAGTGCCAGCTTGCCGCGCTGCGCAGGGGTCAATATGGCAAGGTCTGAATTGCGCGCCGGCGGCAGCGGCTGCTCGATGAACTCGACCCCAAGGGCGTCGGCCGTACTGAACAGCCGACCTAGCTGCTCGGCCCGGTAGCCCTGATTGGCGTCGATGCGCAGCCGTACTGCGGCACCGAAACGCTCCCGCAGCCGATGTATTCGCTCTAGGTCCTGCTCGATGTCGAGACCAATCTTGACCTTGAGGATGCGGAACCCCCGACCGTAGTACTCGTCTGCTTCGGCCAGCACCTCGTCGAGCCTGTCTTTGATGCCGATGGTGATGGAGGTGGCGAGCTCGCTATGGGCACGGCCCAGATGGTCGACCAGCGATCGGCTGGCGAGGCGCGACTGCAGATCGAGCAGCGCCATGTCGTAGGCGGCCTGCGCGGCTGGCGCGGTACGCAGCAGGGCCGCCCAATCCTCACCCGCGAGCAGGGCGTGACGGCCGACTTCGAGCGCGCTCAGACAATCGGCGAAGGTCTCGCCACTGACCTCGGGAATCGGCGAGGCGCAGCCTAGGCCAATGTGCCCCGCGGTCTGCACTCGCACGAAAGCGAGTTGCACGGAATCGATCCGATCGTAGGCGATGGTGTAAGGGCGCGTGAGCGGCACGCGCTCGGTCCAGTATTCGACGGCGTCGAGTTTCATGCAGTGCACACCGGCAGTTGATCAACCACACGACCGACGCCGTCGCTGAGCGGCAGTACGACCGGCAACCCGAGTCGGCTCTCAAGTTCCTGCGCACGGTCGCGGGCGGTGGCAGCGTCAAGGTGTTCGGTGTTGATGGTCACTGCCACGACCTTGGCGCCATAGTGCCGAATCAGTCCAATCTCGTCCTCGAGTGGCGGAATCTCGCAGCCCACATGTTCGGCGCCGTCGTAGTAGCGGCGTGCGGGCGCGTGTTGCAGCACGACCCAACGCGCTCCGGCCGAGAGCAGCAGTTCGGCTCCGCAGGGGCCGGAGGGGTTGCGCAATCCCGACTGGCCTTCAAGAAACACGATCTGTGGCCGTTCATCGCGCACGCATTCGAGCACGGCGCGCTCGATCTCGCCCGAGACGAAATCATTGGGCGTCGAATCGAGCACCAATCCGTGTCGGGTGCCCTGCAGCCAACCAGTCTGTCCGGTGTAGATCATCTCAGCCCGCCATCCGCGCCTGCGACACTCACCCACCAGCAGCTGGGTGGTCGTGCGCTTGCCGAGCGCACAGTCAGTGCCGAGCACAGCGACCCGCGGCAGGGTGAGTTTGAGCGCATCCCCGTGCCAGAACGCCAGCTCACGCACGGGACGCGGCTTGCGGATATCGACGATGCGTGCACCGTGACGGGCGACTTCGGCGGCGATCAGCGGATCGTCACTGACCAGTTCGTGCAGCCCGTTGGCGATCGACAGCCCAGCCCGCGCAGCCTCGTGCAGCACAGCCCGCAACGGCGGCGGGAGCACCCCGCCGTGCGTGGCGACGCCGACCACGCACCACTGCGGCCGTTGCGGCAATCGTGCGATCGCCTCGGCCAGTGAGGCAAAGACCGGTATCGAACGCGACCGACCATCCAGCAGATCCCCCGCGTCAGCACCAGCGCAGGTCGAATCGATGACACCGACGATCTGCCAGCGCGCCGGGCCACGCACCAGACCGTGCGCGGTCTTGGCATCGCTCGCGCGAAACAAGCCCTCGGCTATGACGACTGCTGACTCCATATCGCCGGCATACTAGCGAATGGATCCATGGGCTCCAAGCAGCAGCATGCGGACAGAGCGCGACGGTGGGTTGCCCGTCTGCCACGCGACACACGACGCAATCAAACCGGCGTAGCGCGCACGCGGTCGATCATGCGCAGCCGTCGAGATCGCCGATCACGGCCGCACGGAAAATGCGCGCGTAGGCGGCCGCATCGAGCGGCACCGGGTTGCCCCCCGATGATGGATCGGCCAGCGCCTCGGCACCGATGAGTTCGGCGTTGCGCGTATCGACACCAATTGCACCGAGTGTATGGGGTATGCCCAACTGCTGACGCAGTGCCAGCACCCATTCGAGCACGCCCGCGTAACCGGGCTGGGGCAGGTCGAGCACCCGCGCCAGCAACTCCATGCGTTGCTCGATCGCATTGCGGTTGCGGACCATGACATACGGCAGCAACACGGCGTTGGTGAGTCCGTGGTGCGTATCGAAGTGCGACCCCACCGGGTGTGCGATCGCGTGCACGCCGCCGAGACCTTTTTGGAATGCAGTTGCGCCCATGCTCGCCGCAGCCAGCATGCGCGAGCGTGCCTCGATGTCCGCTCCATCGGCGCAGGCCCGCGGCAGAAAGTCCTTGACGAGCCGCATGCCCTCCAGGGCAACGCCGTCAGCCAGCGGATGGAACCCGGGGGCGCAGTAGGCTTCGAAACAATGGATGAAGGCATCGAGACCGGTGGCCGCGGTGAGGCCCGCAGGCAGGCCTACCGTCAATTCGGGATCGGCGATCACGATGCCGGGCAGCATGCGCGGATGAAAGATGATCTTCTTCTGCTGAGTCTGCTCATTGAGGATGATGCCGGCCCGGCCCACCTCGGAACCGGTGCCGGCCGTGGTCGGGATGGCGACCACGGGCGCGATGCCCGCGGGATCGGCACGCGTCCACCAATCACCGATGTCCTCGAAATCCCACAGCGACCGCGACTGTCCGGACATGAACGCGATCACTTTGCCTGCATCGAGCGCGGAGCCGCCGCCCAACGCAACCACCCCGTCATGATGGCCGGCACGGTAGACCGCCAGTCCAGCGGTGACGTTGGCTGATATCGGATTGCCCTTCACGTCGCTGAAGACAGGCGCATGACCACACAGTTGCTGGGCACGCAGCACCATGGGCGCAGCGCGCAGCCCGGCATCGGTGACGATCAGCGGCCGGTGGATACCCAGTTCGGCACAGGCAGCGGCGAGTTCGGCGAGCCGGCCGGGCCCGGCCCAGATGCGGGTCGGGTAATTCCAATTGCCGCGCAGTTCGACGCTCATGTCGCCACCCTCAAGTGGAAAGACTTAGGCCGCGTGAGGTGCTCGTAGCCGATCCGTGACAAGGTGCAGCCGCGACCCGAATCCTTGACACCCACCCAAGCGAGCGCCGGATCGAGATAGTCACAACGATTCATGAACCACGTACCGGTCTCGATGCGATCACCGATCGAGAGCGCAGCCTCCTCGTCACGGGTCCAGATTGCGGCAGTCAGTCCGTAGTCGCTGTCGTTCATCAATCGCACCGCCTCCTCGTCAGAGGCGACGCGCATGATGCCGGCGACCGGCCCGAAGATCTCCTCGCGCATCACCGGCATGGTGTGATCGACATTGAGCAGCACCTGCGGTGCGAGATAGGGCGAATCCGCACGGCTTGCCGGGAATTCGGCTTCGCTGAGCGCAGCCCGCGCCCCCGCGTGCAATGAGGCATTGATCTGGGTCCGTATGGCGTTGGCCGCTGCGGTACGGACCACGGGGCCCAGCGTAGTGGCTTGCTCGAGCGGATTGCCGAGCACGTACCTGCGCGTCAGCGCCACGAAGCGCTCTACGAAACTGTCGTAGACCGTCGCCTGCACGTAGACACGCTGGATACCGCAACACGATTGTCCTGAATTGAAATACGCGCCATCGACGATGTTCTCTACCGCATGCGTCAGATCCGCGTCGTGCCGCACGTACACGGGATCACAGCCGCCGAGTTCGAGGCCGGTACCGATGAAACGATCCGCGACCGCCCGCTGTACTGCGTGGCCGCCCGCCACGGATCCCGTAAACACCACGAAATCCACACGCGCATCGCGCATCACCCGCTCAGTCGTCGCGTGGTCGGTGTGCAGCACCTGGAACAGCCCGACCGGCAAGCCGGCTTCAGCCAGAGATTCGGCGAAGCGCTCGGCGCAGAGCGGGGTCTGAGCTGAATGCTTCAGTACCACGGCGTTGCCCGCCATCAGCGCGGGGACTACGCTGTTGACGGCGATCAGATAGGGAAAATTCCACGCAGCCACGGCCAGCACCACGCCGAGCGGCTCGCGACGCAGGAAGCGGCGGAAGCCGGGCTTGGGTCCGACGTCGATGTCGGCAAGCGCTTCGTCGGCGATATCGATCATGTAACGCGCCCGCTCGAGGGTGCTGCGCACCTCGTTCATCGCGTAGCGTGCAGGGCGTCCCATCTGCCAGGTGAGTTCATCGGCAATGGCGGCGCCGCGCGCCTCGAACGCGGCGCAGAAACGGCCCAGCACGGCTGCGCGCTGCGCGACCGGGACACTGCGCCAATGGCGTTGTGCGGCCCGCGCGGCATCGAGCATGCGGTCGATGTCACCGGCAGCGGCGAGGGGACGCTCGACATAGACTCGCCCGTCCACCGGGCTGATGGTTTTCTGCAGCACAGGTCTGGTCTCTGGTCAGGTTGTCCGAAGGGGTGATGGGTCAGATGATCTCGAAGTAACGAGCCAGCTCCCAGTCGGTGATGGCGCGACGGAATTCACGTTCTTCCCAGTCACGACTCGCGGCGTAGTGCTCGACGAATTCGGCGCCGAACAACTCCTTCGCTGCCCGCGAGCGGGTCAATGCGGCGGCAGCCTCCGACAGCATGCGGGGCAATTGTCGCCGCGCCGGAAACGTCTGGGCATAGGCGTTACCTTCCACGGGTGCATCAGGCTCGATACGGTGTTCGATGCCCCAGAGCCCGGAGCCAATGGCCGCGGCGAGCGCAATGTATGGGTTGATGTCGGCAGCTGCGATACGGTATTCGACACGCTGACTGCGCGGGCTGCCGGGAATCACACGCAGCGCGGTCGTGCGGTTCTCGATGCCCCAGCTGGCCGCGGTCGGCGCCCAGAATCCCGGAATCAGCCGCGAATAGCTGTTCACGGTGCAAGCAACCATCGACAGCAGTTCGGGCATCAGCGCCTGTTGGCCACCCACGAACCAGCGCATCACGTCGGAGATGCCGTGCGGTTGTTTCGGATCATGAAACACCGGTGCACCGCCGCGCTTGCGGGTCAGGGAAACGTGCAGGTGTCCGCTTTGACCTGGCCAATCCTTGGACCATTTCGCCATGAAGGTCGCCATCATGCCGTTGCGCTGCGCGAGAACCTTGGCAAAGGTCTTGAACAACGCCGCGCGGTCAGCCGCCTCGAGGGCTTCGGTGTAGGCGATCGCGGCTTCGAGCACACCCGGGCCGGTCTCGGTATGCAGCCCCTCGAGCGGAAAACGCATCGCGTTACCCAGCTCCATCAGCTGGTGGTAGTACTCGGCATGCACGGAGCTGCGCAGTGCCGAATAGCCAAAGAACCCGGGCGTCATGGTGGTGAGATCGCGGTAGCCCTTGCCGCGGACTGACTCGGGCGTCTCCCGGAACATGAAGAATTCAAATTCTGCGGCCGCGTTGACGGCATAGCCCATACCCGCGGCACGCTCGAGCACCCGGCGCAGCACGGCGCGGGGGCACACCGACTGCGCCGCGCCATCGAACTCACCGAGGAACAGCAGCATGTTGCCCTCGAAGGGCACCGCGCGACAGGTGCCGGGCAGGATGCGCACCGGTGCGTCCGGATACGCCGTGTGCCAACCGGTGAAGCGCGTGTTGTCGTAGAGCTGGTCATTGGAATCCCAGCCGAGGACCACGTCGCAAAAGCCGAAGCCCTTGTCGAGTGCGGCAAAGAATTTGTCGCGTGCCATGTACTTGCCACGCAGGATACCGTCCACGTCGAACACGCCCACCTTGACGTGGGTGAGACCTCGCTCGGTGACGATCGCCCGCGCCTGTGCCGCGGTCTTGACTTGTTCCGGTTTCACTACCGACTCCGATGACTCGATGGCCCGCTCAGCGCGGCGGTGTTTCGCCCACGGCGGCCTCGGCCGCGCGGATCCGATCCTGCAGACCGAGGATCATCACGCCCTGCGGCGGCCCCTTGAAGCGACGCCGCTCGAGACCGAACCATACCAGCGCGGTCAGCACCAGAAATCCGAGCGTGATGCCGAGCGCCTTGTCATTGGGCGGCTGCACGCCGAGCCAGACGATCAGCGCCGTGGCAAGCATGCACAGCACGGCCACCAGACGGTACTTCGCCTCGCCCATGTTCCACGGCCCCATGTGCGTCCATCGATTGCCCCATGCAAACAGTCCAAGCGCGACCGGAATGCAGTAGGAAATGAACAGGAAGATGACGGTCACCGAAACCACCGTGCTGTACACCGGGGTGTAAGCCGTGAACAGCACACCGAGCACCGCCGCAGTCCAGATCGCGGCCTCTGGCACGCGGTAGCGAGGATGTACCCGGCGCAGCCGGTCCGAGAACGGCAGGCCCTGATCACGGGCAAAGGCGAAGATCATGCGCGAGCAGGAGGTGACCGTCGCAAGTCCACACAGGTACTGTGCGATGAGGATGCCTAGATTGACGAGTGTGACCAGCCAGCCGGGGAAGATTGCACGGGTGGTTTCGAAGTAAACACCCCAACCAGCAGCGGCCGCCTTGTCCATGTCCGGAATCGCGAGCACGAAGGCACTGAGCAACAGCCAGCCCGCGAACATCGACACCAGCACCGCACGGATCATAGAGCGCGGCGCGACGCGCGCTGCGTCGACCGTTTCCTCCGAGGTATGCGCCGAGGCATCGAAACCGGTGATGGTGTAGATCGGCAACAGCAGACCGAGCAGGAACACGAACCAGAGGTTGCCTGACTGCGGCCAGACGCCACCACCCGCATCGCCGCTGTAATTGTGGAAGGTCCACAATCGCGACAGATCGATGTGCGGGGCGAAGGCAAGCAGCGCCACGGTGAGCACCAGCGTGACCAGCAGGATGAGATAGCCGCTGAGATCGGTCAGGCGCGTCGTGAGCCCGATGCCGAGGTGATTGAACAGCGCCTGCGAACCCGTGATCAGCACCATCAGCAGAATTTGCTCGTCGTAACTGCCGTCGAGTCCGAGGCTCGCGCCGAATGCGCCCTGAAAGAATGTATAGGTGCCCACGTTGATGGCGCCGAGCACGGTGATCAATCCGAGCAGGTTGAACCATGCAGTGAGCCAACCCCAGCCGACACCGCCCAGAATCGAGCCCCAGTGATACAGCCCGCCGGCCGTCGGATAGGCGGAAGCGATCTGCGCCATGCCAAGGGCGAAGACCAGCGATACCAGACAGCCGATCGGCCAGCCGATACCGATGGCCGCTCCACCCACGCCGGCGATGCCCTGGCCGAGAGAGTTGATGCCGCCGGAGAGAATACAGATGATGGAAAATGAAATCGCAAAGTTCGAAAAGGCATGCATGCGCCGCGACAGTTCCTGCGCGTAGCCCATCGAATGCAATGTCTTGATGTCCTCGGCGATGACGCTCGCCTCGGAACCCGTGCTTTCATTACGCATCACTAGACCCCCCTGAAAAGTACCGATGCGGGGACCTGTATACAGACTTGGCCGGAGCTTGAAAATGGCCACCTCACCGGCGGCGCAGCGCCCCCCCTGACGAGGCGTCAGCCCTGCTCGAGCAGGGCAGCAATACTGCCAAAGCCGCGCGCCTTGGCGGCATCGACGGCCGCCACGCCATCGCGGTTGCGCAGGGTCTTGCTGGCACCCGCGGCGAGCAGCGCTTTGACGGTGTCGACCTTGCCGGACTGGCAGGCAAGGATCAGCGCGGTATCCCCGTAAATGTTCTGCAGGTTGGGCTCGGCACGTGCGCTCAGCATACGCTGCACCACGGCGGTCTGACCGGCGCCAGCGGCCAGCAGCAGCGGAGTATCACCCGCCTTGGTGCGTGCCTTGGGACTCGCACCGGCGCGCAGCAATTGCTCGACGATGGGGACATGGCCGCGTACCGCCGCACACCCGAGCGGCGTCAATCCATCCTGGTCCGCTGCATCCACTTTCGCACCCGCGCCCAGCAACGCGGCCACCGCCGCAGCACGTTCGTTGCAGGCGGAATGCCAGAGCGCGGTACGGCCGAGACTGTCGGCCTGCGCGACATCGGCACGGGCACCGACCAGTTGCTCGATCAGCGACTCCTGATTACTGCGCGCTGCCAGCATCAACGCGCTGTTGCCGTGCTCGTCCTTGACGTTGGCACTGGCGCCGGCCGCGAGCAGTTGCGCCATCACGGCACTGTTGCCCGCCGCGATGGCAGCCAGCAGCGGCGGCGCTTCGCCGGGACCATGCCCATTCGGGTCGGCCTTGTGTGCGAGCAGCGCCTGCACGACGCTGCCATCGCCACGGCGCACCGCCGCAACCAGTGGCGTGACGCCATTGCCGCCGGCACGAGATGCGACTGCGCCGGCATCGAGCAACGCGTTGACTGTGCGTGCCGAGCCCGCCGTGACAGCAACCAGCAGCGGCGTCTCGCCACTCGGCGTCAGGGCATCGAGATCTGCACCACGCGCCAACAAGGCGCGCAATTGATCCGGATCACTGCGGCTCGCCGCCACTGCGACGGGCGGCCACCCGGCATAGAGATCCAGCGCCCCGGCGGCCGAACGAGACAGATCCCCCGCCGGTCGCGTCGCGGCCGAGGTTGCCCGCCGCGTCGCTACCGCGCCCTTGGCCCGATAGAGTTCGGCCACCTCGCGTGAATCGGCCTGTAACGCGTAATCGATCGCAGTCCAGCCGCCACTGTTGCGCACGCGCAGATCGGCACCCGCATCGAGCAACTGCTTTGCCTGGGCCACGCGGCCGCTGCGAGCGGCGTAGAACAGCGCATTGCTGCCGACCTTGTCGATCGGCGCAACTGCGGCCTTGGCCTGCAGCAACAGCGCACAGGCTTGCGACTGCTCTGCCGTGGCCGCCAGCATCAACGGAGTCACCCCGTAACGGTCGACCACTGTGGTTTTGGCACCGCGGGCGAGCAACACCGCTACGGCATCTGCGGCACCATTGGCGGCGGCGTGATGCAATGCGGAGCGGCCAAACGGATCCACTGCCGCCACCATCTCTGCGCTGGCAAGTGCAGTCAACGTCGCGACGTCGTTGCGGTCGGCAGCGCGGAAGAATGCCGTGCTGCGCGCTGCCATATCGGTGATTTCATCCTGCGGCCGGAACTCCATGGGCAGCGCGCCCCGCTGCAGCAGATCGCGTGCGCGCAGATCACCGCCGGCAGCAGCCCGCTCCAGCCAGCTGCGTGCCGTTTTGGAATCGGGCGGTGAGGCCACCGTTGCCTGCGCGGCCAAAGCGTAGGCCGCACGGGGCTCGCCCTTGCCCGCTGCACTCTCAAACAGTTGTCGCGCCGTCGCCGGATCGGAGGCGGGCGCGAGCCCCGCCAGATGCAGCGCGCCGAGCAGGTATTGCGCCTCGGCATTGCCACTGCCCGCGAGACCCTGCAGGCGAGTCGACGCGGTGGCGAAGTCCTTGACGCGTATGGCCGCCTTGGCAGGTTCCAGCGGGTCGCTCGCGCTGGGCACAGCCGCCGCAGCCGGCTGCCAGCACAACGCCGTCAGCGTCAGTACACAGACCACACGCAGCACCGTGAGCAGACCTGCATCATGCCGTGCCATATTTCGTCTCCACATCCACACCGGTCGTCTTGAGGAAGTCGGACGGCAGGATACCGCCCGCGCTCACGATCACCACGTCGTTCGACAACTCCACGTCGCCGCCCTCGTGGTTGATGACCACGCGCTCGGGCTCGATTCGCCGCACGTTGGATTTGAGCAGCACCCGCAGCTTGCCGGATTGCTCAGCCGCCGCGATGCGTTCGCGGTTGCGAGGCTTCGCGCGGCCGAAGGCGTCGCCACGATAGGACAACGTGACCCCCGCCGCACCGCACTCCGCGATGCTTGCCGCAGCCTCGAGCGCACTATCACCGCCGCCGACCACCAGCACGCGCTGGCTTCGATACTGTTCCGGGTCGATCAGTCGGTAGACCACTTTGGGCAGTTCCTCACCCGGCACCTCGAGTTTACGCGGCGTACCACGGCGGCCGATCGCCAGCAGCACGCTGCTCGCCCGGTACTCCCCCTTGGCCGTGCGCACGATGAATCCACCACTGCCATCCGCGTCGATTTTCTCCACGCGCTCGTGATAGCGCATGTTGGCGCGGATGCCCGTCTTCTGTTCCACGTCAGTCCAAAATTCCAGCAGTTCCTCCTTGGATGTCTGCTTGAATCGCACCTTGCCCACCAGCGGAATGTCCGCAGGTGCAGTCATCACCAGCTTGGCGCGCGGATACTGGAACACGCAGCCGCCCAGCGATTCCTGTTCGATCGTGATGAAGCTCATGTCATGCGACTTGGCAGACAGTGAAGCGCTGAACCCAGCGGGGCCCGCGCCGACGATCAGCACGTCCAGGCGGTCTGGGGTACGCGGCCTCAGCTTGTGAATCGCGTCCATGGCCTGCCGGCCCTGCGACAAGGCATTGCGTATCAGCCCCATCCCGCCCAATTCACCGGCGACAAAGATGCCGGGCACGGAGGATTCGAACGTGGGACTGAGCAACGGAATCTCGACCCCGCGCCGCTCGGTGCCGAATACCAGCGTGATCGCATCGGCCGGACAGGCGGCACGACACGCGCCGTGCCCGATGCAGTCCGACGCATTGATCAGGGTGGCCTTGGTGCCGATCAGCCCCAGTACTTCATGCTCGGGCTGCTCAGGGCAGGCTTTGACGCATGAGCCGCAGCCGATGCATTTGTATGGATCGATGACCGGGTGCAGCGATGCTGGCTCGGCCAGTCCCGCTGACGTCACACGCTCGAGCACTGCAGCAGCACGCTGCTCCTTGCGTTGGCGACGGCCCACGTACCACACCCAGATGGCCAGCAGCGGTACCGCATAGACAAGCAGAAACCAGTTATCCATTCACTGTTCGACCATCGGCCATACGGGAGGAGACCCGGAGCTGCCCTGCACTGGCGGTCCGCGGTGGCACGCCAGCCAGCCACGGGAGGGTGGGCAGAGCGCGCGCAGTGGAACTGAACACGACTCGGGCATCAAGTTGAATACGAGTTCACACGGATAAAGATACTGGATGCGCACGGCGACAATGGAACCCTTGGAATAAGTAGTGTTCCAAGTCGCCAACTGGGTCACGAATCGAGCATTCGGGCTGCTGCGACAGGGACCAGCGCCGACAGATGTCGGTATTCTTTACAACTGTGGAGCGAGTCTGGGGCCCTCCGCATCCGGTGGGACTCTCACCGCGGGCGTTCCGGGACCATTTCAAGGGCTGTTTTTTGGGGAGCGTGGCATGGCGGACGGCGTAAGCGGTACGTATGGATTGGCCTGGTTTGGCCTGGGTGCCAGCCTGGGTCTGACGGTCGCCCTCTTGCTGCGCCAGTTTGCAGCGGACTGGCTGGCATCGGTCAATGCCTGGGTACCGCGCGCGGCGGTGGCCGCCATCGCGGTTCTGTCCATTGCCGGGCTGGCCGGCAAGCCCAAGACCGCGGCCGGGCCGGCGCCCATGGCCGCCAACCCCATGGGCGGTGCCGCCCCGCACGTCAATGGCGCGGCCACGGGTGCGCCTGCGGGCTCGATGGCGGACGCGACCGCAGCTCTGGCGGCGCGACTCGGGGCCGGCGGCGGCAGTGACGCAGATTGGCAGCTGCTGGCCCAGTCCTACGATTTCCTGAACCGTCCGGACGATGCCAAGCTGGCTCGTGAGCACAAGGTGGCCGCACAGCGCAGCCTGCAGGACTCGGTGGCCGCCAGCGCAGCCATGCTGGGCAATGCCGTACCGCTCGCCGGCGGCACGGCCGCCGTCTCGGCCGGCCCGCAGGCCAAGACCGCGGCGCTGCTGGCCCGCGCGGAGGACCACCGCCGCAAGCGGGAATTCAAGCAGGCCTGCGACGCTTATAAAGAACTGGTCGCAGCCGGCGGCATGACCGCCGATGCGTGGGCCGACTACGCCGACGCGCTGGCCTCGGCCTCGCCCAATGGCAGCCTGAGCGGGGCGCCGGCGGAAGCGATCGCCAAATCGCTGGCCATGGACCCGAAACACACCAAGGGGCTGTGGCTCAAGGCGAGCCTCGCCCATGAGGAGCGGCGCTACCAGGAAGCACTGCAGACCTGGAAGACCCTGTTGACCCTGATCCCACCCCAGTCCTCCGACGCACGGATCGTCGAAGCGAACATCGCCGAGGCCAAACGCCTCGCCGCAGAAAGCAAAGGCTGAGCAACATGAACGTCGAGCGCAATGTCGTGACCCTGCACCCGGCCAGCCAGCCGGCCAGCACCCCCGAGCAGCGCCGCGCGCAGCTGCGGGTGGTGAGTTCGCAGCCCCAGGAGCCGGCACGCGCCGAAACACCGTCCACCGGGCGGCGCTGGATCACGGTACCGCGACTGTGCGCCGTGCTGGTCACCGCGCTGCTGGTCTGGGGCTATCGCTTCCCGCTGCAGCAATACATCACCCCACAAACCGGCCTCGGCTACCTGCTCGGCATCGTGGGCGGCAGCGCCATGCTGCTGCTGCTGCTCTACCCTGTGCGCAAGCGACTGCCGCAGTTCAGCGCCCTCGGCTCCACCAAACTGTGGTTCGAGATCCACACGGCGCTCGGCATCATCGGGCCCGTGCTGATCCTGTTCCATGCGAATTTCCGCACGGGCGCGACCAACAGCAATGTCGCCCTTTACTCCATGCTGATCGTGGCGGGCAGCGGACTGTTTGGCCGATATTTTTACAACCGCATCCACATTGGTCTGGATGGCCGCAAGACCTCCCTTGCGGAATTGCACCGAAACGCGGATCGTCTGCGCCAAAGTGGCAAGGAAACTGCCTTCCTGCCGGAACTCGTCAACCACATCGACGATGCAGAACAGGGAATGATCCGCACCTGCGAAACGAGCTTCCTGCTGGCACGCCCGTTTGCCGCTGCCGCCGCCGCACTCACGGCGCGCTGGCGTCTGCGGCGCTACGTGCGTCAGTCTCTGCGCGCAGCCACCGCTCGGGAGCAGATGTCGCCTGCGCAGGCCGCGCGGTTCGCGGAGATCGCGGACCGCTACGTCAGCGCCCGTATCGCAGCGGCGCGCAGCGTGGCTGAGTTCGCGGCGTTTGACCGCATGTTCTCGCTTTGGCATGCCTTGCACATGCCGCTGTTCATCCTGCTGCTGATTGCCGGCATCGTGCACGTGGTGTCGGTGCACGTGTACTGATCAACCGGGTTGCCACGTTGTAAATGCGCCATGGTCACGCAGGACGCCTCGTCATTGCCTTTGCCGCTGTGCTGGCGGTCATGGGCATGAGCATGCGGGTGGCCAGCGCGGCCGGCATCGAAACACTGCTGATGCCGGGCAAGGTCTCGGCGGCGCACGCCAAGATCGAGCAGGACTGCTCGAAGTGCCACGACCGTGCCGATCGCGCGGCGCAGTCCGGTCTGTGCATGGCCTGCCACAAAGAAGTCGGCGCGGACGTACGGTCGCACACCGGCTTTCACGGCCGCTTGCCGGGCATCGATCAGGGTCAGTGCAGCGCCTGCCATGCCGAGCACCTCGGTCGCGCTGCCGACATCGTCAAGTTCACCAAATCGGCTTTTGACCACTCGCGCACCGACTACCCGCTCGAAGGTGCCCATTCATCCGCCGCCTGCTCGGGTTGCCACAAGGCCGGGCAAAAATTCCGGACTGCACCGCATGCCTGCATCGACTGCCATCGCAATGACGATGCGCACGGCGGCAAGTTCGGCACCGCCTGTGCCGACTGCCACAAGGTCAACGCTTGGTCGGGCGTGCGGTTCGATCACTCGAAGACCAGCTTTGCGCTGCGCGACCGCCACCAGCAGGTGACCTGCGATGCCTGCCATTTCGGCAAGCGCTTCAAGGGTACGCCCGCCAAGTGCGTGGCCTGCCATGCCCCGGATGATGTGCATGCCGGCAGCCGCGGGCCGGACTGCGCCAGCTGTCACACCACGGCGGGGTGGAAGACCAGCGAATTCGATCATGCCAAGACGGGCTTCGCGCTGACCGGCTCGCATGCCGACGTGGACTGTAAAGGCTGTCACAAGACGGCCAACATCAAGGACCCGCTGCCGAGAAACTGCGTGGGCTGTCATCGCGCCGAGGACGCGCACGCCGGTCGCCTCGGCGAACGCTGCGACACCTGCCACGGCACACGCAATTGGAAGCCGGCAAACTTCGATCACACCCGCGACGGCAAGTTCGAACTGGTGGGCGCACACAAACGGATCGCCTGTGACACCTGCCATACGGCGGTGGTGGCTGAACAGAAGCTCGGTAGCGATTGCATCGCCTGCCACCGTACGACCGACGTGCACTCGGGCAAACTCGGCACCGACTGCGCCAGTTGCCATGGCACGGAAACCTGGCGCAAGGACGTGCTCTTCGACCACGACCTGACCAATTTCCCGCTGGTCGGCCTGCACGTGGCCGTGCCTTGCCATCAGTGCCACTCCAAGCCCAGCTTCAAGGGCGTCGCGACCGGCTGCAACGACTGCCATTCGCGCGATGACCGCCACAAGGGCAAGCTCGGCAAGGACTGCGAGAGCTGCCACTCGCCGGACGGCTGGGGCATCTGGGAATTCGACCACGCCAAGACCGGCTTTGCGCTGGTCGGGGCCCACGCCCGCGCGACCTGCGAGGGCTGCCACAAGCAGCCGCCGGACGAGGTCAAGCTGGCCTCCGATTGCGCCTCCTGCCACGCCAAGGACGATGTCCACCTCGGGCAGTTCGGACGGCAGTGCCAGCGCTGCCACGGCTCGACGACCTTCAAGGGCGCGCGGGTGCAATGATGCAGAGGTCAGCCCTACACAACCTCTCGCTGCGCGTGCTCTGGCTGCTCACGCTGCTCTGCGGCGCGGCCTTTGCCCAGACGGCAGCCGGCAACAAGTTCGACCATCTGACCACCGGCTTTGAACTCACCGGCACGCATCGGCTGATTGCCTGTGAAACCTGTCACGTCAACGCGGTTTTCAAGGGTACGCCGCGGGACTGCTTCTCCTGCCACTCGCCCGGTTCACGCATCGTTGCGCCACCCAAGCCGCGCGATCACATCGCCAGTTCCGAGAACTGCGGTGCGTGCCATTCGACGGCCTCTTTCGTGCCGGCGGTCAAGTTCTCACACGATCAGGCCCGCGGCAGCTGCTCGACCTGCCACAACGGCAGCAAAGCCACGGGCAAGCCGGTGGGCCACATCCAGACCACGCATGAGTGCAACGCCTGCCACGGCACCACCGCGTGGAAGCCGGCGCGCTTCGATCACACGGGCATCACCGGTAACTGCGTCTCCTGTCACAACGGCACCAAGGCGACCGGCAAGACGGCCACCCACTTCCCGACCAGCGACTCCTGCGAGTCCTGCCATACGCCGGCAGGCTGGTCACCGCCGCTGCGCGTCGATCACACTCAGGTGATCGGCACCTGCGCCTCGTGTCACGACGGCAGCAAGGCGACCGGCAAGCCGACCAATCACATCCCGACCACGGCCAGTTGCGAGTCATGTCACTCGACCAGCGCCTGGAAACCGGCACGCTTCGACCATACCGGCATCGTCGACAACTGCGTCTCCTGCCACGACGGCGTCAAGGCGACGGGCATCGGCACGCGGCATATCAAGGCCACGACCAGCTGCCAGTCGTGCCATTCGACCAGCACCTGGAAGCCGGTCACGCGGGTCGATCACACGCAGGTGCTCGGCAGTTGCGCGTCCTGCCACAACGGCTCGATCGCCACCGGCAAGGATGCCAACCACATCATCACGGACTCGAGCTGCGACAATTGCCATGCGACCACCGCGTGGAAGCCGGCGCGCTTCGATCACACGGGTATCGTCAGCAATTGCACCAGCTGTCACGACGGCTACCGCGCCACAGGCAAGAACACGACGCATCTCAACACCACCAACACCTGTGAATCCTGCCATGTCGTAGCGGCATGGAAACCCGCCACCGGCGTGGATCACACCCAGGTGCTCGGCGACTGCGGCACCTGCCACAATGGCACGATCGCCACCGGCAAGCATCCGACCCACATACCGACGACCAGCTCGTGCAGCAGCTGCCACACGACGGTCGCCTGGAAGCCCGCCAACTTCTCGCACTCCGGGATCACCGGCAGCTGCGCCTCTTGCCACGACGGCACCAAGGCCACCGGCAAGAGTGCAACGCATATCCTGTCGAGCGGCAACTGCGAGTCCTGCCATTCGGTCGTGACGTGGCGACCCGTGGTGAAGGTCGATCACACGCAGGTCAGCGGCAGCTGTTATTCCTGTCACAACGGCACCACCGCGACCGGCAAGAATCCGGGTCACGTGCAGAGCAGCAACAGCTGCGACAGCTGCCATGGCACCACGGCCTGGAAGCCGGCGCGGTTCGATCACACGGGCATCAACAGCAACTGCGTCACCTGCCACAACGGCACCACGGCAACTGGCAAAAATCCGGGTCATATCAATTCCAGCACGAGCTGCGAGAGCTGCCACGTCACCACGGTGTGGAAACCGGTCACCCGGGTCGATCACACCCAGGTGGTCGGCGCCTGCTTCGCCTGTCACAACGGTACGATTGCAACCGGCAAGCACCCGACCCACATCGCGAGCGATAACGCCTGCGATTCCTGCCACACCACCACTGCGTGGAAACCGACCAATTTCTCCCACGCCGGCATCACCGGCAATTGCGTCTCCTGCCACAACGGCACCAACGCCACCGGCAAGAGCGCAGCGCATATCGTCTCGAGCAGCAGCTGCGAGTCCTGCCACTCGGTCGTGACGTGGCGACCCGTGCTGAAGGTCGATCACACGCAAGTCACCGGCAGTTGCGCTGGCTGCCACAACGGCACCGCCGCCACCGGCAAGCCCACCACGCACATCCTGAGCAGTGGCAACTGCGATGCCTGCCACAGCACCCTGGTCTGGAAACCGGTGACCCGCGTCGATCACACGCAAGTGACCGGCAGTTGCTTCAGCTGCCACAACGGCACCAATGCCACGGGCAAGGGCCCGACCCATATCGCCTCGAGCAACGCCTGCGAAAGCTGCCACTCACCGCTGGCGTGGTTGCCGGCGCGCTTCGATCACTCGGGCATCACCACCAACTGCGTGAGCTGCCACAACGGCACGCAGGCGACGGGCAAGAACCCGACGCACATCACGACCAGCAACAGCTGCGAGTCCTGCCACACCACCGCGGTCTGGAAGCCGGCTGCCAAGGTCGATCACGCGCAAGTACAGGGCACCTGTACCTCCTGCCACAACGGCACGATCACCACCGGCAAGGGTGTGAACCACATTCCGACCACGGCGCAGTGCAGCACCTGCCACAGCACCGTGGCCTGGAAGCCGGCCACCTTCTCTCACACCGGCATCACGAGCGGCTGCGCGAGCTGCCATGACGGCATCCACGCCAACGGCAAGAGCGCGACGCACCTGTTCACCAGCAACAATTGCGAGGCCTGCCACACCACCACGCTGTGGAAGCCTGCA
>Ga0114972_10000010_pt1 | contig 115360 bp, 97 predicted proteins | sample M_140807_EF_Meta_FD_87354 | JGI IMG/M metagenome (GOLD analysis project Ga0114972, IMG submission 87354) | Freshwater microbial communities from Lake Montjoie, Canada to study carbon cycling - M_140807_EF_MetaG | ecosystem: Environmental > Aquatic > Freshwater > Lake | place: Lake Montjoie... | reverse complement strand
CTGAACTGCTCTGCGCCACGCGCAACACCCATACGCACCTGCGGCGGAATCTCCGACTCGGCATGACCGGGAATCACCAGATCACCCCCACCGGCGGGAATCGTCAGGTAGTAGCCGGCGACCTGCATACGCGGCCCGGGCGTGGTACCAGCGTTGATCGCATCGCGCAGATCACGATCGACCCAGGCGATGTAGGTACCTACGTCGCGAACGGAAGTGAACCCCGCCTGCAGCGTATCGCGCGCGCTCTCGCGAGCGATTGCACCCTGCTGTTCGGTCGTCCGGCGGTAATACACGCTGAGGTCCGCCGTCTCGTGCGAACCGTCGGTCAGATGCGTATGCATGTCGATCAGCCCGGGCAGGCAGGTGTACTCCGAGAGATCGAGTTGGGCGACCCCTGCTGGAATACGTGCGCGAGAGGCAACCTGAGTGACCCGACCCCGTTCGATGACCACGGTGACGGCTTCCCGGGGCCGTGGCGCGATCCCATCGATGAGACGTCCACAGCGGATGGCCAGCGATCCAGAGTCCGGCGCGTAGGGTACGGCCGTGAGCGTGGGTCGCGACGCCGGGGCTGACGTCGGGCTCTGCACCGCGCACCCGACCAGCGACCCAACGACAACCGCCAGCAGGGCGGCGCGCCCAGCGACCGCGCTGCGACCACACGAGCAACGGTCCATCCCAGCGAGGCCGTGGAACGACTCGACGGTTGGCTGGGCAACAGACATGGCGCGACGCCTCGATTAGTGCTGGGGACGCTGCAGTCTTTCACCCGGTCGGGCCACTGTCAAAAGGCAGGCGTAACCTCCGCCGTGCATCAGTTACACTGGGCGCTCACGTTGATCAGATCCCGTCCATACAACAGGAGACCGTTTCGTGGCCGTAAAGAAAACCATGCTCGATTTCGCCCGCGCCCTCGAGGCAGGCACGCTCAGCGCCGATGAAAAGAAGCTGATGGAACAACTGGCCCCGCACTTCGCCAAGACTACGGTCAAGACCGGCAACGATTACGCCAAGAAACAGGCTGCGGAGAAACGTGCGGCGCAGGCACCGAAGAAGGCTCGTCGTCAGGCAGCACACGCAGCGGCCAAGACCAAGACCAAGATCCGCAAGGCAGAGATCCGCAAGAAGCGCGGCTGATTCGCTGAGACCCTTGGCGCGGCCGGAGAGATTCGAACTCCCGACCCTCAGGTTCGAAGCCTGATGCTCTATCCAACTGAGCTACGGCCGCGCGAGGGAAAACAGCAAATCCGTGCCCGGTCATTTCATGGTCGGCATCACGAACTGCGCGCTCTCGCGGTGTGATGTCGGCCAGCGTGAGGTGACCGTCTTGAGCTTGGTATAGAAGCGTACGCCGTCCGGACCATGCACGTGCAACGGACCAAACAAGGAGCGCTTCCAGCCACCGAATGAATGGAACGCCATCGGCACCGGAATCGGGACATTGATACCCACCATGCCGGTCTGCACCGCATGCGTGAACTTGCGGGCCGCTTCGCCATTGGCCGTAAATATGGCCGTGCCGTTGCCGAACTCGTGTTCATTGATCAACTGCAGCCCAGTATCGAGATCTGGCACGCGCACCACACACAGTACCGGCCCGAAGATCTCCTCGCGGTAGATCCGCATGGTGGGCTGCACCTCGTCGAATAGGCATGGACCGATGAAGTACCCCTGCTCGTTGCCTTTGACTTGCAGACCGCGCCCGTCGACCAGCAGACGAGCACCCTCCTGCACACCCAGATCCACGTAGCTGCGCACCCGCTCGAGATGTTCGCGGGTGACCAGTGGCCCCATATCGGCGCCCGCAACAGTACCGTCAGCAACCTTCAAGGTCTTGAGTTGCTCGCGCAAAGCGCCGACCAATCGGTCCCCTGCGTCACCCACGGCAACCGCAACGCTGATTGCCATGCACCGCTCGCCGGCTGAGCCATAGGCGGCACCGATCAGCGCACTGGCCGCATTGGTAGTGTCGGCGTCCGGCATGACGACCATATGATTCTTAGCGCCACCGAGGGCCTGCACGCGCTTGCCGTGCTCAGAGGCCGTGCGGTAGACGTACTCTGCAATGGGCGTCGAGCCGACGAAACTGACGGCTGCGATATGCGGGTCGGTCAGGAGCGTGTCGACCGCTTCACGATCACCGTTGACCACGTTGAAGACACCGTGTGGCAGGCCGGCCTCCGTCAACAACTGCGCGAGGCGCAGCGGACAACTCGGATCTTTCTCCGAGGGCTTGAGGATGAAGGTATTGCCACAGGCGATGGCAACCGGAAACATCCACAAAGGAACCATGGCTGGAAAATTGAACGGCGTGATGCCGGCGACTACACCCACTGGCTGACGCAAGGACCAGCTGTCGACGGCAGAGCCCACATTCTCACTGAACTCGCCCTTCAGCATCTGCGGGATACCGCAGGCAAACTCGACGATCTCCATGCCGCGGATCACTTCGCCGCGTGCGTCGGATAGCACCTTGCCATGCTCGGCGGTGATGAGAGCCGCCAATTCATCCATGTGCTGCTCGATCAGATGCTTGAAACGGAACATGACGCGCGCGCGCTGCAGGGGTGGTGTGGCCGCCCAGCCGGGCAAGGCAGCGGACGCAGCGGCGATCGCCGCACGGGTCTCCACGGCGCTGGCAAACGCGACATCGCCGCGAACCGCGCCGGTGGCGGGATTATGTACGATGCCACAGCGGCCGGACGTGCCTGCGACGGCCTGGCCACCAATATGATGGCCGTGGGAAAATGTGCCGGAAGGGGCCGCAACCGGCCTTGGGGTACTCATAGCGAGGGGGCTCCTGAACCAGACCGGGTCACGCGTGGACTGGGGCGCGTATTGGACACCAGATCCGGGTAACCCGCCAGCCGGACCGAGCCCTTTCTGGCGGGAACTTCCGGACGGCGAGACCCGTCCAACCATGCTGTTATATAGTTTGGCCCGTGAACCCGCCGGCCGCATGGCGGCTGCCCAAATTTTCCGCAATGAGGATCCATCGACATGAAGCTTTCGATTGCAGTCGCCGCCCTCCCCGCCCTGCTGGCCATGAGCCTGACCGCAGAGGCTGCCTGCGTTTATCCGCAGGCGCCGCAGTCGTTTCCGAATGGAGCCACCGCGACCAAGGATGACATGCTGGCAGCTCAAGCGAAGATCAAGGAGTACACCCGCGCGGTGCAGGGCCCGGGCGCGCTCAAGGCCAATGCAACCGCTGAAGAGACTGCGCAGTATGAGTCAGCGAAAAAGTCGGCCTATCTCACCTGCCTCGAGAGCGAGAAAAACGATGCGCTTGCGAAGCTCGATCCCGCCGATCCGGAATACGCTGCCAAGAAGCTCAACGTCGAAACCATTCACGCCAAGAAAAACGATGCGGCCGTCGACGAACTGACTGCCGTGGCGACCCGCTGGAAGCAGGAAATCACTGCGTTCCAGGCGCAGGGGGCCAAGTAAGGCGCGACCGTCAACTTCGCAGGGGTCGCGGATCATCGATCCGCGACCCATTTGCGCCAGCCGGCAGCCTCTCAATCTGACCTCATGATGAGCACCTCCGGCACACTCCCCAGCCCGTCCGAGGCCTTGGCACTGATGCTGAGCAGCATTCGCCCGCTGCCCAGAGAAAGTCGCGCGATCGAGACGGTCACCGGCAGGGTGATCGCCGAACGCGTCCTCGCCGAGCGTGACCAACCGCCATTCGATCGGGTGACCATGGACGGCGTTGCATTTACCAGCGCTGCCTGGGCGCAGGGCCGGCGTCGCTTTCGGATCGCCGGGGTGCAAGCGGCGGGCGCGGCACCGCTCAATCTGCGATCTGACGAAGAATGTCTCGAAGCCATGACGGGCGCGGTACTGCCGAAGGGTTGCGACTGCGTGGTCCCCGTCGAACGACTGCAGGTGAGCGACGGATGGGCACAGCTCGATGCAGAGCTGGACGTCACTCCCTACCTCAATGTCCACGCGCGGGGCTTCGACGGTCGGGAGGGCGACCTGATGCTTGCGCCCGGCACACGACTCGGCGCAGCCGAACTGGCGGTGCTGGCCTCCGCGGGTCGCGGGCAGGTCTGGGTACACCGTGCCCCGAGCGTGGTGGTGATCTCAACCGGCGACGAGTTGATCGGACCGGATCTCCCCATCGAACCGTGGCAAATCCGTCGCACGAACACCTATGGGCTGCGCGCCGCGTTGGAGCTGCGGGCTTGCGGCGAGCTGGCCGACGACCACCTCCCGGATGATCCCGGCCTCATGCGTGAGCGACTCGCCACTCATCTGGCAACTCGAGACGTCATCGTGCTGACAGGCGGCGTGTCGATGGGGCGGTTCGATTTCGTACCCTCGACACTGCGTGAGTTGGGAGTGCGTGAAGTGCTGCACCGTATCGCGCAGCGCCCGGGTAAACCCCTTTGGTTTGGAATCGGTCCGCAAGATCAGGTGGTGTTCGGCTTGCCGGGCAATCCCGTCTCTTCGATGGTTTGTCTGATACGCTACGTCGTGCCCATCCTCGCTGCGCTGCAAGGCACCACCCTCGAGGCGCCGCGGACCTATCGAGTCAGTACGTCCACCCGTGCGCTGCCTGCGCTCACCCACCTGTTGCCGGTACGGCTCGAGCACAGCGAAACGTACGGGATGATGGTCGTACCCAATCCCACTCGGGGCTCGGGCGACTTCATCTCGCTGCTCGGTACGGCGGGGTTTATCGAGTTACCACCGGGCAGCACGGACCATCCGGCCGGCACCCTAGCGGCTTTTTATGGTTGGTGAATCCAGTGACCCAGCAGGCAGATGACTCGAACCACATGGTCGCCCGCGTAGCCACCGGTCCTCAGGACCAGTTGGGCCGGCCGCTGCGAGACCTGCGCATTTCGGTCATGGATCGGTGCAACTTCCGATGCCCTTACTGCATGCCTGCCGCGAAATTCCACGACAACTACCGATTCCTGCGTAGTGCCGAACGGCTCGGTTTTGATGAAATCATCCGGCTCGCGCGGCTCGCCACGGGACTCGGCGTGCGCAAGCTGCGACTGACGGGCGGAGAACCACTCCTGCGTACGGGACTGTCCGACCTGATCGGCGAGTTGTCTGCGCTCGATGGCATCGAAGATGTTGCGCTGACGACCAATGGAGTCCTGCTTGCCCAGCATGCTGCGGAGCTGAAGGGCCAGGGACTGCGGCGTGTGACAGTCAGCCTGGACTCATTGGATGAGACCGTGTTCGAACGCATGAGTGGCGGGTTCGGCGGCTTGCCGAAAGTGCTCGAGGGCATCGATGCCGCATTACAGGCCGGCCTCACGCCGCTCAAGGTGAACCTAGTCGTGCAACGCGGCGTCAATGAACACACCGTGTTGCCCATGCTCGCGCATTTCCGTGGCACGGGCGTCATCGTGCGAATGATCGAGTACATGGACGTGGGCAACCGCAACGAATGGCAGCCTGACCAGGTCGTACCCTCCGCCGAGCTGCTGCAGGCGATCCGTGCGCGGTGGTCAGTCAGTCCGGCACCCGGTCACTACCGCGGCGAAGTCGCCGAGCGTTACCGTTACGATGACGGCGCCGGTGAGATCGGCTTCATCTCCTCAGTCAGCGCGCCGTTCTGCGGCGAGTGTCATCGCGCCCGACTCTCGTCTGAAGGCGTGTTCTACAACTGTCTTTTTGCCACTGAAGGCCTCGATTTACGAGCTCCGCTGCGAGCCGGTGCCGATGACGAGACGCTGCAAAGACTCATGCGCGATGCATGGCGCCGGCGCGCGGATCGCTACAGCGAACTTCGCCAGCAGTTGCGGACGCAGGAGCAACCCCTGCGTAAAATCGAAATGCACTACATTGGTGGTTGATGAACGAATTGAGTCATGTGGACGCTGAGGGACGCCCGACCATGGTGGACGTTTCTGCCAAGGCTGTAACCCTGCGCACAGCCACGGCCGAAGCTCGGGTCGATTTCCCTGCCGACGTGGCAGCCGTGCTGCGTCAGCAGGGATTCAGCACCAGCAAAGGCCCGGTATTTCACACGGCAATCGTCGCTGGCGTGATGGCGGCCAAGCGCACTCACGAACTGATTCCGTTCTGTCATCCGCTCGGCATCGAGAAATGCGACATCAGCATCGACATGCCAGAGGGCGCGAGCGCATTCGTCCGGTGTACGGTATCCGTGCACCATCGTACCGGCGTGGAAATGGAGGCGCTGACGGGCGCGTCAGTCGCAGCGCTGACGGTTTACGACATGTGCAAGGCGCTGTCACACGACATCGTGATTGGGGCCACCCGCTTAGTGACCAAGACCGGCGGCAAGAGCGATTTCGTGACGGTGACGCAGCGATGACTCGAGCGGCGTTGTACGGTCTGGTGCTGGCCGGAGGCCGCAGCCGGCGGATGGGGCACGACAAGGCGCAGGTGGCTTACCATGGCCGCGTTCAGGCGCAGTGGGCCGCCGACCTGTTAAGTCGACATTGCGAGCGCGTCTTCCTGTCCGTGCGACCTGACCAGACGCAACTGCCCGTTGCCGACTGGCCCACCATCGTCGATCGCCACACCGACGTTGGGCCCTTGGCGGGGATTGCTGCAGCACAGCAGGAGCACCCGCACGCAGCGTGGCTGGTCATGGCGTGTGATCTGCCATTCGTCAGCGATCAGGTGCTCGCCACGCTGATCGATGCCCGGGACCTGACGCCGTTCAAGGCCTATCGCAGCAGTCACGACGGACTGCCCGAGCCCCTCTGTGCGATCTATGAACCGTTATCCATCCCGGTGGTACAGTCTGCGCTCACCGCAGGGCGGCACTGCCCACGCAAGCTCATCATCCAGTCAGGCGTGACATTGCTGGACTTGCCTGAGGCCGGCGCGCTGGACAACATCAACACTCCAGATGAACTTGCCGGGGCCCGCGAGCGCCTTGGTTCAACCGCAAGGCCGTGACATGAGCAGCCGAGACATTGAAATCAATTACTTTGCGATTTTGCGCGAGCAGGCCGGTCGCGCCACCGAGCGGCGCGTTACCGCTGCGACCACTGCCGGCGATCTCTACGAGGAGGTTCGAGTCGCGCACTCTCTCACCCTTCCGCGCACCCTCTTGAAGGTCGCCGTTAACGACGAGTTCTGCGAATGGTCACAAACATTGCAGAGCGGCGATCGCGTGGTGTTCATTCCTCCGGTGGCTGGCGGTTGATGCAGCCCTTTGCATTCAGTACCGCGCCGCTCGAGCCGGAGCGTTATCGCCAGTCGCTGAGCGATCCGACGGCGGGCGGCTATGCCAGCTTCGAGGGCTGGGTACGTAACCATAACGAGGGACGCAGCGTCCGACATCTGGAATACGAGGCCTTCGAGAGCCTCGCAGTGAAGGAAGGTGCGCGCATCGTCCAGGAAGCCATCGCACGTTACGGCGTACTGTCGGCCGCGTGCGTACACCGGGTGGGCGACCTCGCCATCGGCGAGATGGCCGTGTGGGTGGGCGTGAGTTCACGACACCGCGCGGAGGCGTTCGCAGCCTGTCGTTACATCATCGACGAAGTAAAGCACCGGGTTCCGATCTGGAAAAAAGAGCATTACGTCGACGGCGATTCCGGTTGGGTGAATTGCGAGCGCTGCGCGCAACCGGGCGAGGCATCCAACGCCCACGGGTCCGCCGCGGAACATGACGCAGACCCGCTACATCACCACGATCACGCCACCCACGATCACCACCATCATCCTCACCCTGCGCCGGGTGGCCACGCGGTAGCCACACAGACACCTTACACCGCCGACTATTCACGGCAGATGGCGCTGCCGCAGGTCGGGCCGGAAGGCCAGGCTCGCCTGCAGTCCGCCTCGGTACTGGTGATCGGCGCGGGCGGCCTGGGCGTGCCCGTGTTGCAATACCTTGCGGCTGCCGGGGTGGGCACGCTGACGATCATGGATGGCGACCGGATCGAGGCGAGTAATCTGCATCGGCAACCGCTTTACGGGGCGGCCGATGTCGGTCAGCCCAAGGCACTGGTTGCAGCAGCGAGGCTGGTCGCGCTCAACCCAGGGCTCAGAATTGAAGCCGTCGCCGAACACGCGACGCGCCACAACCTGCAGGCACGCATCGCGGCCTGCGATCTCGTCGTGGAATGCACCGACAACTTTGCAGCCAAGTTTCTGGTCAACGATGCCGCTGTCCACAACGGCAGGGCCGCTGTTTTCGCGAGCGTGCACCAGTACGAGGGCCAACTGCAGGTCTACCGGGCGCGCGCCGACTGGCCGTGCCTGCGCTGTCTCTGGCCGCAGGCGCCACAGGACGGATTGGTGGGCAACTGCGCACAGGCTGGGGTACTGGGCCCAGTACCGGCGGTGCTTGGCGCGATGCAGGCCATGGAGGCATTGAAGCTTCTGCTCGGCATCGGCCCGGATGCCGTGCCGGCCGTTCACGTGCTCGATCTCATGCAGTTGCAATGGCGGGTGCTGCGCGCTCAGCGGCGGGCCGACTGTCACCACGCGGAAAAATCGGATCAGGTCAACCCGCCGACGATGGCTGAGGAAGACGTCATGGAACTGGACTTCGCGACCTTGGGTGCGGCACGCGAATCCGGGATGATGCTAATCGACATCCGCGAGGGCTGGGAGCGCGATGAGGACGAGCCCGGGATGCGCATCGATGTGCACGTACCGCTCAGTCAACTTCTCGACGGACGCGTCGGACTGCCGCCCGCCGAACGATATTTGATCGTCTGCGCCCATGGCGTACGCAGCCTGGCGCTCGCCGAGTATCTGCGCCGCCAAGGCATCCGCAGCGCCTATTCGCTGCGCGGCGGTCTCGCCAACATCACGGCCTGACCTGCCCACTACCGCGGACCACGTATTTGTAGCTGGTCAATTGCTCGACGCCAACCGGACCGCGCGCGTGAAATCGATCCGTGGATATGCCGATTTCAGCACCCATGCCAAACTCACCGCCGTCAGCAAACTGTGTTGAGGCATTGAGCAGGACAATCGCACTGTCGACCCGCTGCAGGAACCGCTCGGCTGCTGCAGCATCTTCGGTCACGATAGATTCCGTGTGCGCCGAACCGTAACGGCCGATATGCGCGATGGCGTCGTCGACGTCGTCCACCACGCGAACGGCGATGACCGAATCCAGATATTCCGTGTACCAGTCATCCTCAACGGCGGGAATGACCCGGGAATCAACGGCCTGCACCGTGGAATCGCCGCGGACTTCGCAGCCGGCCTCCAGCAGATCATGAATGATGGGCTGCAAGTGGGTCCTCGTCACCGCTGAATCGACCAGCAGGGTTTCCGCGGCACCGCACACACCGGTGCGCCGCAGCTTGGCGTTCAGGACGATACGGCGCGCCATCGCGAGGTCTGCACCACGATCCACGTAAACGTGGCAGTTGCCATCGAGATGACCGATCACCGGCACGCGTGCCTCACGCTGCACCCGCTCGATCAGTCCCTTGCCGCCCCGTGGAACGATGACGTCGATGTATTGCGTCATCGAGGCCAGCATGCAGCCAACCGCTGCGCGGTCGGTGGTTGGTACGAGCTGAATCGCTGTCTCAGGCAAACCTGCCGAGCGCAGGCCCGCAGCGAGCGCGCCGTGAATCGCCATGCTGCTGTGCAAACACTCGCTGCCGCAGCGCAGGATGACGGCATTGCCCGATTTGAGACACAGTGATCCGGCGTCCGCCGTGACGTTGGGCCGGCTCTCGTAAATGATGCCAATGACGCCGAGTGGCACGCTAACCCGCTGGATCCGCAGACCATTGGGACGTTGCCAGTCGGCGAGCACGACACCCAGCGGATCCGGCAACGCGGCAACGGTATCGATCCCGCTGGCCATCCCCTCGACGCGCAGCGCATCGAGGCGCAGCCGATCGAGGGCCGCACGGGTCAAGCCCGCTGCCTCTCCCGCCTGCATGTCACGGCCGTTGGCGGCGAGTATTTCGGGCAATGCCGCGCGCAATGCGGCTGCCATGGCCCGCAATGCCTCGTTACGTTCTGCGCCGCTGGAGAGCGCAAGCACGCTCGCCGCGTCCGCAGCGGCGCGTCCCATGGCGTCCATCATGACGTTGATCGGGTCAGTCATCCGTTGAGCACCATGTCATCGCGGTGAATGATCTCTTCGCGACCGCGATAGCCGAGCACCGACTCCAACTCGCTGCTGCGCTTGCCACGGATGCGTCGCGCGTCATCGCTGTCATAGGCGGCGAGACCGCGCGCAATCGGTCGCCCGGCGGCATCGAGGACCACCACGGCATCGCCTCGGTCAAAGCGTCCCCTCACGGCGGCGACACCGGCGGGCAACAGACTCTTGCCTCCGGCCAATGCCGCTACCGCACCCGCATCCACGATCAACTCGCCCTTGGGCTTGAGCGTCCCGGCGATCCACTGCTTGCGCACGGTGACCGGCGAAGCATCGGCAACGAACCAAGTACAACGCGCACCCTGCTCTATCCGTCGCAGGGGGTGCGTCTCGCGACCCACTGCAATGCACATGTGGCAGCCGGCTGCCACGGCGATCCGCGCTGCCATGACCTTGGTGGTCATGCCCCCGGACCCCACATCCGAAGCCGACCCACCCGCCATGGCCTCGATTTCGGGAGTAATGCGCGGCACTTCCGGGATGAAGCGGGCACCGGGATCACGGGTGGGATCCGCCGTGTACAGACCATCGACGTCCGACAACAGCACCAGCGCATCGGCGCTTGCCATTTGCGCCACCCGCGCGGCCAGACGATCGTTGTCGCCGTAACGGATCTCGGCGGTCGCCACCGTGTCGTTCTCGTTGATGACCGGAATGGCCCCGAGCTTCAGCAATGTATCGAGCGTGCCACGCGCATTGAGATAGCGACGGCGTTCCTCGGTGTCGCCGAATGTCAGCAGCAACTGGGCCACGGTGAATTCATGGTGCTCGAGCACTTCCTTCCACGCGTGCGCAAGGCGGATCTGACCGACCGCTGCGGCGGCCTGACTCTCCTCCAGACGCAAACGCCCCTTGGGCAAACCCAATTGACGACGACCAAGCGCGATCGCGCCAGAGGAGACGATTACGACTTCCTGTCCGCGTTTTCTCAGCGCTGCGATGTCGGCTGCCAAGGTCTCGAGCCAGGCGCGGTTGATGCGACCGCTGCCCGCTTCGACCAGGAGCGCTGAGCCGACCTTGATGACGACACGGCGCGCCTTGACGAGCCGCAGAGCGCCACGCTGCGTCGAGTTACTCATGGGATCAGAAATTGCTCGGGGGTCATGTCCATCAACACCGCCGCACCGGCCCGGGCGGCGGCGGCATGCGCGTCGACCCGTGGCAGTAGGCGAGCGAAGCCGAAGCGCGCGGTCTGCAACTTGGCCACGCTGAATTGCGCATCGATCGTCGTGGCAGTCGACTTGCGCCGCGCCGCGCTGGCCGACAGCAGCCAACACCAGGCGAGGCAGACATAGCCCGAGAACTGCAGATAGTCGGCAGCGGCCGCACCGATCTCGTCCGGATCGGCGGCGGCTGCCTGAGCGAGATCGGCGGTCAGGGCATCCCACTGCGTGACACGCCGCTCGAGCTCTTCTGCCAGCACTCGCAGTTCCGCAGTCGCATCAGCGGTGATCTCGGCAATCGAGCCCCGCATGCGTGCGGCCATCATCTGCTGGCTGCGCCCCCCAGTGCCGAGCACCTTGCGACCTAGCAAGTCGAGCGCCTGAATGCCGTTGGTGCCCTCGTAGATCGGGGTGATGCGGGCATCGCGCGACAATTGCTCCACACCCGTCTCACGGATGAAGCCATGCCCGCCATGTACCTGCACCGCAAGGCTGGTGACCTCGAGTGCGGCGTCGGTGAGGAACGCCTTGACGATCGGCGTCAGGAACGCGATCAGGTCGTGGGCTTGCTGACGAAGTTCAGGATCTGGGCTCAGTTCCGCGCAGTCTATTTCGCGCGCGGTGAGAAAACACAGGACGCGTCCACCCTCAACCAGCGCCTTTTGCGTCAGCAACATGCGCCGCACATCCGCGTGGGCGATGATGGGGTCAGCCGCCTTACCCAAACTCTTGGCGCCAGAGGATGCCCGCCCCTGCAGGCGGTTATGCGCATACGCCACCGAGGTCTGAAAGGCCAGTTCGGAGAGCCCCTGTCCCTGCAACCCGACACCCAGACGGGCGTGGTTCATCATGGTGAACATGCAGGCCAGCCCTTCGTTGGGCCGACCCAGCAGCCAACCGCTCGCCTCATCGAAGTGCATCACGCACGTGGGCGAGGCGTGCAAGCCCATCTTGTTTTCGACCGAACCACAGCGCACACCGTTGGCGGTGCCCGCCTCGCCGTGGGCATCCGGCAGGTATTTCGGCACGATGAAGAGGCTGATGCCCTTGGTTCCAGGCGGCGCATCGGGCAGACGCGCCAGGACCAGATGCACGATATTCTGCGTCAAATCGTGCTCGCCACAACTGATGAAGATCTTGGTGCCGGTAATCGCATAGGAGCCGTCCCCGCGTGGCTGTGCCCGCGTGCGCAGCAGGCCGAGGTCGGAGCCGCAGTGCGCTTCAGTCAGGCACATGGTTCCCGACCAGCGACCGCTGACCATGGGCGGCAGGTAGAGGTTTTGCTGGGCTTCGGTGCCATAGGCAGCGATCGTCAGGGCGGCACTCTCGCTGAGCCCCGAGTACATCTTCCACGCCATGTTCCCCGAAATCAGCATCTCGCCAAAAGCGAGCGCAAAGCCGCCTGGCAACCCCTGACCACCCCAGCGCGGATCGGCGGTCATCGCAATCCAGCCATCCTCACAGTAACGGTCGTAGGCCGCTTTGAAGCCCGGGGGCGTGAAGACCTTGCCGTCCGCGAAGCGCAGCCCGTGTTCATCCCCGACGCGATTGGTGGGCGCGAGGACGTTTTCCGCGAATCGCGCCCCCTCCTCCAGGATGCCCTCGAGCAGTTCGTTGTTCAGGTCATCGCGGCCGAACGCGCGATAGTGCTGCTCGAAAGACAGCACATCGTGGATCACGAAGCGAAGATCACGGAGCGGCGCCTGGTAGGAATGCACGATGAATCTGCCTGCAGCGAGTCTGGCTCGATTTTACGACAAGCGGCCGTCGGATAGGCGACGTGCTTTGCGGTTGCCTCGCCCGCGCGCTGGCCCGTATATTTGGCCTCCAGTCGATCTTGCCGACCGCGTCAATTGATCCCCCGCGAGGAACCGCCCGTGAGCCGCGATTACGAACCCGTGCCAGGACAGTGGTACGAAGACTTGGAAAATGAGGAAATCTTCAAGGTCTTGAGCATCGACCCGGACGAGGAGTTGATCCGTATCCAGTGGACGGACCGGGAAATCCGCGAGATCGACCTCGACACGTGGCACGAGATGGACATCGAAGAAGCCGACATGCCCGAGGGCTGGGTCGATGACGGGGAGGAGGAAGACGAAGAAGACGAAGATGAGGAGGACGACTGGGACGACGACGACTGGGATGAGGATGACGACGACGAGGATGACGAGGACGAAGACGAAGATTACGACGACGATTACGACGACCGCTGAGCGGCCCTCGGCTCACCGCCCTTTCATAGCCGTCCCGACGATCAGCCCGACCAACGAGCCCACCGTGCGGTGCGCTTCCAGAGCGTGCCGCAAGGGCTGGTCCAACTGCAGCCGGTACTCGTTGCGGCGGCCGTTGCGAACCCGCTGCAACACACCGGCGTCTGCCAGGTCCCCAACGATCTTCTGCACAGCTCGTTCCGTGATACCGACACGGGAAGCCACATCGCGAAGACGCAGCGTCGGATCCAGGGCAAGACAGACCAGCACATGTCCATGGTTGCTGAGAAACGTCCATTGCCGCGAGGGCACCGGGTTCGCATCCACCACCGCATTAAATTCAGCGCCCATCTCAACCCCTCTGCCGAGGCCAGCGGAACTTTCCACCCGATGCATTGTCAGAAGAATTGTTCCGGTTTTCAAGTTCAGCTTATACTTGGCCCGGATTGAGAAGTCGCCCGCGCGTGGCTAGCCAGCACCGCTTGCAATGTGCGGGTCAGATCCCCAATTTGCGACGAGACCAATGAGTCCGCCGGTGCGGACACCACCACGGAGACCTGCCCGCAATGAAGCGCATCCTGCTGTTCCTAGCCACTAACCTCGCCATACTCGTACTGCTGAGCGTCGTGCTGCGGTTGCTCGGCTTGGACAGCGTCATGGACGCCCGCGGGGTCAATCTCGACCTCGGCAAACTACTCGGCTTCGCTGCAGTAGTCGGCTTCACGGGCTCGCTGATCTCGCTCGCCATGTCCAAGTGGACTGCCAAGCGCATGATGGGCGTGCGCGTCATCGACAAGCCGGCCAATGCCAGCGAGGCCTGGCTCGTCGGCACCGTGCAACGCCAGGCGCAAGCCGCAGGTATCGGCATGCCAGAAGTCGGCGTGTTCGATTCCGCCGAACCGAACGCATTTGCGACCGGCGCCCGTCGGGATGCCGCCTTGGTTGCGGTCAGCACCGGTCTGCTCGCGGCCATGAGCCGCGAGGAAGCCGAAGCCGTGTTGGCTCACGAAGTCAGCCACGTCGCCAATGGCGATATGGTTACGCTGGCCCTCATCCAAGGCGTCGTCAACACCTTCGTCGTGTTCCTGTCGCGAGTGATCGGTCACACCATCGATCGCGTCGTCTTCAAGAATGAGGAAGGGCATGGTCCTGCATTTTGGATCACGACCATCGTGGCCGAGCTGGTACTCGGATTGTTCGCGACTCTGATCGTGATGTGGTTCTCCCGCCAGCGTGAGTTCCGCGCCGATGCGGGCGGGGCCACTCTGGCTGGGCGCAATGCGATGATCGGCGCGCTCGAGAAACTGAAGCAGCGTCATTCGGGCGCGTTGCCGGACAAGATGGCCGCCTTCGGCATCGCCGGCGGCCTCGGCTCCGGGATGAAGAAGCTGTTCATGACCCATCCGCCGCTCGAGGAGCGCATCGCGCGCCTGCGCGCCAGCGCAGGCTAAAGCGGCGCAGCGGCGAATCCAGCGCCGCAACAGCCACGAAAGGGGTCGCGACCGGCTTTGGACGCGACCTTTTTTCTTGTCTCATCGGCTCGGCGCGCCGCACCGGGACACCATTCAGCGGGGACACTCGCTTGGCAAGCCCTACGACCATCGTTTGGTTCCGTCGCGACCTCCGGCTCGCCGACAACCCAGCATTACAGTCGGCCTGCGAGTCAGGCGGTCGGGTGATCACTGCTTTCATCCACGATCCGGAATCAGAGGGTGAGTGGCGACCCGGCGCCGCCGCTGACTGGTGGCTGCACCACAGTCTGCAGCGACTGTCCGAGAGCATCTCGGCACTCGGCGGACGGCTGATTCTGCGACAGGGCGACAGCCTGCAGTGCTTGCTGGACTTGGCCCGCGAAACTGGGGCGACGCGGATCGTCTGGAACCGGCTTTACGAACCCGCAATCGTCGGGCGCGACACCGCCATCAAGACCGCCCTGCGCGGCACCGGTCTGCAGTGTGATTCTTTCAACGCCGCGCTGTTCCTCGAACCGTGGGAGGTGCGCACGGGCCAGGGCGGACCCTACCGTGTGTTCACGCCGTTCTGGAGAGCGTGCGAGCAGCGCCTCGACGAGCTGCCCCCACCGCTCGTCGCACCAAGGCAGCTTGCTGGCGTCAGCCCCAGTATCAGCTCTGCGAGCGTGACGGATTTGCATTTGCTCCCCAGCATCCGTTGGGACGCAGGGATCAGCGGGCACTGGACACCGGGCGAGAGCGCAGCTCACGCCCGGCTCGCGGCGTTTTGCGACAGCGCTCTCGCACGATACGACGACGGACGCAACCGACCGGACCTCGACGGCTGCTCGCGACTCTCCCCCTTCCTCCACTTCGGGGAGGTGTCACCGCGCCAGTGCCTGACCGCGGTGCGCAATGCGCGCATGGATCACCCCGCGTCGGGCAAGGCGGCCGCCGCTTTCATACGCGAACTTGGCTGGCGTGAATTCGCCCATCACCTGCTGCACCATTTTCCGCAAACCACGAACCAGCCGCTCGACCCGCGTTTCGAACAGTACCCATGGGAGCCGGACTCACAGTTGTTGCAGGCGTGGCAGCAGGGCCGCACCGGTTATCCCATCGTCGACGCAGGCATGCGCGAACTGTGGAATACGGGATGGATGCACAATCGCGTACGTATGATCGCAGCGTCCTTGCTGACCAAGAACCTGCGCCAGCACTGGCTCGACGGTGCGCGCTGGTTCTGGGACACGCTGGTCGATGCCGACCTCGCCAACAACACCTCGGGTTGGCAGTGGACAGCCGGCTGCGGTGCGGACGCGGCGCCCTACTTCCGTATCTTCAATCCGGTGCTGCAGGCGGAGCGATTCGACCCCGCCCGTGCGTACATACGACGCTGGGTGCCCGAACTGGCTCCGTTGCCCGACGCGTGGATCCATCGCCCATGGCAGGCACCGGCCGGAATCTTGCAGTCAGCAGGCATCGAACTGGGCCGCCAGTATCCCAAACCCATCGTCGATTTCCCGCTAAGTCGGGATCGCGCACTGGCTGGTTACGCCGTAGTCAAGGGTGCTGCGCACATACCTCCGTGAGCGGCGTGTCTGAGCGGTTGCAGGAGTCAACGGACGCCACAGCCTCGGTCTTTCAATTTGATTGATACGTGAGACGTGACCCTCGCGCCGAGCACTGCGAACCAGGTGACGACTGTGGTAATTTCGTGAGCAGAGCCCGGTTGAACCACGGTGCGATACCGTGCTGAACGGGCCAATGAGTCAGGGAGTCTGTGGGATGCGAGCGCAAGCCGGTGCAATGCACCGCCTCTGGTCGAAAATCCTTTGCTGGTTCGACTCGCAGGCCGGGGCGGACGGTTCGCACGCCAACGGTGTTCGCGACGGCGTCGATTGGGCCCGTATCCTGCCTTTCGTGGCGATGCATCTGGTCTGCCTGTGCGTGATCTGGGTGGGTGTCAGCCCGATCGCGCTTTACGTGGCGGGCGGTCTTTACTTCCTGCGCATGTTTGCGATCACCGGCTTTTACCATCGCTACTTCTCGCACCGGACGTTCAAGACATCGCGGGCCGCCCAATTCATCTTTGCGGTGCTGGGCGCAGCAGCCGTCCAACGCGGACCCATTTGGTGGGCTGCTCACCATCGCCACCACCATGCTTTCTCCGACAAGGAGCAGGATATCCATTCACCCGTGCAGCGGGGCTTCCTGTGGTCGCACATGGGCTGGTTCCTGTCACGCCGACACTTTGCGCCTGACCTCGGGCGGGTGCGCGATCTGACCAGCTATCGTGAACTCGTCCTGCTCGATCGCTTCGACATCCTCGTCCCCTTCCTGCTGGCTCTCGGCCTGTTGCTGCTGGGCAAGCTGCTGGCAGTGACTGCCCCTCAACTCGGCACGAGCAGCGGCCAGCTGCTGGTGTGGGGCTTCTTCATCTCGACCGTCGCGTGCTATCACTGCACCTACACCATCAACTCGCTCTGCCATGTGTGGGGCACCCGCCGCTACGCGACCCGCGACGACAGCCGCAATAATTTTTGGCTCGCACTGATCACGCTCGGCGAAGGCTGGCACAACAACCATCACCATTATCCTTCGGCAGTGCGCCAAGGATTCTACTGGTGGGAGTTCGATCTGACGTATTACATGCTGCGCCTGCTCGCCGCGCTCGGCATCATCTGGGACCTGAAGCCGGTACCGCACGCTGCCCGGGAAGCCAATCGCGTCGTTCCAGCATGAGACGGACATGAAGATCGCGGTGGTCGGTGCCGGTATTGCCGGCCTGTACGCCGCGTGGCGGCTCGCACGTGAGCATGAAGTCACGGTCTTCGAGGCCAACGACTATGCAGGTGGGCACACCAATACCGTCGACGTCGAGGTGGCGGGCCAGTCTTGGGCGATCGACACTGGCTTCATCGTTTTCAACGATTGGACCTACCCCAATTTCATCGAGATGCTGCGCGAACTGGGTGTCGCATGGCAGTCGTCCAACATGAGCTTCAGCCTGCGCTGCGAAGAGAGCGGGCTTGAGTACAACGGCACATCAGTTAATTCACTGTTTGCACAGCGACGCAACGCTGTGCGCCCTTCATTCCTGCGCATGATCGCCGACATCCTGCGCTTCAACAGCCGTGCCAAGACTTTGCTCGAGACTAGCGATGACGCCCTCACGCTCTCCGACTACCTCGCTCAGGGCAAGTATTCCCGACAATTCGTCCAGCACTACATCCTGCCCATGGGACGCGCGATCTGGTCAGCCGAGGCCTCGACCATGCTGCGCTTCCCAGCACGCTTCTTCGTTGACTTTTTTGATCGGCACGGTTTCCTCTCGGTCAATAAGCGACCCGTTTGGCAGACCGTCAAAGGCGGTTGCCGTGAGTACGTCCGGGCTATCCGCGCAAAATCTCAGGCGCGTTATCTGCTCGGCACGCCGGTCAGCGGCGTGCACCGATCGCCCAACGACGTGACCATACGGACTCGGCGCGGCGACCTGCACCGGTTCGACTTTGCATTTCTGGCCTGCCATGCGGACCAGACGCTTGCAATGTTGGATAGGCCCACTGTCGCTGAGCGGGAGGTACTGACGGCCCTGCCCTATGCAGCGAACGAAGCGATACTTCACACGGACGTGTCGGTGCTGCCACGCAGGCCGCTGGCGCGCGCGGCCTGGAACTACCACCTGCTCAGGGACGGTCAGGAACCAGTGGCACTGACCTACGACATGAACGTCCTGCAGTCGCTTGGTCAGACACCGGAGCGCTTCCTCGTCACCCTGAATCACCGCCGCGGTATCGATGAGCGGCGCATCCTGAGAACCTTCCAGTACCACCATCCGGTCTACCTACCCGAAGGAGTCCGCGCACAACGACGACTGCGGGAACTCAATGGAGCCAATCGAACCTACTTCTGCGGCGCGTATTGGCGCTACGGTTTCCACGAGGACGGGGTAGTGAGCGCCCAGGAGTCACTTGCCCATTTCACTGCAGACCTTGTATCCGGCACCCATGGACAGTTGCCTCTACCGCGGCTGGGTTAGACACCGTCGGTACGCTCCCCGCGGCCACGAGTTCCGGTACGAGTTGTTCATGCTCTGTCTGGATCTGGACGAGTTGGCAGAAGTTTTTGCCAGTCGTTGGCTATGGTCGACCGACCGTCCCGCGCTGGCGCGATGGAAGCGGGCAGATCATCACGGCAACCCAGATGAACCACTGGGCGACAGCATCCGCGCGCTGGTCCACGAACGAACCGGATCATCTCCGACCGGTCCCATACGACTGCTAACCCACCCTCGCTACTTCGGCTATGGCTTCAACCCGGTCAGTTTCTATTACTGCTATTCGATCGACGGCAAACGCATCGATGCAATCGTGGCCGAGATCAACAACACCCCATGGGGGGAGCAGCACTGCTACGTGCTGCCAGCGGAGTTGAGCAGCGGCGGCAGCCAGGAGAATCTGCGCTTTCGATTCGGCAAGGATTTTCACGTCTCGCCTTTTCTGCCCATGGACATGGATTACGACTGGCGTTTCACCGCTCCGCAACGGCACCTGCTGGTGCACATGCAGAATCGCAGGGACCATGAACTGGTGTTTGATGCCACGCTGAATCTCGAACGGCAAGCCATTACCGGGCGCTCACTGGCGTCGGCACTCACTGCCTATCCGTTCATGACCGGCAAGGTCGCAGGGGCAATCTACTGGCAGGCGTTGCGGCTTTGGCTGAAACGAGTACCTTTCCATACTCACCCTGACAAAACTGGCGCTGGACATCGGCTGCGTGCAGGAAAAATCGAAGGAATCGAGTAATGAACCCGACGACACCCAAACCCACGATCGTCCCAGCAGCGGGCCGCGACCCGACCGCGGCGAATCGACGCGGCACTCAGCTGCAGCAATTGGGACGCCGCCTGTTCATGGACAGACTGGCGGCGTTGCGCGAAGGCCAACTCACGGTCATCGCCGACGGCGAGCGGCAGGTATTCGGCAACCGCAGTGCGCAGTGCGATCTGCACGCCACGCTGGAAGTGCTGCACCCACAGACCTTTGCCGATGCTGCATTCGGCGGTACCGTGGGAGGGGGCGAGGCCTACATTCGCGGCCTGTGGCGCACCGATGATCTGACGGCGCTGATCCGGCTGTTTGTGCGCAACCGCGATGTCATGGAGTCACTCGAAGGCGGCCTTGCCACCCTTGCCGGACCCATCCGGCGCGCACTTCATTGGGCCAATCGCAACAGCCGGGATGGCAGCCGCCGCAACATTGCCGCTCATTACGATCTCGGTAACGAACTCTTCTCTTTGATGCTCGATGAAACCATGGCGTACTCCTGCGCGGTGTTCAAGCAGGAACATGATTCGCTGCACGCGGCCCAAGTAGAGAAATTCGATCGCATCTGCCGCAAATTGCGACTCGGGCTAACCGACCGGATCGTGGAGATCGGCACCGGCTGGGGTGGTTTTGCCATTCATGCGGCGCAGCGCTACGGCTGTCACGTCACCACCACGACCATCTCGCGCGAGCAGCATGAGTGGGCTCGTGAGCGTATTGCAGAAGCCGGACTCACTGAACGCGTCACACTACTGCTCGAGGACTACCGCGACCTGACGGGGAGCTACGACCGACTGGTGTCGATCGAGATGATCGAGGCCGTGGGACATCAGTTCCTCGACACCTACATCGCCAAGTGCGCTGGGCTGCTGAATCCGCACGGAGCGATGCTGATTCAGGCCATCACCCTGCAGGATCAGTACTACGAGGCTGCACTCAAATCCGTGGATTTCATCCAGCGGTTCATTTTTCCCGGGAGCTTCATCCCCTCGATCAACACAATCACCGATTCCGCACGACGCGTCAGTGATCTCAAACTCTTCCACCTAGAGGACATCGGACCGCACTACGCGACCACGCTGCGACTGTGGCGAGAGAATTTTTTTGCGAACCTGCCGCAGGTGCGTCAGCTAGGCTACCCGGACAGCTTCATCCGCATGTGGGAGTTCTACCTCTGCTATTGCGAAGGCGGCTTTCTCGAGCGACAGATCGGCGATGTACAGATGTTGCTCACGAAACCTCGCTGCACCCTGCCGGCGATCATCTGATACAGAAACCAGCTTTCGTTGCAGCAGGGTGCACTGGCGCCGCACCAGTTTGGCGCCCATGCGCCTCATGACGGTGCATCAAAGTCTGTCCCATCCTGCTTAACCGAGCGGTCCCGCCAAGCCGACGTTGGCACGAATTTCGCTTGATCAGAGCAAACCGGCCCTACCCATGAACCACACCATCCCCAGCACTTACGATGAAATGTTTGCGACCACCGATGAGGTCCGGCCGCATTACGCTGGCTATCACGCGTGGCTGCGCAAACAACCTGCCGAACTGTTGCGTGCCAAACGGGCGGAGGCGGACAGTCTTTTTCATCGGGTCGGCATTACATTCGCGGTCTACGGCGAGCAAGAGGGCAACGAGCGCCTGATCCCGTTTGACATCGTGCCGCGCATACTGGGCGCAACCGAATGGCGCACCCTCGCAGAGGGTCTGCGCCAGCGAGTTCGGGCGCTCAACGCCTTCATCAACGACATCTACCACGATCAGGAGATACTGAAAGCGGGCATACTCCCCGCCGAACAGGTTTTCCGGAATTCTCAGTACCGCCCTGAGATGCAGGGCATGCCCGTCCCCGGCGGTACCTACGCTCACATCGCAGGCATCGACGTGGTGCGGGCCGGAGAGGGCGAGTTCTACGTGCTGGAGGACAATCTGCGCGTGCCCTCGGGAGTTTCCTACATGCTGGAAGACCGCAAAATGATGATGCGGTTGTTTCCGGAATTGTTCTCGCTGAACCGGGTGGCTCCGGTCGAGCACTACCCCGACCGGTTGCTCGAGAATCTGGCCAGCGTCGCGCCTGCCGGCGTGGCAGATCCGGTCGTCGTGGTACTTACCCCGGGAGCGCACAACAGTGCCTATTTCGAGCATGCATTTCTGGCCCAGCAAATGGGCGTCGAACTGGTCGAAGGCCAGGACCTCTTCGTCCGCGACGGCTTTGTATACATGCGAACCACGCGGGGGCCACAGCGTGTCGATGTGATTTATCGGCGCATCGACGACGATTTTCTCGATCCGCTGGTATTTCGTCCCGATTCATCGCTCGGCGTGCCCGGCCTGATGTCCGCCTACCGCTCCGGCCGTGTCACCATCGCCAATGCCATCGGCACCGGCATCGCTGACGACAAGTCCATCTATCCTTACGTGCCGGAAATGGTGCGTTTTTATCTGGGCGAGTCGCCGCTGCTCTCCAATGTACCGACGCATATCCTGCGACGACGCGATGACCTGGCTTACGCGCTGGACCATCTGCATGAACTCGTCGTGAAGGAAGTGCACGGCGCTGGCGGCTACGGCATGCTGATCGGTCCCAAGGCAACCAAAGCCGAAATAGAGGATTTCCGACAACGTATTCTCAGCGCTCCAGAGAAATACATTGCACAGCCGACCCTTTCGCTCTCCACCTGTCCCACTTTCGTCGAAGAAGGCATCGCGCCCCGACACATCGACCTGCGTCCCTTCGTATTGTCCGGGAGAGACATCACCATCGTGCCGGGGGGCCTCACGCGGGTTGCGCTGCGAGCCGGGTCGCTGGTCGTGAATTCCTCGCAGGGCGGCGGGACCAAGGACACCTGGGTACTGGAGGACTGAAGGGTCATGCTCAGTCGTACTGCTGACCATGTCTACTGGCTGGGGCGTTACGCCGAGCGAGCTGAAAACCTCGCGCGTACTCTGGACCTTCAATATCGGCTATCGCTGCTGCCGCAACAGCTTGAAGCGGATGCCATGGGGTGGCAGCAGACCCTGATGCGCCTAGGACTCACGGAGCGCTACGCGGAACGACATGACGTCGTGAATGCCAATCACGTAATAGATTTTCTGGCTTTCGATCGGCAGAACCCGTCGAGCATACTCAATTGCCTGCGGGCAGCCCGCGAGAACGCGCGAGCGGTACGGGGTTCCATCTCCTCTGAAATGTGGGAGACGTTCAACAGCACGTGGCTCGAAGCTCGCGCCCTAACCCCTGCGCGCTTTACCGCCCGCAACGTGGCCGACTACGTCGAGTGGGTCAAGTATCGCGCGCATCTGGCACGCGGGGTGGTGCTCGGCTCCATGCTGCGCGATGAGGGATACAACTTCATGCAGATCGGCACTTTCCTCGAGCGCGCGGATGGCGTCGCGCGACTGCTGCAGATCCGACTTGCGGGTGGCGATGTCAACGCCGATGCCGCGCCGATGACCCATGACTATTACTCATGGAGCGTGCTACTGAGGACGATGTCGGCATTCGAGATCTTTCGCCGGGTCTCACGTGACAGTGTCACCCCCATGCGCGTAATCGAGTTCCTGACGTTTCGCCCTGACGTGCCCCGCTCGCTCTATCGTTCCGCCGAACTCGTCTACGACAATCTGCGCGCGGTCGGCAATTCCCGTTCCGGAGAAACAGAGCGTCGTGCGGGCGCGCTTCACGCCAGTCTGCGTTTTGGCACGCTGGATTCCATCGCTACCGCTGGAGTCGAGCGTTTTCTCGCGGCCGTGCTTACCAATGTTGCCGATCTGAGTGATCGTATCGGGCGGGATTTCCTCGGACACCACGCGGCAGGCTGACCATCCCATGCAATTGCACGTGAGGCACGAGACGCTCTACACCTACGATGAGCCGGTCAATTACAGTATCCAGGCGCTTAAACTCACGCCCCGCGCTGATGCCGGGCAGCGAGTCATCGCGTGGCAGATCACTGCCCCAGGGGACCGTCAGGAAGTGATCGACCCGTATGGGAACCTGACCCATATCATTACGCTGGAGCAGCCCCACGACTCGTTACGTATCATCGTGGCGGGTTTGGCGGAGATCAGCCCTGAGATCGCAGCGGAACGTCCCGCGGCCGAGTTGCTCTCGCCGCTGACCTTTCTGGCGGACACGCCGCTCACCCGCGGCAACGAAACATTGGCCGCGCTGGCCCTCAAGCATCTGGGCCGGCATCCGCCAACCCCCACTTCGTTGCTCGATCTGGCGACCGGCGTACGCGCTGCAGTGACCTACCGGCCGGGTGTGACCTCGGTGAGTCAAACCGCGACCGAAGCACTCGAAATCGGTGCCGGGGTCTGTCAGGATCAGGCCCACGTCATGCTGGCCTGCTGTCGTTCCGCTGGTATTCCGGCTCGGTATGTCAGCGGCTATCTGTATGCAGGTGAACCGGGAGAAGTCGCCAGCCATGCTTGGGTCGATATCTGGCTGGGACCGGCCTCAGGCTGGCATAGTCTGGACGTGACGCACTGCGAGGCGGCGGGCACGCGGCACTGCCGGCTGGCGGTGGGGCGGGATTACCTCGATGCTGCGCCGGTACGCGGCGTCAGACGCGGTGGCGGTTTCGAGACCATGAGCGTGAATGTCAGAGTAACCAGCGAAGACCGACAGGCCCAGCAACAATGACCTACTGCGTGGCGATGCTCCTCGATCAGGGGCTGGTATTTCTGTCCGACTCGCGTACCAACGCCGGCGTCGATCATATCAGCACCTTCCGCAAGACCAGAGTGTTCGAAGTGCCTGGCGATCGTGTGATTGTGCTGCTTTCGGCTGGCAATCTTGCGGTGACACAGAGCACCGTGAGCCTGCTCACTGACAAAATCGCGGCGGAGTCTTCCGACGGTGGACATTTATTCCAATGTTCAACGATGTTCGAGGTGGCGCGTTGCGTTGGAATTGCCGTCCGCGAGATTCATGCGCGCGACGCCGAGGCGCTGCATTCACAGGGGGTCGATTTCAACCCCTCATTCATCGTTGGCGGCCAGATCCGGGGCGAGGCCCCGAGGTTGTTCAATGTGTACGCCGCCGGCAATTTCATCGAGGCGACGCCCGATACGACCTACTTCCAGATCGGCGAATCGAAATATGGCAAACCGATCATCGATCGCGTCACCCGCCGCAGCATGCCGCTCAGCGAAGCGGCCAAGTGTGCGTTGATCTCGATGGATTCGACGATCCGCTCAAATCTCTCAGTTGGACTGCCGCTCGACCTCGTCACGATCAGACGCGATGAATATCGCGTCGACAGCCATATTGAGATCAATGACGACAATCGCTATTTCCAGATGATTCGCAAGGTGTGGGGCGAGGCACTGCGGGAAGCCTTCAGTGAATTACCGAATCCAGAGTGGAGCGTGACGCGGTAGAATCGGCAGAAACCCCAGCAGTTCGCGAATCCACTCAGTGACTGAACCCACCTCTGCCGCCCTGACATCGGCCATCGAACGCATCCGCGCTGCGCTGGGTCATGACGCGTGCCTCACGACACCCGAAGATACGTTGCCGTACGTGGTCGATTTCCGGCGGCTCTATCACGGCAAGACGCCCCTGGTCGCTTGCCCGGCGACCACGGCGGAGGTTGCCATCGTGCTGGCCGTTTGCAACGAGTTACGGGTCGGTGTGGTTCCGCACGGGGGCAACACCGGGTATTGCGGCGGGGCAACGCCAGACGAGTCCGGCAGCCAGATCGTGCTGTCCCTGCGTCGCCTGAACCGGATCAGGGAGATCGATCCGGATAATTTCGCCATCACCGCCGAGGCAGGGTGCATTCTCGCCGACGTGCAGAAGGCGGCATCGGCCGTGGACCGAATGTTCCCGCTGGAATTGGGCTCGGCAGGCAGCTGCCAGATCGGTGGCAATCTATCTACCAATGCCGGCGGGCTCAATGCTCTGCGCTATGGTGTGACGCGCGACCTCGCGCTGGGACTGGAGGTGGTTCTGGCCGACGGACGGGTCCTGGACGGGCTGACGAGCCTACGCAAGGACAACACCGGCTATGACCTCAGGCACGTATTTATCGGCGCCGAGGGTACCCTCGGTGTCATCACCGCAGCTTCGCTGAAGTTGTATCCGCGACCCCGCACCATTGAAACCGCGTGGGTCGCGGTGCGCGATCCCGCCGCGGCAGTGCAACTGCTTACGCGGCTGCGTGCCGGCTCGGGCGATCTGGTCACCACTTTCGAGTACGTGCCGCGACTGGCACTTGAATTCGTGCTGAGGCACGTCAACGGGGCGCTTGACCCGCTTCCAACGCCGTACGACCACTATGTGCTTTGCGAAGTGTCGACATCGCGCGACGACCAACTGCTGCGCGAGCAGTTCGGATCGCTGCTGGGTGCTGCAATCGACGACGGACTCGTGCTGGACGCCGTGCTGGCGCAGACGCTGTCCCAGCGGGAGGCACTCTGGCACCTGCGCGAATCGGTCCCGGAAGGACAGCGGCATGAAGGCGTCAGCATCAAGCACGACGTCTCGGTTCCCGTCGCCGCCCTGCCGGACTTTCTTGCCGAGGCCTCAGCGGCGGTGTTGGCCGTCGTTCCCGATGCCCGGCTGGTGACCTACGGTCATGTCGGTGACGGTAACCTCCATTTCAACCTCAGCGAACCCGCCGGCGGTGACCGACGCGCCTTCATCGAACGTACCGCAGAAATACACCGCGCCGTGTATGAAAGAGTCCGAGCTTATCGTGGCAGCATCAGCGCCGAGCACGGCATCGGTCGCCTCAAGCGGGACGAGCTTGCGCACTGGGAGTCAGCCGCGGCGCTGAGCGTGATGCACACCCTGAAAAACAACCTGGATCCGCACGGCATCATGAATCCCGGCAAAGTTCTGACAGCGGATTGAACCGCGCGACCGTACCCAGTACTCTGGCGTCGCTGGGAAGCACTCGACCGAGTGCGAATCGGGATATCCGGCCTCTGGCACCGACACACGGTGCTTGATTCATCAAATATCTATAGATTTAAGACTCATCAATTTAAAAACCCATCGATCGACAGCACAATGAGGAAGGACACATGCCGATTACGAAGAAACTGACTGCCGAATTCATCGGGACGTTCTGGCTGGTGCTTGGCGGCTGCGGCAGCGCAGTCCTCGCCACCAAATATCCGGACTTCGGCATCGGTCTGCTCGGCGTGTCGCTGGCTTTCGGCCTCACCGTACTGACCATGGCCTACGCCATTGGGCACATCTCAGGTTGCCACCTCAACCCCGCGGTCACCGTCGGCGCATGGGCTGCCGGACGTCACCCCACTGGGGAAGTCGTGCCCTACATCATCGCGCAGGTGCTGGGCGCCATCCTTGCAGCGTTCCTGCTGACGGTGATCGCATCGGGCAAGGCAGGCTTCAGCCTTGCCGATGGCCTTGCCTCCAACGGCTACGGCGAGCATTCACTCGGCAAATACTCGCTGCAGGCAGGGTTCATCACCGAGGTGGTCATGACTTTCATGTTCCTGCTGATCATTCTGGGAGCCACCGACAAGCGCGCGCCTGCCGGCTTTGCCCCGGTGGCCATCGGTCTTGGACTCACGCTCATTCATCTGATCAGCATCCCAGTCACCAACACTTCTGTGAACCCGGCTCGCAGCACTGGACCCGCCTTGATGGTGGGCGACTGGGCCATCAGCCAGTTATGGCTGTTCTGGGCGGCGCCGATGATCGGTGCGGTGCTCGCCGGCTACCTCTATCGCTGGTTGGGCTCAGAACGCTAGACTCGGTTCATGGGGGGGCCGGCTGGACCGGCCCCCGCCAGCGGAGAGCCGCCGTGCGGATCCTCAAGTCGAAACTCGTTTGGATCGTTCTGATCCTGGCAGCGCTGGTCGGCGTTTATGCCCTGTTGGGTTACAAGCTGGCACCGCGACTCATCCGCAGTAAAGCGATTGAATTTGTTCGCGAGGAATACGGCCGCGACCTGAAGATCGGCGCAGTCGAGGTCGATCCGTTCCGGCTCACGGTCGATATTCGCGACGTGATGTTGCCGGATGCGGACAAAGCTCTGCTGCTAGGCTTCCGCCGTCTGTTTCTCGATTTCGAGCTGTCCTCGCTCTGGAAACGTACCTACACGTTCAAGGAAGTGCTGCTCGAGCAACCGGCCGTGCGCGCAGTCATCCGCACCGACGGTTCGGTCAACCTCGGCGACCTCAAGCGCAAGCAATCCGCGGCACCGGACTCCCCACTACCCCCGCTGTGGATTCAGTCATTACGGGTGTCCGACGGCAAAGCCGAGTACCATGATCTAGCGCGTCGCGTACCGTTCCATCGCCGACTGGAACCGCTGCGCTTCAACCTCAATGACTTCCGCACCTCGCCACAGGGTGGCGACTTCATGCTGTCGGCGCGCACTGATCAGAACGAGCAGTTCGAGTGGCAAGGCAATTTCACCTTGAATCCGGGCGTCGCCTCCAAAGGCCGCTTCGCAGTGACGGATTTACGTGCGCTTGGTATCGCCGAATATCTTGGCGACACACTGCCGTTCCAGTTGACCTCGGGTGAGATCGATCTCGCGGGACAGTACACATTGCAGGCCGGCAAGGTATTGACGCTGGCGCTCGAATTGCCCGCCGCGGATCTGAGCGGACTGTCACTGCGGGCGCGCGGTACCGACACGGACTGGGTCACGATCCCGGACATCAAGCTGACCGGCACGCGCGTGCTGCTGCCGCAGCACGAAGCAGAAATTGCTGCCATCACCCTGACCGGCCTGAAGGCGAGCCTATGGCGCGATCGCGACGGCAGCTTCAACGTCACCCGGCTGTTCGCCGCTCCGCAGCAGCGCGGCCTGGTCCCAAAGCCGGCAGCCCCCAGCGCTCCGCCTGCCGACCCGCCTGCCGCGACCAAATCAGCCACCGCGAAGGCCGGTGACTGGAAGTTCAGCTTAGGTCAGTTCGACCTGCGCAAGGGCAGCGTGGTGTTCGAGGACCGCGCGGTGCAGCCGACCGCACGATTCGTATTGGCACCACTCGACGTCGATATCGATGGCCTTAGTCTGTCCTTAAATAAGCCGCTGCCCATCAGTATCGACAGCCGTATCAATGGCTCTGCACGGTTTGACGCGGACGGCAAGATAACGCCCAGCCCGCTCGCCGCTGACCTCAAGATCGCACTGGACGGTTTTGATCTGCGGCAGCTGCAGCCCTACATCGCAGGTGCCACTGATCTCACCGTTGGCCGCGGCTCCCTCGGACTCGCGGGCCAGTTTGCGCTGAATCCGCCTGCCAGTAAGGCTCCGGAAGTGGCATTCACAGGCGATGTCAGCGTGCGCGACTTCAAGTCCGTGGACAACGCGCTACGTCAGGATTTTTTCAATTTCAAGCGCATGGAGTTGGGCCGCACCCGCTATACCGCGGCGCCCGATGCTCTGACGATCGACCGCGTGCGTCTACTCGAGCCCTACAACAGCGTCATCATCAGTTCGGATCAAGTACTCAATATCGCCGCGGTATTCGACCCCAAGGGCACCGCCCAAGCCGTCGCAGCGCGTAAGGCCGCAGCCGCGGCTCAGGGAAACAAAAGTAAGCCCGTCAAAAAAACGCGCGCGCAACTGCGCGCGGAAAAGGCAGCCGCCAAGGCCCGCGCCAAGGCTCTGGCCAAGCAAGCCGCGGCGCCGCCGCCGGAACTAAAGGAAAACGGGATGCCCGTGCGGGTGCGGGAATTGCAGGTAATCAACGGCCGGATGAATTTCGAAGACTTCAGCGTCCAACCGAATTTCGCGGCAGATATCGAGCGACTCAACGGCAGCATCAACGGCATCTCCACGGATCCAAACCACCGCGCCCAGATGACACTCAAGGGGCGCGTCAGCGAATTTTCGCCGGTCACCATCGCAGGGGAGTTGCAGCCCTTTGCCTTCGAGCGCTACACCGATATCGGCATGCGGTTCGAGAACATCTCGCTGCCCATCTTCAATCCGTACTCGGGCAAGTATTCAGGCTACAACATCGCTCAGGGGAAGCTGACCACCGACCTGCGCTATCTGGTGCGAAACCGCAAGCTCGATGCCCGTCACCACATCCGTATCGACCAGCTGGAGTGGGGCGAGGCAACGGCTGAAAAGCAGGCTGCTACTCTGCCGGTGAAACTGGCGACCGCTCTGCTAAAAGATGCCGATGGTGTCATTGAACTAGACATCCCAGTGACCGGCACGATTGATGATCCGAAATTCCGCATGGGCCCGATCATCTGGCAAGTGGTTCGCAACGTACTCAAAAAAGCCGTCACCGCGCCATTCAGGGCCATCGGTCGTTTGTTCAAGGGTGGCGAGGAGTCACAGTTCATAGACTTCGCCGCGGGCGCGACCACGCTCGATCCGGCCGCGGCCGAACGCCTGACGAGTCTCGGCAAGGCGATCTCGGGTCGCAAGGAACTGCGCATCAAGATACCCATCGGAGCGATCGCGGAACTGGATCAACCCGCGCCCGACATGACGCAATACAACACCGATCTGGCTGCGGCGATCCAAAGCGTAGTGAAAACCAAGCAGGGGCAACCCGCTGCCACGTTCGAGTCACTGGAGCCTGATCAACAGATCGCAGCGCTCACCGCGCTGGTTCGGAAACAAACCGGCACCGAACCCGTGATTCCACCAACGACGGTGCAGCCAAGCCTGTCGCGCAAGCAGGCCAAGGCATCGCAGCAGGCCGCCACCATCGAATACCTGACCAAGCAGAGCCGCTCGGGGATCAAGTCGGATCCCGCAGCACTCGAGAAAATTGCGGATGCCCGCGCGCAGTCCGTGCAACGGGCGCTGCTGACGGACACGGGTCTCGATCCCATGAGGGTCTTCCTGACGAAGAACGGCAAAGTCTCTGTACAGGACGGCAAGGTCAGGCTGGAACTGACCATGGAGTGAGTCGGATCCCTGACTCAACTACCTATCACACCACCGCCCTTGCGGCGAATTGCTATGACACTTGGCCTCGGCGGCAGACCCGACCCGTCCGGCCAGTGACTGCGGGGCTCCTCCAAGGTGCCGCCTTCCCCTGGGTGCTGGATCGACAGGAACAGTGTTTCGCCATCCGGAGTGAATTCACAGCCGCACACTTCGGCACCGATGGGCGCGCTCATGAACTGCCGCAGGTGACCGCGTTGCGCTCCGGCGACGGGCACCGCGAACGCACCGTTGTTTGCCCCTCGCGGCTGTTCGCCATCAGTCACGATCCACAGATTACCTTCCGGATCGAAGCCCAGATTGTCCGGCGAGCCGATCGGGCTGATTTTGTCCCGCTCGGGGTAGCCCGCGAAGTAGGTATCCGTCGCTGCGAGTTGCTGCGACTTGATGGCGGCTGCATCAGTGAGGAAGCGGCCACCGGCAGACTGCGGATCACCTGCCAACAGGAACACATTCCACCGGAAGGACGTGGCCGCGGCATCGCTCCCCGCCTCGACGATTTCAACGATGTGGCCGTAGCGGTTTGCTGGACGCGGATTTGCCGCGTCCGGACGACGATCCAGCCCGGGTCGTTCGGCGCCCATCGCAACCGGGTCCATCGTACGCGCGCCATTATTGGTCAGGGCCACATACAGTCTCCCCGTCTGCGGATGGATGGCGATGTCCTCCGGGCGGTCCATCGGTGTGGCGCCCAACAGATCAGCTGCAGCGCGGGCACGGATGACAACCTCGCCCTGATCGGCAAAGCCGTGTTGGGCGTTCAGCGACCCTTGGCCATGCACCAGCGGCAACCATCGTCCGCTGCCGTCCGCTTCCAGTCGCGCCACGTACAAGACACCGTGATCGAGCAATTCGCGATTGCTTTCGGGCTGTCGCAGGTTGACGCGATCCCGCGAGACGAACTTGTAGATGTATTCGAACTGAGTGTCATCGCCCATGTACACGGCGGCCCGCTGGTCACGCGTCAACACCGATGCCGCACTTTCGTGACAGAACCGGCCGAGCGCCGTTCGCTTGCGGATCGGCGAGCGGGCGTCCTGTGGGTCGACTTCGACGATCCACCCAAAGCGCAGCGCTTCACGCGGCTCTTGGCGCATATCAAAACGCGGGTCTATTGTTTCCCAACCGAAGATATTGCGCTCACTCGTCGCAAACCGAGCAAATGCGGTGAGCGTGCGGGCATCGCCGCGGCCCGACTCACGATACTGCGGGTAACCGCCGAAGTAGTCCTCGATGTTCTCCTCGGCACTGAGGTAAGTACCCCACGGCGTTTTACCGCCCGAACAGTTGGCAAGTGTACCGAGCACACGCGTTCCAGACGGATCAGCCGCGGTTCGCAGCAGAGCGTGGCCCCGTGCCGGACCCTGGATCTCGATCGGCGTGCGCGCCGTGATGCGGCGGGATAGTTTCGAATCAGTCACGGGTCGCCAGGTGCCGTTCTCGAGCCTGATCTCGAGGATCGACACGCCGTGCGCAGCCATCATGGTCTGCACTGCTTCGAGTCGCGGATCCGCCGCCCATCCCGGGCGAGGTGATTTGAACTGGCGCTTCGCGGGGAACATCAGACGCGGATCGCAGTACTCATGATTGACGCACAGCACGCCCCGACGACCGCTGCGATCGAGTGGCAAGAATGCGATCGCGTCGCAGTTGTAACCGAATTGGCGCTCCTGCGCGGCGGCCGAACCCGTGCTCAGCAAATCACCGTCAATCAATCCGCGCGTGGCGATTGCCGGCGTACCGGTAAACAGCGGTTCACCCCAGCCGATGAGTACCTCTGCGGTGTAGCCGGGCGGCACTTGGACCCGGTCCTCCCGCGACCCGATGATTGGCTGGAATACCAGCCCCGGTGCGGCTGGAGCACGGGTCGCTCCCGCGACCGACGGTAGGGCGAGCGCCGCGGGGGCCAGCAGCGCGCCGTGCGCCAAGAGCTCGCGACGGGACAACCGCTGCTGGAGCAGATCTCCGAAGGGTGTGCTGCCGTCGGGCGATGGCGTGCGATCAGATGGCGGGCTCATTTGCTCCCCACACGCATCAATCCCTCCTGAGCCGTGCTCGCAACCAACCTGCCCTGCTGGTCAAATATCCGCCCGTTGGCGAAACCGCGTGCGCCCGAGCTGCTCGGACTTTCCAGCGCATAGAGGTGCCACTGGTCGATGCGCGAGGGTCGATGAAACCACATCGCGTGATCGATACTGGCCATGGTCAACTTGCCCGCGCTGAAGGAAAGTCCATGCGGCTGCAACGCGGTGCTGAGGAGATGATAGTCAGACAGATAAGCGAACAGACAGTTCTGCAGGACCGGGTCGTCGCCCGGGCACTGCTCCACCAGCCGGAACCAGAAGTGCCGCACAGGCGGCGCGCGCTCGCCAGACTCGAAGGATTCGACGGAGCGAAACTCAAAGGGGCGTTCGACTGACCAGTAGCGGCGTTCCATGTCGGACAAACGGTCGAGCGGCTTGCGAGCGACCGCAGCGAAATCCGGCAGCACATCGGGAGCAGGCACGACCGGTGCAGTCACCTGATGGCTGAGACCCTGCTCTTCAACCTGAAATGAGGCTGCCATGTGAAAGATCTGCTGGCCATGCTGGATGGCGACCACGCGCCGACTGGTGAACGCTCCGCCATCGCGACTGCGATCGACCTGATACACAATTGGCGCGTCGAAATCTCCGCGACGAAGAAAATACGCGTGCAGCGAGTGCACCTTGCGTTGCGGATCGACGGTTTCGCTGGCTGCGCGCAGGGCCTGCCCCAATACCTGACCGCCGAAGACCTGCGGACTGCCGATGTCGCGACTCTCGCCGCGGAAAAGGTTGACCTCAAGCTGCTCGAGTCTCAACAGGTGCAGGAGATCGGCAAGAACCTTGTTCAACGCATACTCCGTTGCACGGCTCTGAACCGGATCATTCTCCAACGCCCAGCCGCTTCTGCATGATGGGGCTCGTCGTCGTGTATTGCAGATGTACTTTCTTGGCGGGGTTCAGGTGCTCGGCGATGGCAAATGCCGCCAGTGCCGCCTCATGGAAGCCGCTCAGAATCAGCTTCTTCTTGCCAGGGTACGTATTGATGTCGCCGATCGCGAAGATACCGGGCACACTGGTCTGGAATTTCGCGGTGTCGACCTTGAGCGCTTTTTTGTCGAGTTCGAGACCCCATTCGGCGATGGGCCCGAGCTTGGGGTGAAGACCAAAGAATGCGAGTAGCTGATCAGCCGGCAGATCCTCGAGCGAGCCATCGGTCCGCTTGACCGTCACACCCACCAGCCGGTCACCCTCGATGCGCAATCCCGCCGCGCTGCCTTCCACATACTTCATCTGCCCTGCACCGACCAGCGCCTGCATGCGGGCCACGGAGGCTGGAGCCGCGCGGAATTCAGGGCGGCGGTGTACGTGGACAATGCTCGCTGCTTTACCGTTGAGGTCGATGACCCAGTCGAGCGCCGAGTCGCCACCGCCAAACACCACGAGGTGCTTGCCGTGGAAATCAGCAGCACTTTTGACTCGGTAATGGATCTGCTTGCCCTCGAAGGATTCCGCTCCCTCGACGCCCAGTCGGCGGGGCTGGAAGGACCCGAGACCCGCTGCGATCACCACCGTACGCGAAATGAAGCGCGTTCCGATCGCGGTGGCCACATCGAAGCGACCATCCGGCCTCGCGTGCAGTTCGGTGACTTCCTGCCCGAGGTGGAACGTCGGACCGAAGGGTTGTATCTGCTGCAACAGCCGATCGACCAACTCCTGTGCACCGCAGGTCGGCAACGCCGGGATGTCGTAAATCGGCTTGTCGGGGTAGAGCTCCGCGCACTGGCCGCCGGGGTGCTGCAGCGAATCGATGAGATGACTCTTGATTCCGAGCAACCCGAGTTCGAAGACCTGAAACAATCCCGCCGGACCGGCGCCGATGATGACCGCATCAGCCTCGATGGCTGTGCCTAGATTGGGGGGCTGGACTGGCGTGTTCACTGGCGGGCTTCCTAGGCTCTGAAGGTCCGATTTTATCGGATTTTCGGCAACTGGCTCGCGATCTTCGGCATCTACCCATTGTCGGGGGCAGGTGCTGTTGCATCATGACGGGATGCAGACCCAGACACCCACTTTCGACGCCGACCTGATCCGCCGCTATGACCGCTCAGGCCCGCGGTACACCTCGTACCCCACCGCCTTGCAGTTCACCGAGACCTTTGGGGTAAGCCATTATCAGACAGCCGCAGCGGCTAGCAATTTTTGCACCCCAGCAAGGCCACTGTCGGTCTACGTCCATGTTCCGTTCTGCTCGAGCCCGTGTTTCTACTGCGGGTGCACCAAAGTCATCACCCGCAACCACGACAAAGCCGAGGCGTATCTGTTCCGGCTGCACCGCGAAATCGGCATGCAGGGGCAGTTGTTCGAGCGCTCAAGACGTCTTGAGCAATTGCATTTTGGCGGTGGCACACCGACTTTTCTTGAAACCCACGAGTTGGCCGGCGTACTGCAGCAAATCGACCAGCATTTCGGTCTCGATGGCGCTGCGGATCGGGAGTACTCCATCGAGTTGGATCCGCGCACGGTAACCGAGACCTCGCTGCACGATCTCGCCGCCATGGGTTTCAACCGCTGCAGCCTCGGCGTTCAGGATTTTGACCCCGCCGTACAGCAGGCGGTGAACCGGGTGCAGTCAGTGGCCGACACCTTGCACTTGATCGATGCGGCGCGCCGGGAGGGATTCAATGCAGTCAGCGTCGATCTGATCTATGGACTGCCGCGGCAGTCATTGCACGGTTTCGGCAAAACACTCGACACCGTAATCGCCGCCCGTCCGAACCGCTTTGCCGTCTACTCTTACGCTCACATGCCGCAGATCTTCAAGGCGCAGAAGCAGATCCGCACGCAGGACCTTGCCACCCCGGAGACTCGATTGCAGTTACTGGGACTGACCATCGAAAAGCTGACAGCGGCGGGGTATGTCTATATCGGCATGGACCATTTCGCTCTCCCCGATGACGAATTGGTCACTGCGCAGGCAAAGGGTTCGCTGCAGCGCAATTTCCAGGGCTACTCGACCCGCGGCTACTGCGACATGATCGGCTTGGGCGTGAGTTCCATCGGCCGCATCGGCAACGCCTATGCCCAGAACCACAAGACCCTGCCCGAGTACTACGACGCCATCGACCGCGGTCAGTTGCCCGTGCAGCGGGGTCTGATCATGAGCGACGACGATCTGATTCGACGCGACGTGATCCAGCAGATCATGTGCTACAGCAGCATCGATTTCGCTGCCACGGCGGTACGCCACAGCATCGACTTCAGCACGTATTTCGCTGCTGAGCTACGGGCACTCACCATGCTGGTCGCAGATGGGCTGGCTCAATTCGACGACACGGGACTACGGGTACTGCCGGCTGGACGGCTGCTACTGCGGCATCTGGCGATGGTGTTCGACTCGCACCTGCCGAGCCCTGCAACCGCTGTGCAGCGCTATTCCAAGGCAATCTGATCCACACGCCTCTGACGACCCTGGTGCCTAGACACCGATGCGGCGCGCATCAGCCTCACTGCCCAGTGAAGCGCGGGAGACGCTTGCCCAAGAACGCGCTGACACCCTCGACGAAGTCGGTGGTATCGATGCAGCATGCCTGGGCCTGCGTCTCGAGGCGCAGGGTCTCTGTCAGGGAGGCCGTGGCGGCCTCACGCATCACGCGCTTGGTATGTCGCACGGCTACAGGTGCCGCCGTCGCCGCACGCTCAGCCAGTTGGAGCGCCTCCAACACTGCCTGACCGTCAGGGACCGCACGATTGGCTAAACCAAGTTCCACGCAGCGCGCCGCCGGCAGTCGGTCACCCTCGAGCGACAATTCGAACGCCCGACGATGGCCCAGACGCTCAACCAACTGCCAGCAGACGCCGCCGTCCGGAATCAAGCCGATACGATTGAAGGGCACCTGCATGAAGCCCCCCTGTTCCATCACGACCAGGTCGCAGGCGAGCGCAAACCCGACCGCGATGCCGGCAGCAAAGCCATTCACAGCCGCGATGCAAACCTTGGGCATCGTGGCGAGCATGGCAATGGCAGGGTTGTACTCCTCGTCAAGAATGCGCATGACCTGCTCACCTGTCAGCTGGGTGCCGTTGAGATCGGCGCCGGCGCTGAATCCGCGGCCGGCACCCGTCAGCACTACGGCCCGGATCGCCTCATCAGCTGCGGCGCGTGCGATGGCATTACGGGCTGCCAAGCGCAGGCCCGCATCGAAACTGTTCAATTGGTCAGGACGGTTCAGCGTGATGATGGCGATGGCGCCGCGCTGTTCATAAATGACTTCGGGCATGCTGCAGTCCCCGCCTCCGGCCGCACCAGCGCGGCGAGTGCATCATAACGGATGGGATCTGAGTCAAAAACCGTTTGACAGGGGACGCCATCCGCCGCGGGGCGCACAATGTCGGTCGGGAGTCGTGGGCGGGGGCCTCGTGGCCCGCCCCCACTGCCGTGATTGACCGGAACTGCGGTCTCGGCCGTAACAGTCAACCGCATCCATCGGCCGCATCAGGAGTGCAGACATGAAACTCGAAACCCTTGCCGTCCACGCCGGCTACTCGCCCGACCCGACCACCAAGTCGGTGGCAGTACCGATCTATCAGACCACCTCCTACGCGTTCGACGACACCCAGCACGGTGCCGACCTGTTCGACCTCAAGGTGGTCGGCAACATCTACACCCGCATCATGAATCCCACCACGGACGTACTGGAAAAGCGCGTCGCCGCGCTCGAAGGCGGCATCGCCGGACTCGGTCTCGCTTCGGGTCAGGCAGCAATCACCTACGCGTTGCAAACCATCACCGAGGCTGGACACAACATCATCAGCTCCTCGGCACTCTACGGTGGTACATACAACCTCTTCGCACACACCTTCCCGCAGTATGGTCTCAGTGTGAAGTTCGCGGACCACCGTGACCCGCAGTCCTTCGAGAAGCTGATTGACGCCAATACACGCGCGATCTTCTGTGAGTCGGTGGGCAATCCGGCCGGCAACGTGACCGACTTTGCGGCCCTGGCTGACATTGCTCACCGCCACGGCATACCATTGATCGTCGACAATACGGTTCCCTCGCCGTATCTGTGCCGACCGTTCGAGCATGGCGCGGACATCGTCGTGCACTCACTGACAAAATATCTCGGCGGTCATGGCAACAGCATCGGCGGCATGCTGGTCGATTCCGGCAAATTTCCATGGGCGAACCACGCTGACAAATTCCCGCGTCTCAACACGCCGGACAGTTCTTACCACGGGGTTGTCTACACTGAAGCCTTCGGGCCAGCCGCCTACATCGGCCGTGCGCGTGTGGTGCCGCTGCGTAACATGGGTGCGGCAATTTCGCCCTTCAACAGCTTTCTCATTCTGCAGGGCATCGAGACCCTGGCACTGCGCATGGATCGCATCTGTGAGAACGCGCTCGCCATCGCCCGCTATCTCGAGAAGCATCCCAAGGTGCGCTGGGTAAATTACGCTGCGCTACCTAACCACCCTAACCACGCTCTTGCGCAGAAGTACATGGGCGGACGGGCGTCAGGAATCCTGACCTTTGGCATTTCGGGTGGCCGTGCGGGTGGAGCGCGCTTCCAGGATGCGCTCAATCTGTTCGTGCGACTCGTCAACATTGGCGACGCCAAGTCTTTGGCTTGTCACCCGGCGAGCACGACACATAGACAACTGAACCCGGCAGAGCTCGAGAAATCCGGGGTCAGCGAAGACATGGTGAGGTTGTCGGTGGGAATCGAACACATCGACGACCTGCTCGCTGATCTCGATCAGGCGCTGGCGGCGGCCTGAGACGGCTAGCGTACGACCAGCAAGCAGCCGCTGCTGCGACTCAGGCCACCACGCGGCCCGTATCGGGCCGCAAGGACCACAGCAGCCATTTGCCGAGCAGCGCGCAACCAAATGCGACCGCGCAGCTCGGCAGCACCAAGTGCAGTGATTCGATCAGTGGGTCTACTCCGCCCGGATGCCTGACGAACAAGGCGACGATCGGCGTCAACATGAACGCCGGCATCCAGCGGTGGCGGTCGGCCATGACGAACACCAGCAGGGCAAAGCCGATCAACAGGATCACCCTCGCCGTCGGCGCATCGATGCCGTCGATCACCGCGAGCAATGGCAGCGTCGCGGCAAAGCACACGGCCGCAGTCAGAACCGCTCGCCGTACTGACCCGGCCAAGGCGGGCTCGCCAATCGCGCAGATCGCCAGAGGCAACCACCAGCCGTAGGGAACCGGGGTCAGTCTGGCAGCGAACCACGACAGCATGGCCAACAGCGCGAGCAGGACGCCATAGCCCAACGCGGTTTGAGGATGTACCGCGTGAGTCGGCACCTCAACGGATCGGGCGAGCCAACGCGCTGCCGACAGGCCGTGCAGGGCACCCGCGAGCATCGCACCGGCGCGTACCAGCACCGTCTCACCGAGCGCAGGTTCAAACGAACCGATCAACACGGCTGCGAGTAGTGACAGCAGACCGCGGTGATTACCCCGGGAACTGGCCGCACCCACCGCTGCGGCAACCGCAACGATCAGCGCTACCACGCCGTCCGAGAGTTGGGCCGACATGGACGCAGCGGCATAAAGCACCGGGATGAGCAGCCCGGTAACCGCCACGGGTCGAGCCAGCGATCCCAGGTTGAAAGCCAGCACGGTACCCAATGCGAGGTATTGCGCCACCTCTGGGTGCCCCAGAAACAGCGCAACCGCCCCCGGCAAGAGCAGCAGCAAAATCAGAATCAACGATCGAGACACCATGAGCCCATACCCTCACCGATCCAGCGCCTTGGTTGGCGCCAACCCCGCAACCCCCGCCAGTGCGTAACCAGTTTGCAATTTTCCTGCCATGCCACTTTTATTCTTTTAAAACATATAGTTATAAACGCACTCACTCATCTCGGTGACGTGATATGTAAAGAACACCGACGGCCGCGGCTCGCTGCCTGCTGGTTGCCGGCACCGCTATCGGCGAAACTGCGCCTCTCACACCGCTCCAGAGCAGCCTGCACCGACATGACACATATTCCGCGACCCACCCGCCTGTGGCTGCTTGGCCTCAGTGCCGCAATCGCCGTGCTCGCAGGCTGCGGCGGCGGGGGTTCATCCGGCGGGTCATCCGGAGGCGGAGTTGCAGCAGCCGACTGCAGCGAATCGGCACGCAAGCAATTCGTGCTGGCCTCCAGCCGCGAGTGGTACCTGTTCCCCGACCTGCTGCCCGCCTCGATCAACGTCGGCAGCTATGCCAAGGCCGAGGACCTGCTGGATGCATTAACCGCGACCGCTCGTGAGCAAGGCAAGGATCGCTACTTCAGCTATTTGACTACCCAGGCCGAAGACAATTCGGTACTGGGCGAGGGCCAATTCAACGGCTTTGGTTTCCGAAACCGTACTGAAACCGGTAACCGCCCTTTCGTCCTCGACGTGTTCGAGAACAGCCCGGCTGCGGAGGCAGGGTTGCTGCGGGGAGATGAAATTGTGGCCGTCGATCAGGGCAACGGATTTGTTGCCATCGGCGAGTTGCTCGCGAACGGGGCCACGCTCAGCGACGTGCTGGGCCCTGCCGACGTCAACGTGCGTCGCGGCCTGCGCCTGTTGCGAGACGGCGTGACGCGGGATGTGGTCATGGTCAAGCGAACTGTGACCATCGACCCGGTGCCGGACAGCTTCGGTGTCCGCACGTTTGCCCTCGCCGGCACGCCAGGCGTCGGATATGTACACCTGCGCAGCTACATCTCGACTGCAGACACGCAATTGGGAGCCGCCTTGGCGCAGTTCCGCAGCGCTGGCATACAGGATTTCATCATTGACCTGCGCTACAACGGCGGTGGCCTGGTCGACACGGCGCGTGTGCTCAACAACCTGTTGGGTGGCGCACGGAGCAGCGCGGATGTTCAGTTCCGCGTCATCCACAACTCGGCGAAATCGAGCCGTAACGAAACGACCACATTTCAGCCGACCCTGCAGTCGGTCTCCCCGGTACGCGTCGCCTTTCTGACGACCGATGGCACCGCATCGGCCAGCGAGATCAACATCAATTCCATGAAGCCCTGGCTCGAGACAGCCATCGTCGGCAGCAACACTTACGGCAAACCCGTGGGCCAACTGCCGTTTGACCTGAAGGGCTGCCCCGACCGCCTGCGACTGGTGTCATTCAAGACAGTCAATAAACTGGATGAGGGCGATTATTACAACGGCCTGGCCAGCTCGATGCGCTTCGCCTGCGCCGCTGATGACACGCTGACCGCCCCGCTCGGTGATCCAACGGACAATCTCACCCGTGAGGCGCTGTATTGGCTACGCACCGGCAGTTGCAATGCCTTGATGGCACAGAGCGTCGCCGGTGCTGCCAAACCCGGCTTTGCTCGACCGGACCGCTACCCACTGGGGCGCAACCCATCCGCGGCGCAGCGGTGGTTGCCGGGCATCGAGTAATGGTTCGGAACAACCCGGCGCGGGACTCGCGCAGATCCCGCACGTTCCCACGGCGACCAGCATGAAACTGAGCAAGCGTGATCTGGAATTGATGCGTTCGTTGACGCGGCCGTATCGCTTGACCAGCGGCAAGCGATTCCGACTCAAGGATTACAATCCTCGCGACACGCTGCATTTCGGCAGTGCCGACAAGCCGGGAGCTCAAGCCGGTCTCAGGCGTGGTGTGGAATTGCTCGCGAAACTGCAGGACATTCTTTATGCGCAGGATCGCTGGTCCGTACTGTTGATCTTTCAGGCCATGGACGCCGCCGGAAAAGACAGTGCCATCAAGCATGTATTCTCTGGCGTCAACCCACAGGGCTGCGAAGTCAGCTCTTTCAAGGCTCCGTCGGCAGAAGAACTCGATCATGATTTTCTCTGGCGCTGTGCGAAGCGCCTGCCAGAGCGGGGCCGGATCGGCATTTTCAATCGCTCCTATTATGAGGAGACGCTGGTCGCCCGCGTGCATCCCGAAGTGCTCGACGGACAGCGGCTGCCGCCCAGGCTGGTCACGCGCAAGATCTGGAAGGAGCGCCTCCAGGACATCAACGCGTTCGAAACGCACCTTGCGCGCAACGGCACTTTGGTGATCAAGTTCTTTCTGCATGTCTCACGCGCGGAACAAAAGCGGCGATTTCTCGAGCGGATCGGGAATCCCGACAAGAACTGGAAATTTTCCTCGGCCGACCTGCGCGAGCGCGCACTCTGGCACGACTACATTTCGGCCTATGAACACACGATCCGGGCCACCGCCACGCAGCAAGCACCATGGTACGTCGTGCCCGCTGACAACAAGTGGTTCACACGGACCGTCGTGGTGGCGGCCATCATCGAGGGGCTGTTGTCCCTGAACCTGGAATATCCGCGTCTGGACTCAAACCAGATGCTGGCACTGAAGAACGCCCACGCCGAGCTGCTCGCAGAGTGAAGCGCGTACCCGAATTCCAGGATGTGCGAGCTGCGGCCGGCCGCTTGGTGGGCCATGCGTCTCTGACTCCCCTATTGAGCAGCACGCCACTCGACGCCCTGTTGGGCGGCCGGATCTTTCTGAAGCCGGAGACTCTGCAGCGCACCGGCTCGTTCAAATTCCGCGGCGCATGGAACCGACTGGTGCAACTCGACGGGCAGCAGCGCGCAGCGGGCGTGGTCGCGTTCTCCTCCGGCAATCACGCGCAAGGCGTTGCAGCTGCCGCTCGCCAACTCGGCATCTCCGCCGCCATCGTCATGCCGAGCGATGCGCCAGCGGTGAAAGTCGCGAACACTCGCGCCATGGGCGCCGAAGTGATCACTTACGACCGGCATCGGGAGAGTCGCGAGGCGATTGCTGCAGCACTGGCTGCCGAGCGCGGAGCCATCCTCGTACCCTCCTATGATGATCCCGATATCATTGCCGGGCAGGGGACCATCGGGCTTGAACTGGCCGAACAGGCTGCCGAGCGCGGTGTGACCCTGGATGACGTTCTGGTCTGCTGCAGCGGGGGAGGCCTGGTGGCGGGTATTGCGCTGGCGTTGCAGGCACTCTCCCCTACCACCCGCGTCTGGTGCGTCGAGCCGGTCGGCTTCGATGATCATCGTCGCTCGCTGGCCACCGGTGCACGGGTAATGAATGAACCGGGCGGTGATTCCATCTGCGACGCACTGCTGGCGTCTACCCCTGGGGAACTCACATTCGAGATCAACCGGCGTTTGTTGGCAGGCGGTTTTGCTGTGACGGACGCCGAGGTCCGGGCCGCAGTGGCATATGCAGCGACTGACCTCAAGTTGGTCGTGGAGCCTGGCGGCGCGGTCGCGCTCGCAAGCATCTTGCATGGTCACTTTGACCCGCGTGGCCGTAAGGTAGCCGTGATCCTCTCGGGCGGCAATATCGATGCAACCCTGCTGTCTTCTATCCTTCTGGAGTCACGGAATGTTTGACTTGAATGTTTGGCTCTCGGGACTCGTGCCCATGCTCCTTGCCGCGACGGTCGTGTGGATGATCAGCGTCGCCCAACGCAACGTCACCATTGTGGACACCCTATGGTCCTTGCTGTTCGCCATCGCCGCCTGGACTTACGCCAGCCACGTCGAGTCGGGCAACCCGCGGACCGTGCTGGTGCTGGCTCTGGTCACCTTGTGGAGTCTACGACTCGCCCTCTATCTGGGCTGGCGCAGTCACGGTCAACCCGAGGATCGGCGATACGCAGCAATACGAAAACGTAACGAGCCAAATTTCGCATTCAAGAGTCTGTATCGTGTGTTCGGCGTACAGGCCGTACTTGCCTGGCTGATCTCACTACCGCTGCTGGGCGCAACGCTCGGCACGAAACCGCTGACTTGGGTCGATGACATCGGCGCCGCCTTGGTTCTGCTGGGAATTTTTTTCGAGACGGTTGGCGACTGGCAACTGACACGCTTCAAGGCTGACCCTGCCAATGCGGGCAGGGTCATGGACCGCGGCTTGTGGCGCTATACCCGACATCCCAACTATTTCGGTGACTTTTGCGTGTGGTGGGGATTTTTCCTCATCGCATTGTCCGCCGGTGCATGGTGGAGCTTCATTGGTCCGCTGCTAATGTCGGTACTGCTGCTACGCGTATCAGGCGTGACATTGCTGGAGAAAGATATTGCGGAGCGGCGACCAGGCTATTCAGAGTACGTGCGCCGCACCAACGCCTTCTTCCCGGGACCGCCACGCGCCTGAACCTCAGGCGCGTGTTGCGAGCTGACCGGCGAAGCGGTAATCATCGACGTCGATGTGTCGGGTGGCCTGCCAGTAGCGCAGCGTGGTGTGCGGCCACAGCGTGAAGTTTCGACCGTCGTCCTGCTGATACCAGCTGGTACAGCCTGATGCCCACACGCTGCGCGCCAGCGCACCCTGCAACGCCTCGTTATGAAGACGCTGCACTTGCGACTTGACGTCGAGATACGCAGCACCCCGCTCTCGCACCGCGCGCATGCAACTGAGCGCGTAGCGCACCTGACTCTCGATCATGAAAACTACGGAGTTGTGGCCCAGCGCAGTGTTCGGTCCGAGCAACTGGTAAAGATTGGGAAAACCGCTGACCGTGATGCCGTGATACGCCTGCGCACCCTCCCGCCATTCTGCGCGCAGGTCACGCCCCTCCAGACCCACGACCGGGAATCCGCGCAGGTAAATGCGCGGATCGACCACAAAGCCCGTGCCGAGAATGATCACGTCGACCGGGCGATCGCACCCATCAGCAGTCAAGATGGAATGCGCTCGGATCTGGCGGATACCTGCGGTGACCAACTCAACATTGGGCCGGTTGAACATCGGGTACCAGGCATTGGAACGCATCACGCGCTTGCACCCGATGCGAAAGCTGGGCATGAGCGCCTTGGCGGTCGCTGGATCGTTTACCTGCGAACGCAACCATGCCCGGCATAGCCACTCAAAGGGTCGTCCGAGGCCGGGCTTCAGAAACGGCCACACGCGTGACTCGTTGAGCGCATACAGCCAGGTCCGATGCAGGCGGCGCCAGCCAGGCAGGCGCGAAAAACACCATTGGGAAACCGCGCTGTAGGTACGATCGTCGCGCGGTATCACCCACGCAGGCGTCCGCTGGAAGACGTGCAACTGGTGTACTTGCGGCGCAATCTCAGGACAGTACTGGACCGCGCTGGCACCAGTCCCGATTGCAGCAACGCGCTTGCCCCGCAGATCAACCGAGTGATCCCAACGCGCGGAATGAAACACCGGACCCTGAAACTCGGTGAGTCCCGGCAGCTGCGGCAGCGATGGCCGGTGCAAGGGCCCGGTGGCCATGACGAAGTGGCGGGCACTCACGCAACCGCCCTGCTCCGTCGCGACGGTCCAGCGCCCGCTGGCCGCATCGAACCGCGCGCTGTTGACCCGACGACCGAAGCGAATGAATGGTCGCAGACCGCGCCGCTCCACGATTTCCGTAAGGTATTGCTGGATTTCACGCCAGCCAGCATATCTGGCACTCCAGTCCGCCTTGGGCTCGAACGATAGCGAATACAGGTGTGACTGCACGTCACATGCAGCGCCGGGATAGGTGTTGTCACGCCAGGTGCCACCGATGTCCTGATCCTGCTCGAGAATCACGAAATCGCGGTTTCCCGCCGCCAACAGTTGCAAGGCCATGCACAGCCCGCCGAATCCAGCACCGAGAATCGCCACATCGACGGTCTGCCAGTCCGTGCGACCATCGTCCGGCGCGATCATTGCCCCAAGGCCCTGATTCATGACCGTCGTCCCGCGTCATCGGATGCAGGGCCGCTGAAGGAACCTCTATCACGCGTCTCTGGCATGGTGGCGTACACCAATAAAGACAAAGCGGTGCAGCCGGTGACGTACCAGTAGAAACCTGCCTCGAATCCTTGGGATTTGAACCACAGCGCGATGTATTCGGCAGTGCCGCCAAACAGTGCCACGGTCAACGAGTACGGCAAGCCCACCCCAAGCGCCCGGATCTCGCTGGGAAACAACTCTGCCTTGATGATGGCATTGATCGCCGTATATCCGGAAACGATCGTCAGGGCCGCGGTAACGATCAGAAACGCTGCCCAGGCATCGGGCGCCCGCTCCAGCGACCGCAGCAACGGGTACGTGCAGAGGGTACCCAGCACACCGAACGCGAGCAGCACCGGCCGACGTCCGACGCGGTCAGCAAAGGCGCCGACGAGCGGTTGCAGCAGCATGAAGACCAGCAGACTCCCAGCCGCAACGAGCGACGCTGTCTCGCGAGTGAATCCGGTCGTGTTGACCATAAATTTCTGCGCATAAGTCGTGAACGTGTAGAACGCGACCGTACCGCCGGCCGTAAGGCCAACCACGGTCAGGATCGCCTGCGGGTGACGCAGCAAGCGGCCTACACGACCGGCCGCATCGGCGTGCCGATTGCGGTCCAAGAATACCGCGGTCTCCTCGATATCGCGCCGCAGCCACAGTGCGACCAATGAACACAATGCGCCAATGAAAAATGGGACCCGCCAGCCCCACGCTTCGAGTTGCTGCTCGTTCAGGAAAACAAACTGCAACAACAGCAGCACGGCCATGGCGAGCAATTGCCCGAGAATCAACGTGACATATTGAAAACTGGAGTAGTACCCGCGCCGACTGGGCGTTGCCACCTCCGCAAGATAGGTGGCAGATGCAGCGTACTCTCCACCCACGCTAAACCCTTGCAGCAAACGGGCGAGCAGCAACAGACACGGAGCCGCAACACCAATGGTGGCATAGGTCGGCACGCAGGCAATCAGCAGCGATCCAGCACCCATCATCAGCACCGACAGCGTGAGCGCCGCCTTGCGACCGCGCCGGTCCGCGTATCGCCCGAGCACCCACGCTCCAATTGGTCGCATCAGAAATCCAACGGCAAATACCGCGGCGCCATTGAGGAGTTGGGCCGTGAGATCCCCCGTGGGGAAAAAGCTGCGCGCAAAATAAAGTGAAAACGCCGCATAGGCATACCAGTCGAACCATTCGACCAGATTGCCCACGGACCCGCCGAAGATCGAACGCAGTCGGGCATCTGTGGCTATCGGCATGGCACCAGTCTGCCAAAAACGAACACGCAGCGGCACCCCGACAGAAACAATGTCAGGATCAGACCGACTCCGTTGCGGCTGATTCACCCGGCTGAGGCAGCCATCGCAACAAATGCGCGTAGACATCCTCCGGATCGATGGGCTTGCCGATGTGGTCGTTCATACCGGCGTCGAAACACGCCTGCCGTTCGGCCTGGAAAGCACTGGCAGTGACGGCAATGATCGGCAGCGATCCCTTGTCAGGCAGGCGGCGGATCGCTCTGGTCGCTGAGAGTCCGTCCAGGACGGGCATCTGGATGTCCATCAGAACTAGCGAGTAATCACCAGCGCGTACGGCATCGACCGCTTTCTGGCCGTCACTGACCACATCCACCCGCAGGCCGGCCTGCGAGAGGATGTCTGTCACCACATACTGGCTGACAGGATCATCTTCAGCCAACAACAAGCGCATGTCGCTGAAACGCTCGCGCAATTGTCTCTTGCGATCGATATTGATCGGATTGCGCTGCACGATTCTGACGTCGCTTGCGGTGAGCGCATCCACGCGAGCCAATTGCAATGTGACCCAGAAGGTACTGCCAACCCCGGGCTGACTCTCCACACCTGCAGCCCCCCCCATCAGTTCAGCGAGGCTGCGCACGATACTGAGACCGAGCCCGGTCCCTCCGTGCCGCCGCGATGAGGAGTCATCCGCCTGAGAAAACTTTTTAAACAAGCGCGACTGCTGCTCGGGTGTCAGGCCGACGCCCTGATCCTCGACTTCAAGCCGGATCGCCACTGTCGTGGCGGTCGCGGACTCCATCCTGACCCGCGTCTCGATACGGCCATGATCCGAAAATTTGATCGCGTTGCCGACCAGATTGATGAGAATCTGCTGCAGTCGCATCGGATCGCCCCGAAGTCGGACCGGGACCTGAGTATCAACGGTTCCGATCAGACGCAGACTCTTGGCATTGGCACGTTCGGCCAGTATGCCGAGGGAGGTATCCAGTACCTCAGTGATGCTAAAGTCCGTCTGTTCCAGCTTGAGCTGCCCTGCCTCGATCACCGAGAGATCCAACACGTCATTGACGATGGACAACAGGTGTCGTCCGGCATCCTCGACCATACGAAGATTCTGTATTGATTCGGTTCCCTTCAATTGCAGACTCAGGATCTGCGTCAACCCGATGATTGCATTGAGTGGCGTGCGAATCTCGTGGCTCATGTTCGCCAGAAAGGCAGACTTCGCACGATTCGCCGCGGACTCGCGCTCCCGCGCCTGACGCATGGCCTCGACTGCCATTTTGCTCTCGGTGATGTCCTGCATGGTGCCGCTGGACAGCAGCGGTGCGCCGTCGGCCGCGTACCGCGTCCGGCAGCGGACGCGGACCCACTTGAGCCGACCATCACCCATTCGCAAACGATGCTCGATATCAAGGACGCTACCGGCACGCAGCGCACGAGTGAAGCTCATATTGAACGCATCGCGGTCTTCGACATAGATACTGCCCAGCAACGCGGCGAACGTGTTCCCGAAGCGCCCCGGGTCAGCCTCGAAGATGGCCAAGGCTTCCCGTGACCACTTGAGCTCGCCGCTTTCATGATTGAGTTCCCAACTGCCAAGTGCAGCCAACGCCTGCGCATCCTCGAGTCGCGTCTGATTGGCCAGCAGCGTGCCCTGACTCTCGACGCGATCGGTGATGTCGCGTGCGACGGCGACAAAATGGGCATCCTCGCTCCGTCCGGCGTCAGCCATGCGAGCGATGGACAACTCAAACCAGTGTTCCCCGTCAGGCAGAGGCAACGAATAACGCCGCCCGCGGGAGTTGCCATGGCGATCTGCCTCGGCAATGGCTTCAAGACCCACCTCGGCAGCCGCGGGCGGAAGCACATCCGCGATGTTTTTGCCAAGGAAGCTGGTTCTCGGCGCGTAAAGGCCCGCCCCGATCGCCGAATGATAGTCATGCAGGTTACCGTGGCGGTCCAGTTCGAACACAAGATCGGGCAGGGCCTCCAGGGTTGCAGTCAAACGGTCCCGGTTCTCGAGCAGTGTCCGCCGCGAGAGGTTGACCGATTCGACCAGTTGACCGATCTCGTCGTTGGCTGCGGAGCCGGCGTTCAGTTGCGGACGATCTTCGGTCAGCTGGGCACTCACCGATTGTAGAGGTCTGAAAACCCGGCGTTGCAGCAACTGGTATACCACTGCCAGCGTGAGCAACATCACGAGGCCTGCCACCCCGAACACCCTGCGCACAGAGTCGCGAATCTCCGCACGTGCCTGAGACACGTCCACTTCCAGTACGATGACTATCGGCAGACGCGACAGCGCGGTCTCACCGTGAGGGGTCAGCGGAATCAGTTGGGCATAGATGAACGTATTGACGTCATCAAACTCAGCAACCGGCTCGCCGGTCGTGATGACCTGTTTGATCCGGGACTGCAGCACTGGGTCACCCAAGTGCCGACTCTCGCTGCCGAGCAGTTCATAGCGGCTGCTGGCAAGGACGACGGACTTGGCCACGTCGATCAGATTGATCTCACTGACCTCTGACTCGGCTGCAAGTGTGGTCACCACCCGCTGCAACTCGGCGGTACTGGCGACGTTTTCAGCGGCCGATACCACACCCACCACCATGGCACTCGCCTGCTGGGTGAGCCGGTCATGCAGCCGGCTGCGGAACTCATGCGCCGTGACCAGCGCCCAGAGCACCGACAGCAGCAACGTAAGCATCAATAACGGCAGCAGTACCTTTCTGCCGATCGAAACCTGTTGCTGTGCGGGCTTCTTCGGTTTCAAAGCGGATCCAGACAATCAGCGACTTCAGTGCGTGCAGATATGACACCGGCTTCAGCCAGAACGGCGGCTACCCCATTAGTCACCCGTTGCAGGTGTAGACCCGAACCCAAGTATTGGCCCTGTTGCTGGGGCGATACGAGCACGATCCCGTCGGCGATCGCCGCACAGAAGTCGGCGGCAGAAACACCCTCACGACGACCCATGATCCTGCAACTCTCCTGAGGTCTACCCTTCAACGTCGGATAGGCACGGTCGACGGCCAGCAGAAAGGCGTTGACGTCCCTGCCACGCTGCTTGATGACCTCACGATCGAAGGCAAAGACATCGACCACCTCGCCAGGTATTTCCTTGCTGGAGAACAACACGCTCGCCGCAGGATCCTGCAGCAGTGCGGTCGCAGTCGGAGGGTAGCTGACCACCGCTTGGACGGAGCCGGACCGCAGCGCGGACGCCATATTGATCTGCGACATGGAGACCAGTCTCACGTCGTCCGCGCTCATACCCGCCTTGGCAAGCCCCCGCACCAGCATGAAGTGACCGAGGGAACCGACCTCGACTCCCACTCGCCTGCCTTTGAGGTCAGCCATGGACTTGATCCCCGCCCCGCCGACGATCACGTCGGCACCTGCCGAGTAATCGATGACCCGACGGACGCGAAGGTCACGCTTGCTCCCGTCGCGCGCGATGAGCACCTCGACCAACGTGGTCGCAAGACCGTCGATCTTTCCCATCTCGTAGGCGCGGCGTGTGTCTGACAACTCACCGAACTCGACGATGCGGACCTTGACGCCCGCCTCCCGGAAATACCCGAGTTCCTGGGCCAGATAGGCGAGTTCATAGGTCGGGAAAGCACTGATCCCCACGCGTAGTGGCGGCGCTTCGGGCGCAGCGCAGCTGGCCAGCAGCGCCGAGCCCCCGGTCAAGGCCAGCACTCTCGCGACGTATTTAAGGATTTTCCCGATCATGGAGCCTGTGGATGATGCGCGAGCCTGAGGGCGAATGGAACCGTCTCGGCGGTTTGCCGCAAACAGGTCGAAGTCCGATGCATAATTGGTCGCGCCGGCATGGACAACGACCGGCGGAGGCGGAGATCGCTGATGGACACTCGTACAACGCGGCTGCTGCTAGTTTGCGCCGCTTTTTTGGCCACTCGGGCGGCCGCCGCCGAGCCGGCCTTACCGGCGGCGCTGCTCGCCTGCCGCACCCTGTCGGGGGACGCCGAGCGGCTGGCCTGCTACGACCGCGAGGTCACCCGGCCAACGACACCCGCTGCCGCTGCGGCCGACCCCGTCGCCCCTGCCACAGCTGCCATGACGCCGGAGGAGCGCTTCGGGCTGTCCAACGAGCAAATCAACCAAAAGGCCGCCGCTGCTGGCGGGCCGGACCCCGTGCGCCAAATCAGCGCCAGCGTGACCGCAACCCGTCCCCACTCCTCAGGAGGGCTCTTGATTGAACTCGACAACGGTCAGCAATGGCTACAGCTCGACAAGGACGCCAAGCTGATGCTCAAACCAGGCAGTCAGGTCACCATCAAACCGGGCGCGATCGGATCGTTCTGGCTGAGCACCGCTCACCGCGGGGCGCATGTCAGGCGCATCCGGTGACAGTCACAGCAGACTGACGATAAGGACCCTATCTGCATGAGCCAAGCCCACGAAACCGCCGCAAGACGGCTGCGGGATGCGTATACCAGCGGCGCAGTTGCACCACTGCGCGATCTGCTCGACCCCGTCGACATCGATGGCGCCTACGCGGTGCAAAACATCAACACCCGCCATTGGCTGGCGCAGGGGCGGCGGATCATCGGGCGCAAGGCGGGGCTGACGGCCAAGGCCGTCCAGGCCCAACTCGGTGTAAATCAGCCGGACTTCGGCGTGCTGTTCCATGACATGCAGATTGCCGATGGCGGTCGACTCGACCCCGCCCGCGCCCTGCAACCCAAGGCCGAGGCGGAGATCGCATTGGTGCTGGGCGCCGCGCTGCCTGAGGCGGTCACCACACCCGAGATGGTTGGCGCGGCGGTCAGTACCGTCCACGCCGCCATCGAGATCGTCGACAGCCGCATCGCCAATTGGCAAATCTCTTTCGCCGACACGGTGGCTGACAATGGGTCTTCGGCCTATTTCGTACTGGCACGCGAGGGCAAACCACTGGCCGGGTTGGACCTCTACACCGCCGGCATGGTGATGGAGATCGATGGCCAGATCGCCTCGCTGGGTACGGGAGCAGCGGCGCTCGGACACCCGCTGAAGGCGGCGGCCTGGCTGGCCTCGACGCTGGCGGTCCGCGGCGAGCCGTTGCAGACCGGCGACATCCTGCTCACCGGAGCGTTGGGTCCGATGGTAACGCTGGCCCCGGGCAACCACGTGCGGGCGATGGTGGGCGGACTGGGCGTCGCGAGTTTCACCTACGCCCCCGGCGGGTAAGCCCAATCGAATCGGCATTGGACGATCGGCCCGCGACGCAGCGGGTGGGGGCCGCTCATCAGGCGGCTTCCGTCGCGCGGGGTGTTGGAGGGGTGCTGTCGAAAAATGGCGCGCCCGGAAGGATTCGAACCTCCGACCTTCTGGTTCGTAGCCAGACGCTCTATCCAACTGAGCTACGGGCGCGTATTCCAATCACATCGGCCAGACGCCGATCCCCAAGCTGGCGGAGAGAGAGGGATTCGAACCCTCGATGGGCTTTTGACCCATACGCCCTTAGCAGGGGCGCGCCTTCGACCACTCGGCCATCTCTCCACTGTGCAGAGAGCCGCTAAGGATAAACGGGCCGCGGCCTTACGTAAAGGCGAAGATGGGATCGCTCGGTAGCGGTCGGGACCGACCTGAAGCACCGCAACGGCCGCCAGGCCGTCGATCCCGGCGGTCAGGTGTGATCGTAATGATCGCTGCCGTTATAGGAAGCATGGATCGGCATACCGTCCTGCTCCTCACGCTTGATACGCTCGTAGATCTCTTCGCGATGCACTGCCACGTCGCGCGGCGCGTTGACGCCGATGCGTACCTGGTTGCCCTTGACGCCCAACACGGTGACGGTCACGTCGTTGCCGATCATGACGGTTTCCCCTACTCGCCTGGTCAGAATAAGCATCGCAGCTCCTTGCCTCAATCTTGTTATTTATTTGTTTTTATCGGTCTTCTGGCCGGCAATGGAGACCCTTCAAGCTCCACGATCCTTCCGGCGTACTCGGACACTACAGCCGCCACGCCCAAAAGTCAGCAAAGTACTCCGTCTGTCGTTTCCGAATTGAAAGCCCATAGTCCGAATATGTGAAACCGAAATGGGTGAAGGCACCCAAATCGCGGCAAGCAATGAGCGCAATCAGGCGGTTTTACTGCGGACCCAAGCCGCCACGGAGTCCAGAGCGGCAGGCAGTTGCGACGGATCATTGCCACCCGCTTGCGCCATGTCGGCACGGCCGCCGCCTTTGCCGCCGACCTGCTGAGCCACGTGGTTGACCAACTCGCCCGCCTTGAGGCGTGCGGTGAGGTCGGCAGTGACTCCGGCAATGAGCGTGACCTTGCCCGCATCGACGCTGGCAAGCACCACCACTGCACTGCCGAGGCGGCTTTTGAGTTGATCGAGCGCGTTGCGCAGGGCCGCTGCATCGGCACCGTCTACGACAGCGGCTATCACCTTGACCCCTTCGACATCCCGAGCCTCGGCGGCAAGGTCCTTGCCCGAACCGCTGGCCAGCTTCTCCTTGAGTTGTGCGACTTCCTTCTCGAGGCGACGGGATCGTTCGAGCATCTGACGCACTTTATCTTCGACATCCTCGCGAGAACCGCGCACGAGGCCAGCCACCTCGCGCAACATATGTTCGGTCTGCGACACATGACTGAACGCGCCGCTGCCCGTCACCGCCTCGATACGACGGACGCCGGCAGCGACGCCACCCTCGCTGACGATCTTGAACAAGCCGATGTCGCCTGCACGTTGCACGTGAGTTCCGCCACACAGTTCCGTCGAAAAATCGCCAATGCGCAGCACGCGCACCCGCTCATCGTATTTCTCGCCGAACAATGCCATCGCGCCCGAGGCCACCGCTGCCTCGTAGTCCATCAGTCGGGTCTCGGCGGCCGCATTGGCACGCACCTGATCATTTACGATCCGCTCGATTTCCTCGAGTTCCCCCGCCGTGACGGGCGAGTAGTGTGCGAAGTCGAAGCGCAGGCGTTCGGCCGTGACCAGTGAGCCCTTCTGCGTGACGTGATTGCCGAGCACCCGGCGCAGCGCCGCGTGCAAGAGGTGGGTGGCGGAATGGTTCAAGCGCGTGGCCTGACGCGCAGCGTGATCGACGACCGCCGTCACGGCATCACCAACCGCCAACTCGCCGCGTTCGAGACGGCCCACGTGCACGTGAGCTTTGCCGAGTTTGCGGGTATCGGCAACGACGAAACGGGCGCCGCCTGTCGTCAACACGCCCGTATCGCCACACTGGCCGCCGCTTTCGGCGTAGAACGGCGTTGCCTCGAGCACCACCTGAACGTCCTCACCGGCTGCCGCCCGCGCAACGCTCTCGCTGCCACGCAGCAGCGCAACCACTTGGGATTGACCCTGCTCATGCTCGTAGCCCGTGAATTCGGTTCGAACATCCAGTTGGGCACCGGCACGCAGGTCCACGCCGAATTTGCTCGCCGCCCGCGCCCGGGTCCGCTGCGCGTCCATGGCGGCCTCGAAACCGGCTTCGTCGATGGTAAGGCCTTTCTCGCGCGCTATGTCATTGGTCAGGTCGACGGGAAACCCATAAGTGTCGTACAGCCGGAACACCGTCTCACCCGCAATCACCTTGCCACCGGTGCCCGCGATCGCCCCATCGAGCAACGCCATGCCCTGCGCCAGCGTCTCGGCGAAGCGCTCTTCCTCGGTGCGGATGATGCGTTCGACGTGGGCGCGCTGCGCCACCAATTCCGGGTAGGCACTGCCCATCTCGCGCTCCAGCGGCGCGACCAGCGTGTGGAAGAACGGATTACGCTGCCCGAGCTTGAACCCGTGCCGAATGGCACGCCGCATGATTCGGCGCAAGACATAGCCGCGACCCTCGTTGGAGGGCAGCACCCCATCGGCGATGAGAAACGAGCAGGCCCGAATGTGGTCTGCGATCACGCGCAGCGAACTCGACTGCAGATCGTGGGCATGAGTGGCATCAGCCGCCGCCTCGATCAGGTTGCGAAACAAATCGATGTCATAGTTGCTGTGCACACCCTGCATTACCGCTGAGATGCGCTCGAGCCCCATACCTGTGTCCACCGACGGCTTGGGCAACGGCACCATGCTGCCGTCCGCGGAGCGATCGAACTGCATGAACACTAGGTTCCAGATCTCGACGTACCGGTCCCCATCCTCATCCGGCGATCCGGGCGGACCGCCCGGGATCTGCGGTCCGTGGTCATAGAAAATCTCGGTGCACGGCCCGCATGGTCCGGTATCGCCCATGGCCCAGAAGTTTGACTTGGCACCCATCCGCGTCAGCCGGTTCGGATCGACGCCGATTTCCTTCAGCCAGATCTCCGCCGCGCCGTCGTCGTCCTGATAGACGGTGACCCACAGACGCTCAGCCGGAATGCCCAACGTGCCGGTGATGAACTGCCACGCGTAGCCGATGGCTTCCCGCTTGAAATAGTCGCCGAAACTGAAGTTGCCCAGCATCTCGAAAAATGTGTGATGGCGGGCCGTGTAGCCCACATTTTCGAGATCGTTGTGCTTGCCGCCCGCGCGTACGCAGCGCTGCGAGGTGGCCGCACGGACGTAACCCCGCTGCTCCTTGCCGAGAAAGAGATCCTTGAACTGCACCATGCCGGCGTTGGTGAAAAGCAGCGTAGGATCATTGCCCGGCACCAGTGAACTCGAGGCCACGATGGAGTGCCCCTGAGTCCGGAAATAATCGAGAAAAGCGGCCCGCAGTTGCGAACTGCCCATGTACGTCTGGCTGGTGCTGTCTTTGCTCATGATTCGTCGTCCGCATCGCCCGTGCCGAGCGCGGCCCGTATCTGCTCGGCAGTAAACCCGCGATATTGAAGGAAGCGCGCCTGCTTTGCACGCTCGCGCGCATCGGCTGGCGGACCTTCCCCAAACCGGCGACGACGCAACGCCCGTGCCGACTCGATCCAGTCCACTTCGGCGGCTGCTACGGAGTCATCCACCGTGGCGGATTCGACGCCCCGGTGGCGCAATTCCATACGGATGCGTACCGGACCCTTGCCGCGCGCCGCGCGCTGGCCCACGAACTGCCCGGCATAGCGCTCATCGCTCAGGAGACGCTCGCTCATGAGCCCGTCGAGGACGACCGCGATGAGGCCGGACGGATAGCCTTTGCGCAGGAGTCGCTCGGCGAGCTCGTGCCTGCCGAAATCGCGCCCGGCAAGCAGCGCAAGGGCGGCCGTGCGGACTGCGCGTTCGTCCGCCTCGGCCGCTTTACTGCGCGAATCAGCCTTCGGCCGCCTCACCCTTCTGCGCCTCGCCCTTGCGCGGTGCGAGGAGTTTGGCGCGCAGCGCATCTTCGATCTCGCGCGCCACCTCAGGACGCTGCTGCAACAAGGTACGAACGTTATCCTTGCCCTGGCCGATGCGTTCGCCCTTGTAGGAATACCAGGAGCCTGACTTCTCGATCATGTTGTGCAGCACGCCGAGTTCGATGATCTCGCCCTCGCGGGAGATGCCTGCGCCGTACATGATCTCGAACTCCGCTTCCCGAAACGGCGGCGCAACCTTGTTCTTGACGACCTTGACACGGGTCTGGTTGCCCACCACTTCCTCGCCCGACTTGATTGCGCCGATGCGACGGATGTCGAGACGAACCGAGGCGTAGAACTTGAGCGCGTTGCCGCCTGTGGTCGTTTCCGGGTTACCGAACATCACGCCGATCTTCATGCGGATCTGGTTGATGAAGATCACGATCGTGTTTGACCGCTTGATGTTGCCGGTCAGTTTGCGCAGGGCCTGCGACATGAGCCGCGCCTGCAGACCCACCTGCATCTCGCCCATCTCGCCCTCGATTTCGGCCTTGGGCGTGAGTGCTGCGACCGAGTCGACCACCACGACGTCCACCGCACCTGAGCGCACCAGCATGTCGGTGATTTCAAGAGCCTGCTCGCCCGTGTCCGGCTGCGAGACCAGCAGTTCAGCCACGTTGACACCGAGTTTTTCGGCGTACGCCGGGTCCAGCGCGTGCTCGGCATCGACAAACGCCGCCGTGCCGCCGCGGCGCTGGGCCTCGGCGATCGCAGTCAGGGCCAACGTGGTCTTGCCCGAGGATTCCGGACCGTAGATCTCGACGACGCGGCCGCGCGGCAGACCACCCACGCCGAGTGCGATATCGAGTCCGAGTGAACCGGTGGAAACCGCCTCGACGTCATAGCTGGCCGAGGCATCGCCAAGCCGCATGACTGAGCCCTTGCCAAACTGCTTCTCGATCTGGCCGAGCGCGGCGGCCAGTGCTTTTTTGCGATTGTCTTCCATTGCGTTACCCGCAGGGCCGTGCGGCCCATCTGAAGTGAAAAAACGTGAACTCCGGGATGGCTGGCATTATTCCACACGGGCCCAGTACCAGTGGACGATTAATTGCCGCAAATCACCGATAACCGAACGGTGGCGTACGCCCTTGGGCGGCGGCGACCCCATGCGGTCGAACCATTGAAACCCAGTCGAGGCTCATGACGTGAGCCTGCGGCCTGAGACGTCCGCCGGATGCCCGTGACCGTTCAGTCGGCAGGTGCGAGGGGTTCGCTGGCCCGGTGCAATACGCCCCGCAGCGCCGCCTGCACGGCGAGCCGCCGCACGGACTCGCGCGACCCGGCGTAGCGCTCGCAGGCAGTCTCGACATGCACCCCGGTATCCCGCCTGACTGCCCATGCAATCCACACCGTCCCGACCGGTTTGTCAGCGGACCCACCCTCCGGCCCTGCGATCCCGCTGACCGCCACCGCCAGTTCGCCGCCGAGCTGACGCAGCACACCCGTGGCCATGGCACGCACGACCTCGGCACTGACCGCGCCATGACGCTCGACCAGTTCGGGACTCACCGCCAGCAACTGCGTCTTGAACGCGTTGGCGTACACCACGGCTCCCCCCAAAAACCAGCGGGAACTGCCCGGCAGGTCGGTGCACACCTTGGCAATCCAGCCACCGGTGCAAGATTCGCCGGTTGCCAGACGCCACTCGCGCTCAACCAGTCGGGCACCGACCTGACCTGCCAGATACGCCAACTCCGCATCGCTCGGGACATCCATACCGCCGATTGTAGACATTCATCAGCCTGAACCGGCGCCCACTTGCCAACCCCCGTCGAACGACATAACGTGCCTCCCCTGTTTACCCCCGCTATCGAGGAATGGTCATCATGAAAATCGCATCTTTGGCGCTCGCCCTCTTGCTCGGCGCGAGCCCGCTGCTGACCCACGCGCAGGAATCGGGCGTCGTCACCGACGAGCAGATCCTGATCAAGCAGGTACAGGCGGACAAGCGTGCCGTGTACGCCAAAAACCTCGGCTTGACCGACGGTGAGAGTCGGGCTTTCTGGCCCGTCTACGACGATTACGAGGCCAAGTCCAAGAAACTCGATGACCGCTTTGCCAAGCTGATCGACAACTATGCGTCCAGCTACGACAAGATGTCGGATGCCGAGGCAGCCGGCATCCTCAAGGAGAAGATGGCCATCGAGCGTGATCGCATGAGTCTCAAGCAGACCTATACCGCCAAAATCGCCAAGGTGCTGCCAGCAAAAAAGGCGCTGCGCTACGCGCAGTTGGAGACTCGCATCGAGACCCTGATACGCAGTCAGGTCTACGGCATCATCCCGCTTGCCCGCTGAGTGCAGCCCCGCCCCAGCAGAGTTAGAGTTTCAGAGTCGAGGAAAATAGAACGTCATGAAAAAGCACATCTCCTTTGGTCGTGGCTGCGCAACGCTGTTGCTCGGCGTCGGCCTGTTGGCCGGCAGCGGAGTGGTTTCTGCCCAGGGCGTCATGAACGCCACGGATGAGAACCAGTTGCTGATCAGCAGCATCCAGACCGACAAGCGCGCCATCGTACTGCGCTCGCTCAATCTAGACGACGCGCAGGCGCGCGCGTTCGCGCCGATCTACGACGACTATCAGCGCGAGCGCAAGAAACTCTACGAGCGCAGCATCGATCTGCTCGACGAGTTCACCGCCGATCAGGACCCGATGACCGACGCCAAAGCTGCAGGCGTGCTTAAGGAATGGCTGGCGCTGCGGCAGAGCAATGAAAACCTGCTGCGCAAGTACACCACCAAGATGGGCAAAGTTCTGCCATCGGTGAAGGTGCTGCGCTTTGCACAGATCGAGCACCGGCTCAACACGCTGCTGGACCTGCAGGCGTCGCGCGTCGTGCCGCTTGCCAACTGACGAACCCTGAAGAGGAGAACTACCATGATTCATCGCATACGATTCGCAGCCGCCGGCGTGCTGCTCGCGACCCTGATGGCCGGCTGCGCGAGCAGCGGCAGCAGCGGAGCCAGCGTGCGCGCCGATTACGACCGTGCGGCCGACTTTGGCAAGTACAAGACCTACGGTTTCGTGGGCGCGACTGCGGCGGACCGCTCAGACTTCCAGTCACTGGGCCAGCAGGTGATGCAGCGCGCCGCGGCGCGTGAGATGGAGGCGCGCGGCTATACGCGCTCCGACACGCCGGATCTGGTCATCAACTTCAAGGGCAAGCTGGAAGAGAAAACCGACATCCAGTCCACACCGGCACCCTACTACGGCCCGACCTGGGGCTACAGCGGCTGGTACGGCGCGCCCTACGGCGGCTGGGGCATGGGCATGGGTGGCACCGAAGTCACCACGAAGCGCTACAACGTGGGCACGCTGGTGATGGACGTGGTCGATCGCGAGAAGCGTCAGGTCGTCTACCAGGGCGGCGTGGAAGGCGTCGTCTCGAAGAAGATGATGAACGACCGCGAAACCCTCATCAATTCCGCGGTCGCCAAGCTGTTCACGAAGTACCCCTTCGTCGCCGGCCAAGGCACGCCGGTTACCCCTGCGCCCAAAAAGTAAACGACGGGCGACGGCGCAAACCAGCTGCAACCGTGGCGATGGCAGCAGTGCCTTCGCCGCTGTTTGGCCATAGCGAGCCGACCTCTCCCGGGTCGGCTTTTTTGTGGCCGTGATGCGTTTTGGTTCTTTTTGAAAATAAACTGAACAAGATTGCGCGTAGACTCGTCTCTCTCAATAGGACGTTGAGCCCTTGTCCGATCACCCGCCGACATCGTTGTTGGACCGTGTCGACCAATGGCGCAAACGCCAGCCGATTCGTCGGCTGGTGTTCACGTGGCTGCTACTCACCGTGACGGCATTGCTGGCCGGACAGGCCTTGTTGGCCCACAACTTGTTTGGCCGACGGATCAAGCAGGACGAAGTCGATTCCGCCCTGGAGCGCACGGCGGTGCTGTCCCAAAGCGTTGGTGCGGCCAAATCCCGGCTGATGAAGACGCTGACGGATTACGCGGGCTGGGGCGTGGCGTACCGCTTTGCCTGCGGGCAACTGCCCGCCGAGGTCATGCGCACCGTGCTCGACGGTCCGCGGCTCGACCGGCTCATGCTGGATGCCGAAGCCATACTCGACGTTCAAGGCCGGTTTCTGATCGGCCATCGGCGCGACCCTCGCCACAGTCTGGCGACGCTGAAACCCGGTCTGCAGGCAATGCCCAGCATTCCCCTGACGTCCAAGGACTACTCCGACATTCTCGGCAGTGCCGACGTCGCACAGGCCATCAGCAGCGGCATTCCCGCGTCGGGTTACTCCTACTCGCAGGGGAAACTGTGGATCTGGACGCTGACCCCGGTCACGGCGGATAACAAGCACACGGAATACGACGCGTGGTGGATCGGCGCACGCGATCTGAAGATGGTGATTGATTCGACGACCAACCGTCGTCTGGCGGGCGAACGGCGCATGTACGTGCTCCCCAATGCCCAGTCCCCGGGCAAGGAACCGACCGTCGTCAACGCAAATGATCAGACCGTCTTGACGCGGGTCACCGTCGGTCCGGTCAATGCCGCCGAGGATCTGATCCTGGAGTTGAACAGTCCGCGCAAGGCCTATCAGGCGTTCCGCGGCACCACGTGGTTCTTCACCCTGACGGCAGGGTTGATCGGCCTGACTCTGCTCGCGCTGCTCATGCGATTGCTCGATCGCAGCCTGTTACAACCACTCAGCCGCTTGTCACAGCGACTCGATCGCATGGCGAGCGACCAGAGCGAGAGTTCGCGCATCGATGTCAGCGACGCCAGCCCGGAGATCCGTCGCGTCGCCGGCGCGGTAGAGTCGGCCCTCGAATCCTCACGCGCCCGCCGCGAGGCAGAGCTCGCGCGTGATGCCGCGCTCGAAGCCAATCGCTTGCGTTCGGAATTCACAGCGACGCTCACCCACGAATTGCGCACCCCGTTGCACGGCATCATCGGTATGACCGAGCTGCTGGCAAGTGCGGAGATTCCAGACGTACAACGCGGCCAGGCACGGGTGGTCCACAACGCAGCAGTGGGACTCAAGGCCATCGTGGATGACGCGCTCACGATGAGCACCCTACAGGCGGGCAGGCTGCAATTGCACTCCCTCCCAACCGACCTGCGGCAAACGCTGACTGAGCTGGCGGAACTGCATGGAGCCGAGGGACTGCGTAAAGGGCTGCAGCTGCAACTCGACATCGATGAGCAGTTGCAGGCAGGCCACGAGGTCGATGCGCTGCGCCTGCGACAGATCCTCGGCAACCTGCTCGGTAATGCAGTCAAGTTCACGACTGAGGGCTGGGTCAGACTGCAGTTGCAGGTGCTTTGGCAAGACGAGCAGAGATCCCGACTGCGGTTCGTGATCGCCGACAGCGGGCCGGGCATGTCCCCCGAGTTCAGCCCTCAGGCATTCGACACCTTTGCCCAGGGTGCGGAACTGCAGGGTGCGGTAAACGGCGGCGTCGGACTCGGTCTGGCGATCGTGCGTGAACTCGTTGGCATGATGGGCGGCGAGGTGAAGGTTGAGACGGAACTGGGCCGCGGCTCGTCCTTTGACTTCGTCGTGGAACTGGTCAGAACCGAATTGCCGGAGTCGCAAGCTGAGCAGAAGAGCGCACCGCAGGGTCAACATGTGCTGCTGGTCGATGACAACGATGCAGCTCGTGAAGTATCTGTCGCCCTGCTGGAGCATCTGGGTTGCACGGTGACAACGGCCGGCAGCGGCGCGCAAGCACTCGCCGCATTCGCGCAATCGCCAATGGCAATCGATCTGGTGCTGATGGACATCCGCATGCCTGAGATGGACGGCTGCGAGGCCACCAGACGTTTGCGTTCATGGGAACAGGAGCACCGGGCAGGCAGTCGGGTGCCAGTCGTCGCGTTGAGCGCCAACAGTTCGATCGCCGACGAGCGCGCTGCATTCGATGCCGGCATGGATGGCTATCTCGTCAAGCCGGTTCGGCTGGCTGATCTGCAGCGGGCACTCGACGGAGACGCTGCCCTGCGGCGCAGCGCCTAGCTCTTGCCGCGAAACTGCCGAATCGTTTCCTGGATGTCGGCCAGCCCGTGGGAAATCTGTACGCTCGCCTTTAGCGCGGCGTTGACACCGTCCTGAGTCGGCACGGTCATGTCGTTGCGAATGCTGAGTAGTTCCAACCGACCGACCACCACCGTCAGCAGGTTGCCGATATCATGTAGCAGCGCACCGAGCCGCTCCGCTTCGGCCCGTTGCGGCTCAGGCAAGGGGTCTATCCGTGGTCGCGCCGGGTCGCGGTTCATGATGGCGGCACTCTCAGGCGGGGGAGGGACGGGCGGCCATTCTTGGACGGTTCTGCCCAGATGGCAACCGGGATGGCGCAGCCGAGATCGATCTCGCAGGCAGGCCCGGTTGCGCCTCGACCTGCAACGCCGAGCAATTGCGCCAGCCTGCGCGTGAATGCGGGATAATTGCCGCCTGCCGCAATCTGTATTTCACGGCCCCCATGGCGACCGACCCAGACGTGACCGAAGCCCCCAAAAACACCCCGGTGATGCAGCAGTATTTGGCGCTCAAAGCCCAAGTACCGGATGTGTTGCTGTTCTATCGCATGGGTGACTTTTACGAACTTTTTTTCGACGATGCCCGACGCGCAGCCCGCTTGCTGGATATCACCCTGACCGCCCGCGGCCAATCGGGTGGCGAGCCGATCCCGATGGCGGGGGTTCCCGTGCAGACGCTCGACACTTACCTGGCGCGGGCGGTCCGCAAAGGCGAATCGGTGGCCATCTGCGAACAGATTGGCGATCCGGCGCGCTCCAAGGGGCCGGTGGAGCGGCAGATCGTACGCATCGTCACCCCGGGCACCGTGACTGACGATGCTTTGCTCGAGGAGCGGCGGGATACCCTGCTGGCGGCAATCAGCCTAGGCGGCGAGACATTCGGTCTGGCGTGGCTGGAATTGTCGAGCGGGCGTTTCCATGCGCTGGAGGCGGCGGGGCGCGAAGCACTGGCTGCCGAACTCGAACGATTGCGCCCTGCCGAGGTGCTGGTGGCGGAAGGACATGAGCGTCTTGTCCCCTCGGCCGGAACCGCGGTTCGCTCCAGAGCCCCGTGGCATTTCGAAGCCGGCAGCGCGGAACGTCGCCTGTGCGAGCAGTTCGGCACGCGCGACCTCGCCGGCTTCGGTCTCACTGCCCGCCCACTCGCGGTCGGCGCGGCGGGCTGCCTGCTCGGCTATGTGCAGGAAACTCAGAAGTCCGCCCTGCCCCATCTGCGCGGCATTCGCACCGAGTTGCGCGAGGAAGCTTTGTTGCTGGACGCTGCCACACGCCGCAACCTCGAGCTCGATGCCAGTCTGTCGGGTCGTATGGACTGCACTCTGGTCGGCGTTTTGGATCGGACGGCCACCGCCATGGGCGGGCGCGAACTGCGTCGCTGGGTGCAAAGACCGCTGCAGGACCGCGCGCAGCGGGAGCAGCGTTTGCAGGCGATCGCGAACCTGCTGGACAGCGGCGGGCATGAACCGCTGCACCAGCTGCTGCGCAGCACGGGGGACGTCGAACGGATTCTCGCGCGGGTCGGTCTACGCTCGGCACGGCCCCGTGACCTCGCCCAGTTGCGCGACGCGCTCGGCGCACTGCCCCAATTGCAGGGTCTGCTGGCACCGTTGGAGGCGCCGCTGCTGACTCAGTTGGCGGTAAACGCCGGTACGCATCCGGAATTGCACGACCTGCTGCTGCGGGCCTTGGAGCCGACTCCCCCGGCGCTGCTGCGTGAAGGGGGAGTATTTGCGGCAGGCTACGACCCTGATCTCGACGAACTGCGCCGGGTTGCTGAACACAGCGACGAAGCGCTGCTGGAACTCGAGACGCGCGAGCGCGAGCGCACCGGCTTCGGCAACCTGCGCTTCGGCTATAACCGCGTGCAGGGCTACTTCATCGAGGTCAGTCGCAGTCAGGCTGATCAGGTGCCGGCGCACTGGATCCGGCGCCAGACAGTGAAGAATGCCGAGCGATACATCACCAGCGAACTCAAATCCTTCGAAGACAGGGTACTTGGCGCACGCGACCGCGCCCTCGCCCGTGAGCGGGAACTCTACGAGTCGCTGGTGGACCGTCTGATAGCGGATCTTGCCGTCTTGCAGGCGACGGCAGCAGCGCTCGCAGCGCTGGACGTGCTCGCCAATCTCGCCGAGCGGGCCATCGCGTTGCGGCTGGTACGGCCGCAACTGTGCGACGAACCAAGGCTAGAGATCCGCGGCGGGCGTCACCCGGTCGTCGAGAGCAACCTTGACGGTCCGTTCGTACCCAATGACCTCATGCTGCACCCTGAGCGACGCATGCTGATCGTCACCGGCCCGAACATGGGCGGCAAATCGACCTTCATGCGACAGTGTGCATTGATCGTGATCCTGGCCGGCATGGGCAGCTACGTCCCGGCGGAGTCGGCGTTGCTCGGGCCCGTCGATCGTATCTTTACGCGCATCGGGGCAGCCGACGACCTGGCCGGGGGACGGTCGACCTTCATGGTGGAGATGACCGAGGCGGCCAACATTCTCAACAACGCCACGCCGCGCAGCCTTGTATTGATGGACGAGATCGGCCGCGGTACCAGCACCTACGACGGTCTTTCACTGGCGTGGGCCTGCGCACGGCACATCGGTCGCGAAGTCGGCGCATTCACGTTGTTCGCCACCCACTATTTTGAACTCACTGCATTGGCGGACGAACTCCCCGCCTGCGCCAACGTGCATCTGGACGCCACCGAGCACGGCGACCAGTTGGTCTTCCTGCACGCGGTCAAGGAGGGGCCCGCGAACCAGAGCTATGGCCTGCAAGTGGCCCGACTGGCAGGCGTGCCGCGACCGGTGATCAGCGAGGCACGGCGTTACCTCGAGGAACTGGAACGACGCGATCAGGCCCACCGGCCCGCGCAAGCGCAGCAGCAACTGGATCTCGCGCCACCCCGTCACCCCGCCGAATCTGACATCATGAGGACCTTGGCGACCGTAGATCCGGACTCGCTCAGCCCACGTGAGGCTCTCGACCTGATCTTCCAATTGCGCGCCACGTTGGGCGGGGGCTGAGCGTCCGTCCGTCATTTTTTTCGCAGGTCGACTTCAGCAAGTCGACCAAGGATCGACCGAACGTGGCAGAGCAATCCGTGCTGAGGGGTGACCTCACCAGCGGCTCCGTGACGCGAGCCTTGCTGGGCATGGCGGCGCCGATCGCCTTGGGCATGGTGTTCCAGACGCTGTACTTTCTGATCGACCTCTACTTTGTGAGCCAGTTGGGTGATCACGCGATCGCCGGCGTCGGCGCGGCGGGGAACCTGACTTTCGTGGTGCTCGGACTCACGCAGATACTGGCCGTGGGCACTGTCGCGCTGGTCGCGCAGGCCATAGGCCGCCGAGATGCGCTCGATGCCAATCTGGTCTTCAATCAGAGCATGGCCATTGCTGCAGTGATGGCCGGCGCCACTGTGCTGGTTGGCTACCTCGCGACTGCACATTACATGCGGACTGTGGCGGCCGATGAGCAAACGGCCCTCGCCGGAACCACCTATCTGCGGTGGTATTTGCCCGGTCTCGCCCTGCAGTTCGCCATTACGGTGATGAGTTCGGGACTGCGCGGCACCGGTATCGTCAAACCGGCGATCGCAGTGCAAATGTTGAGTGTGACGATCAATGCCGTGCTGGCGCCGGTATTGATTGCCGGCTGGGGCACGGGTCATGCGCTCGGCGTGGCCGGTGCGGGGCTCGCGAGTTCGATCGCCGTGACGATCGGTACGGTACTGCTGTGGCTGACGTTCAGGCGCGTTGAGCACGCAGTCAGCATCGATCCGCCGCTGATGCGTCCGAATTGGCAGGCCTGGCGGCGCATCTTCGCCATCGGCATCCCGGCCGGCGCCGAATTTCTGCTGATGTTCCTGTATCTGGCGGTGATCTACTTCGTGATAGGACGTTTCGGCGCGCAGTCGCAGGCCGGATTTGGGATAGGCCAGCGCGTCATGCAATCGATGTTCCTGCCGATCATGGCCATCGGCTTCGCAGCGGCGCCGGTCGCCGGGCAGAATTTCGGTGCCGGGCGACACGGTCGCGTGCGTGCGACATTCCGTTCGGCAGCATTGATCAGCAGTGCTCTCATGCTGGCCATGACCCTGTTCTGCCAGTGGCGACCCGAAGCGCTCATCGAAGTCTTCACCCATGAGCAACCGGTGATTGCCGTGGGCGCACAGTTTCTCTCGATCATCGCCTGGAATTTCGTGCCCTCGGGGCTCGTATCGACCTGCTCCGGGATGTTCCAGGGTCTGGGTAACACCTGGCCACCGCTGCAGAGCAGCGCACTGCGTATCGCGACGTTTGCGATCCCCGCCCTGCTCCTGTCCAAGCTCGAGGGATTCGAGGTCCGACATGTCTGGTATCTTTCGGCGGTGTCCGTGCTGCTCCAAGCCGGGATCAGTCTGGCCCTGCTGCGACGGGAGTTCCGCCGCAAGCTCCCCCCAGCATGAACCCGCTTTGAAAAAGTCCGGGTCATCTCGGTCGTGGTTCGTGAGTTAGACTGCGACCGCACTGAGTGACGTTGCAAATGCGTGGTGGGGGCCTCTGTGACGATGACCATGAGCCGAACAAAACCAAAGGCACTAGTGGCGGGCCTCTTGGCCATCACGGTGCTCGCCGCGTGCGCACCCAAAAAACCGCAGATGCCAACGCCCGGACCGGTGCAGGTCAAAGCCATCACCGTCGCACCCAGTTCGACCGAGACTTACGCCGACAAGGTGGGCGAAGTACGCGGCTCACGCGAGGTCGATCTGCGAGCACTGATCAGCGGGATCCTGCTCAAGCAGCATTTCACGGATGGCGCGTTGGTGCGCGAAGGCGAACTGCTGTTCAGCATCGATGCGAGGGAATACAACGCCCAGGTCGCTAGCGCCCAGGCACGCCTCGCCTCCGCGCAGGCGAATCTGGCCCGGGCCAATCAGGACGTCGGTCGCTACCGGCCGCTGCTTGCCGACGAGGCGATCAGCCAGCAGGTCTACGACAACGCAGTCACTGTGGCGCGTCAGGCGGAGGCGGAAGTTGCCGCGAATCGGGCTGCGGTCGCGCAAGCACAGCTCGGCGTCGAATATGCATCCGTGCGTGCGCCGCTCAGCGGACGGATCGGTGCAGCCAAGGTCTACGCGGGTGATCTGGTGACGGCCGGACAGACTTCGCTCGCCACCCTCTCGAGTGACGACCCGGCCTGGGTCCGCTTCTCAATCAGCGAAGCCGAACTGCTGGAACTCGAGAAGCGCACCGGCGGTCGCAAGATCGCCGATGATGATCCGATACGCACCGTGCAACTCATACTGGGTGACGGGTCCGTATACCCGTTGCCAGGCCGCGTCAATTTCGGCGATCGCGCGCTCAACTCGACCACGGGCACCTATTCACTGCGGGCCGAGTTCCCGAACCCCAATCACCAGTTGATGCCGGGCCTGTTCGCACGGATCCGCGCCAGCGGTGCACGTATCGATGCCGCGCTCGTCGTACCTGACCGTGCCGTCCAGGAGCAACTCGGCCGCTATTTCGTGACCTCCATCGACAAGGAAGGCAAGGCGGAAATGCGTCCCGTCGAGCTCGGCCAGCGCTTCGGCAACCGCTGGGTGGTGCGCTCGGGTCTCACGGCAGGTGACCGTGTCGTGGTCGAGGGCATACAGAAGGCTAAACCGGGCACACCGGTACAGGTAACCGAGGTGAAGATCGAGGATTTCGATCGGCCCGCTGCCGCGACCAACCCATCCGCGACCGCGGCTGCGAACTGACAGGCCGCGGCTGTGTCACGCTTTTTCATCGATCGTCCGGTCTTCGCGATCGTCGTATCCCTGTTCCTGCTGCTCATCGGCCTGCTGTCGGTAGGCAAATTACCGGTAGGCGAATTCCCGAATATCGCTCTGCCGACCGTGCAGGTGAACGCCTTCTATCTGGGCGCAAGTTCGGATGTGGTGGAGGAGTCGGTGACGGCGCCGATCGACCAACAGATCAACGGCGCCACTGACATGATGTACATCAACGGAGTCAGCGGCGATGACGGCAGTTCATCCATCGCCGTGACCTTCGCCCTCGAGCGCGACCCGGACCTGGCCGCCGTTGAAGTTCAGAACCGAGTCTCGCAGGCCAACTCCCAACTTCCGGCTGAGGCCATCAACGCGGGCATCACGGTGCGCAAGCAGTCGCCCGATACGCTGATGTATTTCGCACTCTACTCGCCGGAGTCCAGCTACGATCCGCTGTTCATCAGCAATTACGGCTACGTTTACATCGTTGACGAACTGAAGCGCGTCAAGGGTGTCGGTGACGTGAGAGTCTTCGGCTCGGACTTCGGCATGCGCATCTGGCTGAAGCCGGACCGCATGGCACGTCTCGGCATCACCGCCGCGGACGTGGCTCAGGCTATCAAGGAGCAGAATCTCCAGGTGCCCGCTGGTCAGGTTGGTCAGCCACCTGCCACTCGTGGCCAGAGCTTCCAGTACTCGCTTCGGGTCAAAGGCCGACTGGTCGAAACCTCACAGTTCGAGGACATCATCGTCGGCTCTCGACCAGATGGCTCATTCGTACGCATCAAGGATATCGCGCGCGTCGAACTCGGTGCGCGCACCTATGGCAACGTCTCGGATGTGGACGGCAAGCCTGGCGCCGTCGTGTCGATCTCGCTGGTGCCCGGTGCGAACGCACTGCAAACCGCCGAACTCGTCAAGGAAGAACTGCACCGCCTCAAAGGCGGCTTCCCCAAGGATCTCGATTACAAGATCGTGTACGACTCGTCAGACTTCGTGAAAGCCTCGGTAGAGGAGGTCGTGCATACCTTTGTCGAGGCGTTGGTACTGGTCCTGATCGTGGTCTTTTTGTTCTTGCAGAACTGGCGGACGACCCTCATCCCCATGCTGGCCGTTCCCGTGTCGCTGATCGCGACTTTTGCCGCCTTCAATCTGCTGGGCTTTACCATCAACACGCTGTCCTTGTTTGGCATGGTGCTCGCCATTGGCATCGTGGTGGACGATGCCATCGTGGTGGTGGAGGCCGTCGAGCACAAAATGAGCACCGGCCTCGAGGTGCGCGAAGCGACTATCAAGGCCATGGAGGAAGTGCAGGGGCCGGTGGTTGCCATCGCGCTGATTCTCGCCGCCGTGTTCGTGCCGATGGGGTTCATACCGGGCGTCACGGGCCAGCTCTACAAGCAGTTCGCTGTCACGGTAGCAGTATCGACGGCCTTTTCGGCCTTGGTGGCGCTGACCCTCACGCCGACCCTGTGCATCATGCTGATGAAGCCGCACGCCCATGGCGACGGTCTGCTGGATCGCTTCTTCCGCGGCTTCAACCGCGGCTTCGACTGGCTGAACCACCGCTACGGCAAAGTTGCTGCCGGGCTCGTCAAGCGGATGCTCATCGTCATGTTGATCTTTGGCGGCATCCTGCTTGCAACTGGTGAACTGTTCCGCATCGTGCCTACCGGTTTCGTGCCGGATGAGGACAAGGGCGCGATCTTCATGCAAGTGTTGCTGCCGGATGCCGCCTCGCAAGAGCGTACGCAGGCAGTCCTGCAGAAGGTCGAAGAGACCACGCGCGCCATTCCCGGCGTCGAATCCGTGGTGGGCGTCACCGGTTTCGATCTGATCTCCGGCACCGCCGCCTCCAACGGCGCATTGGTGATCGTCAAGCTCAAACCGTGGGAGGAGCGCACCACCCGCGACCAGCACGCCCGAGCGATCATCGGCAAGCTGTATTTCACGATGATGAGTATGCCGGAGGCGATGGTACTGCCCTTCAACCCGCCGGCCCTGCCGGGTTTCGGCTCGGTGTCGGGCTTCTCTTTCATGTTGCAGGCACGTTCGAACCAAAGCGCCGAGGAACTCGCGAGCGTTGCGCAGGATTTCATCGCCGCCGCCAAGAAGCGGCCCGAGATCGGCAACATCAATACGACCTTCAGCGCCAGTACGCCGAACTACCAGTTGTACGTAGACCGCGAAAAAGCCAAGAAGCTTGGCGTACCGATCAACGACGTGTTCACGACACTGCAAACCTTCCTCGGCGGATATCAGGTCAACGACTTCACGCGCTTTGGCCGCAACTACAAAGTGTCGATGCAGGCCGAGTCCGAATTCCGTCAGGAGGTCACGGATATCGCGCAACTGTACGTACGCAACCGCGACGGCAACATGGTGCCCCTCGATACCCTGACCACATGGCAACAGGGCAGCGGCGCGCGCTTCCTGCAACGGTACAACCTGTATCGGACGGCCGCCTTCAGTGGATCACCGGGGCCAGGAGCGAGTTCGGGCGATGCGATCCGGGCGCTCGAAGAGGTTGGGCGTGAAGTGCTGCCGGATGGCTACGGGTTCGAATGGTCAGGCCAGAGCAAGCAGGAAATCGAAGCTGGCAACAGTTCCACCATCGTCTTGGGACTTTCGATCCTGGTGGTGTTCCTCTTCCTGGCCGCGCTGTATGAGAGCTGGGCGGTGCCTTTCGCCGTGCTGCTGGCGACGCCGTTCGGATTTCTCGGCGCGCTGATCGCACTCAAGCTGGTCGGCATCCCCTTCAACGTCTACGGACAGATTGGACTCGTCACGCTGGTCGGCCTCTCTGCGAAGAACGCGATCCTGATCGTGGAGTTTGCCAAACTCAATCGCGAGCAAGGTATGCCCATACGCGAGGCCGCGTTGTCGGCGGCACGGCTGCGCCTGCGCCCGGTTTTGATGACCTCGTTGGCGTTCATACTGGGCGTGGTGCCGTTGGTACTCGCGCAAGGCGCTGGCGCCGCATCAAAGGTCTCGGTGGGAATTACCGTCTTTGGCGGGATGCTCGCCGCGACCATACTCACCACGCTCGCCGTACCCGCGTTCTACGTACTCATTCAGGGTCTCTCTGAGCGGTTTGGCGGCAAAGCGCCGCCGCCAGGCGATCCGGACGGCGCGGTGGATGCGGCCGAACGAGGAGCGCCGGCATGAAGCGCCGCTGCCTGGGTGGGGCTGTCGCAATCGCGCTGCTGCTCGGCGGCTGCGCGATCGGGCCGGAATTCAAGCGTCCCGAGACGGTCGCGCCTGAGCAGTTTCGCAATGTTCTGGAGCCGCAACAGGCTGCATCGTTCGCCGATACGGGGTGGGCGAGCACGTTCAATGATCCGGAACTGCAGCCGCTGCTGGAGCGGGCCATCCGCAACAATCTCGATCTGCAGATCGCGTCTGCGCGCGTCGAGGAAGCGCGCGGGCAGTTGCGCGTCGCCCGCAGCTACCTCGGCCCGGAATTGCGTGCCGTCGGCGGTACGCAACCCAATCCGGCCAGCCGCGAGGACAGCAACTATTCGCTTGGCCTGAGTCTGCAGTGGGAACTGGACCTCTTCGGGCGACTGCGCCGAGTGAATGAGGGCGCCCGCGCCCAACTGCTTGCCACCGAGGAAGCGGCGCGCGGCGTGATGACCTCGCTGATCGCCAACGTGGCTACTACTTGGTTCCGTCTCAGGGAACTCGACGAAGAAGTGGCGATCATCGAACGCACCATCGACAGCCAGCAGGCTTCGCTCGATCTGGTGCGCTCGCGCAAACGCAACGGCATTGCCTCAGGCACCGAGGAGGCACAGGCGCTGTCCCAGCTTGCGGCCACGCGCACCCAATTGCCACTGGCGCTGCAGCGACGCGTGCAGACCGAGAATCTGTTGCGTTTCCTCGTGGCGGACGAGCCGGGCCCAATCGAACGCTCCCAGCCACCGACGGGCTTCGCGGTCCCCAATGCGTTGCCAGTCGGTATGCCAGCGCAATTGCTGTCCCGGCGGCCGGATCTGCGTCAACTGGAGCAACAACTGCACGCAGCCACTGCGAACGTGGGCATCGCCGAGGCCACGCGCTTCCCCTATCTCTCCATCGGACTGACTTCATTCCTTGGCATCCTCAGTCCCGAATTGTCGAAGGTGGTCACCGGCAAAGCGCCTGCCGCCGATGTCTTCTCCGTCGGGCCTTTCATCGACATGCCGCTGATACAGTCCGGCCGCGGCATCGGCAATGTCGATACGGCCAAGGCCCAGCTGAAACAGGCAGAACTCGCCTATCGCCGCGGGGTGCTGCTCGCCTACCGTGAAACGGCCGATGCGCTGATCGTGACCGATCAGGTCCGCAGCCTGATCGCTGAAAACGTGATCCGTAGAGATGCGGCGGCACGAGTTCTCGACCTGCAGCGCAAGCGCTACAAGGCGGGCGTCGCCGACTACCTGCAGGTGCTCGATGCCGAGCGACAGCTCTTTGCAGCCGAGATCGATCTGGCCAGGGCGCACCTCAACCAGCGCGAGTCGTATGTCGAACTCTATCGCGCGTTGGGAGGCGGCTGGTCCGACAACGGCGCCGGCTTGACGCCGACAGCAACGCGCTAGGCGTTCATCAGATCGGCTGCGCGCCTGAACCGCGGCCACCGCGCAACTCATATTCCTGGCTGCCGCGGTGATAGATGTGATCCGTATCGAGGGCCGCCGTCTTGGCATACTGAAAGGCCGGAGCCAGCGATTCGTAGATCGGCTCGAAGCCACGCTGCTCAGTCATATGGAACAGCTCGCGGAACGACTCGATCACGAAATAAGTCGCCTGCAGATCTGAGATCGTGTAGTCGGTACGCATCACGCGGTCGACGTTGAGGTGGATCCGGTTCGCAGAGCGGCCATGCAGCGCGAACACTGTTTCGGTCGGGCCGGAGAGAATGCCGGCGCCATATACGCGCAACTGGTCATCCTCGAGGATCAGTCCGAATTCCACCGTGTACCAATACAGAGCACTGAGCGCCTTCAGTCGGTTGTAACGGAGCGCTTTCCAGCCGGCACGACCATAGGCTGCCATGTAATCTGCAAACACGGGGTCAGTCAGCAAAGGGACGTGGCCGAACACGTCATGGAAGACGTCCGGCTCCTGGATGTAGTCCATCTGTTCGCGCGAACGTATGAAATTGCCAGCCGGAAACCGCCGGTTGGCCAGATGATAGTAAAAGACGTGATCCGGGATCAGCATCGGCACCGGTACGACTGTCCAGCCGGTGAGCGCGCGCAGTTCCTCACTGATGTGCCCGAAATCAGGGACCCCACCGCGTGCGAGATCCAATTTTTTCAGACCGTGCATGAACTCGCGACAAGCGTGTCCGGGCAGGAGTTTCATCTGACGGGCATACAACTCATCCCATACTCGATGCTCGTCGGTCGCATAGACGCGCTGCACGGGTTCCAACCAGTCGGCGCCGAGACCCGCCGGCTTAAGCAGGGGCGCAACGAAAACCGACTCCGGCAGATCCGGTATGCACGAATAATCCGACTGATCGCCCATTAGCCGAGCATAGGAACTCGGCAACATGGTTTCAACCGTTATCGAATCAGCCGGACCGAGACCGGCTGCTGGCCGCAGGACCCTCGAGGTCAGGAGGCCCGCGCTGACCGATCGGTTGAAGTATGGAAGGCCCCGTGCCGCAGGAAATGCGCGGTCTGTTCTGCGACGTCTTGAGCAAACAACAGCCCCATATGGCTGTGCGGCAAAATGATATGGCCGTTCAGGCCGGGTATCCGAGTCTCCTCGACCGCGACCGTGCCGTCGTGCGGTCCGGTGAAATGGGCGAAAAGCTGTCCCGTGCCAAGCGCGGCCGAACCGGCAATCGCGCCCAGGGCGCCCGGCCCGCGCCAGGCACGGGCCTGCGGCTCGGCAAGCTCGGCAGCGGCATGGGGACCGAGCAGCGGCCGCAGCAACGACCACCGACTGACACCACGCACCGCCTGACTGCCATTAAGTGGCGAACCCAACACGACGGCGTTGCCTCGCCATGGCTCAGAGCACCGTTCCATTGCCCGATAGACGATGGCTCCGCCGAGGCTATGGCCGACCAGATGGACGCGTGAGGCAATCGCAGCGAGTTCACGCGCATTCCGAAGAAGCTGTTCCACTACACCGAACGTATCGCCATGCAGGGTCGGGTAACTGAATCCACGGACATCAAAACCATGAGGAGACTGCAGCCTCTGGCGCAGGAGATTCATCTCCAGCCCGCTCATCCAGAGGCCGTGCACCAGAATCACGGCCTCGCGCCGCGGATCGGACTTCATGTTCGAGACAGCCGCGCGATGCGTCAGCTCAATCCTTGACCGGCAGCTTCACGCGAATATGCAGATCACGCAGTTGCTGCTCGGATACCTCCGTGGGTGCATCGGTGAGCGGGCATGTCGCGGTCTGAGTCTTCGGGAACGCAATCACGTCCCGAATCGATTCAGCGCCCGCCATCAGCATGGCCAGACGGTCCAACCCGAAGGCAATACCCCCATGCGGCGGTGCGCCGAACTTGAGCGCATCGAGCAGGAAACCGAATTTCTTCTCGGCCTCCTCAGTGCCGATGCCGAGCATCTCGAACACCGTGGACTGCATTTCGTTGCGGTGGATACGCACCGATCCACCCCCGATTTCCGAGCCATTGAGGACCATGTCGTAAGCGCGTGCCAACGCGGCACCGGGGTTGGACTTGAGCGCAGCGACATCGTCATTGATCGGCGAGGTGAACGGATGGTGCATGGCGGCCCAACGCTTGGCGTCCTCGTCCCACTCGAACATCGGAAAATCGACGACCCACAACGGACGCCAGCCGGCCTCAACCAGTCCGAGGTCCTGACCCACCTTGAGCCGCAACGCACCCAGGGCATCGTTGACCACCTTGGCTTTGTCGGCACCGAAGAAGATGAGGTCTCCGCTCTGGGCCCCGCTGCGCTGCATGAGACCGGCAATCGCGGTATCGGAAAGGAATTTGAGAATCGGCGACTGCAGACCGTCGCGTCCCTTGCTCGAATCATTGACCTTGATGTAGGCAAGGCCCTTGGCGCCGTAGCGCGCCACAAAGGCCGTGTAGTCGTCGATCTGCTTGCGAGTGAGTTTCTCACCACCCGCGGGAACACGCAGGGCAGCCACGCGTCCATCCTTGTCAGCAGCCGGAGCAGCGAACACCTTGAAGTCACAGTCCCTGACCAGATCCGCGACATCGACAAGTTCAAGCGCAATGCGCAAATCCGGCTTGTCGGACGCGTAACGGCGCATCGCCTCGGCGTAGGACATGCGCGGCAATGGATTCGGCAGCGTCACCCCGAGCACCTTGGCAAAAAGCTCGCGGATCAAGCCCTCCATGAGATCCATGATCTCATCGCGCGTGAGGAACGACGTCTCGATATCGAGCTGGGTGAACTCTGGCTGCCGGTCGGCACGTAAATCTTCGTCCCGGAAACAGCGCACGATCTGATAGTAGCGATCGAAGCCCGCCATCATCAGCAGTTGCTTGAAAATCTGGGGCGATTGCGGCAGCGCGAAGAAACGACCCGGCTGGGTGCGGCTCGGCACGAGATAGTCGCGGGCACCCTCCGGCGTAGCCTTCGTCAGCATCGGCGTTTCGACGTCGATAAAACCGTTGCCGTCGAGATACTCGCGCATGGCGCGGGTCACGGCATGGCGCAACCGCAGGCGTTTCTGCATGACGTCCCGACGCAGGTCGAGATAACGGTATTTGAGACGCGTCTCTTCCTTGACCTCCTCGTCGAGCTGGAACGGGATCGGCTCTGACCGGTTCAGCACCTCGACTGCACGCGCGAGCAATTCGACCTGACCTGAGGCAAGGTTGGCGTTCGCCGTACCGGCCGGACGCGGCCGGACCGTGCCGGTGACCTTCAGCACCCATTCGCCGCGCACCCGCTCGGCCTCTGCGAACACCGCTGCAGCGTCTGGATCGAACACCACCTGCAGTAACCCGTCGCGGTCACGCAGATCGATGAATATCACGCCGCCATGATCACGCCGACGGTGTACCCAACCGGCCACGGAGACATCCTTGCCGACGAGGCCTTCATTGACCTCGCCACAGTAGTGCGTACGCATAGTCATGGTGATCGGAGCTCGTCCATCGGCACTCCGTGACCGAAAATTACAAAAGTGGCGCGATGGTACGGGGGGCACCCCATCGCTGCAAGGCGATCACGAGCGAATGCGGCGTCGGGCAGGGTCAGCACCGGGCGGCCCAGCGTGGACCCACGGAGACTCTACCGACCGGCCGATCCCCTTGCGACCGGCCGACCCCCTTGAGCCCGCGGGGCGTCAGCGCTGACCGGAACGACCGGATGCGCGCTTTGCAGAGGCGGGCCGGGTCCTGGCTTTGGCCACGGCAGGTTTCGCTACCGGCTTGGCGGTACGCTTGGGCTTGGCCTTGGAGTCGCCTGCGTCGGCTGACTTCGCGGCGCTGGCGGGCGGGGCACTTTTTTCCCCACCGTCCGATGCCGTCGTCTTCGCAGGCTCCTCTCCGCCCTTCTCACCCGCCAGATTGCGCTTGGTTTCCTTGTCACTCTTGAAGTCAGTCTCGTACCAGCCGCTCCCGGAGAGGCGGAACATCGGGGCGGACACCAGTCGCTCGAGCGCTCGTTTGCCGCACTCGGGACACTGCCGCAGAGGGGGATCGGAGAACTTCTGCAAGGCCTCCAAGTAATGGCCACACTTGCTGCACTCGTATTCGTAGATCGGCATGGTTAACCAGCAATTCCGGACAGACAGGAGCGCAATATTATACGCAACGACCCTGTATCGGCTGACCGGGTCCGCCTGGGAACGGCGCCCGCCGACCTCAATGGGCGAAAGTCAGTGCGCCATCGGCCGCACCGACCCGGACGGTGTCCCCAGGCCCGAAGTCGCCGCGCAGGATGCGTTGCGCCAGCGGGTTTTCCAACTGCTGCTGGATCGCCCGCTTGAGTGGCCGAGCCCCGTACACCGGATCGAATCCGGCCTCACCGAGCAGATCACGCGCAGCATCATCCAACTCGAAGCCGATATCGCGATCAGCCAGACGCTTGCGCAGGTAACCGACCTGAATCTCGACGATGGAACGGATGTGCTCGCGCCCGAGCGGATGGAACACCACGACATCGTCGACACGATTGATGAATTCCGGCCGGAAATGCTGCGCAACGATCTCCATCACGGCCGTTTTCATACGGGCGTAGTTCGCTTCGCCCGCCAGCTCCTGGATGACCTGTGAACCGAGATTGGACGTCATGATGATCACGGTGTTGCGGAAATCCACGGTGCGACCCTGTCCGTCCGTCAGACGGCCATCGTCGAGCACCTGCAGCAGCACATTGAAGACGTCGGGATGCGCCTTCTCGACCTCATCGAGCAGGATGACCGAATACGGGCGACGCCGTACCGCCTCGGTGAGGTAACCACCCTCCTCATACCCGACGTATCCGGGCGGCGCGCCGATCAGGCGGGCCACGGAGTGCTTCTCCATGAATTCCGACATGTCGATGCGCACCATGGCGTCTTCCGTGTCGAACAGAAACTCTGCCAGCGCCTTGGACAACTCGGTCTTGCCCACACCGGTGGGCCCGAGGAACATGAACGACCCGTTGGGGCGGTTCGGGTCCGAGAGGCCGGCACGCGAGCGGCGGATGGCGTCCGACACGGCGCGAACCGCTTCCTCCTGCCCGACGACGCGGCGACCCACTTGCTCCTCCATGCGCAGCAATTTCTCGCGCTCGCCCTCGAGCATTTTGGAGACGGGGATACCAGTCCATTTCGAAACGACCTCGGCAATCTCCTCGTCCGTAACTTTGTTGCGCACCAGCGTCGGCGCCTTGGATTCGGCTTCCTGCGCGGCCTTCAGACGCTTCTCCAGTTCCGGAATGCGGCCATATTGCAGTTCCGACGCGCGGGTCAGGTCGGCGGCGCGCTTGGCAGCCTCGAGCTCGTAGCGGGCGCGCTCGAGGTCCTCCTTGATGTGTGCCGCACCCTGCACTGCCGCCTTCTCCGCCTTCCAGACATCCTCGAGGTCAGCGTATTCCTTCTCGAATTCGCCGAGCTGCTCATCGAGGGTCTGCAGACGCTTGCGCGAGGCATCATCGGATTCTTTTTTCAGCGCTTCACGCTCCATCTTGAGTTGCACGATGCGCCGATCGAGGCGATCGAGTTCCTCCGGCTTGGAATCGATCTCCATGCGAATGCGCGAACCGGCCTCGTCGATCAGATCGATGGCCTTGTCCGGCAACTGGCGATCGGTGATGTAACGGTGCGAGAGGGTCGCCGCCGCCACGATCGCCGGATCGGTGATTTCAACCTTGTGGTGAACCGCGTATCGCTCCTTCAAACCGCGCAGGATCGCGATGGTGTCCTCCACGGAAGGTTCGTTGACCAATACCTTCTGGAAACGGCGCTCGAGCGCCGCATCTTTCTCGATGTACTTGCGATACTCATCCAGCGTGGTGGCACCGACACAGTGCAGTTCGCCGCGCGCCAGGGCCGGCTTGAGCATGTTGCCGGCATCCATCGCACCCTCGGCCTTGCCGGCACCCACCATGGTGTGTAGTTCGTCGATGAACAGGATCACCTGCCCTTCCTGCTTGGCGAGGTCGTTCAGCACCCCCTTCAACCGCTCCTCGAACTCACCGCGGAACCTGGCACCCGCGATGAGCGCACCCATGTCGAGCGCGAGAATGCGCTTGTTACGCAGACCCTCCGGCACTTCGCCGTTGACGATGCGTTGGGCGAGCCCCTCGACGATTGCAGTCTTGCCGACGCCCGGCTCGCCGATCAGCACTGGATTGTTCTTGGTCCGGCGCTGCAGTACCTGCACGGTGCGACGGATCTCATCGTCGCGACCGATCACCGGGTCGAGCTTGCCAGCCTCGGCGCGGGCGGTCAGATCGACCGTAAACTTCTCGAGCGCCTGGCGCGACTCTTCGGCATTGGGATCGTTGATTTTCTCGCCACCGCGCAGCTCATCGATGGCGTGCTCGAGCGCACCCTTGATCACGCCAGCCTCACGCAACGACTTGCCAAGCGTGCCCTTGTCCTCCAGGGCGGCGAGCACGAACAATTCGCTGGAGATGTACTGATCGCCCCTTTTCTGCGCCAGCTTGTCGGACAGATTGAGCAAACGATTGAGATCGTTCGACACGTGGACGTCACCGCCCGTGCCATCGACCTTGGGACTACGCTCCAGCGCATCCCCGAGTTGCGAGCGCAGCACGCTGACGTTGGCCCCCAACTTGTCGAGCAACGGTCGGACGGAACCACCCTGCTGGTCCAACAGCGCGAGCATCAGGTGGGCAGGCTCGATGAACTGGTGGTCGCGTCCGAGCGCCGTCGATTGGGCTTCGCTCAAGGCCATCTGGAATTTACTGGTCAGCTTGTCCATTCGCATGGGGAAGGTATCCGGAAATTGATTGGTTGCCGCCTATTCTGGGGGCGCAGCCGACGAAGAAAAGGGGGGCATGATGAGTGAAAACCACGCTGTAAAGCGCGATCTGACCTGACCCCGCCAGCCCATGGCAAGCCGCCCCCGCAGCCAGGCTGCCAGACTTCGATGGTCAGCGCCGAGCGGCCTGCTGAGGCTTCAGTGCATGCCCTGATGGGTGAACCAGACCAGAGCCACCCCAAGCCCGATGAACAGAAACTGCTCCGCCGCCGCCTTGAAGTCGACACGGCGGTGCAAGCCCGGAATCAGGTCGGCGACTGCGACGTAGATGAAACTGGCCGCGGCAAACGCGAGCGCATACGGCAGCAGTCGGGTTGCGCTGCCCAGCGCAAAAAAAGCCAGCACGCCCCCGAGCACCGAGGTCAGGCTGGTCAGCAGGTTCATCAGCATCGCACGTGAGCGTGAATAGCCCCCGTGCAGCAGCACGGCGAGGTCACCGACTTCCTGCGGCACCTCGTGACTGCAGACGGCCAGCGCTGTCACCACGCCGAGTTTGGGGTCGGTGAGAAACGCCCCCGCGATCAGCACGCCGTCCAGCACGTTGTGAAAACTGTCGCCCAGCAGAATCATCCGAGCCGATGCTGCGTCGCGCGAGGCGTGGCTGGGCGAATGCATTTCGCAGGGATCATCGTGGCAGTGACGCCAGAGCACGAACTTCTCGAGGAGGAAGAAGGTCAGGATGCCGGCCAGCAAGGCCCCGCCCACCCGATGGGTGGCACCTGGCCCGACGCCGTCGATCGCGTGCGGCAACAGGCCGATGAAGGCCGCAGCGAGCAGGGTGCCGGTGGCAAAACTCACCAAGTGCGGGAGGATGGCAGCCCGGCGTCGGGCATCGAGCAGCAGGAAGCCACCTGCTGCCAGCGCGCTCAGCAGGCCGGCGAGCGCCGTTGCAACGACGATGAGGACGAGAGTGTTCACGCGCGGAAGGTTAGCATGGCGTTGCGCTGGGCCGTCTCAGACCAGCCAAGCCAGCGTTGCCATTCGACCTGTGCTGCCGTCGCGGCGAAAAGAAAAGAACCGCTGGCTGTCGACGCTGGTACAGGCGCCCCCGCCACTGACGTCTCGCACGCCCGCCGCGCCGAGCGCATGACGTGCAAGCGCGTAGATGTCCGCCTGGTAGCGACCCGCTGCGTTGACGACAAACGCATCGGCGTGCGCTGCCGAGCGAGCCAGAAAGGCAGCCCGGACCTCGGCGCCGACCTCAAAAGCCGTCTGTGAAATGGCCGGACCGAGCCACGCCACCAACGCCCGCGGCTCGATTCGCAACGCCCGCACCGTTGCCTCGAGCACGCCACCTGCGAGACCTCGCCAGCCCGCATGCGCGACGCCGACACGTGTCCCGGCCCGGTCTGCCAGCACTACCGGCAGGCAGTCGGCCGTCATGACACTGCAGACCTGGCGGGCCGCAAACGTGACCGCGGCATCCGCCTGTGGCGGTGTTCGATCGTCGCCAAGCGTGCCCGGGTGCTCGATCACGGTACTGCCGTGCACCTGTTCGAGCCAGAGCGGCGCGGCAGGCAGGCCGACCGCGGCGCTCAGACGGGCCCGATTCTCGCGGACCGCCTGCGGGTCGTCCCCGACATGGCCACCCAGATTGAGACTGGCGTAGGCCCCAACGCTGACGCCCCCGGTGCGCAAGGTCGATACCACCCGAACGCGAGGAGACGCTTCCCATTCGGGTTCCACCCAAGCAACCGGTAGGTCACTCATTGCGCTGCCAAGTCCGCCTCGAGCACTGCCAGCAAAGCAACCAGATCCGTCGGCAATGCAGCCTGAAACTGCAGCGCTCGGCCCGTCACCGGATGTCGTAACTCGAGGCGGGCAGCATGCAGGGCCTGCCGAGGGAACTCGCGCAGTGCCAACTGCAGTTCCGGGGTTGCCCCCTTTGGCATGGCCAGCCGTCCGCCATAGACCTTGTCGCCCACCAGCGGATAACCGACGTGGGCCAGATGGACACGGATCTGGTGCGTGCGGCCGGTCTCCAATTGCACGCGTACATGGGTGTGGGCGCGATAGCGTTTGATCACGCGGTAATGAGTAACGGCCTCCCGGCCACCGGAGCGTACGGCCATTTTCACGCGATCGACCTTGTGGCGGTCGATCGGTGCATCGATCGTGCCCCCGGCGGTCATCACGCCGCGGCACACGGCCTCGTACTCGCGGTGGACCTCACGGTCCTCCAGCATGCGCACCAGAGCAGTGTGGGCTTTGAGCGTGCGGGCCACCAGCAGCAAGCCGCTGGTGTCCTTGTCGAGTCGATGCACGATCCCCGCGCGGGGCAGCTCGGCAAGTTGACCATCCAGCGCCAGCAGGGCGTTTTGAAGGGTCTGATCGGGGTTGCCTGCCCCCGGGTGTACGACCAGGCCGGCCGGCTTGTTGATCACGAACAGGTGCGCGTCCTGATGGACGACCTCGAGGGGGATGGGCTGCGGGGTTGCGGCGGTCTCAACGGGCAGCGTGGCTGACAACTCAACCCGCTCGCCGCCGAGGAGCTTGTCCTTGGGGCGTCGCACCTGACCGTCTACCCGCAGTTCGCCCGATTCGATCCAGCCCTTGAGCCGATTGCGGGAATAGTCCGGCAAGAGCTGAGCCACGGCCTGGTCAAGACGCTGGCCGGCCTGATCAGCCGGCACGACGAGGTTCAATTGGATGGTGGAACTCTGCATGGGGACGACATTCTATATACTTCCACCCCATCGCCGGTCCGCCGGCCATTTCAGCCGCCGCGCAAATCTCCCGTCATGCCCCGTAACCGCACCGCACTCTCCCGCCTCAGGCTACTGTTCGTTCTGGGCAGCCTCGGCATGGCCCTCGCCGGCTGTTCCAGTCTCAAATTCTGGGACCGCGACAAGCAGAAGGAGACGCAGGTCAAGGGTTCGCCGGAACAGATCTACGCCGAAGCCCGCGAAAACCTGCGGTCGGGCAGCTACCAGAATGCCATCCAGAAATACGAGTTTCTGGAAGCGCGCTACCCGTTCAGCGACCAGTCCAAGCAGGGCCAACTGGACCTTCTCTACGGCTACTACAAGAACCATTCCCTGGAGTCCGCGATCGATCAGGCCGACCAGTTCATCCGTGAGAATCCCACTCATCCGCGCGTCGACTACGCCTGGTACATCAAGGGGCTGGTTTATTTCGAGTCGGGCGCCAACTGGCTGGAGAGGCTGTTCCGCGCCGACATCAACAAACGCCCGCCGGGCGAGGCGCGCAAGTCGTTGCAGGCATTTCAGACGCTGCTGCAGCAATACCCCAGCAGCCCCTACGGCCCGGATGCACGCCAACGCATGATCTACCTGCGCAATCGTCTTGCCGATTACGAGCTATCCGTCGCTCGCTATTACATGGACCGTGGTGCGTATGTCGGCGCAGCGACCAGAGCACGCGGCATCATCGAGGAGTACGACGGTGCGCCGGCCGCTGGCGAGGCGCTGGGCATCATGACTGAGGCCTACACGAAACTGGGGTTGGACGATCTCGCTCGCAGGACCGGGGAGGTTCGCAAGACCAACGCCTTCCTCGAGGCCGGCAGCAAACAGGCCACTGAAAAGCGGCATTGGTGGAAACCCTGGGACTGAGCGCCCAGCTCGGCGCGTCCCGCGGGCGTCAGATGGCAGGTCGACCGGTACAGTACGACGTCTAACGCTTCTTCTTTCGGGCGCGTCTGGCCTCGAGTCGGCTCTGACTGATCAGCACCTCCTCCGGGGTCGACTTGCCGCGGATGGACAGGCGGTCCGTGCTGACCGGCCGCGGATTACCCGCGCGATACCAATTCACCAGCATGGGGATCTTGGCCAGCCGGAACAGCCCCAGTTGCGGGCATCGACGGTGCGTTTCCAAGGCGAGGGCCTTGATTCGCGCCGTGCTCTCAGCCGTGTCGAAGATCAGGTCGAAATTCAGCTGCTTGAATTTCGGCTGGAGATGCAAATCAAAGAAAAAGCCCCGAATATCGATGAGGGAGCGCAATTTCGTGCTCAGACCCGCATAGCGAAAACCCTGATCGCGCGCGACCACGGCCACGGTAATCGAGGTGCAGCCAGCGAGCGCTGCGAGTTGCGCATGGACCGGCGTCCAGCCGCGCGAGCGCCCACGCAATTCGGGCGGGTCGCCGATATCGAAACCCTCGGGCTCATCGAACATCAGCGAGGGTTGCCCATCGAAATAGCTTTCCACCCTCATCTGTTCAAACGAACGGGTGGTGACATCGGAAACACCGATGTATTCGGGGTATTTGGCGCCTTCCTTCACGGTCCGACCTCCTGTTCAGGATCTGTGGAATCTAGCCTATTTGCGGCTGTCATTCGCCCTTTTTATGCATCTGAGTATGCTCCAGTAACGATTCATTAGTACCCATCGCAGGCGGTGCGGGCGACAATGTCCTCCGCACCGCCATGTCCCCGCCCTTGGACCGCCTCCGTCGCAGATATACCGACCTTGAACGCCGCCACGAACAGCACCGTCGTAACGTCCGCATCGCCCGGCGCCCTCGGACTCGATCCGCCGGCCCGGCTGCGCGAGATCCCCTACAACTACACTTCGTTCTCGGACCGCGAGATCGTGATACGACTGCTGGGTGCAGAGGGCTGGGAACTGCTCAACCAGTTGCGAACCGAGCGTCGCACCGGCCGCTCTGCGCGCATGCTCTACGAGGTGTTGGGCGACATCTGGGTAGTGCAGCGTAACCCCTACCTCGAGCAGGACCTGCTGGATAACGCCAAGCGCCGAGCCCTGCTGATCGAAGCGCTGCATCACCGGGTGGCTGAAATCGATCGCCGGCGCGTGGATGGCGAAGCCGAATCGGGTAACCGCAATTCGCGGGTCGGCGATCTGCTGGAAGCTGCCCGCAAGGCGGTGACCGCATTCGAGCAGTCGTTCGCCACCGTTGAATCCCTGCGTCGACGGGCACGGCGATCACTCACACAGCACACCCGTGCGGACAACGTGTGCTTTGACGCCTATGCGCGCGTGTCGCATGCCACTGACGCTACCGACTGGCGCGTCGAGATTCCATTCGTGGTGCTGACCCCCGACGAGGAAGCTGAGATTCCTGGTCTGGTGCGCGCCTGCATCGGTCTTGGGCTGACTGTGATCCCCCGCGGCGGCGGCACGGGATATACCGGCAGCGCAGTCCCGCTCACGCCGTTCGCAGCGGTGATCAACACCGAGAAACTCGATCGTATCTCGGCAGTCGCCGACACCGCCCTGGCAGGCGTAGCGCAGGCCGTACCGACGGTGGAGACCGGCGCAGGGGTCGTGACGCGACGCGTCGAGGAGGCAGCCAGCAACGCCGGCTTCGTGTTCGCCGTGGATCCCACATCCGCCGATGCTTCGTGCATCGGCGGCAACATCGCCATGAACGCGGGCGGCAAAAAAGCCGTGCTATGGGGTACGGCACTCGACAATCTCGCCTGGTGGCGGATGGTCGACCCGCAGGGCAACTGGCTGGAGGTGACCCGCGTCGGACACAACCTTGGCAAGATCCATGACACTGCCATGGCGTCCTTCGAACTGATCTGGAAAGACGGCCGCGACCCGCCGGAGACGGCCCGTGAATTGCGCCGCGAGCGACTGGAGATACCGGGCGCGCACTTCCGCCGTGTGGGTCTGGGCAAGGACGTCACCGACAAGTTTCTGGGCGGTCTGCCCGGCGTGCAAAAGGAAGGCTGCGACGGCCTGATCACCTGCGCACGGTGGATTCTGCATCGCATGCCGACGTATATCCGCACGGTGTGCCTCGAGTTCTTCGCACAGGCGCGCCACGCGATCCCCGCCATCGTCGAGATCCGCGACTACCTCAAGCGCGACGACCGCCATGGTGTGCGTCTTGCCGGGCTCGAACATCTGGACGAGCGTTACCTGCGGGCGGTCGGCTACTCCACCAAGTCCCGGCGCGGCGCCCTGCCGAAAATGGTGCTGCTCGGTGATATCGTCGGAGACGATGAGAATGCCGTGGCCCGGGCCGCCTCGGAGGTCGTCCGTATCGCCAATGCACGCGCCGGCGAGGGCTTCGTCGCCGCCAACGGCGAGGCTCGCAAAGCATTCTGGCGCGATCGCGCCCGCACGGCAGCGATCGCACGGCACACTAACGCCTTCAAGATCAACGAGGATGTGGTGATTCCGCTCGAACGGCTGGGCGAGTACACCGATGCGATCGAACGTATCAATGTCGAACTCTCGCTGTCGAACAAGCTCAAATTGGTACAGGCGCTCGACGACTACCTGGCGGCCGAGCCCCGGCTCGGCAAGACGGGCGACGCAGACGTCGACCGCCTGCCTCGGCAAGAGGTGCTCGCCGAGCGGCCGACCGCAGCGCGATTGATCATCGCCAACGCGCGCAAACGCTGGGAGTGGTTTGCCGCCAATCTGGATCGCCCGCTGCAGGACGTCCTCGATGAATTGGACGAACTCGGCCTGAGTCCGCTGCGCGCCGAGTTTGAGCGGCGATGCCGCGAGACGTCCGGCATACGCGTCTTCGACGTGATTCAGGACCGTACCGTGCGCATCTCCTGGAAGAGCGAACTGCGCGCAGAATTTCGCCGGATCTTTGCCGGCGGTCCGTTCATTCCCTTGGTTGCTGACCTCGAAGCCGTCCACGCCCGGGTGTTGCGCAGCCGCGTCTGGATCGCGCTGCACATGCATGCCGGCGACGGTAACGTCCACACCAACATCCCAGTCAACTCCGACGATTACGGCATGCTGCGCGAGGCCAATGCCGCTGTCGCCCGGATCATGGAGATCGCGCGGGCGCTGGGGGGTGTGATCTCCGGAGAACACGGCATCGGCCTCACCAAACTTGAGTTTCTGCACCCCGACGAGACGGCGCAGTTCCGCGCCTACAAGGACCGGATCGATCCGCAGGGTCACTTCAACAAGGGCAAGCTGCTGCCAGGGTCGGACCTGCGCAATGCCTATACGCCGAGTTTCAATCTGCTTGGCCACGAGTCGCTGATCATGCAGCAGTCGGACATCGCCACCATCTCAGAGGCGATCAAGGACTGCCTGCGCTGCGGCAAGTGCAAGCCGGTGTGCACGACACACGTCCCGCGCGCCAATCTGCTCTACTCACCCCGCGACAAAATTCTGGCGACCTCGCTGCTGATCGAGGCCTTCCTGTATGAGGAACAGACTCGGCGCGGCATTTCGCTGCAGCACTGGGACGAGTTCTCAGATGTGGCCGATCATTGCACGGTATGCCACAAATGCGAGTCACCTTGCCCTGTCGATATCGACTTCGGTGATGTGTCGATGGCGATGCGCGACCTGCTGCGTCGCATGGGTCGCAAGCGCTTCAACCCGGGTTCTGCCGCAGCAATGCTGTTTCTGAATACGACGAACCCTGAAACGATCAACCTGACGCGCAAGACCGTGATCGACTGGGGATTCAAAGCCCAACGGCTGGGCAATCGGGCACTGCAGGCCCTAGGCAATGCGCAGACCCGACGACCACCAGCAACGACCGGCGGGCGTCCGCCGCTGCGCGAGCAGGTGGTGCACTTTGTCAACAAAAAGATGCCTGGCAACCTGCCGAAGCGCACGGCCCGCGCGCTGCTCGATATCGAGGACCGGCGCTATGTACCCATCATTCGGGATCCCGCGCGCACCACCAGCGACTCTGAAGCGGTGTTCTACTTCCCCGGCTGCGGTTCCGAACGGCTGTTCTCGCAGGTCGGGCTGGCCACACAGGCGATGCTCTGGCACGCAGGCGTGCAGACTGTACTGCCGCCTGGTTATCTCTGCTGCGGTTACCCGCAGCGCGGTGCCGGGCAATTCGATCAGGCCGAGAAAATCATCACGGACAATCGGGTGCTGTTCCACCGGGTAGCTAACACGCTCAACTATCTGGACATCCGTACAGTGGTCGTCAGTTGCGGGACGTGCTTCGACCAATTGCAGGGCTACAAATTCGAGGACATCTTCCCCAACTGCCGAATCATCGACATCCACGAGTTTCTTTTGGAGAAGGGCTTGCGGATGGAGGGCGTGAGCGGCGTCCGCTACATGTATCACGACCCCTGCCACACGCCGATCAAACAGCACGACCCGCTGCAACTGGTCAATCAACTGATGAATTCGACGCTTAACGGCAACATTGCACGCAATGATCGCTGCTGCGGGGAGTCCGGCACATTCGCCGTTACTCGACCCGATATCGCCACTCAGGTGCGCTTCAGAAAAGAGCAGGAAATGACGCGCGGCGCTGACAAGCTACGCACCGATGGCTTTCAGGGCAAGGTCAAGGTGCTGACCTCCTGCCCGTCCTGCCTGCAGGGATTACAACGCTACAGCGACGATGCGGGGACCGAGGCCGATTATATCGTGGTCGAAATGGCTCGCCATGTGCTTGGGCCCGAGTGGCTGGAGCAGTACGTCAAACAGGCGAATGCGGGCGGCATCGAGCGCGTGCTGGTTTAGACGGACACCGGTTCAAATGACAGCCGGTTAGGCGCTACTATCTGCGGCTACACGGCCGCTGATCAACACCCTGCACTCACCCCGGTGAAGTCCTTACGATGAACACTCTGGCCTCCCGCACCCTCGGCGACTACACCGCCGTGCGTCCATTACCGCTCGCCTGGCACCTGCTGATGCAGTTGCTGGTGCTGGTGTTGTTTGCGCCTCTGATTGGCTGGCTGGCCAATCAGATCGTCTTCTCCACCGGCGATCAGGTGATATCCAACTTCGATATCGCGAATTTCGTTCTGTCATGGCGCGGACTGGCGTTCGTACTGTTGGTCGCAGCCCTTGCGCTCGGACTGTTGCTCGCCGAACTAGCGGGACACAGTTGGCTGTCGGCACATGCCATCGCAGGGCAGCCGGTGACCCTGCCCTCCACTGTGGCATTCGTGGTCAGTCGACTGCCCAAGCTGATCGAACTGTCGACACGGATATTCCTGCGCATACTGCTCATGGCCCTGCCCTTCCTCGGGATTGCGGCCTTGGTCTGGTTCACGATCCTGAGCGATCACGACATCAATTTTTACCTCAGTGAGAATCCGCCGATCTGGCGTTACGCCAAAATCGGAGCCGGTGTGCTGGCGGCCGTTTTCGCCGGACTTGCGGTTGCGCAATTGGCCAGGTGGCTTTTCTCCATACCCGTGATGCTGTTCGAGGAGACATCGCCTGCGGTAGCGTTGCAGCGCAGCGCAGAGATCAGTCGTGGGCGGATACTGCAGATTCTCCGGCCCCTGCTCGTCTGGTTTTTGATCCTAGCGGCTGGGGCCGCTCTCATCAGCGGCATCTTCGATGCACTCTCCGAATCGCTGCTGGCCTGGGCCGGGGTCGACGTGCACCGCGTGCTGCCCAGTGTGGCCCTGCTGCTGGCACTGTCCTCGATTGGCGCCTATCTCTACACCGGACTGCAGGCGTCTGGACACCAATTCCTGATCACGCGCATGTACACCGAGCAAACCGGTCAAGCTTGGGCACTGCCCAAGGCATTGCTGACCAGCGAACATGAGGCGCGACGGATCGCCCGTCCGGCCGTCCTGCTCTCGCTGGGTCTGCTGGCGCTGGTCGTGGGAGTCAGCCTGTTTCTGGTGTCGAGACTCGACCTCAAGCAGGACGTGGCGATAACCGCTCACCGCGGTGCATCGCTCTCGGCGCCTGAAAACACGATGGCAGCGTTCCGCGCGGCACTGGCGGCGGGCGCCGATTACGTCGAACTGGACGTCCAGCGGACACAAGACGGCAGCATCGCCGTACTGCACGACGCGGACTTGATGCGCATGGGCGGCGACCCGCGCAAGATCCGCAATCTGACCGTGGCACAGCTGGCGACGATCGACATCGGTCGCAAACGCAGCGCTCAATTCGCGGGCGAGCACGTACCTCTGCTTGCTGACGTCATCGCGTTTGCGCGGGGCAAGATGAAGATCAACATCGAGCTCAAGTACAACGGACCCGATCCAGGCCTCGCGGCGGCAGTCGTGGATCTGCTGCGACGGGAGAACTTCCTGGATCAGGTGGTCATCACCTCGCTGGACTATGCCGCGCTCAAGGAAGTCAAGCGTATTGAACCGCGACTGCAGACCGGACACATCGTGACGGCCGCCGTTGGCGACGTCACGCGCACGGCCGCTGATTTCGTCAGTCTCAACAGCGCACAGGCTACACCGTCGATGATCGAGCGGGCGCACAAGGCAGGAAAAAAAGTACACGTCTGGACCGTGAACAAGCCTGAGGTCATGCTGCGCATGATCGAGCGCGACGTCGACAACATCATCACGGACGATCCAGCCCTGCTCAATTCGGTGATGAAGGAGCGCAATACCCTGTCTGCCCCGGAGATGCTGGGGCTGCACCTGCGCGTATTGTTCAGTGAACCTCCGAAGGAGTTGATCGCGGCGAGTGCCGTCCCTCAGCTTTGATACGTATGGTCGCTACTCTCGGCGCTGCTACACTCGTTTCCTGTTGAACGGAGATCAGCATGAGCGAATTGCAAGAGACACTGCGGACACTGCGTAGAGAGTTGGCTGCAGCGAACACGCTCGCACCCGCGGAGCGGTCCCTGCTGGAAACCACCGCCGAGGACATTGCGCGTGCGCTGCGATTGGACAGCAGGTCGACCACCGACACGTCGGCACCAGGAGAATTGCTCGAGCAGGCAGCCGTGCGACTTGAGACCGAACACCCCGGCGTGGCGAGCGCGGTGCGCGCGCTGCTCGATGCACTCGCCAAAGCGGGCATCTGAGCGACTCAGCGCGTCGACATCCAGAGCGAATGCGGCAACGGACGCAGCCGGTTGCTTCTGCTATGATTCGCTACATCCTTGCTGACCAGCACCGCCCCTCCGCAGATACCGATGAGCGACGATTCCAACCCGTTCGATGAGGCATTCACCCAAGCGGTGGACCTGGGCAACCAAATTGCCGAGGGCGACGACAAGGCGGACCTATGGGACATTGCCGACGGTCTGCTGGCGGGTGCCGTCCAATTCTGGCTGTATTCGCGCCAGCCCTGCGGCGATCCTCAATGTGAGGAATGCCTGCCGATCAGCACCTCGGCAGGCCGCCTGCTGGAACTGCGTCGCCTGCTGGAACAGTTCTCCGAAGAGAGCCAGTATTACCACTCCCCGACCGACTCCAACGTCGGCCGCGCCTGATCCAGACGCGCGGGCCTGAAGTGCGGATCTGACGAACACCCGTCCCGAGCGACTTTCGACTCGTAGTCAACGAATTCGTCGCTGGCGGGCGACATGCCACCGACGGCATGCTCATGTCTCGCCATTTCTGGAGTGAGCCATGTCCGCCTCATGCCGCCTCCGCCTGCTGCAAACGACGATCATGCTGCTGGTTGTCGGTGTGATCCCGTCAGAGGCAAGGGTCGCCCCCGCCCTCGCTCCAGGCGTGGGACAGACGCCGCCAGTCCAGGCAACGAAACCCACCTCGGTGATAGCAAGCAAACGCCGGATCTTTGTGTGCCATGGGATCGCCGTAAGGGAGTTCGCCGACCGGCCCTGCGGGTCCCTGACCGTAGAGCGCGAGTTGCGAGTGCTCACCCCGCCTACCCCCGCGGGCACGCGGTTTGTCTCTGCGGATTTACCCGATGGCAGCGACGACACGGCAACCCGCACTGCGGCGGGCCGACCGCAAGTCACCGTCCCCACTGGCTCGGCCGGTCCCCTTCCCGGTCAACGCGAGCAATGCAATGAATTGCAGATCCAGGTGGCCGACATCGATCAGCGGATGCGCGCCGGATATTCCGCGCGCGAGGCGGCCAGACTCTGGCAACGTTGGCACGATGCCAAAGACCGCCTGCATCGTGCAGGGTGTTGACGCACAACGTACCCCGCAGAGATACGAAACCGCTTGGCGGTAGGCTAGACTGTACGCTCCGCGCGACCATCCGGAGGCTTACATGATCACTCGTGCACTGCTCGTCGTCGGCGTACTGGCCCTCGGGGCCTGCGCTTCGTCAAACGCCACCAAGGGGAAGACAGTCGTGGCGAAGTTCAATGCTCAATCCCTGATCGGCAGCGAATGGCTGGCCGAAGACATCGATAATCGCGGCGTGCTCGACCGCTTGCAATCTCGCTTGAGTTTCAGCGCAGCCGATCAGGTCAGCGGTTTCGGTGGGTGCAACCAATTCTCGGGGAAGGCCGAGTTGGATGGCAGCAAGGTGTCCTTTGGACCACTCGGCGCGACCCGCAAGATGTGCGACCCCTCGATCATGGGGCAGGAAGACCGTTTCATGAAGGCCTTGGCTCGCGTGCGCTCGGCGCGCAGCGAGAACGGTCTGCTTTACCTGATGGACGAAGCGGGCACCGCCATTCTGCGGTTTTCCAAACTCTGATCGAATCGCGGCCGGTCAGCTACACGTCAAACGACAGTGCGCGACTCTCGCCGCGCACTGTCGGCGGTGCCTGGTCGACTCAGCCCTTCTTGCCGAAGAGCGCCTCCAGTTCAGCCCGGGCGCGCTCCGCGGCGGACAGCTCAGTTGGCCGATAGGCAGCCCCGCTGGGCTTGAAATAGTCGCAGAAATTCGCGCGCACCTTGTCCTTGACCTCCTCCGCGACCGTCTCCCGGCAGTGCTTGGCCTTGGTGGTGTCGTGGAACTCGCACATACGGCAGACATGCAGCTCGGCACGGCAGGCACGGCATTCTTCGAGCCGGCGCAATGGCAGGGAATAATCAGCCAATGAACTGCCGCACTTCCAGCAGCGAAGCCCGTGGTCCATGCGCATTCTCCAGTGAGGCCAGCCCTGTGCCAGCCAGAGGCTAGCTACGCCCAGCTTCAGGTCTTGTCAACGACGCGTGATCGACTACCCTTGACGCCAATACCGCCGCGCGAGTCGCCATCCACCATGACTAAGCCTGATTTAACCAATGCAGCCGCGACCAAACTGCGCGACAGCGAACGGGGCTCGCCTGTGACTTTGCTCGAAGGATTACCCACACACGCGTCGGGTAGGGAGCAAGCTTGATGGCCGTCCGTACGGTACTACGCATGGGTCATCCGCTGCTACAGCAGGTTGCCGCACCGGTCGAGCGGTTTGATACGGAGGAACTTCGCGAACTCGTCAGTGATCTGGACGACACCATGCGCGCGATGAACGGCGCTGGCCTCGCTGCACCGCAGATCGGCGTTCCCCTGCGGGTCGTGATTTTTGAGGTCGGGCACAACCCCCGCTATCCCGACGCAGGCCCGATTCCGCGGACGGTGCTCGTCAATCCCGAACTCTTGCCCCTGGCAGCCGATGAAGCGGAGGCTTGGGAAGGCTGTCTGTCGGTCCCGCGGATGCGCGGGCTGGTGCCCCGCTTCCAGCACCTGCGCTATCGCGGCTTCGATGAACAGGGTCGATCCATTGACCGCACCGTCTCTGGTTTCCACGCGCGGGTCGTGCAGCACGAGGTGGATCACCTGGACGGCATACTCTTCCCGATGCGGGTACGAGATCTGCGCAATTTCGGATTTGAAGACGTGCTGTTTCCCGACCGCTTTGCACTGCCGCCGGACTGACGGGTACGCAGCTGGACAGTGCGGCTACTGGGCCGCGCCCGGTCAACCGCTCGCTCCAGCGACCCTCCGCGCCTGTTGCGTCCCGGTCCGGACGATCCGCGTTGATACGGCAGCCACTGCGCGAAATCCGTATTGGCCGACTGTGCGGCACCAGCGATCCTGATTCACAGCAACGATGACGGAGCGCAGCCATGGCCAATGCCCTCAAACCCACGCAGACGGCGGAACTACGCGCGGACCTCACCGAGCGCGCGGCGGGCCTGCGCGAGGAAATACGCCAGACGCTTTTGAAAAGTGACAGCGAGCAATACCTGCAGATCGCCGACAACGTCCGCGATCTGGAGGACGAGTCATTTGCCGACCTGATGGTCGATATCAACCTCGCCGAGATCGATCGCGACCTCACGGAGCTGCGGGCCACGGAGCAGGCGCTGCAGAGGATCGCCTCCGGCACCTACGGCCACTGCGAGGAATGCGGACTGCCGATCGAACACGAGCGACTGAAACTGACGCCGTTTGCCAGCCGCTGCGTCGACTGCCAGAGCGTGCACGAGCGGCTGCATTTCCGCTCGGTGGGACAGTCGCTCTAAGCACGCCAGTTCCATCTGAGCAAGCCAGATCCTTGCGATCCGCGCAGCTGCACAAGCAGCGACCGGTGGCAAAAAAATACTACTTTGGCGATAATCGAAACGGTCTCGATACACGTCACGTCGCTATCCGCGGAGACAAGCCATGTTGCGATTGGTCATTGGCGACAAGAGCCTCTCCTCGTGGTCGCTGAGACCGTGGATGGCTCTGACCCACAGCGCCATCGAGTTCGAAGAGATCAGACTGCCGCTCGACACGGACCACTTCTATCGCGAAATTCGCAACTACTCTCCCACGGGTCGCGTCCCGGTATTGATCGACGGCGATCGGGTGGTTTGGGACTCTCTCGCCATTTGCGAATACGTCAACGAACTGGCGGGCGGGCGCTGTTGGCCTACGGATCCTGCCATGCGCGCCCATGCGCGCAGTGTGAGCGCGGAGATGCATTCCGGGTTTCAGGCGCTGCGCAATCAATGGAGCATGGCCGCCGTACTGCGCAATCTGCAGGTCGCGCTCGATGCGGACGGCCGAGCCGACGTCGCCCGTATCGACAGCCTGTGGAGCGATTGCCGCAACCGTTATGGGGATCGCGGTCCATGGCTGTTTGGCGAGTACAGCATTGCCGATGCGATGTATGCGCCGGTGGCACTGCGCTTTCAGACCTACGGCGCCGAGCTCTCACGTACAGCCGGCGCTTACTACACCACGGTGCTTGCTGATCCGCTGCTGCAGCGCTGGTTGCGCGAAGCAGCACACGAGGTGGAGTTCGAGGGTCGACTGGCCACGCATTGAGGAGAGCAGCGGTCACACCTCGCGCCAGGCGGCGTTGTAGGTCATGCCGAGTTTCAGCAATTTGGCCAGTAACTGGTCGTAACCTACGCCGGCTGCCAGCGCAGATGCTGCGAAATCCTCTATCTGCGCGAGGCATGGATTGGCATTGGCCTCGAGCACATACAGTTGACCCTGAGGCGTCAGTCGCATGTCGATACGTGAATAACCGCTGAGGCTTAGCGCCCGATATATCCGCCGCGCCGTCTGCGCGACGCGGTTCGCCACGCCCTCCGGCAAATCGAGTGCCGGACCAGCACCGATACCGTGTTTCTTGCGGTACTTGCGGTCCCACTTCACCTTACGTGTTGCAATACCGGACATCACGTCAGGCAGCGTGCCAAAGCCAAGTTCCCACACGGGAAAAGTGGTCAATCGCTCGTTACCCAACACACCGATATAGAGCTCGCGGCCCTCGATGTATTCCTCTACCAAGGCGTCGCTGTGGGTCTGCTCGTGGATGAATTCGATCCGCTCTTTCAGCTTATTTATGTCATGGACGATCGATGCCTGCGAAATACCGAGGGACGCATCCTCTGTTGCGGACTTCACGAACAGCGGAAACTTCAGGCGACTCGGTGCACGGAACGATCGCTTGCGCGGGAAGAGCGCGTAGCGCGCGGTAGCGATGCGGTGATAGGCAAGAATCTGCTTCGACAGGACCTTGTCGCGTGAAATCATCATGCCACGTGGATTGCAACCGGTGTAAGGCTGGCGCATGAGCTCGAGGAAGGCGACCACATACTGGTCATGGGAGACGATGCCCTGAAATTCCTCCAGCAGATTGAAAGCGATGTCTGGTTTCCAGTCGGTGATGGCCGCCCGCAATTCACCCAGATTGTCGCCCAGCCCGAGCACCTTCACGTCATGGCCCATGGCCCGCAGCGACGAGATGACGTCAAACTCGGTGCGCCACTCATCGATCTGCTGGTCCGTATAACCATTCAGGGTGTCAGGTGGAATCAGCGTCTCGTGCACGAGCACCAATACGCGCTGTGTATTCATAGGGCAAAGTTTTCGCGGTTGCGCACCAGCATCTCCATCATGATTTTTTCGAATATCGCCAACACTGCTCGTTTGCTCGCCCGCTGCCCGGATTTCAATCTCAGATCGAGCTGACGGGCCCGCTGGATTGCGGTCCGTATGACGTGATCGATCAGGTACGGGTGCATGCGGGCACGACGAATCAGTAGACGACGCAACTGCGGCTGCACCTCACGCAGAAAGCGGCTCGCATGCATGCGCTCATCGCCCTCGACAGGTCTGGCAAACACACGCTGCAGCCGTCGGTCATAAGCCGTCGCCGTGTCGACCTCGTAGCGGCGACACTTGCGACGGTAATGCTCGCGCAGCGTCGTGGTATCGAGATTCAGTGGTTCGACCACGTCACGACAGGTGCGCACGGCACGGCGCCCCGCCAGCGTACGGATGGTGGCATCGACAAACTCGAGTTTGCGCAGTGCAGGCCAATCCGCATACTGGCTGCGCCAGCGGGATCGAGGCGGCAACCAGACAGCGAACGTTTCGGCAAAATCCTCTGCCGGATGGCTTTGCGCGTACCAATGTCCGAGATGCAGGACGTACCGTCGACTGGTTGGACGCGGCGAGTAGCGTGTCGGGTACTTGCGCGAAGCCTTGCCGAAAGTTTGTCGCCAGACCTTGCGTCGTCGCAATGCAAATGCGGTGTCGATCGCATGGCCCGTCTCATGACGCAAGATGCGCATCAACCATTTGTCATTGCCGCCTTCCGCTTCGTGCATCAGGCGCCGCTCCAGGCGTTGCAGCCGCGGATGCGCGAGATAGAAGGGAATCGCGATGCCCGGAATTCCATCTGGCGAGAACCATTCCTGCGCCAGCCAGAAATGAGGGCGAAAACGGATTCCCCTGGCCAGCAGCTCGCGATAGAGACGGTCGATGGCGGCCTGCAGACGCGAATCGGCAAGGCTCAAGTGCAGGTCACAGAATCGTCGGTCGAGCAATTCATCGTCCGAGAGCCGCGTCCACGCCGGTTCCCGACGCACAGACCGCCTGCTCGGGACGGTAGCAGTCACCGCACGGAACTCCTCATCGCGTGCGCCTCGAGCACCTGCCCCACCTGCTCGACCTGATCGGCACCTTCGAGCGCCGACCAGCGCGCCGGCGGCAGCGCAGCGACGCCGTGAAAGGCACCGTAGAGGGCACCGGCCAGCGCGCCCTCCAGAGCAGGGTCATGACCGAATTTGCATGCATTGCCGATGACCGACTCGAATGAACCACCGGCCAATAGCGCGGCACGCGCTGCATCCAGCGATCGCAGCGCGTCGGCATGGGTTCCAGCCGCGCGGCCCACTCGGGGACGCGGTCCCGGCCCCTCTGCCATGGCCAAAATTTCCGGGCGCAGCGGTTTCTGCTTCCAAAGTCCGGGGACGGGTTCTGCCACACCACTGAGCACGGTCTCGACGGACTCCCCGGCCACGGCGGCCAGCAATTGGGCGGCCAGATAGCGACAGGCATCGAGGATGATCGGCGACTGGTGCGTCGTCCGCGAAGACTCCGCGGCCAGCGCGACGGCAGCGGCCGGATCGTTTACCGCATAGGCTACGGCCGTCACCACCCGCGGGAGACTTGAGTTGGAGGTGTCAGCCGGGTCGTGCGATCCGGCCATCGGCAGCTTGCGCCACAGGTAGGCACCCAGCGCCCTGCCGATATCCGGACTGGGCTGCTGCGGTCGGCCATCGGCTGCACAATAACCCTCGCGCTGCCAGCGCAGGTAGCGCTCGATCTGGTCGCGCGGATCGCTGCGTCCGCGTTCGACGAGGCTGCGGGCCAGACACAGGGCGAGCGCAGTGTGTTGCGTGTAGCGCAGCGGTGCGGAGGAGAAAACGCCATCGGCACGCGCTGCCGCCATTGCATCCCCCAAGGCGAGCCCACGCAGCGCACCGCGCAAACGTGCCTGCGCAGAACTCTCCGTCTGCTGGATCACGGCGCGGGAGGTCGGCACCGGCGGAACGCTGGTGAACCACTCGAGGATGTAATTCTCCTGCTCATCGGTTTCAGGAACACGGATCCATTCAGCCGATCTGGATGACTGGCGCCACAGCGACTGCAACTGAGCCAGCGCCTGACGCGCGTCACCCAGTTCGTTGGCAAGCCAGCAGCCAGCCACGGTCGCACTGCGCCCCACGCCCGCGCGACAGTGAAGGTAGACGCAATGATCAGCAGCCAATGCCCGTCCGATCGACTCCAGCGCTCGTACCACCACCTCACGGTTACGCGGGACGGCGTGATCCGGGATCGAGTGCCGGAAATACTCGACCCGCTTGCCGTTTGGGGCCTGCTCAGGCAGCAACGCGTGATAGGCCAAACCCTCCTCCGGGTCAGTCAGATCCACAAAGCAGGTGATACCCATGTCCATGAAATTGCGCAGCCGGGCCAGCGAGTCAGCCCGCGAACGCGCTGCCGGATACTCGCCCACCAGCAGTCTGCCGGGAATCAGCCAGTACGAGCCCGGGACCGGTCGCGGGCGACTCCAATCGGTAACGTCAGGAGGGGCAGTGCGCATGTGCCCATGATACGTCACCCGGGCCGGGGGCTGTGTCTGGCCGCAGGGCTGTGAGAGACTTGGGTCCTAAGGTACCCGACGGGGGAGAAGGTATTTGCTCAAGCAACTCTTGGCCCGCAAATCGGTCACCGACATCGTTCGGGAAGCAGACGCCGGTCCACGCCTCAAGCGCGTTCTCGACGCCAAAAATCTGACCGCCATCGGGCTCGGTTCCATGATCGGCAGTGGGATCTTCGTGCTGAGCGGCACGGTCGCCGCCAACCACACGGGACCGGCCGTGACCATTGCCTTTTTGGTCGCTGCGCTCGGCTGCGGGCTTGCCGCCATCTGCTATGCCGAACTCGCCGCCATGATTCCGGTTGCGGGAAGTGCTTATAGCTACGCCTATGCCACGCTCGGCGAAGGCATCGCCTGGTTCGTCGGCTGGAATCTCGCGCTCGAATACATGATGTCGGCCGCAACGGTGGCCGTGGGCTGGTCCGGGTATGTGGTTAACCTGCTGCAGGAGATCGGCATCCAGCTGCCGGCGGCCCTGACCAATGCGCCCGTGGCGAAGGCCGCGGGTCATGGGCTGCAAGCGACGGGGGCGCTCGTCAACCTCCCGGCCGTGCTGATCGTCGTTGCGCTGACCTGGCTGTGCTACCGCGGCATACAGGAGTCGGCACGCTGGAACAACGTCATGGTGCTGATCAAAGTACTGATCATCGTGCTGTTCATCGTGGCGGGTCTTGCTTTCGTCGACACCTCGAACTGGCATCCGTATCTGCCCGCCAACACCGGTGAGCGGGGCCACTTTGGCCTCAGCGGCATCATGCAGGGCGCGGCGATCATCTACTTTGCGTACATCGGTTTCGACACTGCGGCCACCACCGCGCAAGAGGCGCGCGACCCGCAGCGAGACGTGCCCAGGGGCATCATTGCCGCGCTGCTGATATCGACCGCCCTGTACGTGGCCATGGCAGCGGTGATGACCGGCATGGTGTACTACCAGCAACTCGATGTGGCGGCGCCAGTCGCAGTGGCTCTCGACGCACACCCTGAACTCAAATGGCTGGGTCTGCCAGTCAAGATCGGCGCGATCATCGGTATGACTTCGGTGATCCTGATGTCCATTCTGGGTCAGCCCCGCATATTCATGGCCATGGCCCGTGACGGGCTGCTGCCGCCCAGCCTGCAGGCAGTCCACCCGCGCCATCAGACGCCCGGACTCGCGACCATCATCACCGGGGTGATCGCGGTGATCTTCGCTGGCATTTTCCCGATCGATATTCTGGGCGAACTGGTCTCGATCGGGATCCTGCTGGCGTTCACCGTAGTCTGCGCCGGGGTCTTGATCCTGCGCGTCACCCTGCCGGAGGCGCCGCGGCCATTCCGTGTACCGATGGCCCCGCTGGTTTGCTCACTGGGCGTGATCGTCTGCCTCGGACTGACACTGTTCCTGCCGCCCGATACCTGGATCCGTTTGGTGATCTGGTCACTCGCCGGCGCCGCTGTCTATTTCGCCTACGGCTTTCGGAACAGCAAATTACACCGGGCGCGCTGAGGCAGCCTACTCCATCCACGGCTCTGACAAAGCGACCGCTGTTGCCGTAGGCACCGCTGCCACGGCAGCCGCCCGCAGGGCTTCGAGGCCCTTGAAGTCAAAGGCAGCCGGATCGGCCAGATGGGACGGGGTAACATTGCACAATGCCGAGAAGATTGCCTCGGTGCGGCCCGGAAATTCCTGTTCCCAGTGCGCCAGCATCTTCTTCACCGCCACCCGCTGCAGTTGCTGCTGGGAACCGCACAGATTGCAGGGAATGATCGGAAAGTCACGGGCGCGCGCATAGCGTTCGATCTCCCGTTCGGCTACGTAAGCCAACGGGCGGATGAGAATGTGGCGACCATCCTCGGATAGGAGTTTCGGCGGCATCGTCTTCAATTTGCCGCCGAAGAACAGATTCAGAAACAACGTCTCGACAATGTCATCGCGATGATGCCCCAGCGCAACCTTGCTGATACCGTGCTCGCTGGCATAGCGGTACAGCGCCCCGCGGCGCATGCGTGAGCAGAGGCTGCACATCGTGCGCCCTTCGGGAATCAGCCGCTTGACGACACTGTAGGTGTCCTGCTCGATGATCTGGTAGGGGACGCCGAGTGCCTCCAGATAATCGGGCAGCACATCGGTCGGAAATCCAGGCTGTTTCTGATCGAGATTGACGGCAACCAGTTCGAATCGTACCGGCGCACTGCGCTGCAGCGACAGCAGCACGTCGAGCAGAGTGTAGGAATCCTTGCCGCCTGAAAGACAGACCATGACGCGATCGCCGTCGGCGATCATGCCGTAATCCTCGATGGCCTTGCCGACCAGGCCGCGCAGGCGTGCCTGCAGCCGCTTGAAATTAGCGGATGCGGGACGCGACGGCGCGCTTACCTCAACGAGGGTCATCGGTCCGCGTCTTCGAGGTAGCGGGACTCTGCATGGCGCAGCCACGGGGCAGCCGTGAGTTCCTTGCCGGTCGCATCCCTGATCAGCGCCTGTGCACCTTTGCTGGCCCCCTGACCGTGGACGTTAAGCCGCAACCAATCGAACAGCTGGGCAAAGCGGCCGGCCGCGATGTCATCGTCAAAGCCATCCAGTTCACTGCGCATGCTCTCGTAGAACTGCGCCGCAATGAGCGCCCCGAGCGCGTAGGACGGGAAATAGCCGAAAGACCCGACCGCCCAGTGGAAATCCTGCAGGCAACCTTCACTGTCAGTCGATGGTCGCAGACCCAGCCGCTCTTCGAGGCCGCTCTTCCAGGCCTCAGGCAGATCCTTGATCGGCAGCGAGCCATCCAGAATCTGCTTCTCGAGTTCATAACGCAGCATGATGTGCACGGGGTAGGTCAGTTCATCCGCGTCGACGCGGATTGCACTGCGACGGACACGGGTGAATACGCGATAGAGGTTTTCGATCTCCCATTCCGGACCGCTGACGCCGTAGTGCTTTTCGAGCAAGGGACGCAACCAAGTCAGGAACGGTCGACTGCGTGCGACGATCTGCTCGAACAGCAGCGACTGACTCTCCTCGAGCGCGACGCCACGGTCGCGACCGACGGGCTGATCACGCCACGCTTCGGGCAGACCGAGATCGTACATTGCCTGACCGAGTTGATGCAGGGCGCCCATGAGGCCGGCGAAGGGTTCGGTGAGATCAAACCGCGTGCCGATGCGTACGTCGCCCGGGACGCCCTCGCTGAAACGATGACTGGCCTCATCGAGCCGACCGCGATCAAACGGAAAGCCGATACGCCGCATCACATCCAGTACCAGAGCACGCTGCTTCGCGACGCTGACCTTGCCTCCGATCGACAATGGAGGATTGAGCGTCTGCTGTTCGATGGTCTCGCGGATCAGCGACGGTAGCCGTCGGCCGACCTGTCGGAACAGCTGATCGATCTCGGCGCTCAGAAAGCCCGGACTGAACTCATCGATCAGCGCGTCGTACGGGGCGAGCCCGAGGGCCTGCCCCAGCACTTGCGCTTTGTCGCGGGTGAGCGCGACCACCTCAGCGAGGTGCGGAGCGAATAGCTCGAAACTGTCCTGTTGCTTGGCTTCCTGCCAACGGACTTCCGCCAACGAGGTCGCTCTTGCCAGACGCGTGACGAGAGAGAGCGGCATGGCAATCGCGTGATCCCGCTCGCGGCGCATCTCGCGCAGGTTTGCCAACTGCCAGTCCTCGAGCTGCGCCTCACCGGCCTGTGCCCGCTCGAGCAGGCGCGAGACCTTGGGCGATGTGAGCAGCATGTGGCACTCCGACTGGAGCACTGCCAACTGCTCCCCGCGCACATCCGCGCTGCCGCGCGGCATCATCATCGCTGCATCCCAGCGCAGCAGACTCACTGCACCGCGGAACGCGTGCAGACGACGGAATTCCTGCTCGAGCTGCTGATATGGGGTGGCTGCCATTGGATCGCAGCGGCGTCCAGCGAGGAGCGCCGCTCTGCCCCGTCAGTCTATCAACTGCTGCGGGCAAATGCTTGAGGAGGCCTGTTCAAATTAAATAATTAATAAATGAATCAGTCGCTTACAGGTGCTTCGGTGGCGTCACCAGCCCGCCTCAATCCGCCCGAGGTTTCGCCCCGGGGGGACCGGCGCGGGACGCCCGCAGCCGCTCGATCAACCGCGCGACGGTCTGCGGCGACCGGGTGTTGCGCGCCACCAGCGTGTAGACCGCAGGTACGACGGCCAAGGTCATGACCACCGAGATGACCACGCCGTAGAACACGACCACACCTATCACCTGTCGCGCCTCCGATCCGGCGCCACTGGCGAACATCAGCGGCAACGCGCCAAACGCCGTGCACAGACTGGTCATCAGCACAGGACGCAGACGGATCGCAGCGGCATCGATCACCGCTTCGTGATGGTCCGCTCCCCGGTCGCGCAACTGATTCGCGAACTCAACGATCAGGATCCCGTTCTTGGCAGCCAATCCGACCAGCATGATCGCGGCGATCTGGCTGAACACGTTGATCGACATGCCATAGACCCACAACCCCAGCAGCGCGCCGATCACCGCCAAAGGAACGGTGGTGATGATCACGAATGGATGCAGAAAGCTCTCGAACAACGCCGCCAGCAGCAGGAAAACTACCACGAGCGCAAGCAGGAACATGAAATACAATTCGCCGCCCGCCTGCTTGAACTCGCGCGACTGCCCGTCGTAATTGAGGTGCGCCGCGGCGGGCAGATCCTTTTTCACGATCTGCTCGACGTAGCCCAATGCCTCGCCCATGGTGTAGCCGGGCGCGAGCGATGCGGAAACCGTGATAGCGCGCTGACGATCAAACCGGCTGAGTCGGGTCGGCCCACCCAACTCGCTCAGTTTGACGAGATTGGAGAGCGGGATCAGGTCACCGCCACGCTCTGACCGCACGTACAGGTTGTCGAGGTCCGTTGGAATCGCCCGATCGACGGCCCTGCCCTGCAGGATGACGTTGTACTCACGGTCGCGATCGATGAAGGTGGTCACGATGCGCGAACCGAGCACGGTCTCGAGCGTGCGCGAGACCGTCTGCAGCGACACGCCGAGATCAGCCGCGCGATTGCGATCGACCGCGACGCGCAACTGTGGCTTGCGCTCCTCGTAGTTCGACTGCACGTTGACGATGCCCGGATTGCGCTGCATCCGCTCCATCAGCTGATCGCGCCATTGCACCAGGTCCTCATAGTTGGTCCCCCCGAGTACCACCTGCAGCGGTGCGCCGGAGCCGGGCCCACCGGACCACCCACCCGGCGAGTTGACGCTACCGCGGATACCCGGGATGGCACCGATCGGTCCGCGCAAGGATTGGGCTATCTGCTCGGCAGTTCGTTGCCTTTGCTCCCACGGCGCGAGCAGCAAAAAGCCCCGGGCCTGATTCATGTCAATCGCGCCCCCGAAGCCTCCGGGCATGCGCACGTTGACCCGCAAGACCTCACCGGTCTTCATTTCCTCTCGTGCGACGCCTTCGACCTGCAACACGTGCCTGTCCATGTACTCGAGCGTTGCCCCCTCCGGACCCACGAGGCTGAGGAACAGCATGCCCCGATCCTCGGGCGGCGTGAGTTCGCTGGGCAATGTGCGCAACAGCACCGTCGCCAGCAGCGCACCAGCGAGCGTAGCGGCGATTACCAGCCACGGTCGCCTCATGACCCTGCGCAAGGAGCGGTCGTAGACCGCCGTCAACGAAGCAAAAAGTTCGTCGAACGCACGCGAGAGGCGGGAGCGCTGCGACCCCGAGACGAGAAGCTTGGAGCACATCATCGGCGTCAGCGTCAGCGACACCAGCGCCGAAAACATCACCGAAGCCGCGATGGTGAAACCAAACTCGCGGAACAGCTTTCCGACATTGCCCTGCAAGAAGGAGATCGGCAGGAACACCATGGACAGCACCAGCGTGGTGGCGAGCACGGCAAAACCGATCTCGCGACTGCCATCGACGGCGGCGATCAGCGCAGGCTCTCCAGTCTCCATCCGCCGATAGATGTTCTCGAGTACGACGATGGCGTCATCCACCACCAGACCAATGGCGAGCACCAATCCAAGCAGGGTGAGTGTATTGATCGAAAACCCCATCGCAGCCATGACGATGAAGGCGGAGACGATCGATACGGGAATGGTGACCGCCGGTATGAGAGTGGCACGCAGGTTGCCAAGAAACAGGTAGATCACCAGCAGCACCAGCAGCATCGCGATGCCGAGAGCAACCAGTACCTCATGCATCGAGGCGTCGATGAACACGGAGCGGTCTAGATTCACGTCAAGCCGGGTACCCGGCGGGAGATCCTGGCGGATGCGCTGCATCTCCTCCTTGACGTGTCGCGCCACTTCGAGCGTATTGGCTTTGGAGATCTGCTCGACGCCGATGCTCAGACCCGGAACGCCGTTGGAGCGCGACAGCGTTCGGTCGTTCTCGGCCGCCAGACGCACGTCCGCCACCTCCCCGAGCCGGACCAGATAGCCGTCGCCGCCGCGCCCGATCACGAGTTCACGGAATTCCTGTTCGCTGTTTAGACCGGTCTCGGTGCGCAGCGTCAGCTCACGTTGGGACGACTCGAGACGACCCGCCGGCAACTGCACGTTTTCACGACGCAAGGCATTCTCGATATCCACGACCGTCAGTTGGCGCGCTGCGAGCGCCTGTCGGTCGATCCACACTCGCATCGCGTAACGGCGAGCGCCATTCATGCGAACGCGCGCCACGCCAGGTAGCACGCTCAGTCGGTCGACGAGTTCACGCTCGGCATAGTCTGTCAGCTGCAGTGAATTGAGTTTGTCACTCGAAAGGTTGAGCCAGATGACCGGTTCCGCTCCAAAATCAACCTTGCCGATTTCCGGTGGATCGACTTCCTGAGGCAGATTGCCCATGACCCGCGCCACGCGGTCGCGCACGTCGTTGGCGGCTCCGTCGACATCGCGCGACGGATCGAACTCGAGATTGATGCTCGAGCGGCCGTCGACACTCTGCGAGGTGATCTTGGTGACGCCCTCGATGCCAGAGACGCGTTCTTCGATCATCTGCGTGATCTTGGTCTCGACCACGTCAGCAGAGGCACCGCGATAGTTGGTTTCGATCGACACCACCGGACTCTCGACATCCGGCAGTTCGCGCACCGGCAGACGCGCGGCCGCGAGCAGCCCCAGTATCACCAGCATCAGGCTGATGACTGTGGCAAAAACCGGGCGTTTGACCGACAGTTCCGAGATCTGCATCAGCTGCCTGCGGCCTGCGCCACCTGCCGTGCCGGGGCCTCGGCCACGCTGACGGCGGCGCCGTCGCGCAGTTTCTGCGTACCCTCCACCACGACCAGTTCGCCCGCCACCAGGCCATCGATGACCTGTACGTCGCCGACACGGCGTTGGCCCGTCTTGATGGCGCGCTTGCTGACTCGACCATCCTTGACCACGAAAACAAAGACGTTGCCCTGCTCTGGCAGCAGGGCCTCCTCCGGCACCACCAGACCGTCGGCGGTGCCGCGCGACATCCGCACGTTGAGGAACATGCCGGGCTTCAATCGGCCGTCGACATTGGGCACCAGTGCCCGGACGGTGACCGAGCGGGTTTGCGGATCCACGCGCGAATCCACGCTCGCGACTCGACCGGCAAAGGTCGCACCGGGATAGGCCGGACTTTGCGCAGCAATCTGCAGGCCCGTCTTCACTGCAGCGACCTGAGCCTCCGGTATGGTGAAATCGAGCTTGATCACACTCATGTCGTCGAGCGTGGTAATCGCTGTACCCGGACTCACCAGACTACCCACGCTCACCCGCCGCAGGCCCACCCGTCCGGAGAACGGCGCACGCACGACAGTATCGGCGAGCCGCGCGCGCGCCGCGGCGACGCGCGCCTGATTCGCCTTGAAGGTGGCCTCGATCTGTTCGGCCTGGGCCTGCGACAGCACGTGCGTGCTGTAGAGCTCGCGGCTGCGTTTGTATTGACTCGTGCTCTCGCCGAGCGCGGCTTCCGCAACGGCCAGTTCGGCCCGCGCCTGCGCCCCATCGAGTTCTATCAGCACCGCGCCTTTACTGACGTGCTGCCCCTCAGCGAAGCGGACCGCCGTGACCAGGTTCGACACCTTGGCAGTCACCTCGACCGATTCATTGGCATGGGCGTTGCCAAGGGCCTCCAGGTCCAAGGTCAATTGGTCGACGCGCGCGGGGGCAGCCACTACGTCGACGGATGGCGCGACGACGGCGTCGCCGGACTTAGCTGACGCCGCCGCCGCGGAACGTGCGGCGTTTGTTGCAGGGGCGGGCGGGGCCGCAACCGCCGGACCGCGCCGTGCCCGCTCGTTCATGGCGTGCCATACGAAGCCGACCAGCAAGGCGCCGGCGAGGGCGCCCAGCAGCACCTTGGTAAAGGATGAAGACATGATGGTCGGACAACTCGCGGCAGTGGAAATCGAGCGTGGCGATTATCCCACGCTTTCCAATACCGCGGGAGCGGCAGCGGGCAGTCCGATGGAGACTGCCGCGGCTTCGAACGGGACAACCCGGCTCAAGGCTCGGGGTCGGAACCCTCTGGAATGCCTTCGAACAACGCGGTGCTGAGATAACGCTCGCCCGTATCCGGCAACATCGCGAGGATGACCGCGCCTGATTCGGCCTTCTCAGCCACCTTGAGGGCTGCGGCAAACGTACCACCGCAAGAAATTCCGCAGAAAATACCTTCCCGTCCCGCCAGCAAGCGGGCTGTAGCGATGGCTTCGTCATCGGTCACCGGAATGATCTCGTGTGGCACCGAGCGGTTGAGCACTTTGGGTACGAAGTCCGGCGTCCAGCCCTGAATCTTGTGCGGCTTGAACTCGCCCCCTGCAAGCAACTGTGCGCTGGTAGGTTCCGTGGCGATGATCTTCACCTCGGGCCTTGCGAGGCGAATCATCTCCCCGGCACCGGTCAGGGTACCGCCGGTGCCCCAGCCGGACACGAAATAATCGAGCCGCCGGCCGACAAAATCGCTCAGGATTTCGGGGCCCGTCGTCTGTCGGTGATACGCCGGGTTGGCCGGGTTCTCGAACTGGCTGGCCAGGAACCAGCCGTTCTTCTGGGCGAGCTCCGCGGCTTTGCGCACCATGCCAGAGCCGCGCTCCGCGGCCGGCGTGAGGATGACCTTGGCACCGAGCATGCGCATGATCTTGCGACGTTCCACCGAGAATGTCTCGACCATGACCGCCACGAAGGGGTAGCCCTTGGCCGCGCAAACCATCGCCAGGGCGATACCGGTATTGCCCGAGGTGGCTTCGACGACGGTCTGACCAGGCTTCAGTACCCCGCGTCGCTCGGCATCCTCGATGATGGCAATCGCAAGGCGATCCTTGACCGAGCCGAGCGGATTGAAGAACTCACACTTGACGTACATCGTCACGTGCTTCGGAGCGATGTGATTGATGCGCACGATGGGGGTGCGGCCGATCGTGTGAAGGATGCTGTCGTGGATCATGTTCCGACCTCAGCCTGCGCGGCGTTGCGTGAGTTGATTATGCGAAAACTATAGCGAAAAGCGGGTGCAGCCCTCATTCCGGGCAGGAATCAAGCTAGAAGTAAAGGCGCATGATGACCTCGGCGACGCAGGCCGGCTTGGTCTCACCCTCGATCTCGATCGTGCACTGCTCCGTGGTCTGCAACCCGCCAGCAATCTCGTCGACCTTGAGTAACTGGCACCGCGCGCGGACCTGCTTGCCAGACTTGACGGCATTGGGGAAACGCAACTTGTCGATGCCGTAATTGATCACCTGCCGCACACCCGGATAGACGGCTTCACCGCCGACGAGGCCGCGCAGCACCGGGTACAACGACAACGTGAGGTACCCATGGGCAATCGTCGACTTCCATGGTGATTCACGCGCAGCCCGCTCCGTGTCGACATGGATCCACTGGTGGTCGGCCGTGGCATCGGCGAACGCATTGATCCGGTCCTGACTGACCGTGAACCAGTCGCTGAGGTGTGTCTCCTGACCGACCTTGGAACGGAGCCACTCGGTGGTCTGCTGCAATGACATGAGATACCTGCCTGGATGTCGGGGATAGGATGACTGGGATCGCCTGAAGCGGGCTGCAAGGATAAACCCGCGGCCCTGAATTTGCGCAGTATCGCCGTGTGGTGCTCGCTGCCAAGCGCGGATGGCAACTCCCGTCCGTTCCACCCGGGCCGCCTGTTGCACCGCAGCAACGGGATCCTGCCGATTTGGCTGTTTCCCGGGATTTTTCGCAAAATTTAGCTGTACAGGCTTCGTGCACCGCAATATTTGGGCGTAGACTCCTATCCCATGAGTGCGGAACGCCTGATCAAAAAGTATGCGAATCGGCGCCTCTACGACGCCTCGCAGAGCCGGCATATCACGCTGGACGATATCCGCGAGTTGATCGTCAAGGGCGAGAAGATCAAGGTGGTCGAGGACAAGACCGGCAAAGATCTGACGCGCCACATCCTGCTGCAGGTCATCGCAGAGCAGGAACAGTTCGGCCGACCGGTGCTCAGCACCACGGTGCTCGAATCGATCATACGGCTCTACGGCAACTCGACCCAGGGGCTGCTGGCGAGTTTTCTCGAGCGCAGCGTGGAGACGTTCCTGATGCAGCAGGAAGCCATGCAGTCGCAGATCAGCAAGATGGTCGCCAACACCCCACTGGCCAGCATGAGCGACCTGACCCGTGCGAACCTCGAGGCCATGGCCAAACTCCAAGAGAGCATGTTCAGCGCGCTGATGCCCAAACGCGATAAGGGCCGCGACGAGGACGAGAAGCGGCCTTGATTGCGGGCGGCGGGGACCCCGATCGGGGGACACTGAATCTGTCATGTCGCACTGAACACGACGCGGGCTACGGCTGACGCAGATGGCTGTGGCAAACTGGCGGGATGGGCCACCGGATCTGCTTCATCTCGGCAGAGATCTCGCCGCTCGCCAAGGCGGGCGGGCTCGGCGACGTTGCATCCGCCCTCACCCGCTACCTGCACGGCCGGGGACACGACCTGCGGATCTTCGTGCCACTGCATGCGCAGATGGACCTCAACGGCATCGAGCATCACAGCGTCGACCGCCTGAGCAATCTCGTGGTGCAGGTGGGCCCGCAAGCGTTCCGTTACGACGTGCGCAGCGCGCTCCTGCCGAATTCGGGGCTCTGGACCTACCTCATCGATTGTCCCGCGCTGTTCCATCGCGGACACATCTACACCAGCGCGCCAGACGAGCACCTACGCTATCTGATGCTGACCCGCGCGGCCTTCGAGTGTTGCCAGCGGCTGCGTTTCGCGCCCGACATCCTGCACTGCAATGACTGGCACACCGCCTTCGCACCGATGCTGCTGCGCACCGCATATGCCTGGGATTCCCAGTTGTTCGGCGCAACGCGCAGCGTACTGACGATCCATAACATCGGCTATCAGGGCGTTTTTGGGACCGGAGCCGCTGGCGATCTTGCGCCGGGTGTGGCCGAAAGTAGCCTGCACGCGCCGGATCTTGCGCATGGCGTGATCAACCCGATGCGCCACGGCATTCTCTACGCCGACGCGGTCACGACGGTCAGCCCGACCTACGCTGAGGAGATCCGTACCCTCGAGGGTGGTTGCGGGCTCGACGCCGATCTGCGCGCGCGTGGCGGGGCGGTACACGGAATACTCAATGGCGTGGACTACGACGAATGGAATCCCGCCAGCGATCCCTACCTTGCGTTCCATTACGACGCCAGCGACCTGTCGGGCAAGGCACGCAACAAGGAGGCTCTGCTCGATCTGCTGCGCATGCCGGCGGGCGCTAGTGTGCCGCTGATCGGCATGGTCACTCGACTGGTGCATCAAAAAGGCATCGACCTGTTGTATGACACCTTGCCAGAGCTGCTGGAGCATCGTGACCTGCGCTTCGTCGCACTCGGCAGCGGCGAACAGCATTACGAACGTTTTCTGCACTCGCTGCAGGAGCGCTTTCCGGGCAAAGCCGTCTTCTACAGCGGCTACAGCGAGGAACTCGCCCACCTCATCGAGGCGGCCGCTGACATGTTTCTGATGCCCTCACTCTACGAACCGTGCGGGCTGAACCAGCTCTACAGCTTGAAATATGGCACGGTGCCGATCGTACGCCGCACGGGCGGCCTCGCCGACTCGGTGCAGCACTTCGATCGCACCGAAGGAACCGGGACGGGCGTAGTCTTCAACGACTACGACGCCGGTGGTCTGCGCTGGGCGCTGTCCACCGCGCTCGAGTGGTACCGGTGGCCCGGAGCGTGGCGTCGACTCATGGAGAACGGCATGCGCCAGGATTTCTCCTGGCAAAAGCAAGGCGCCGAGTACGAGGGTCTCTACGACAGTCTGCTGCAGACCGAGCGCCAGGCAGCATCGGCCTGACTGCGCCGCCGGCCGAAGCCCGGGCGAACCCTACTTGCCGAGCGCCTTGGTGAAGTCGACCGTGCCGCGGTGATTGAACGGGATCTTACGCAGCATGCCCTTGTCGACAAAAACCTTGCCGACGATCTCGTAATCCACGTTGTTCAGTTTGCCGCCACCGACTCGGCTGATCAGCCGGCCGAAGCTGCTGACGAAACTCGTGGTCACCGCAATGTCGAACTCGGCCTCGCCACGGGCCGGCAGAATGAACTGGTCGGCACTGCTGCCCTCGGCGAAACGGTCACCCATGAGCAACACGTCAAACTCGAGTCCGCGTACCGGCAATTCGATCTTGTTCGGATTCTCCAGCTTGAGGCGCACCTTGAACTTTTGCGCGAACATGTCCGAGGAGAGAATCTGCACCGACATCACCTGCACATCGGGCGCCTGGAATTTGCTGCTCACCGTCGAACAGGCGCCGAGCGCCATGATCAGCAGCGTGACCAGCAGTCCGGCAGACAGTCGGCCGACACTCACGCACCGCACCTCAGCCGCCCCGCACCGACCCGCGCAGCATCGCCGAGGTCACCAGCGTCACGCCGCTATCGGTCACCATGAAACGCTGCGCGTCGAGCACCGGATCGATGCCAATCTGCATACCGTCCGGGATGACGGTGTCCGAATCGATGATCGCGCGGCGCACGACGCAGTTCTCGCCGATGCGCACGCGCGGCAGCAGCACGGAATGCTCAACCGACGAGTAGTCATGCACCCGCACGTTCGAGAACAGCAGCGAATGAGCCACGCGTGACCCGGAGATGATGCAGCCACCTGAAACCATGGAGTCCACGGCATGGCCACGCCGCTCATCGTCATCGAAAACGAACTTCGCGGGTGGCAGTTGCTCCTGATACGTCCAGATCGGCCATTGCTCATCGTAGATATTGAGTTCGGGTGACACCCGCAACAGTTCCATGTTGGCTTCGTAGTAGGCATCCACGGTACCCACATCACGCCAGTAGTTCTGCGCCTTGGTGCGCACGTCCTCGAAGGGATAAGCGAACACCCGCAGCTTCTCGATGGCGGCGGGAATGATGTTCTTGCCGAAGTCGTGCGCGGAATTGGGATCCTCCGCATCGGCGCGCAACAACCGCTCGAGCAGGCGGGGATTGAACACATAGATGCCCATCGATGCCAAGGCAATGTTGGGACGGCCAGGCATGGGTTCGGGATTGAGCGGCTTTTCCGTGAAGCGCAGTACGCGGTTGATCTCGTCCACGGTGAGTACGCCAAACTCGCGCGCACGTTCCACCGGAACCTCGACCACACCTACGGTGATGTCCGCCTCTTTCTCGACGTGGAAACCGATCATCGGACCGTAGTCCATCTTGTAGATGTGGTCTCCGGCCAGCACCAGCACGTGCAGCGGCCGATGGCCGCGGATCAGGTCCATGTTCTGCCACAGCGCATCAGCCGTGCCCTGATACCAATCCGGGCCGCGACGCTGCTGGGCGGGAATGATCTCGACAAACTCGCCGAACTCACCGCGTAGGTAACCCCAGCCACGCTGGATGTGTTGGATGAGCGAATGCGCCTTGTACTGGGTCAACACCGAGATCTGTCGGATGCCGGAATTCAGGCAGTTCGACAGCACGAAGTCGATGATGCGGAATTTGCCGCCAAAGGGCGTGGCAGGCTTGCAGCGATCCTCAGTGAGTGCCTTCAGTCGCTCTCCGCGGCCACCCGCCATGACGACGGCCAGCGTGCCGCGCGTGAGACGGCTCAAATATCGACGGGGCGCCGCTAGACGCTGGGGATCTGTGGCCATGCTGTTTTCCCGGGGCCGGTCCAGCGCTGAATGTTACATAGCCCGCGGCGCGGGTTGGATTTTTCTGCGCCGCGAACCCGCGAGACCAGTGCTCCGCAGCGGGCATTAGGCTGGATCAGTCCGCAACAACGGATGGCCCACGAATGAAGACGGAGCGGTACCGCCCTAAAACCGCGACAGCTAGGCAACCAATATTATCGAGTCGTTTTTATTGTTGACTTCCTAATAGTGTTTGATATCTAATATAGGTCAATGAATACCTCCAGACACGCTCGAGCCATCTCGCCACCCTGAGGCCGCCTGCATCCCATGGACACCCAAGAAGTTCACGGCGGACCGGCCGCCGACGAGTCTGCGGACGCTCAGGAGCGCAAGTTCCAGAAAGAACTGGCGGCCGGACTGACGGCGCTGGTCCTCCTGTCGGTGCTGGCCAAAGCCGATACAGACCTCTACGGCTACGAGATTGCACGGCACCTGGCCGCGGACTCAGACGACAACGCACCCTTCAAGCAGGGCGCCCTCTATCCAGTGCTGCGCAACATGAGCGCCGCCGGCCTGCTGTCGAGCCGAGTGGTGCCCTCCTACTCCGGCCCCCCGCGCCGCTACTACCGGATCACGGATTCCGGACGGGCGGTGCTTCAGGGTTGGCGCCGTACCTGGCACAGCACACGCGATTTCGTTGATCGCATCGTCGAATCAGACCAGCAAGCCGCGGAGAAATCGTAATGACGGGCCCCAACCTCACCAGCGTCGAAGCCTATCTGGAGGCCTTGCGCACGGCGCTGGACGGCGCCGATCGCGCGCTGATCCAGGACGCGCTGTTCGATGCCGAAGAACACCTGCGGGCCGAAATCGCCCAGCACCCGGACGAGTCCGAGGCCGTGGTACTGCAACGCATCGTTGGCAGCTACGGAGCGCCCGACGAAGTAGCGGACGCTTACCGCTCGAATGAGATCAAGGTGCAGGCAGCGCTGCGCACGCCGGCGCCCAAGCGTGCGAAGAGCGCCATCGGACGCTTTTTCGGTATCTACGCCGACCCGGGCGCTTACCTCAGCCTGATGTACATGCTGATGTCGCTGATCACGGGCGTCGTGTTCTTCTCATTTGCGATGACGGGTTCAGCGCTGTCGCTCGGCTTTGCGATCCTGATTTTCGGCGTACCGTTTTTCCTGCTGTTCATCGGCGTCTCGCGCATTCTGGCGCTGGCCGAGGGTCGGCTGGTGGAATCCATGCTGGGCACTCGGATGCCACGGCGGCCGGTCCACCCGGGCAGCCCCGGCACCTGGTGGCAGCGCATCGTCGCCATGCTGCGGGACCTTCGCACCTGGAGCACCCTGCTCTACTTCGTACTCATGCTGCCGCTCGGAATTTGCTATTTCACGGCGGCCGTGGTCGGGACAGTCGTTCCGCTCGCGCTCATCATCGCTCCGGTGGCCTTGCTGCTCGGTTTCGACAACGTCGTGGTGGTCGATGACGTCCCTGCGGAAGTGAATCGGAACCTGTTGCCCCTGTTGCCGGTCTTGGGGATAGTGGGACTGACATTAATGCTGCACCTCGCCAAGGCGGTCGGATACGTGCATGGGCAACTTGCCAAAAAACTGCTGGTTCGGGACATCTGGCCGCAGACCGTGGCCAGCGACTGACCGTGCACACCTGTTGCACAGCCTGACGCTGCGGGTCGCGCTGGCCGTCATGGTCGCGCACCATGCATGCACCGAGGCTGCAAACGCCGTCCCCGCACCGCAAACAGTTGGCGCAGACCAGGCCCCGAAGCCTGCGGTGCAGCCGGGCAGCCATACCGATGGCGCCCCAAGCAGCGGCCCCGACACCCGCGCCGTTCGATGCCAGCCGTCGGGCGTCGGTTACCTGAAGGCGCGCCTGCAGGGCGCAATCGACGCGCAGCTCGACTGGTCCAACCCGGATCACCAATGCACCGGGGCGTCGCGACCCGACGGTAACGGCCTGCGCCTGATCTACCGCGGCGCCACGCCCACCGGCACGCCGCTGCTGCTGGTGTTTGGCATCGGTCCGCTGCAGGCAGGCTCGAGTGCCCGTAACGTCCCGGTCAACCTCACCGTGGTGCGGGAAGGTGGCGGTGATTTCTACGCCACGCGCGGCGCCGACAAATGCATGCTCGATACGGTGCAGCAAGTGCCCGTACTCGGCTCACAACAGCGCTACCACCTGATGGGCCGCGGCTATTGCGTCCAGCCCGCCCGCTCCATCCGCGACGACGGTGCGGTACTCTTGTCGCGCTTCGACGTGGAAGCCATCGTGGACTACGCACTATGAATACTTTGCGGTCGCCGATCCTCGCCTTCCTGCTGGCAGGTATCGCGGTCCTGGGCGCGGGGCTTCTGCCAGCGCCGGTAAGCGCCGACGTGCAGAAATCGACACTGATGCCGCTATCGAGCTTTCCGCAGGAACCCATCGCGGTAGAGACACGCGGTGCCCGCCGGCACGTGTTCAATGCCTGGCGCGCTGAGACCAGCGCCCAGCGTGAGCAGGGGCTGATGTTCGTCAAGAGCATGCCCGCCGAGCAGGCCATGATCTTCGTGTACGACCCGCCGGCGCAGGTTGCGATGTGGATGAAAAACACGATCCTGCCGCTAGACATGCTGTTCGTCGACGCCGGGGGCTGCATCGTATACGTCAAGGAGCGTGCGCGACCCGGGTCACTCGCGAACATTTCAACCAATGCCCTGATCGCACTGGTCGTCGAACTGAACGCCGGCACCGCAGCGTCGCGCGGCATCGGTGTGGGCGACCGCGTGGTGAGGCCCGCAGCCGAGTGGCCCGCAGCCGGACAGGCGTGTATCAACCGGCGTTGAATTTGGCTAAAATACAGCTTGCGCGGCCGCCCATCCTGCGGTGCATAGCGACCATACCGAGGAATCACGATGAATAAAGCTCTTTTGTTTGCGGCAGTCGGCATTGCGTCGTTCGCTGCGGCTCCGTCGCATGCGGACGACGTCAACCGCCCATGGAACGACGAGGTGGGCCAGTGGTTCATCATGCCGTTCCTCGGCTTTACCGCTCCCGACAATGATCGTCTGCTGAAGGATGGCCCGCACTACGGCGCGTCGATCGGCAAGCACCTGACGGACCGCTGGACGTTGCAGGTGACCGGCTACGGCGGGGATTTCGACAACGACGGCAAGCGTCCCGAATGGACTTGGCCTGCCTCATTCGATGGCACACTGTCGGGCGCCTCGGTCGACCTCTTGCGCGTCTTCAAGCGCGACAACAAGGTTTCGCCTTACGTGCTCGGCGCGATCGGCATGCAGAACTCCAACTACAAGGGTCTGCAGGGCGATGACAGCGCCACTCTGGCGGCCGGCGCCGGCGTGATGTGGGACCTCTACCGCAAGGATGATGGCTCGCGCACCGTGCAACTGCGTCCGGAAGTGCGCGCGCGCTGGAATTTCCAGCAGGGCAACGACCAGCTGGACACTCTCGCGCAAGTAGGACTTGCCTTTGGTTGGGGCGCCGCCCGGGCCACGCCTGCGGCCGAGGAACCCCCGCCGCCCCCGCCCCCGCCGCCGCCCGCCAAGTGCGGTGACGAGGACAACGACGGCGTGTGCAACGAGATCGACAAGTGCCCGGGCACGCCGGCCGGCACGAAGGTTGACTCGGTGGGCTGCCCGCTGGAGCAGACG